>OGSV01000060.1_pt1 | contig 148282 bp, 103 predicted proteins | sample 1574221 | NCBI WGS metagenome assembly OGSV01 (sample SAMN03295823, study PRJEB24534) | human gut metagenome | isolation source: fecal sample 4 from infant 3 | host: Homo sapiens | place: USA: Pittsburgh, PA | collected 2014-07 | reverse complement strand
CTGCCGGATGGGCGTGTCTAGGGAAATGGTGCAGTTTTCAGGATGGTGGAAATATCCATTTTCCTGCTCAAAACTTCTTTCTCAACAGCCTGAAAATTCCATCATTTCTCCATTTTGAACGCTATCTATGCCTTTCCGGAGGGGGATTGCTGTATTTTTGCAGCATTCTTCTTTTTCACAACTCGTGTCAAAGAAATTGCTGCATTCTTGCAGTATTTCAGGATTTCAATGTTTCAGTGTTGCAGTGTTGGTGAAGCAAACCGCGTCTCTCCGGAGCAATCGCTCGACCCACGGCGCCTGCTTATGATCCGGTTCCTGCGTCACGGCCTGAATCGTCAGGATGTTTCGGAGCGGTTGCGCATCGGCGCGCCCGGGGGGAGAATCACCATCCGCTCACCGCGGCAGAATGAAGAATTTGGCATGCGGTGGACGGCCCCGCGCATAAAGAACTCCCGCGACCCTAGTATTCGCGGGAGTTTGTCTTCAATCTGAAGGGATTTTTTGACCACAGGGAGAGCGCTTGTCCAAAATATCGTTCGCTTCTTCCACAAGTGTTTTGCAGAACTGTATTTTATTTGGACGTTTTGGCGTATTCCGATGATTTGATACCGGCTTGACGGCCGAAAATGATAATTTCCGCGATGGAATTTCCGCCGATGCGGTTCTCGCCGTGCAGTCCTCCGGTAACTTCGCCCGCGGCGAATAGACCGGGGATTGGTTTTCCGTTTTTGTCCAACACTTCCGTGTTCGTGTTGATTTTCACGCCGCCCATTGTGTAGTGAATGCCCGGCCCGATTCTGATCGCATAGTACGGCGCAGCGGACAGTTCGTGGTCCATTCCCGTCTTTCGGCCGAATTCGGCATCTTTCTTATTTTTCACCGCACTGTTCCAGGAGTCGAGCGTCTTTTGCAATTGATCCGCCGGTACGCCGATGTCTGCAGCCAACGCCTTGATCGTGTCCTTCGCCTTCACAAAGCCCATTTTTTCATATTGTTCAACTGCTTTGGCGCGCGATTTAACGCCGGCATCGAAAATAAGAAACGCGTTTTTCTCCGGCATTTTATTAATGGCCGCGGTCACGCTGTCACGGGCAGCCATTTCGTTGATGAACCGTTTGCCTTTGCTGCTTATGAGAATGGCGCCCTCTCCGCGCACCGCCTCACCGATGAGGTAGGAATTTTCCTGCTGCACGGTCGGATGAACCTGAATTTGATCCATATCGACCGTGGTTCCTCCCATTTTTTCGATCATGTTAATGCCGTCTCCGGTGCTTCCTGCCTGATTCGTCGTCACATAGCCCTCCAGATCCGGCCGAACCTGGGCGATAATGTCCATGTTGGCTCCAAATCCGCCAGCCGTAATGACAACGGATTTCGCTGCGATCGTTTTTTCGCCATGCTGGGTGAAGAGAACTTTAACCCCATTCGCCTTTCCGTCACGTTTCGTAATTTCTTTGACATTGGCATTGACAAAGATCGGAATGCCCTGTTCTTGTACCTTTTTCAGCAAGCCTGTCACGAGGTATTGCCCCACAGCCGAACCGTCCTTGGGACGATGGGTCCGCTTTTCGCTCATGCCGCCCGTGATCGTGAGATTGTTCAAGGTAATGCCGTTAGAATCGAGCCAATCGATGGCATCCGCTGAATGATCGACGAAAAAGCGAAGCATCTCCTTGTTATTGGTGTTATGTCCGCCTTTTAATGTTTCTTCGTAAAAGAGATCATTACGATCGGAAATGCCTTGCCCTTTTTGAAATTTCGTTTCCGAGGCGTTCATGCCCGAAGACGCTTTGCTTGTATTGCCGCCTGCAACCGGCATTTTCTCGAGAATGACCGGATTCATGCCTGCCGCTTTGGCTTCAAGCGCGGCACTCATGCCTGCGCCGCCCGCCCCGACGATCACGACATCATAGCTGTCTTTTAGCTCCTCGAACGGAGTATATTTCGCCATGGATGCACCCGACGTAGCATCTTTTTTTCCTTTATCCTTTTCTTCTTGTGCCGTATTGTTCTTGCCTGCATTCGTATCCGGTTTCGTGCTTTTGTTTCCGCACCCTGTCATAATGAGCAGGATGGAGAGGGTGAGAATCAGACCTATTTTTGTCGTTTTTGGCATCGTGGAACCTCCAATTTTGAATCTCATGGATGAAAAAAGAGTGTCAAGCCAAAGCGAACGGGGACCCAACATCCGTCTCCAATGTCAAGTCTCCGCGGTTGTTCTGGATTCATCTAAGGGAATCACATTTTAGGATGTCATGTTCCACCTGGAATATGCTTCGGCAACGCAAAAGCCCCGGGTCGCTCCCGAGGCTTTTGTTCTTTACATCGTCTTCGATTTCTGCGGATCACGTTTGGAGAAGCCAATCCTTTTCGCTCCCAAAGGTATTGGGTACACTTTCCTTTCCTCTGTGAGCACCTTGTTTTTATTTATGTGAAGCAAGTCTTTTAGGCGTCTTTTGTTTTTCTCCATGCCTCGTTCCGCTTGTTCGGTATTCAGGCTTTCGGCCGGCTGCAAACGTATCAACACAATGTCAAGAGTAAGGAACAGAGCGCCCGCCATCAAGCCGATAAACCACCATGCCACAGCCAGCTCCCACTGAAAGGAACCGGTGACTGCTACGAGCTCCGTCCCGGCATAATACCCCATAAAGATGCCGCCCGCAACCATCCCCAAAGCAAATGATCTCCGTACCCACTTCATTGATGTGCCCACCCCTAAAGTATTCGTCATAAGGGTATCGTATCATCTTGAACTATACAAAATTTTGTATAGCAAGGGCGCTCTTATCGCAGGCACCCTTGAAGACGGCTTCTTCGGCCCGACCATTCGGTATTTTAGGTTTCCAATGCGTTCTTTAACCATTGGAAGCGTTCTTGAATCATCGCCTGGGGATGAATATTTTTGGATGAAGCGGCCTTGGCCGCGAAGCTGGCGAAATTTAACCCCGCGCCAAACAACTGCAGCGCCCCGTCCGCAAGATTTCCACGTTTGAGCTGTTCTATACCGTCCTCCATAAAGTTATTGCTTTCGTCCAGATGACAGTCCGCTATGTATTTTTCCCCTTCGTGATACAATTTAAGGTTTTCAATAATTTGATTGGCTGTTTTTTCTGAAATATCCGCATCAATTTCAATCAGCATGTCATTAATCGGGGCGACTAATTTTCCATACAAGCTGTCATATTGCCGGCAAGCATCTGCTATTTTTTCTCTTAACTCTGTGGCGCTCATTCGTTTCACTCCTTTTAAAATAATATGCGAATCGGCCAATCTCCCCCGATGTTGCTCAGCGGCCCGTCTCCTCACGCCGGGTAATCCCGTATATCCACGATATGCCGGATTGAAGCGGAACAGCCCTGCGAATAAGCAGGGCCGATATGAAGGGTAATCATGAGCACAATCGGAGGATACAGCCATCATAATTAGTAGATAAACGCGCGGGAAACGATAACGAGCAAAATAAAGAGAACCAAGATTACGCCTGTAGAAGTCCAGAGACCCCCAACTCCACCTACTCCGCTCATTCGAATAACCTCCTTTCATTTGATACTCCATGATATTGGAATGACGGCCCGTTTGACTTGGCTATCCCCCAGAACATCAAAAATAGGCTGCCCGGCAAACTCTTGATTCCACCTCAACAATCCGGCTGAAGACGGCGGCGCAAAATCTGTACTCTTCGTTCAATTGCGTATGGACGTTGGAACTTTGCAGTCTAATTTCCATTATTCTGGCATTGAGCCTCCCCTACCCGGTTTATATAATGCAGGGGAAGGGAGGAAGAGCATGAAGAAACTTATTTTACCTTTTTTGGCGGTTATCCTTTGTCTGTCGTCCCTCATTCCTGCGGCTTCGGCCGCGCCTACACTCCAGCAAGGAAGCTACAGCGGGGATGTGTGGGACTTGCAATTTCGTCTGCAAATACTGGATTACTACCGTCAACCTATAGACGGAATATTTGGTTCTAATACAGCGCAGGCCGTGCGTCGCTTTCAACAGGATTACGGCTTGAAGGTTGACGGCATCGCCGGCCCGAACACATGGCAAGCGTTGAAGCGGGTATCGGTCAATGCCGACGAATTGAAGATGCTCGCTCGCACAGTCTATAGCGAGGCCCGCGGCGAGCCGTACACCGGACAAGTCGCGGTGGCGGCTGTCGTGATGAACCGCCTGCAATCGCCTCAGTTTCCGAATACGATTGCCGGCGTCATTTTCCAGCCGCTAGCGTTCACGGCCGTGGATGACGGCCAATATTGGCTGGAGCCGGACAGCACGGCTTATGCTGCCGCTTGGGAAGCGGTGAGGGGATGGGACCCGACGAACGGGGCGCTTTATTATTTCAATCCGGCCACCGCGACGTCCAAGTGGATCTGGTCGCGCCAGCAGACCGGCAAAATCGGCAATCATATTTTTGCAATCTAAGACCAAGACAGGGAACCTCTTCGGGGGTTCCCTCTATGGTCGCCCTATACTATTTTCCGCCCACTTTGCCCCCCGTCATGCTCATGACGCCGGCTGAACGCATACAGTAGAGCAAAGGAGGGAATATAGGTGCCGTCCTACCGCATCATCGTCGATTTATCGGCTCGCATGCTGTACTTGCTGGACGGAGACCGTGTCGTCCGCGGCTACCCCGTCGGCATCGGCAAGATGGTGACCCGGACCCCAACGGGAGAATTTACGATTATCAATAAGCAGGCTAACCCCGGCGGCCCTTACGGCGCCTTATGGATGGGCCTCTCCAAGCCTCATTACGGCATCCACGGAACCGACGATCCGTCTTCCATCGGCAGGGAAGTATCCCACGGATGCATTCGGATGCATAATGCCGATGTCCTGCAGTTGTCTTCCTATGTTCCCGTCAATACCCGCGTCACGATACGGCCGTGATCCCGGGATCCTTTGGCCTCTCCCCCCGCCCGAACGGCAGAGCCGAAGAGACGATCTTCGGCTCCTTACGCCAGCTCTCAGCTTGTCCGGATGACGCTCGAGAATATCCATCTCCTTCCTCTGCCCGCGTATAAGCCGCTCATTCAATCTAAGCAGCGGCGCAACCTCGATGAAGCACGAAAAAAGCGCGCCAGTTCGCGGCGCGCCCGGATGTATTCAATCATCGCCCATCCAGCCCCGAACAGAGCGAGCGGGGCTTACCGGTGGTTAGTACACAAACCCACGGGATACGATAACCAACAAAATAAAGAGAACCAGGATCACGCCTGTCGATGTCCAGAGTCCCCCGAAGCCATAACCGCGCTCCTTAACTCCATCGCTCATTTTGTAACCTCCTTTTCACTGAAGATACAATGTATTGTATTACCTGCCTAACGGATCCGACTCCGTTAAACGCCTAACTCTGCATAGAAAAAAGCCGCCGTTGCCCGGCGGCTCTATATTGACAGCACAGTTACAACAGATAAGGCTCTGTCAGACCGTACTCTTCTTCCATATGTTGAATCCATTCCTCCAACTCGCTTAATTGCTCATAGACACGGACGGTAATGGATGAACCGTTCGCCGTATCGCGATAGAGGACGACAGGGCTGCCTTGGGTGATTCGCGCTCGAGCCCGATTGTATATGGCGTCGATGTGCTCCCAATCTCCCTGCTGATAAGCGCCACCAATTTGGTTGAGATTGATCGTGAATTGCTCCATGCTCTATCCCCTCCTTGTGATGGGTATGCCTTTCCTTCTTAGTATACCCAAGGTTGCCCGATTTGTAACCGTCTGGCACTCGATTTTTATCGGAATTTTATAAATTCGCCCATCCGCTCGAATGCGAATCGGTTGCGGATGCGGGTATACTATAAAATAGAACAGGCTGGCCCCGATTGCCGGGTGCGGCCGGAAGAAAGGAGTGCAGGCAATGCCTTCCATGCCGAAGCTGCTGATTGGGGCAGGGATTGTCCTTATCGTCATCGGATTATTATGGGCCGGGTTGGGCCGCTGGATTCCGTTCGGCCGCCTGCCGGGCGATATCGTGGTCAAAAAGGGCGGATTTGCTTTTTATTTTCCCATCGTCACCTGCATCATTATCAGTATCGTCGGATCGCTGCTGCTGGCGCTTTTTCGCAAATAAAAAAATGGAACCGAGCGCCTCTTACATGACTCCATAGGCCCCAAAGCTGGCGCTCCCGTGGTCGGTCTGCGACCACCTCCGGTAGGCGGCGAAATATTCCGCAATGATTCCGGTCGAGAGCGATGCATAAATTTCTCCGATGGCCCGGCCGGAGTCATGGAACGGCTCCAGCCCATCGATGGTAAGCACCCCGTAGCTGCCAAGCGGCAAGCACATCAATGCCTGGTAGGGACTTTTGGAATCTGTATTCCGCTCCCAATCCTCATCCTTCGTCACATCCGCGATCTGCACGATCGCCTGCTTCCGGTACGATCTTCCGGCTACCGAGCGATCGATATGGAGCTGGCGCTCCCCGACATAATGCTTCGGGAAGCCCGCCGAGGCGAAGCGCAGCGTCAGCATCTGATCCGTGTGCAGCCAGATGCCGCAGCGATGATGCCCCCCCGCCTTCAGCTTCATGTCGACGGCCAAAATATCCAGCATCCGCTGCAGCAGGAAGGACGCTTCCGTCAGGACGGAATACGGGTCCGCGATCGCCCGGATATCGTTCAGCGCATCCATGAACGGCTTCACGTCGCGCAGCGCAGACAACGTCTGCTGGGCGGTATGCTCATCCATCATCTGGGCGCTCCGCAATTCGTCCATCCGGAGCTGAATATCTTGCATCCGATCGTCACGGCGCATGACATCGGCGATCATATCGCTAAGCTTTTTATTGATATAGAGCGTCTTCACGAAATAAAAAATCATACCCGCGGCCATGACGACCGCGAACACTTGATACGCCCACGGAGGCAGCTTATCGAGCATTGATTTCATTAACCCTTCCATGCGTCGTCCTCCTTCCATTATGCCTTTGACACAAGCCTATGACAAAAATTGGACGAACATGCATTCCGCCCCCGAATTTGCGCAAAAAAAGACCCGTCCGGTCCCTCCCCCGCGGGAAGAGACCGGACGGGCCTTCGCTCATGTTGTATATTAACCATGCTGATGGTGAACAGCTGTCTGCGAACGCACCGGTACGGCACGCTGCGGCACGCCTGCCTGTACGGTCCAAGTAATGACCTTGCCCGCAATGCTTACCGCGAGAATCGTATACAGCGTATCCCACAGCGGCAAATAGAACAAGGAGACCAGGAGCACCGCAATATCGATCAGCATAAACACCGTGCCGACACTTATCTTCGTCAAGCGGCTGATGAGTAAGGCTACGATATCGTCGCCGCCCGTCGCGCCTCCGTGGCGGAGCACGATTCCCGCGGCGAAGCCGGTCAGCACTCCGGATACGACCGCCGCCAGCACCATATTGCTGCCGAAATTCATCACCCACGGCGAGTAGCGCTCGCAGAGCTCGTAAGTCAGGGAGAACACTCCCGTCGCCAGCGCGGTGTTCATAATGAACCTTCGCCCCTGGAAGAACCAAGCGGCGATGAATACCGGGATATCGAGCATCAGGACGGTCAGCGCGGGTGACCAGTCGAATGTATATTTTCCGATCAGCGCGAGACCGACAAATCCGCCTTCAGCCAGGTGATTCTGAAAATTAATGTGATAATAGCTGAAAGCCAACAGCATTGAGCCTAACAACATCCATACAATATGACGTAATTGTTCGTTTTTCCTCATCTTGGTTCCCTCTCGTCGTTCGTGAATTCGTCCTTCGACCGACGGCGGGAAGCCAGATAGAGGAGCAGGTCCTTCGCATCATTTCACGCTTCCTTCGCAGTCAGTCTGCATCGTAGTGACGGGTCTCTGCGAGAGGAAGCTAGATGTAAGAAAGATCATAACGTTTCCAGACTGTCCTTTGGGGAAGCATCCTTCGGGGACACATTGGTATCCTGATCCTTTCTTTTTTTGATTTGGCATTTTGAACCAATACCGGGTTGCAACATGTTGCTATACCTGTATTATATCATAATGTATATTCCGGCCCTACCGTACCTATGCTCCGAATATCGCCTCCGTTCTGTTTTAATCGCATTGTCCCCGTATCTGGCTTGCTCCGCTCCATGTTTGAACGGCTCCCTCCCGGTTTCTCTCGTAAATGCTCCGTCGTTCACGAATATCTCATGTTTACTGTGCGCAAGATCACACAGTGATCTATATCACTTCGTTAGACTGGAGTCATTCCGTTGCGGAATTTCACTTACGAAAGGATGAGATATGATGCTGACACCGCGCACCATTGAGATTGTGAAGGCGACTGTACCCGTTCTGGAAGCGCATGGCCAACAGATTACGACGCGGTTCTATGAGATGATGTTCTCGAACCATCCCGAGCTGCTCAATATTTTCAATCACGCGAACCAGCGTCAGGGCCGCCAGTCGCAGGCGCTCGCCTCGGCTATTTATGCCGCGGCCGCGCATATCGACCGCCTGGAGGACATTATGCCGGTCGTGAAGCAGATCGGCCACAAGCACCGGGCCCTCCATATTCAACCGGAGCATTACCCGATTGTCGGGAAGCATCTGCTGCTGGCCATCAAGGATGTGCTTGGGGATGCGGCGACCGATGACATTTTGGAGGCCTGGGCAGAGGCGTACGGCGTCATCGCCGATATTTTCATCCAGGTGGAGCGCGATATGTATCAGGCGGCGGCCGAGGCGGAAGGCGGCTGGGAAGGCTTCCGCAGCTTCCGCGTCGTCCGCAAGGCGCCGGAATCGGATGTCATTGCGTCGTTCTATCTTCAGCCGGAAGACGGCGGCGCCATCTCTTCTTATCTTCCGGGACAGTATATTACGGTCCGGGTGAAGCCGGAGGGTTCGGAGAATACGCATTTGCGCCATTACAGCCTGTCCCAGGCTCCAGGGGGGGAGACCTACCGCATCAGCGTCAAGCGCGAGGGCGGCGATGATCATTCCCCTGCCGGCATCGTATCGTGCTATCTGCATGACGTTGTGCAGGAAGGCGATCGGCTGGAGCTGACGGCGCCGGCCGGCGACTTCACGCTGCGTACAGGGCTCTCGTCCCCGGTCGTGCTCCTCAGCGGCGGGGTAGGCATCACGCCTATGATGAGCATGCTGCATGCGCTGGCGAAGCATGAGCCGGAACGGGACGTTTATTTCATTCATTCCGCGCGGAACCGCCAGGTGCATGCGTTCCAGGACGAGATTCGCTCCTTGACGGAAGCGAATGAACGCATTCGGAGCTTCGTCTGCTACGAGCGCGCCGAGGCGGGCGACACTTGTGACCGCCAAGGATTCATTGACGAGACATGGCTGGCATCCGCGTTGCCGGCCGAGTTGTGGCAGCGGGCGGATACGTACTTCTGCGGGCCGGTGCCGTTCATGAAGGCCGTCTATCGGGCTCTGCCCGGACTGGGGGTTGCCCCCGAGCGAATTCATTACGAGTTCTTCGGACCGGCCGGGGTATTGGAGGAAGCGTAACGGCAAGCTTGCCCCAGGAGCACGAATGCGCCAATATGTCGGGGACGTCTGCGCCAACTATCGGGGAGGTTCAGGTAAAATCGAGGCTGTCCCGATAGGCGGTGCTTAAGGAAGCGGGGCGAGTCGGAACAACAGAGAAGACGGGCGGCGGGCAAACGGCAGATGATGGATGAGGCAATGAAATCCTGCGTAGATGCAGGATTTCATTGTATTTAATCCGCTATTTTCTTAAATTCATGCAAAAATACATTATTTTCGGCGTTTTTTGACTTATTGCCATGTAATAGGCTGAAATTGATGCCGTTTTGCAGGATTCCCTGTAACGGACTACACCTCATATAGGAAAGCTGCATTTTTGCAGTTTTCCGGCGAGTCGAGCGTTGGAAAATAGGGGGCGGTCTCACTGTGAGACCGCCCCTTCTTATCCCAGCCAGCTTCCTTTCTTCGGACGCTACGGCTCGAACCCGATATGCAGGACTTGCGCGACGAGAAGCGGCAAATCCGTATTGTTGTGCAATCCCCGGAACAAATCCGCCCCCGGGCCGAATGCATAGATCTGCACGTCCACGCCGGTGTGCAAATAGGTTGTCCAGGATATCAAGGCACGTTCGCTAATGACGCCGTTAATGGCATGGACCGCATCTTCGGCGTTCTTGATCTTGCTCGCTTCCGCAGCAGTCGCATCAATGCCCGCATACGTTTTAAGCACTTCTGCGGCATTGCTTCTGTCCGACTTCAGCTTGTCGGCCATATAGAGTCCGGATGCTTTGACATGATGCAGCACTTGAAGCTTGGCATCCGTCTGACCGTATCCGCCGACCGACATCCCTCCTGTATCATGATCGCCGACGACAACGACTAACGTGTTGCCGTCCTTTTGGGCGAAGTCGACCGCCAGCGCGACCGCCTCTTCGAAAGCCTGCGTGTCTTTCATGGCCCATGCGGCGTCATTGTAGTGCCCGGCCGAATCGATCTGGCTCCCTTCCACCAGCAGGAAAAAGCCGGCTTTGTTTTGACGGAGAATATCGATCGCTTTCGCGGTCATTTCCTTCAAGCTGGGTTCATTCGTATGCTCCCGATCAAGCTCGGGGGCCATGTCCCCGCCCGCGAACAACCCGAGCAGCTTGCTGCCTTTTGCGGCCTGCAGTTGAGTGCGGTCCTCCACGATGGTGTAACCGCTGCGCCTTGCTTCCTCCACAAGATTGCGCGACTTTTGTTTGCCGCCCATCGACTCCGGCAGAAAGAAGGTCTTGCCCCCTCCCAGCAGGACATCGGCATTTCCCAGCTGCTGCGGCGCGATGTCGCTTTCTTCCTCGCGGGAAGCGATATGCGACGAAAATGCGGCCGGCGTCGCGTCGGTAATGCTCGAAGTGGCGACCAGACCGGTTGACTTGCCCTGTTCCCGGGCCGCCTCGAGAATCGTCCGGCGCTGCTTGCCGTCCGGAGTCGTCCCGATCATCCCGTTGTTCGTCTTGTGCCCCGTCGCCATCGCCGTCGCGGCAGCGGCGGAGTCGGTTAGCGCCGAATTGGCCGAGTACGTTCTCACCATGCCTGCCAGCATCCGGTCCATTACGGACAGCTCGCCTTTGTATAAGCGGTAGCTGGCGGCATAGGCGGGTGAAAAGCCGTCCGGAACCATAAAAATAATGTTTTTCGCCTTCGTCGAGGCCGCGTCTGCCGAATTGGCCGGAAAGCCAACATGAAAACAGGCAAGCACGGTGGCCAAAACGATCGCGGCAAGTTTACGTGTCATCCTTCATTTCCCCCATCCTCAAGCTCATTCCGTCTCCGGTCCCTCTGCTGTCCCGGGACGAATCAAGATGGCGCGGCACTCGAACCGGCCGTTGAGGCCGCATGACTGTCGTGCTCCGCCAACATCCGCTTCAGGACGTTGTCGCTAATGCGGGCGACATTGTTGTCGTAGCCGTTCCAGGCAAGACTCCCGGCCCAGTTGATCGAACCGACGGAGAATACGGCGCCCCCGCCGTGGATATCGAAATAGGTCATATCCGCCCGTACAAGCGGGTTTTCGCGCCCTCCTTGACCTGGTGCCGTATTTAATTGATCTTCATGCACAAATTGGTAATTATTATCAAATCCAGTGGACGTGGCCAGCCACAGCGTATGCGGAGGCGTGCCGAATTTGAGGTCATAGCGATCAATCTCGTCGCCGGCCGCCCCGCCAGCCGCGTATCCGAAGTCGCCAATGATCTCGTCATCCCCGATGCCTTCAAAAATAAACTGCGCCGACGGATGGAAGCTGTCCTCCAAGCGCCGGTAACCGCATGCGGTGGCGCCGCCCAAAGCGGTCACGCCTACCCCGACAAGCCGCTGAGGGACGTAACCGAAATGGCGCCATATGCCTCCAGGCTCGCCTGTCGTGCTGTGAAACAGTTCGCCCGGCGGAGAATCCGAGGAGCGCGAGCCGGCGTTGCCGCGCCGCACTTCCAGTAAATGCGGCCGCTCCGGATCGAGACTCGTCACCCAATAAAATCCGTTGCCTCCCAGATACATTAAGCGGCCGCCCTCCGCCATATACTGCTCCAGCGCTTTCATCATCGGGCGCGTCCAATATTCGGGATGGCTGCCGGTAATCACTACCTTGTAACGTCCCAGCAAATCGGCGCCTTCATGGTGCAAGTCTTCGTCCGTGGCGATGTCATGGCTCTGCCCCCGCTGCTCCAGCCAGCCGGTAATGTACAGATCGGCGGAGAAATGGCGCACAGCCCGCCAGTTCCGGTAATGAGGCCGGATATTCAGGAGCGGGCGCAGCCGGGAAGAATATTGTACCCCGCTGCCATCGTTGTGCAGGTCATAAATGGAGCTGCCCATTTCCGGATGCTCGTCCAAATAAACATCCTGCGCCGGAAGAACATAATCCTCGCCCAAATAGTCTTTGGCATACTTGAACAGCCGCTCGTTGCCATAAGCAAGATACGTATTGGTCGGCGCCAGGAACAGGACGGGAGCGGTTGACGTTCCCTGCGTCGGCCGCACGAAAAACGGAATGTAATCGACGCTGCCTTCGGCCTCCAGCTTCAGCGCATAGATGCCGCTTCGCAGATCCTCCGGGATCCGCCACGTGATGTCCGCTTCCCAGCCGGCATCCTCGATGTCGTTGTCATGAAAATGAATGGCCGCGTATTGTTCCGGCGCGAGCCGGTAGTCTGTCTGCTCCCCGGTCCAATTGTGGCTTGTCACGGCCCGGGTACCGCCTTGGCGCAAAATCCCGTGATGCCCTCCAGCCGACCGATCGGAAAGGCGGGTTGACGATATGCCGACGCTGAAGTCATAATCGGCAATGAGGTGCGCGCCATCGGGCTCCGTGTTCGTGCCGCGCGCCATGTCATGCAGCTCGGCCTCGGAAAAATAATGCTGGAACAAACGCGGGTTTCCGATTTTTCCGTTATAATGGCGGGACACGCCGCCTGGAGCCGCAGAGTCCGAATCCGCAGCCAGCAGCACCTTGGAGATGACCGCTTGACTGTAGTCCAGCTTCACGGCCGCCTTGCAGACTTGCGTGCCGTCGTCGGGCCTCCAGCCGGCCCGTTGACTCACGAAGAGCATGGCCTCTTCGCGGCTGCCGGAATATTGAACGGCGACGAAGTGCCACTCATGACCGTTCAACGGCGCTTCCGCCCGAACGGCAACAGAATAACCGCATCCGCCGTTCAATGAAAACGTCACATGCCCGTCCTCGTCCAGCGTCACATCCGCCCCGGATGAACCGTCGGCGGATCGGGCAGACCAGATTGTCTGAGCGTTGACGTATTGCGGAATCGTAGGGTACACCCACATCTGAAGCGACAATTCCCCGGCTTGCATCCATTCCTCCGGCAGCGGCAGCTCGGCATAGGAGCCAATCGCGGTGACCTGCCGCCGTCCCGGGTATTCGCCGGCGCAGTCCGCCGGTACCGGTTCCGTCGGCAAATAGGTCGAATGGTCCGGATCGGGCATCCCGCCGCATAGCCGCACCACACTGGCGATATAACTCGGACTCGCCGTATCAATCATAAAATTCAGTGCTTGGCCGGGCTGAACGCTGAATCGATCCGAATATCCGACAACGGTTACGGCATCCTGCCTCTTTGCATTTGTCACGCTTCCTGTTCCCTGTTCATTTGGCTTCATTGAAATTCCTCCGTTAGTTCAGAATTTTCTTATTCGCCTTGAATCCGCTTCGTCGTGGCTGCAAAAAAGTGACGCCGAGCCTCGATGCTGGAGCTCACCCCTTTCTAGCAAATTTCGATATTTTTGTCACAATTCCACTCATGATGTCATATATTTCAAAATAATTATAGCATGCTAAGTTTTTCAATAGAATCTATTTTTTTGTATCCGATGCATCCCGCCTATTGTGCTCGAAGAGATCGGCTTTTTACGCCAACGCCAATAAAAAAATCGCGCTCTGCGGCAGGCTTCTGCCAGAGAGCGCGATATCCAGGCTCAGTGAGCTTTCCAACTTATTTCGCATCAGCAGGCCCAGCTTATTGGCCTGCCTGCTTGCTGTGAATGACCCACTCCGCCAGACGCTTGACGCTGCTGATGGAATCCAGCGTCAAATCGTCTTCGTCCAGCGTAAAATCAAACCGCCTTTCTACTTCCGCAAGCAGTCTCATCACGGTCATAGAGTCCAAAATTCCGGTCTCGCCAATTAAGACGGTATCCGTATCGACAACAGGCAGCTTGAGCATATTCTGAATGATCTCGGCAATTTCATGTTCAATCGCATCGCGGTTCATCGTCTATTCTCCTATCTCGAGCCAATCGAATGCCCTCCGCGGGAGCGGGAGCTGCAGCATATAGACGGATTGCTCATTCTCCGTAGCCGTTTTCTTGAAGCCCAGCATCTCCAGCAGCAGTCTCGCCGGCAGATTCCGTTGCCGGCTGACTAACCGGCAGCGCGCCGCGGCCGCCTGCGGCAGCTGTCGCTCCAGCCGTTGCAGGACGGTGTACAAAAAGGCGGAAGCGATGCCCCGGCCTTCAATCCGGCAGGAGATGCAAAACAGATTGATGTCGATCCCGTCATCGGCTGCGCTCGCGAAGCAGGTACCGATCAGCCCGTGCGCGCCGAACCGGTCCTCCAGCCTGGCCACATACAAGTAATGGTTATCCTGAGCGCAATACGATTCGACGAAAGGAAAGTCAACCCGTTCCAACAGGCTGTTCATCTGGTTCGTGCGGCGAGACAGTTCGACTACCCTCGGGTAATCTTCTTCCCGGGCCACTTGGATCCGCAGCTTCATCCCGCATTCCTTCAAAAATTGCTCCCGGCTGCCCTTATGGGCTTTGCGAGCTTCCTCCCGCAGGCGGCGCGCCTGCATGTACTGCCGCCGGTTGGCCGCTTCTTCGGTCAACTCGCCTGCCTGGAATTCCGAATAACCGGGAAGCTCCCGATATTGCTCGGCGGCATAGGTGCGCACCTCCGGCACATAAAAGTTCACTTCGAAGCGCTCGAACGGATCATTGTCGATAAAGGCCATAGCATCCAAGCCGATGTTCAGTTCCTGGGCAATCCGCTCGATGCTCGCCGCCTTGGAATCGAAATGACATTGCGGGGACAAGAAATAATGGGCGATGCCCAACTGCTCGAGCTTGTCCTTCACTTGCTCCCACCGGTTGCGGCTGGCGATGCTGTGCAGAATCCCGCGCCGATCCAGCGTATCAAGGATGCTTGCCATCTCCGGCAGCAGCCTGATGCCGGCCTCGTCTTCCCTCAGCGTTCCTTCCCACAGCGTATCGTCCAGATCCCATACGATACATTTAATCATCTGCTTCACCGGAGAACCATTCCATCGTCAGATGCGTCGGCTTGAAGCCGTACTTCTTGTACAGCAGCCTCATCGGCAAATTGCTCACATGCACCTTTCCGATGATGCGCTCGGTTCCCTCCCTCTTGCAATACGTCATGCCCGCCTCGAACAGCTCATCCACATAGGCGGTGCCGCGGTAGGGCTCTGCGATATAGAAGCTTTTGAAATTCGCGTACATCTGTTTCGTGACCGAGTTTTCGCGCGGCGTAATCCACATCCAGCCTGCGACATTTCCGTCAACCTCCAGCACCAACATTCCTTTTCTTTCGTAGTGAAGCGCTTTTTCCAGCTTCCTGACATGAAAGCGGGGATCGGTTATCGCCTCCTCCCCGAAAGAGATAACGGAAATATCCGTTTCAAATTGAGCGATAACCGCAATATCATCCGGCTCGATCTGTCTAATCGGCATCTTGCTATGACTCCATTCTGCGTTGTTATGCGTTCTTTTTTTGAATCAGCTCGAAGGAGTCATGGCGGCAGCTCGGGCAGCCCTTTTGTTTCAGCTGTTCAATCGTTTGCCATTGCATTTGAAAGCCAACCTCGGTCACAAGGCTGCAACGTTTGCATTCATAGGCGCGAATCGTGCGTCTTACTTCTCCCGTATAGAGGGCGTCCCGGTAATCACACGCAATGCTCTCCTTCGTCTCTTCCGTAGATTGTAACACAATCATCTGGCTTGTGTTACCTATAATTTCCGCCCCGAGATATTGATTGAAGCGCGGGAGCACGCTCGTGACAAGCAAGCCCATTCGCGTAAATTCGCGCTGCATCTCCAAAGCGAAGTCAGGCGATTTGTGGGCGAACGACAGAAAAATGGGCAGCCCGATCTCCTGCTTCAGCAATTGGACGCCGCGCGAGACAAATAAAGACATTCCTTGCAGCGTATAAGGAGGATCGGTGAAAACGCAATCAAAACGCCGCAAAAATTCAGGCGGGAGCTGTTCGCGAAAATCCATTTCGTAGCACACTATCGGTAAATTTTCGGTTTCCGCCACATAGTTCACGTAGCTGATAATGCGTTTGTCAATTTCGAACACATGAATGCGGGTATTGGATTTATGCGGATTTTGCCGAAACAGCTGCTTGAGGAGAAACGCCAACGAGACACTGACGAGGTCATCATCCCCCAGACAGACGATATCCCGCCCGATAAGAACTTCGTGCTGAAGCGCCAGCACGGCCCGCTTCATGCTCGTCTCCAGCGTGCAGCGTGATTGGTCGATCGTGACATCGACCTGGGGACGGTTCTCAAAAACGCCTTCGAGCTTCGACATCATGCCGCGCAGATCGTCCGGATGCCATTGCTCCTGCTTCAACCGCTGATACAAGCTCCGGTTCAGATGCCCGTAACCCATCGTATGCTCGACGAACCGCATCCCTCTCGCAGTGCAGTTGACTCCCCGGTTTTGTTCGATCAGCCCCGCCTTGATGAACTCTTTCTTGATGGCCGCCACAATCGGCAGCGGCAGCAGCGTCTTTCTCGCGATCTCCTTGGTAGAGATGCCCGGCTTGAAGTAAATATCCAGAAGAATATTTTCAATCGCTTTTTTTCCATCCTTAATGGACACTTGGGAATAAATTGAATCGATCGCTTCTTTATTCATATTTTTTCTTCTATCTCCTTTATCGATTGCAAATCCCACGAATATGCCTATATGTATGATTCTGGATGCCTACAACGCACTCATTATCCTATATTTCCCATGCAAAAGCAAGACATCGGCCGCAAACCTGCAGCCGATGTCTTGAGAAAAAGATAAGACGCTCCGGTTCAATCCATAACGGAAACGCGAATAAGCGGGCATAATTGATGGATCGTCCGGGATGTGAATAATTGCTGTCCGTTCGCGAAGAGACCCTGCTTTTCCATCTCCACCTCAACCCGTACGGCATGGAGGGAAGTGCCGCCCAGCCGGAAAAAGTCGTCGTCGATGCCGATGCCGCCGATGCCGAGCACCCGTTCCCAGATCTGCACCATTGCCGCTTCCACCTCGTTGGTCGGAGCGCGGTAAGCGGCTCTCTGCGGCGCTCCTTCCCCGGTGTTCTGCACCGGCAATTGGAGAAGCCGGGCCGCATCATAATATTGCAGCGGGAGCAGCTGATTCCGGTGCAGCAGCGGATAGCGCTCGTCGAGAACCATGTCCCATGACGGCTGCTCGAAGCTTCCCCCGGCCACAGGGGCGGTAATTGACTCGCGTGGCGCGCCGCTGTCTGCGTGCTTCGCCTCCTCGCCGCCAGGAAGAGGCGCGTTGCGGACACATTCGATATAATCGATAGAATCCGGGATATCCTTCACCGCATGCCGGAAGCGCACGGCCCGATCCGTCTCCTCCATGACGCGCCATCCTCCCGATTGCAAAAAGGCAACCATCGGTTCGTTCTTCCCGGTAAGCGTGCATACGGCTTCGATCTCATCGGCATGCCGTTCAAGGCAGTACGGCTTTAATGCGCTGATTACGGCCGCCTCGATTCCTCTTCCGAGGATGCGGCAGCTTAAGAGGAAAGCATCCAGATGCATGATGGAGCCCTCGCATCGGGTAAGGACGGCCCCGGCCAGACCGTAGCTTCCGAACCGGTCCGCGGCTTCGATGGCCCAGCATGCCGTATCCGGCTGCGCCAGAATGGACGGCAGGCGGTCTGCCATGCTTCGGTCCGCATTCAGCGTGAATTGATTGGTCCGCTGCATAAGCTGGGCGATGCGGGGCAATTGCCCGGAATGCGCCTCCTTGATGCTCATCACGATCCCCAACTCATTGAGAAAGGCCTGCAACGATGAAGCGGCTTCGCGAGCTTCGCCGCGCTTGCGCTCCGTTCTGTACCTCTCCGTTCTTCGCTTGTCGTCTTCCGTCACGCGGATGCGATCCAGCGCCCACACATGCCGCAGAAATGCCGGGATCTGATGTTCTTCCGGCAGCTGCAGCGCCAGCACTTCCGGGCAATTCGAGCGGACCTCCGAGCATTCCAGCGAGCTGTCATCGAGCAAAATGAAGCTGTCCAGACCCAACCGGAGCTCCTCCGCCAGCGCGCGGAGATTTTCGGATTTCGGGCTCCAGTTGATGCGCCAGCCCGCGAAATCCTCTTTTGTCAGCAGCATGTCCGGATGTCGCTCAAAAACATCCCACACGTCCCTGTCGTTATTCTTGCTGACCAGGACCAGCAGCATGCCTTCGCGCTGCTTCTCCAGCAGCAACCGTTGGAAATCGCGATAAGGCTCCGTAACCGCGACTCCTTCGGCTCCGTCCTCGCCGCATACTCCATTCCACAGCGTATGGTCGCAGTCGACCGAGATGACCTTGAACGGGTGTCCGTGCCAGGCCAGCAGGCGGCGCGCCGTGAACGTGCCGATGGCCGCGTAATATTCCGGGGTGAATGGCATGTGCCCAGCCAGATCGGCGGCCGCATCATCGATTTGCCCCACGCCGAACATCCCGCCAACCTCTCTGAAGTCGATGACTTGGACATGCTCCTTCGCTTCCAGCTCCCGCTTCCACCGGTCCGTCAGCTCCTCCAGATAGCTCGTCATGACCGCCGAAGCCCCAAGGGAACCCGACACCGGAAACACGCCGGCGAACAACGGCCTTGCGCCTTTCCTAACGGACAGAGCCTGCGCCAGATCGGAGAACGCCCGCTCCAGCTTCTTGATTTGCTGGTCCTCCGGCGAGCGATCATCCCGCAGCCAATCCTCGAACCGTACGAGGAGCAACCCCGCGTCGCCCTCGGAGGAGAGCGCGCTGTCCGGATTCAAAAGCTCCTGGAACACTTGATGATAAGGCGCAAAATAAACGTCGAGTCGCAATCCGAATTGCTCGCCCCACCATTTGATATACGGGCGGATCGGGTCTGCCGTGAAGGTGGAGGCGGCGGCGACGGCGAAGGTGCGTTCAGGCTCCGGATGCCGTCTTTTGGCGGCCAGTTCGCTTTGTTCCTCCTCGGAGAGCAGCCGGATCTCCCCCAGCTTCCGCTCCGGATCGGCCAGCGCGACATCCATCAGCTCGACGAAGTGCCGCATCAGCCCCGCTATCGTGTCTTCGACGAAGAGGGCCGTGTTATACTGCATGACGCAGAGCAGCCCGCCGTCGTCCGCCACGCCGATATCGAGCTTGAAGTCGAGCTTGGAGATCCCCTTCGTAATGTTATAGTTCTCGAAGGCGAGTCCTTCGGCCTTCAGCACCGGGTTCCCGTCGAATTCGTTATGGAAAATCATCATCGTATCGAACAGCGGATTGCGGCCGCGCGGCAGTTTGGCCGACAATTTCTCCACCATCCGATCGAACGGGTAGTCTTGATTTTCATACGCGTTCATCATTGTGTCATTGAGCGCGTGCAGTTGCTCGAGGATGGTGCGGTTCTCCTCGAAGCTGACCCGTATCGGCAAAAAGTTGGTGAACATGCCGATCAACGGCTCCACGTCGGCATGCCGCCGGCCTGCGACCAGCGAGCCGACCGTCAGATCGCGCTGGCCGGTATAGTGGTGGAGCACAAGGGTGTACAGGTGGAACAGCAGCACATTGATCGTCACATTGCGGGACTTGGCCAACGCATTCAACCGCTCTGCCGTCTCCTTCGGAAGTGTGAGCTTATGCGCCCTGCCGACGAAAGATTGGAATTCGGGCCGCTCGAAGTCGGTCGGCATATTCAGCGCCGGGATGTCGCCCCGGAACTGGCTCATCCAATATTCCTCCTGCTTCCGAATCATGTCTCCTTCCAACAGGCGGTGCTGCCATTCCGCATAATCCTTATACTGAATCCGCAGCGGCGGGAGATCCTTGCCGGCATACAGATCGCTGAACTCCTTGATGAACACGTTCATGGATGCGCCGTCCGACACGATATTGTGCATATCCACGAGCAGCACATGCTTCTCCGGCCCAAGCTTGACGAAGGAAGCGCGGATCAGCGGGGCTTGGCCCAGATCGAACGGTCTGATGAACCTGCGAACGATTTTGTTCATCTCCTGCTCATCGGCCTCGAGGCGTTCGATCGCGAACGAGAACGTTTCGTGGATTTTCTGCATCGGCTCTCCGTCCACCATATGGAACGAGGTCCGCATATTTTCATGGCGGTGAATCAATTGGATGAACGTTTGCTCGAACCGCTCCGCATCGGCCCGCCCGTGAACCAATAAGGCCATCGGCATGTTGTAGGTCGTTACGTCGCCGATTTGCTGATGGATGAGGAACGTCCGTTTCTGGGCGGAAGACACCTGATAATACGGCTTCGGCTCCGCCGGCGAGATGGCGAAATATTGGTTTTTCTCCATCTGTTCGATGTGCCGGGCAAGCGCGCTGATCGTCGGCATGTTGAAAATATCCGATAAGGCCAGCTCCGCGTCGAGCTCCTTATGGATCTTGGCGATGAGACTGGTCGCCTTCAAGGAGTGGCCGCCCAATTCGAAGAAATCATCGTAAATCCCGATTTCCTCGATACCGAACAGATTCCGCCAGATGCCGGCCAACGTCTCTTCCAGCGCATTCCGGGGCTCGGCGGTTCCGCGCGCAGTCTCCCGCCGGAACGCCGGAGCCGCTTCGCCGGACGGCCCCGCGCTCTCGGCAGCGGAGCCGGCGTGGACGATGCGGATTCCTTCCTCCTCGATCCAGAAGCGCCGGCGGTCGAACGGATAGGTGGGGAGCGGAATGCGGTTTCTCTGCTCCTCTCCATAGAAGCGGGCCCAATCGAATGTTACGCCCGCGCTCCACAGCCGTCCGACCTGATGAAGGAGATGCGCCACATCCGACGCGGTCTGCTGCGGATGGCGCAGCAGGTTCACCAGGACGCGCTCCCCCGCAGCCTCCGTCTGCCGCCTCGCAAAGGCGGTCAGCGCGTTGCCTCCGCCAACCTCCGCATACGCGGCATCGATCTCCGCGAACAATGTCGCGAGTCCGGCGGCGAACCGCACCGTGCCGCGCAGATGGCGCGCCCAGTATGCCGGGCTTACCGCTTCCTCATCCCGAATCCATGTCCCCGTCACGTTCGAAATGAACGGGATGCGCGGCGGCTGCAGCGCCAGCCTGCCCACCTCCTGCTCATAGCGCTCCAAGATGGGATCCATCATGGCGGAATGGAACGCATGGGACGTATGCAGCCGCCGGCAGGCATGCCCTTCCTTCTCCAGATTGGCGGCCAGCGCCTCGACCGCTTCCTGCGTTCCCGACACGACGCACATGGAAGGCGCGTTCACCGCGGCCAGCGACAATCCGCCGGACAGCAGCGGCATCACCTCTTGCTCGCTCAGAGGCACGCTCAGCATGACGCCGCCAGGCAGACTCTGCATCAATTGTCCGCGAAGCGTGACGAGCCGGATGGCGTCCTCGAGCGGGAAGACTCCGGCGAGGCAGGCGGCGGCATATTCGCCGATGCTGTGCCCGATCATCGCCTGCGGACGCACTCCCCAGTCCATCATCAGCTTGGCAAGCGCGTACTCGACCGTAAAGATGACGGGCTGCGCAATGTCTGTCCGGTTGATTAGACCGGAAGCCTCCGCATCAGCCTCTTCGCCAGACGGGTATAAAACCTGCTTCACCTGCTTGCCGATTGCATCCGGCATCAGCTCGAAGCACCGATCCGCCTCGGCGCGGAACACCGGCTCCCGTTCGTACAGTTCCCGGCCCATGCCGGCGTATTGCGAGCCTTGGCCGGAGAACATGAAGACGACAGGCTTGTCGTCCGCCGCGGCGATCCCGCTCTGGACATCGGCACCGTCCGGCTGGCCCAGCCGGGCGGCAGCTTCTTCCGCGCTGGAGCAGACGAGCGTGCGGCGATGCGGGAACGCCGCCCGCCCCACGTGCAGCGTATACGCCATATCGGCCAAGCATATGTCCGGATGCTCTTCCAAATGCCGGGCCATTCGCTTGGTCAGCCGTTCAAGCGAGGCTTCCGTCTTGGCGGACAAGGCGATAAGCTGCGCCGCCCTGCCCGGGGAGGAGGCCGCCGGGGGCGGCGCCTCCTCCAGGACGACATGCGCGTTCGTTCCGCCGATGCCGAACGAACTGACTCCCGCGCGCAGCGGGCCGCCGCCGCTCGTCCACTCCCTCAAGCGATCGTTGACATAGAACGGACTGTTCTCGAAGTCGATTTTCGGGTTCGGCCGTTCATAGTGAAGCGTCGGCGGCAATTGTTTGTTCGCCAGCGCGAGCACCGTCTTGATGAAGCCGGCCACCCCCGCGGCGTTGTTCAGATGTCCGATGTTGGATTTGGCTGAGCCGATGCCGCAATAGCCTTTCTTTTCCGTCTGAAAGGCGGTTTTCAACGCTTCGATCTCAATCGGATCGCCCAGCGTCGTCCCCGTGCCGTGCGCCTCGATGTAGCTGATGCTTTCCGGTTCCACTTCCGCCACATGATGAGCGGCTCGAATGACGGACACCTGACCCTGCGTGCTGGGCGCGGTATATCCCACTTTCCGGTTCCCGTCATTATTGATGGCCGAGCCTTTAATGACGGCGAAGATGTGGTCGCCGTCCGCGAGCGCATCCTCCAGCGGCTTCAAGAGGACGATGCCCGCCCCATCCCCAAAGACGGTGCCGGCCGCCTGTTCGTCAAAAGCGCGGCAGTGCCCGTCAGGCGAATTGATCATGCCTTCTTGATAGAAATAGCCGTTTTTCTTCGGCAGTTGAATCGACACCCCGCCGGCCAGCGCCATGCTGCATTCGCCGCTGAGCAAGCCCTGGCAGGCGAGATGCACGGCCACGAGCGATGTGGAGCAGGCCGTCTGCACCGTGAAGCTCGGCCCCTTCAAATTCAGCTTGTACGAGACGAGGGTCGCCATATAATCGCGAAGATTGAGCATCGCCGTCTCCAGCGTCGCGGATTCCTCCGCCGTACCCAGCCCTTTGAACGCCCGCATGAACCAGTGGGAATTGAAGGCTGCCCCGGTATAGAGCCCGATGGCTCCTCGATACGTCTTCGGATCGTAGCCCGCTTGTTCGAGCGCTTCCCAAGAGCATTCATGCAGAAGACGGAATTGCGGATCCATGACCTCCGCTTCGCGCGGGGTATAATCGAAAAATTCGGGATCGAAGTATTCGATGTCATCCAGCATCCCTTTGGCCTTCACAAAATTCGGATGGCGCACCGTGTCCGGATCGATCCCGGCCTCCAGCAGTTCCTCTTCGCTGAAAAAGGAAATGCTCTCCTTGGCGCTGCAGAGGTTGTCCCAATATTCCCGCAAATTTTTGGCGCCCGGGAACCTTCCCGACATGCCGATGACGGCGATTTCGGATCCGGTGTACTCACTTCCGCTCGATACGCTCATTGCAAGACCTCTCCTTTGCGTCTTTTTTCTTTTTGCTGCTGCTGCCGTTTCTTTCCTTTGGCCACCGAACCGATCAACTGCTGCTCCATCTCCGCTTCCTCCGCCTCGTCCTGTCCGTTCCGGGTCAGGCGCTGCGCGAGCGCATGTATGCTGGGATAGGTGAACAAATCGACGACGGCGATGCTTTCGCCCAATGCTTCGTTTAATTTGCCGGTCAATTGGATCATGTCGAGAGAGCTCGCCCCGAGGTCAAAGAAATTATCATGAATGCCCACTTCATCCATACGGAAAAATTGCTTCCACACGTCGGCGATCGTCTTCTCTATCCGGTTGCGCGGGGCGACATACGGGTTGGTCAGATTCGGCCTGCCGAATGTGGCCCCGCTTCCCGCCGGTTCTTCCTTCTTCTTGCCTGCGTGCCGAATCCATTGATCGATGCGCATCTCCAGATCTCCGGTGGACACGATGATCTGGTTGCTGCCGCAACGGTTGTAGACGTACCGGAACAAATCCGGCGCTTCGGCAGGCAATATCGCCAGCTCGACGAGCGATTCCCCAATGGTCGAGCGGTGCTCCTCCCAGAACTCCCATGCGTCCCAATTGACGCACAGCCACCTCGTCCCCCCTGCCCGGTTCTCTCTGCGGGCGAAGGCGTCCATGTACAGGTTCGCGGCCGAATAGGCGCTGAAGCCCAGTCCGCCCAGCACGCTTGCGATCGAGGAGAACAGAATGCACACATCCGCCTCTCTCCCGGCGAGCAGCTTGGACAGTGTCTGCAGCCCTTGGACTTTGGCGCGGAACTGTTCGTCGGTCTGGCCCCCGCCGATATTCTCGATCGCGTGGAACGATTCCGCGCCGGGAAGCCCGGCTGCCTGCACGACCCCGTTCACGCCGCCGTACGCGGCGTCAATAGATTCGAATACGCGGCTCATCTGCGCTTCGTCGGACAGATCGGCCTGGATGTAAGTCACCTCGGCCCCCAACGCTTCCAACTGCTGCACCCGCTTGATTTTGCGGGAAATCGGATGCGCTTCGCCGTGTTCGGCCAGCCAATGGCCGTATTCCTCCCGCGCGGGGAAGGAAGAGCGCCCGGTAAGAATGAGCCGCGCCCGGTAATGCCGGGCCAAATACTCCGCCGTCAGCATGCCGATTCCACCGAGCCCGCCGGTGATCAGGTAGACCCCGCGTTCCCGGAATGGCGCCGCCGGAGGATCCGCCTGGCGCAGGGCAAGCGGCTTGTACTGCTGCGCCCAGCGGTATGGGCCGCGATAAGCGATCAGGCGATCCGATGCCGGGACCGATAGCTCCGCTGCGATGCGTTCGGCGGTCTGCCGATGATGTCCGGTCCCTTCCGGCGCATCGATATCGATGCTCACGCAGGTCATTCCGCTGTATTCCTGCTGAAGGACGAGGCCCGGCCCCAGCAGCGTCATTTTGCCCGGAGACAGCCGTTCCAGCCCCGTTACCTCCTGCATATCGGTCGACACGACCGCAATGCGGACGTCCGCGGTCTCCTTCTGTCTGCGAAGCGCTTGCGCGAGGAAGATCAAGCTGTAATACCCGAGTTCCTGCTGGCGCCGTTCGGACTCCGCCTGCGCCCCCGGCTCCGCGCCGGAACAATCCCCATCCGGCAATTCCTCGACGGCGGGAGAGACATTCCATAAATGGACGACCCGGTCCGGCGTGAACTCCCGGGCGCGCAGCTCCTCCAACAGCAGCGAGTACTGCTCCGCCGCGGCAGGGGCCAGAGCGAACGCATCGGCATCGCGCTTGGCGAACGCGGCATCGGCCTCCACGATGACGGCCCGATGTCCTTCCTTCCGCACGAGGGCGGCCAGTTCGTCCGCGAGGCCGCAGCCGTCCGCGAAGATAAGCCAGTCATGCCGCCCGTCCCCGTCCGGCTTGTCCGGGACCTCTTGGAGTACCGTCCGTTCCCACGAAGGGTAGTAGAACCAGTCGGCCATGTTCGGGTTTTTGCCCCCGCTCCGCGGCCCGGACGGCCGCCCCGGCGACAGCGGCTGCTGCGCCTCATCCAGCCAATAGCGCTGCCGCTCCATCGGATAGGTTGGCAGTTCCACGCGTCTCCGGCGCTCATGCGCATAGAAGCCCGCCCAATCGATATCGATGCCGGCCAGCCAGAGGCGTCCGATTTTGTGAAGCAAGTAAGCGGAATCCGAGTCGGCTTCCTGAGGGTGCCTCATCAGATTGACGGCGACCCGGTCCCGCGAAGCCGCGAGATGCTTGCGCACGAACGTGCTGAGCGCATTGCCCGGGCCCGCCTCGATGAACACGGCCCGCGGGTTGCTCAACAGTTCGTCCAGCCCGTCCGCGAAGCGCACGGCCGACCGCAAATGCCGGACCCAATATTCGGGATCCGTGGCTTCTTCCGCCGTTATCCACGTGCCGGACACATTGGATATAAAAGGAATCGCTGGCTCCTTCAGCCGGATCGAGCGCACCCGCTCCGCAAATTCCGGCAAGATCGGATCCATCATGTGCGAATGGAACGCATGGGATGTATGCAGACGACGGCACGCGCAGCCCGCGGCTTCAAGCCGCCGGGCAAATTCGTCAATGTCGGCCGATTCCCCTGCGACGACGCATAAGGACGTGCTGTTGACGGCAGCCAGCGCAAGCCGATCCGGCAGCATGCCGCGCAGTTCAGGCTCGGGCAGCGCTACGCTGAGCATCGCTCCGGCAGGCACGCCCTGCATGAGCCGTCCGCGAAGCGCGACGAGCTGCAGCGCTTCGTCCAGCGTAAATACCCCCGCCAGGCATGCGGCGACATACTCGCCGATGCTGTGTCCCATCATCGCCTCCGGACGAACGCCCCACCGCATGAGCAGCTTGGCCAGCGCATATTCGACGATGAACAGCAGGGGCTGCGCGATATCCGTCCGCAGCATAAGCTCGTCCTCATGCGCTCCGCGGCCGGACTCGTCCGGATACAGCACGGCCTTCAAATCAAGCGCCATATGCGGTTGAATGAGTGCGAGACACCGGTCCACCTCCTCCCGGAAGTCGGGCTCATCGCGGTACAGTCCGCGGCCCATGTTGACGTACTGGGAGCCTTGCCCCGGGAACAGGAGGACGACGGAACGGGCTTGCGTCCCCGTCTCGGCCACCGCGATCCGGTCAGGCTCGGGCGATGCCAGAATGGCGGCCGCTTCCTCCGCCGTCCTGCAGACGAACGCGGCTCTCCATTCGAAGGCCTTGCGGCCTGCTTGCAGCGTGTACGCCGCATCCGACAGATTGATGTCCGGCCGTTCCGTCAGGAACCTGGCCAAGCGCGCTTTCGCCTCGGTCAGAGCCGTTGCCGTTCTCGCCGACAAGAGCAGCAATTTATCGGCTCGGCCTTCGCCCGATGGCTCCAGGACCGGGGCCTCCTCCAGGACGACATGCGCGTTGGTGCCCCCGATGCCGAACGAGCTGATCCCGGAGCGCAGCGGATAGCGGCCGCTCTCCCAAGGCGTCAGGTCGGTGTTGACGACAAACGGGCTGTTGGCGAAATCGATCTTCGGATTTTCCCGTTCAAAATGCAGGCTCGGCGGAATCTGCCTCGCCTTCATCGCCAGCACCGTCTTGATGAAGCCGGCCGCGCCGGCCGCGCTGTTGAGATGCCCGACGTTGGTCTTGACCGACCCGATGCGGCAAAAGCCCGTCTCTTCGGTATGAAACGCCTCCTTCAACGCCTCGATCTCGATGGGGTCCCCCATATTCGTACCCGTTCCGTGCGCCTCGACATAAGTGATGCTCTCCGGTTCCACGCCAGCCATCAGATGGGCCGCACGGATTACCTCGGCCTGCCCCTTCGTGCTCGGGGCGGTGAAGCCGACCTTGCGCATGCCGTCATTGTTCAGGCCGAAGCCTTTGATGACGGCGTGAATGATGTCACCGTCCGCGATGGCGTCCCGCAGCCGCTTCAGGATGACGATGCCTACGCCGTCTCCGAAGACGGTTCCCGCCGCCTGCTCGTCAAAGGCGCGGCAGTGCCCGTCCGGCGACAGAATCATGCCGTCTTCGTACAGGTAGCCTTGCCTCTGGGGCACACTGACGGTGGCCCCGCCCGCCAAGGCGATATCGCATGCCCCTGCCAATAACCCCTGGGCGGCCAGGGCGATGTTGACCAGCGAAGTCGAGCAGGCCGTCTGCATGGAGATGCTCGGTCCGCGGAGATTCAGCTTATAGGATAGCTGCGTGCTGAAAAATTCCCGATCGTTGAGCAGCATGGCGCTGAACCGCTCCGTTCCGTTCAAGCCTCCGGCGAAGCGGGAGACCCAATCCAGATTCGGGGTCGCGCCCGCATAGACGCCGATAAGTCCCGGATAGGCGTCCGGATTGTACCCGGCCGATTCCAGCGCTTCCCACGCGCATTCGTGGAACAGCCGCAGCTGCGGGTCCATCAGCTGGGCTTCCCGCGGCGAATAACCGAAAAAGGCGGCATCGAACTGGTCGATCCCATTCAGGACGCCCTTGGCTTTCACGTAAGACGGATGGGAGACAAGCGCCGGATCGAGACCCTCCTGAAGCAGCTCCTCGTCGGTGAAGAACGTAATCGACTCGACCCCGTCGCGCAGATTGCGCCAGAATTGGTCGAGATTATCCGCGCCCGGGAACCGGGCGGCCATGCCGATGACGGCAATCTCGAGCCCGTTCTCCCCGGAGACGGAGGCTTCGCTGTCCCGCCGTTCCCCATGCTCCGGTTGCATTCGCTCCCGAAGCGACGCGGATCTCATCCGCTCCGTCCGCGCCCGTCCCTCTTCCATGGCGCGCAGGCGCTCTTCCTTCTGCGCCTCCTCCGCCGGCGCTTGCAGCCCGTCTTCCCGCAGGAACGCCGCCAGCGTGCGGACGGTCGGGTACGAATACAGCGCGACCACGGGAATGTCCCTTCCGAATGCCCCTGCCAGCTTGTCGGCCAACTGGGAAATATCAAGCGAGCTCGCTCCGATATCAAAGAAGTTATCGTTCATGCCGAGGTCCGCAAAGCCGAAATGGCGCTGTACCGTATCCGCAATCATATGCTCGATGGACGCTGCCGACGCCGGGCGGGCCGCTGCGCCGCCCGGCGCGGCGGCTTCGCGCCCGCTCCCCGCTTCCGGCAGCGCTCCTTCCCGCACGGCGTCCGCCCGCCGCAGACCGCCCTCATCCAGGCGCAGGCCGTCCACGGAATAGCGCCGGCGCTCGAACGGATAGGTCGGCAATGCAATCCGGCGGCGGCGCTCCGGCCCATAGTACCCCGTCCAATCGATTCGCACGCCTGCAATCCACAATTTTCCTATCTTCTCCAGCAGATAGGCATCATCCGCGGCTTGCTCCTGCGGATGCCGGACGAGATGATACGCCTCGTGCCCGCCGTCCGCTTCGGCCTGAGCCTGCATCTTGCGGATAAAGCTGCTGAGCGCGTTGCCGGGCCCGATTTCGATAAATACGGCCTGCTTCTCCTGGAGCAGCCTGGCCGCGCCGTCGGCGAACCGCACCGTCCCCCGCGCGTGGCGCGTCCAGTAAGCCGGATCGCAGGCATCTTCCGCCGTCATCCAGGTCCCCGTCACATTGGACACGTACGGGATGGTTGGCGCCGACAGCGCGATCCGCTTCACCTTGTCGGCGTACGGCGCCAATATCGGCTCCAACATCGCCGAATGGAACGCATGCGAGGTATGAAGCTTCCGGTGCGCCACTCCCCGCTCGGCCAGCGCCGCCGCGAACGAAGCGATCGCCGCGGGCGGACCCGACACGGCGCACTGCTCCGGCCCGTTGACGGCCGCCAGCGCCAGTTCCGGCGGGAGCAGCGGGCTTACGCTCTCCTCGGACAGCGAGACGCTCAGCATCTCTCCGGCCGGCAGGCTCTGCATCAGCTTCCCGCGCAGCGTGACCAGCTCCAGCGCGTCTTGTATCGAGAGCACCCCGGACAGGCACGCCGCCGTATATTCGCCGATGCTGTGGCCAATCATCGCGTGCGGCTGGATTCCCCACGACATCAGCAGCTTGGCCAATGCATATTCGAAAGCGAACAAGGCCGGCTGCGCCGCTTCCGTCCGGTTGAGGCGCTCCGCCGCGGACGGGCTCGCCGCACGGCCTTCCTCCGGGTACAGCAGTTCTCTCGGATCGGGGCCGCCCGCCGCGGCGATAATCTCGCAGCAGCGGTCCATTTCCGCGCGGAACAGCGGCTCCTTCCGGTACAAATCCAGCCCCATGTTCACATACTGCGAGCCTTGCCCGGGGAAGAGGAAGATGACGCGGGCCCGATCGAACTCCGATTCGCCCGTATGTACCTTGCCGTTTCCCGGATCTTCCAGGCATGCGATCGCTTCCCGAACATCGGAGCACACCAGCGCGCGGCGGAACCGGAACCGCTTGCGTCCCGTCTGCAGCGTGTATGCCGCATCCGCCAACGCGGTCTCGGGACGGCTGCGCAGGAACTCGCCCAGGTTGCGGGTCGCGCGCTCCAAGCCGTCCTCCGTCTCGGCAGAGAGCACGAGCAGCTTCCTGTCCCGTCCCGAAGAGCCGGCCTGCACAGGCGGCGCTTCCTCCAAGACGACATGCGCGTTCGTGCCCCCGATGCCGAAGGAGCTCACTCCAGCCCGCAGCGGACCGCCGGCTCTGTCCCACCGGGACAGCTCCGTGTTGACGGTGAAGGGGGAACGGGCAAAATCGATTTTCGGGTTCGGGTTCTGAACGTGAAGGCTCGGCGGGATCTGCCGATGCTTGAGCGCCAGCACGGCTTTGATGAACCCGGCGACTCCGGCGGCGGCATCGAGATGGCCGATATTGGATTTGAGCGATCCGATTCTGCAAAAACCGGTTCTCTCCGTGTTGAAGGCAAGCTGCAGCGCCTCCACCTCGATCGGATCGCCGAGCGCCGTTCCCGTGCCGTGCGCCTCGATATAGCCGATGCTTTCCGGATCCACCTCGGCCATGTGATGGGCGGCCCGGATGACCTCGACTTGGCCGTTCGTGCTCGGCGCCGTGTAGCCGACCTTCCGGCTGCCGTCATTATTGATCGCCGAACCTTTGATTATGGCATGGATCGTGTCGCCGTCCGCGAGGGCGTCAGCCAGCCGCTTCAGCACCACGATCCCGATGCCGTCGCCGAACAAGGTGCCGTTGGCTCCTTCGTCAAAGGGCCGGCAATGGCCGTCCGGCGACTGGATCATGCCTTCCTGATACAGGTATCCGGTAATGCGCGGCAAATTGATCGAGACGCCCCCGGCCAGCGCAAGATCGCACTCGCCCCCCAGCAAGCCCTGACAGGCGAGGTGAATGGACACGAGCGAGGTGGAGCAGGCCGTCTGCACGCTCACGCTGGGGCCTTTCAAATTCAACTTATAGGAAATCCGCGTCGTGAACGACGGATTGTTCAATTGCAGGATTTGAAAATGATCGCTCGAATGGGCGGCTCTCATAATCTGGCTGGCCACCCAATAGGTGTTGGGCGAAGCCCCCGCATAGACGCCGATTAACTTCCCCTCGGTGTCGGGCGTGTACCCCGCGTCCTCCAGCGCTTCCCACGAGCATTCATGGAAGAGCCGGAACTGGGGATCGACCAGTTCCGCCTCCCGCGGCGTATAGTTAAAAAACGGCGCATCGAAGGATTCCACATCCTCCAGCATCGCCTTCGCCTTTACGTACTGGGGGTGTCCGAGGAGCTCGCGGCCGATCCCCGCCTCCCTTAACTCTTCATCCGTGAAGAAAGTGACCGATTCCACGCCGTCGCGCAAGTTGGCCCAAAATTCGGCCAGGTTCTTGGCTCCCGGGAATCGTCCTGCCATGCCGATCACGGCGATTTCCAGGCCGGTTCCTTCGTAATTTCCGTTCGCAGCACTCATCTTACCGCCCCTTTCACGTTCTCTCCCGCTTTTGAAGCCGCTGCTTCAACCGATTTTTGCCTTCATGTATCCGCTCGGAGCGATCCGCTGTCTCTTCCGGCGGCGCCGCCTCCTTGTGCGCCCCCTGCCGAAGCGATTCTGCCAGCGAATGAATGGTCGGATGGGTGAACATGTCAACGACCGCCACTTCCCGTCCCAGCGCGCGCTGCAGCTTCGTATTCATCTGAATGATATCGAGGGAGGTAGCGCCAAGCTCAAAAAAGTTGTCGTGCAGACCGACTTGTTCGATACCAAGATAATCCCGCCACAGGTCCGCCAGCGTCTGTTCCAACTCGTCCTCCGGCGAAGCATGCCCCGCGCTGACATCGGGACGGGCCGCTTGCGGGCCGGTTCCGTCCCCTTCCTTGTTCATCAGCGAGTGCAGTGACGATGCGCGCGCGGCTTGTACCCGCTGCGGCAAATCCGTCGTCGACACCAGCACTTGCGGCCGGCGGCATGCCAACGCCTGCCGGAAGACCGCCACTCCTTCCTCCGGCAGCAGCCGCGTCAGCTTGTCCGGCCCCTGGGCCCGCACGCCCGCCTGCGCCGTCATCGCCGCGATCTCTAGCTCGGCTGCCGCGGCCATCCCGACGCTCTGCCAGCCGTCCCACGCAATGGCGACGACATGCGTGCCTCCCTGGGCCCGCTTGCTGCAAGCGTAAGCGTCGAGATACGCATTGGCCGCGCAATAGCCGGCTTGGCCGACGCCGCCCAGCGCGGCGGTCAGAGAAGAGCACAACACAAGGAAATCAAGCCGCATGCCGGCCGGGCCCATCACCCGTTCGAGCACCCGGTCCAGCACCCGCGTGCCCTCCACCTTGGCCGCCAGCGCGCGTTCATCCATCTCCCGTGTGCGCCGCTGGATAAGCGCTCCGTCGGAAATTCCCGCCGCGTGGATGACGCCATGAATCGCGCCGAAGCGGGCCACGGCCTCGGCGGCGACCTGCTCCATCCGCGCCTCGTCGCACACATCCGCCTTGCAGACAAGCACCTCGGATCCGTGCCTCTCGAGTTCACCCAGTGCGCCGCGCTTGTCCGCCCCTGCGCTTTCCAGTCCCGAACGGCCAACCAGAATCAGCTTCGCCTGCACCGTCTTGGCCAAATGTTCCGCCAACGTCAAGCCGATGCCGCCAAGCCCTCCCGTGATCAAGTACACCCCGTGCTTGCGCAGGCCGGTATCGGCTGCGGGCTCCGGCAGCCGGGCGTATTTTTGCACCCAGCGGTGCGCCCCGCGGTAAGCGACGAACAGGTCGTCGGAAGGGGCGGCTAGCTCCGCATGCAAGCGCTCGACCAGGGCTTGCTGCCGTTCCGGCTCGCTCGGCCGGAACGAATCCGCGATATCGATGCTGCGGCAGCGCACATGGCCGTACTCTTGCGGAATGACCAGACAAGCGCCGATCGCGGCCGCCTGTTCCGGCTGCAGCCGCTCGTCGCCTGTCACCTCCTGCATATGGGAGGTCACGACCGCAAGGCGAACTCCCTCCTGAAGGCCGCAAGACCCGATGGCCCGCGCCAGCGCGAGGAGGCTGTAGTACCCTCTGTCAAGCGCCCGGTCTTCAGCCGAAGGGATGCGCGCTTCCGCTTTCCCGGTGTCTGCGGCTTCCGTGGTTTCCACGGCTTCCGCCGTCAGCCACGCGTGTATGATTCGGTGCGGCGGTCTTCCGGCTTCGGTCAGCGTCCGCAGCAGACGCTCATAATGCTCCGGTTCCCCGGGATGAATCCGGTATGCCCCGTCGTTCAAGGGCGAGAATGAATCAGAAGGATGCACGGCGACGACATCGCGGCCAGCCTCCCGCATGCGGGCAACCAGCCGCGGGATGATCCCGTCCTCCGGCGAGAAGACAACCCAGAGGCTTCCAGGATGCTCAGAGCCCGCCGCTCCCGCTTCCTGCAAAAACGATCGTTCCCACACCGGAGCGTACAGCCACTCGCGGACCGAATTCTTTTTGGCGAACCCGGCGCTGTCCTGCGGGCGCGAATCCGGGTTCCGCTTGCGCGTCAGCCCCTGCTTCAGAATGTCGATCTCGAACGGCGGATCGACCCAATAGCGGCGGCGTTCGAACGGATAGGTCGGCAGGGCCGTCCGCTTGCGCCGCTCGCCCGCATGGAACGCTCTCCAATCCGGCCGGGCTCCTTCCAGCCACAGCCGTCCCACCTGCTGCAGCAAATATTCGTCGTCGCGGGCTTGCTCCTTCGGATGCCGGACGAGATTGACGGCCGCGTGGCGCGCCGTCTTGTCGGGATGCCGGCGCACGAATGCGCTTAACGCGTTGCCCGGACCCGCTTCCACGAACACGGCTTTGCCGTCCCGCAGCAGCTCGCGGAGACCGTCCGCAAAACGGACGGTGCCGCGCAAATGCCGGATCCAATACTCCGGCTCGATGGCTTCCTCCGCTTTAATCCAGGTTCCGGTTACATTTGAAATATAAGGAATGGATGGCGCACGGAGCGTCATTTCGCTGACCTTCCGGCGGAACGCCTCCATGATCGGCTCCATCATCGCCGAATGAAAGGCATGGGAGGTGTGCAGCCTCGAGCAGGCATGCCCCGCTTCGGCAAGCTGCCGTTCCAGCCGGTCAATCTCGTCATGCGGCCCCGATGCGACGCACAGCGCCGCTCCGTTCACCGCCGCGATCGAGACGCCGTCAGCCAGAAGCGGCTTCAGCTCCTGCTCCGGCAGCGGCACGCTGAGCATCGCTCCCGGCGGCATGCCGTGCATCAATCTCCCCCGCAGCGCGACCAGCTCCAGCGCTTCTTCCAGCGTCATCACTCCCGCCAGGCACGCGGCCACGTATTCGCCGGCGCTATGGCCGATCAAGGCGCTTGGCTTCAAGCCCCATTTCATCAGGAGCTGCGCCAGCGCGTAGGAGAAAATAAACATGAGCGGCTGGGTCACGTCGGTCTGCTTGATGCGCTCGGCGCAATCGGCGGCCGCGTCATTCCCGGCCGGATACAACAATTCCTTCAGATCCGCGTCCAGCAGCGGACGGACAATGCCGCAGCACCGGTCCACCGTCTCGCGGAAGTCCGGCTCCCGCATATAGAGGTCAAGCCCCATGTTGACGTACTGCGCGCCTTGACCGGGGAACATGAACACCAGCCGGGCCTGGTCGTTGTCGCAGCTCCGGGTGTGAACCCGTTCCGGGGGCAAGGTCTCCAGCAATTCCCGCGCTTCCTCCGCGGAGGAGCAGACGAACATGCGCCGATGCCGGAACGCCCGGCGGCCGATCTGCAGCGTGTAGGCCACATCGGGCAGCGGGAGGCCCGGATGCTCCCGCAAATGGGCGCGCAGGCGGGCCGTGGCCTGCTCCAGCCCGGATTCCGTCTTGGCGGACAACAGCACGAGCTGCGCCGCTCTCCCCTCGTCTCCGTCCGGCTGCGGCGGGGCTTCCTCAAGCACGATATGGATATTGGTTCCGCCGATGCCGAATGAGCTGACGCCGGCCCGCAGCGGATAGGGTTCGTTCGTCCACGGGATCAGCTCCGTATTGACGAGGAACGGGCTGTTCGCAAAATCGATTTTGGGATTGGGCGTCTCGAAATGCAGGCTCGGCGGAAGCTGCTTGTGATGCAGGGACAGCACGGTCTTGATGAACGCCGCGACACCGGCGGCGCTGTTCAGATGGCCGATGTTCGTCTTGACGGATCCGATGCGGCAAAACCCTGTTTTCTCCGTCTGAAAAGCCAGCTTCAACGCCTCGATCTCGACTGGATCGCCAAGCGCGGTGCCTGTGCCGTGAGCTTCCACATAGCTGATGCTCTCCGGCGCGATCCGGCCCATGCGCTGCGCCGCCCGAATGACCTCCGCCTGGCCCTCGATGCTGGGAGCGGAGAATCCCACCTTGCGCGTGCCGTCATTGTTGGACGCCGATCCCTTGATGACCGCGTAGATGCAGTCGCCGTCGGCGATGGCCTGCTTCAGCGGCTTGAGCACGACGATTCCCGCGCCTTCGCCCCCGACGGTCCCCTTCGCCTTGGCGTCAAACGCCCGGCAATGCCCGTCCGGCGAGCTGACCATCCCTTCTTCATACAGATAGCCTTCCGTGCGGGGAACCGTCACGGTCACTCCGCCGGCCAATGCCATCCTGCACTCGCCCGTCAGCAGCGCCCGGCAGGCCATATGGATCGCCAGCAGCGAGGTGGAGCAGGCGGAATCGACGTTCACGCTCGGCCCTTTCAAATTCAGCTTGTGAGAAATTCGCGTGCTCAAAAAATCTTTGTCCGATAAAGCCAGCGCCGCGAATTGCTCGGCCGTGCTCTCGCTGCGCGACAGCATGGCCACCAGCTGCCAGTAAATGCTTGCCGAAGCGCCGGCGAACAGCCCGATGGCGCCGTTCGTCTGCTCGGGATCATAGCCGGCATGCTCCAGCGCCTCCCAAGCGCATTCATGGAAGATGCGAAGCTGTGGATCAATGACCTCCGCTTCGCGCGGAGAATAATCGAAAAAGTCGGAATCAAACCACTCCGCATCGGGCACAACCGCCTTCGCTTTTACATAGCGCGGGTTGCGAATCAGCTCGGATTCGACCCCGGCCGCCTCAAGCTCTTCATCGGAAAAGAAGCGGACCGACTCTTTCCCGTTTTTCAGATTGTCCCAATATTCCTCTATATTCCGGGCGCCAGGAAACCGCCCCGCCATTCCGATCACGGCAATTTCGAGTCCGGTCGCCGCTTGGGTCTGTTGGCTCTTAGTCATCGTGCGCCCCCTCCAGTAGGAGCATCGTCTGCTCCATCGTTGCGAATCCCGCATCTATTTCCTCGTTGTCCGCCATCTCCTGCGGCCTAGGCGCTTCGCCGCTGTCCAGCCGCTCTAGATAACCGCCGAGCGCCGCAATCGTCGTGTATTGGAACATCACCGGCACGGGGATTTCCCGGCCGAACGCTTCTGACAGCTTATTGACCGCCTGCACGAGCTGGAACGAGTTCCCGCCCAGATCGAAAAAGGTATCCTGCACGCCGACCTTGTCCTCGCGAATGGACAACACTTCGGCCCAGATTCGGACGAGCATGTTCTCGATGCCGCCCTGCGGGGCCACATATTTCTTGCCGGTATGAACGAGCTCCTTCGGATTGGGCAGAGCCTTCGCGTCCAGTTTCCCGTTCGCCGTCACGGGCAGCCGCTCCAGACGGACGAAATAGGATGGAATCATATAGGCCGGCAGCTGCGGGGCCAAATAGTCCCGCAGTTCGGCCGCGGACAAGCCGGCCGGGCCGGTGTAGTACGCGCAAAGCATGTTTTGGCCGTTCTCGTCCTCCCGGACCCGGATCACCGCCTCGCGGACTTCCTCATGCGCGCGCAGCAGCATTTCGATCTCCCCGGGCTCGATGCGGTACCCCCGCACCTTCACCTGGTCATCCTGGCGGCCGCAGTACTCCAGCATGCCGTCGGAGAGCCAGCGCCCCAGATCGCCCGTCCGGTACAGACGTTCCCCCGGAACGAGCGGATGGGGCACGAACCTCTCCGCCGTCAGCTCCGGCCGGCCGAGATAGCCGCGGGCCAAGCCGGCGCCCGCGACGCAGATTTCGCCCGGCACGCCCGGCGGGAGCAGCTGAAGATCGCGGTCGAGCACATATACTCGCGTATTGTCGATCGGGCGTCCGATCGGGATGCCGCCATCATCCGTCCTGATTTCCGCGAATGTGGTCACCACCGTATTCTCGGTCGGCCCGTAATTGTTGAAGAGCCGGAAGCTCCCCGGCGCGTATCGCTTCAAGCGGTCTCCGCCCGTTAACAATATCCGCAGCGTCTCCGTTTTCCGTTCCGGCAGCTCTATGAACTGCTCGCACATCATGGTCGGCAGGAAGGCGATCGTAATGCCCTGCTCCGCAAAAAAGCCGTTCAGCTTGCGCGCATCCAGCCGGATGTCCGCAGGCACGATATGAATGGCTGACCCTGCCAGCAGATACGGAAACACCTCCCATACCGAAGCGTCGAAGCCGAATCCGGCGTATTTGATGCTCCGGTCGGCTGGCGTTACGCCGAAGGCGCGAATATGCCAGAACGCCAGATTGACGAGCGAGCGATGCTCGATCATGACCCCCTTCGGCTGTCCGGTAGAGCCTGACGTGTAGATGACGTAAGCCAGCGCTTCGGGATCGGCCGCCGTCCCGTTCTCCGTCTCCCCTGCGAACGGCTCCGCCTCGTCGAGGCACAGCGCTTCGCGGCCGGCTGTCCTTCCCGCCAGAGGCCGCTGCGTCAGCACCACGCGCGCGCCGCTGTCCTCCAGCATGAAGGCGATGCGCTCGTCGGGGTAATCCGGATCTATCGGCAAAAAAGCGCCTCCGGCCTTCAATGCGGCCAGCATGCCGACCAGCATGTCGGCGGAAGGGGCGAGCAGCAAGCCGACGATCTCGCCCTTCTCCACTCCGGCCGCCCGCAGCCTCCACGCCAATTGGTTGGCCTTGGCGTTCAGCTCGCCATACGTCAACTGCCCTTCCCGGCTGATGACGGCCGGCGCGTCCGGCGTGCGCGCCGCCTGTTCCTCGAACAAGCGGTGCACGGCCTGTTCCCGCGGATAGTCGGACGAGCCTCCGGCCAATGGGCCGAGAAGCCGCTCCTTCTCCCCGGGCAGCAGGACGGGGATGCTCCGCAGCGGCTGATCGGGATTCGCCAGCGCCTCCCGCAGCAGGAGCATGTAACGGGAAGCGAGGCTTGCCATGGTGCCGCTGCGGTATAGCCGCGAATTATATTGGATTGCGCCGTCAATCCCGTCCTCTGTCCTGCGGAAGCGGAACAGTGTCTTCCATTTCACGTTTCGGAAGTACCGCTCATCGTGAATATTGTCGAGAAGCAATGCCGTCTCGAACAGCGGATGGGCGAGCGGATCGTCAGCCGGAAGGCCCAGTTGCTGCGCGGCGAGCTCCATCGGATAGCTCTGATGCTCCACCGCCCCCACAATCGTCTCCTGCATTTGAAGCAGACATTGCCTGAACGAGAGAGAGCCATCCAGCTTGGCCCGCAGCGGCAGCACGGCATTGATGAATTCGGCTTCCTCCCGCTGCCTGTAAATCGGAGTCCCGATGACGACGTCGTTCCGGTTCCCCAATCTGGCCAGCAAGGCCGCGAGCGCGGCGGATAACACCACATGCAGCTTCGCATCCGATCCGTTGCTTACTTGCAGCAAGCGGGCCGTCAGCTCCGGCGGAAGGCGGAAGGGGGCTTCTTCCGCCTGCAGTCCGGTTCCGCGCGCATCGTCGCAAGGAAAGCCGCTCTTGTCGTATTCTCCGGATAAGGCCGCCAGCCAATAGTCCCGCTCCTTGCTTTTTTGGGAAGCGGCCACCGCCAATCTGTCCAATCTACTTGCGAACCCCATTGCCATACCTCCCTTATTTCCGCGCAATTCACTCACAGGCCGAATTCCCCCTGGGCGCCGGCGAGGAACACAGCCTCCGGCTCGGCCAGATGATGCGCAATCTCAATCTCCCTTACCTTCTTGTCCGGATGGGCCAGTATGTCAGACACGATATCCTGCAGGTAAGAGGCAAAACGCTCGATCGTATCGCGCTGAAACAAGCGGGTGCTGTATTCGAACTTGAATGCCAGCCGGTCTCCGTCCTCTTCCGCGATGAGCGACAAATCGAAGTGAGAGGCGTCATGAATGAACGGGAATGGCTTCAGCATCAAGCCGGGAATGCTCATCTCCGGATTCTGCATGTTCTGCAAGGCGAACACGACATCGAAAATCGGATTCCGCCCCAGTTCGCGTTCCCTTCCCGCCTGCCGCACCATTTCCTCGAATTGGAAGTCCTGATGAGCGAAGGCGTCCAGTGTCGTCGAGCGCACGGCTTGAAGCAAATCGGTGAAGCTCATCTCTTCCTGCAGCCGGTTGCGCAGCGGAAGCATGTTGACGAACTTGCCGATAATAAGCTGCAACGCTTGCTGCTTGCGGCCGACAACCGGGGTCCCGACCACGATGTCGTCCTGTCCGCACACTTTGGCCAGCAGCAGATTGAAGATGGAGAGCAGGGCCATGAACAACGTCACGTCTTCCCTCAGGCAGAGCGACTTCAAGGCTTGGGTCCGCTCTGCATCCAGCTCGAACGGAACGAGGCTGCCGGCGAAGCTTCTCGTGTCCGGCCGAGGATAGTCCGTGGGCAAGGCCAGCCGCGGAGCGTCCTTCAGCCGCTCCAGCCAGAACGCCCCCTGCCGTCTCATCTCGTCCGTGTCCATCATCCGGTTTTGCCATTCCGAAAAATCTTTGTATTGCAGCGGAAGCCCGGGCAAGTCGCGTCCGGCATACAGAGCCAGGAAGTCGTTGACGAAAATGTCCTGCGACAAGCCATCGGAGACGATGTGGTGCATATCCACCATCAACACATGCCGGTCTTCCCCGAGCTTGATCAGTCCGGCCCGCATCAGCGGCGCCCGGGTCAAGTCAAAGGGGCGCACGAATGCCGCCACCGCGCCGCGAATCCGCTCATCCGCGTCCTCCTCGCCGTCAAGCGGCGTGACGGCGGCGCTGTAGTCCTCGTATTCCAGTTCGATCGCGACCGCTTCGTTGATTTTCTGCATCGGCTTGCCGTTCACGATCTCGAACGATGTGCGCAAGCTTTCATGGCGCTCCACCATCTGCCGCAGCGCCGCTTCCAGGCGCGCCCGGTCGAGCCGCCCCTCCAGGACGCCCGCGACGATTTCGTTGTACCCCGTATGCCCCTGTTCCATCTGCTGAATCAAATAGAGACGCTTCTGCGCCGAGGACAGCTCGTAATAGTCCTTCGCCTCGGCCGGCTCGATGTCGTGATAAGCGCTCCGTTCCGCCCCGTCGATATAAGCGGACAACTGCTGAATCGTCGGCATATTGAAAAAAACGGGCAGGCCAATCTCGACGCTCAGCTCTTTGTGAATCGCGGAGACGACCGTAATCGCTTTGAGCGAGTCGCCGCCCAGTTCGAAAAAGTCGTCCTGCACGCCGATCCGGTCGATGCGGAAAAACTGCTCCCACATTGCGCACAGCTTCCGTTCCGTCTCCGTGGCAGGAGCCTCATATTCGCCGGACAGCGCCGGCCGGGAGTAATAGGAGCCGTCTCCTTGCGGGAATGCTTCCGGTTCCCCATGCTGCCCCTCCCGTCTTACCCACTTGTCGATCCGCGCGCCCAGATCGCCGGTCGAGATGACGATCTGGCTCATGTCCCGCACCGACAGCAAGCGCCGCACCAGCTCGACTCCCTCGGCGGGGGCAATGAGCAGTTCGGAAATCGAAGTGCCCGCTTGCCCGCGAATCGTCTGATCCGCCTCCAGCTGCCAGCCCTCCCAGTTGACGCTCGTCCACGGCACCGGCTGACGGCGGTTGCGATCATGCACAAAGGCATCCATGAAATGGTTCGCCGCCGCGTAGGCGGAAAAGCCCAAGCCGCCGAGCATCGGAGACAGCGATGATGCGAGCAGGCAGAAATCGAGCTCCTTGCCTTCCAGCACCTGCTCCAGAACGAGCAGACCATACAATTTGGCCCGGAAATGCTGCTCGCATAGCGCTTCATCCGTCTCCTCCAGCATCCGGAAGGCGGCATCTCCCGTCATCCCGGCAGCGTGAATGACCCCGTTCAACGGGCCGAACGCCGCCTCGGCTTGCCGGATAACCGTCTCCATTTGTCCCTGATCGGCCGCGTCCGCGGACAGCACGAGCACTTCCGCCCCTTGGGCTTCGAGCTGGCGCAGCTTGCCGATCTGGACGCTGACGGCATCTTCCCTCCCATGGGCAGACAACCATGCATCCCATTCCTCGCGAGGCGGAAACGGGGAGCGGCTGGTGAGCGCCAGCTTCGCCTGAACGCTTTCGGCGAGATAACCGCCAAGCGTATGGCCCATGTATCCTAACCCGCCCGTAATCAAATAGACGCCGCCTTGGCGCAGCCCCTGCGGCTGGGGCTCGGGCTCGCTTACTTTGAACGGCTCATAGTCGAGCACCCACCGCGCGTTGTCGCGATAGGCTACCGCCAATTCGGTTCCGGCAGCGCCGAATTCGTCCAGCAGGCGGCTGATCAGCCTTTCCCGCTGCCAGCTCCCCGCTTCCGGCAAGACGATATCAATGCTCCGGCACTGAATATGCGGAAGCTCCTGCGGAATGACCCGGCACGGGCCGAGCACCGTCGCCTTCTCCGGATACAGGACGGGCTCGCCCGCGATGGCATGCACGCTGTCGGTTACTACCCACATGCGCATTTCTTCCCGGACCTGCTGCCGCTTCAATGCTTTGGCCGTATAGAGCAGGCTGTAGAACCCAAGATCCTGCGCGGCCCGTGTCCATGGCAGATCCGAATGGGACGGAGCGGTTACGCCCCAGGCATGCAGCATTCGGTTCGGCAGCCGCCCGTGTGCTCGCAGCTCGGAGAACAGCTTCGCGTAATCCTCCTCGTTCCGCGGGTGAACCGTATACTGTGTCGTTCCTTCCTGCTCATATCGCTCTCCTGCCCGTACCGTGACGACATAGGCCCCCCGTTCGGAGAGATGCTTGGCGATGTCCGCGGCGAATCCCGCGCCGTCGGCGAAGACAAGCCAATTGCCGGAAGTGTCTCCCTTCAAGCTTGCGGGAGCGGCAGGCGCCTTTTTCCAGGTCGGCACATAGAACCAGTCGGACATGTCGGCCTGTTTGCCCATTTTTCCGCTTGCCGGCCGGTCCTTGCCCCGGCCCGTTCCCGGCGCCGCCGGCGCGCTTCCGGAACCTTGAGGCCAATAGCGCTCCCGGGCGAACGGATAGGACGGCAAGGAGACAATGGCGCGGGCTTCCCCGTGGAAGGCCTGCCAATCGATGGACTGGCCGTGCAGCCACAGTCTGCCGATCCGGTTGACCAGCAAGGCGCTGTCCGATCCGCCGCGCTGCGCCGGGCGAACCAGGTTAAGAGCCTGCCGTTCGCGGCCGCTGCCGAGGTGCCGGCGCGCGAGCAGCGTTAAATCCTGGCCGGGGCCGATCTCGACGAACAGCCTGCCCGGTTCTTGAACCAGCAGCGCCATGCCGTCGGCGAAACGGACCGTATCGGTCAAGTGCCGAATCCAATATTCCGGGTCAGCCGCTTCCTCCGCGGTGATCCACGTGCCCGTGGTCGTGGAGACATACGGAATGGAAGGGGGACGCAAACGCGCTTGGCGCACGGCGGCGGCGAACGGTTCCTTCACCGCGTGCAGCAGCGATGAATGCCCGGCCGTCGCCACCGGCAATCTCATGCACATGATTTTCTCCGCCTTCATCCGCTGCTCGAAAGCGGCGATATCTTCCTCCGAGCCCGACACAATGCACGACGGTCCGTTCACGACGGCCAGCGACAAGGTGCCGTTCAGACGGAGCCTCAACTCCCGCTCGGGCAGCGGCACGCTGAGCATCGCCCCCGCCGGCGCCTGCTGCATCAGTTCCCCGCGCAAGATGATGAGCCGCATCGCATCTTCGAGAGACAGTACATCCGCGAGGCAGGCGGCCGTAAATTCGCCGAAGCTGTACCCGATCATCGCTTCCGGCTTCACGCCCCACGCCATGACAAGCCGCGCCAGCGCATATTCAAACATGAACATGACCGGTTGGATATGCTTCGTCTGATTCAGCTGCAGGGCCGCCGCTTCCGCATCCGCGGACGGGTACAAGATTTCCTTCATGTCGCGGCCGGACATCTCGCGGTACAGACGGAAGCAGCGATCCATCTCCGCGCGGAACACCGGCTCGTTCCGGTACAAGTCCGCTCCCATATTGACGTATTGCGAGCCTTGCCCGGAGAACATGAACACGACGGAACTGCCCCCGTCGTCCATGGCGCAGGTGACGACTTTCCGTTCATCGAAGCTGTTCCTGCCTTCAGCCGGCGTCAACGCCTCAATCGCTTCCTCGATCGTCCCGCAGGACAGGATGCGCCGATGCTTGAAATGCCGGCGGCCGCTCTGCAGCGTGTACGCGACATCCGCGAGGCTGAGCTCGCGGCGCTCCTGAAGATAGGCGCCTAGATTGGCAGTCATCGCATCCAGCGCAGCCGGCGTCTTGGCCGACAGCGCCAGCAGTTGGCCCGGCCGCCCCGCTCCTGACGCTTCGCGCACGGGAGCCTCCTCCAAAATGACGTGGGCATTCGTCCCGCCGATGCCGAAGGAGCTCACTCCGGCCCGCAGCGGCCCCGCCTCGTTCCGCCATTCGGCGAGCTCCGTGTTCACGATGAACGGACTATTGGCGAAATCAATGTTCGGATTCGGCATCTCAAAGTGAAGGCTCGGCGGAATCTGTTTGTGATGAAGCGCCAATGCCGTCTTCATCAATCCGGCCACGCCCGCCGCGGCATCCAGATGGCCGATGTTCGTCTTGATCGAGCCGATGCGGCAAAAGCCGGTTCTTGCCGACCGGAACGCCTTCGTCAGCGCTTCGATCTCGATCGGATCGCCCAGCGGCGTTCCCGATCCGTGCGCCTCCACGTACGTGATACTGTCCGCCGGAACTTGCGCCGCGGCCAGCGCTCTCTTAATGACGTCCATCTGGCCCTCCACGCTCGGGGCCGTATAACCGACCTTGCGGCTGCCGTCATTGTTGATGGCCGTTCCCTTGATGACCGCATAGATCCGGTCTCCGTCCTTCTTCGCGGCCTGCAGCGGCTTGAGCACGACGAAGCCAACGCCGTCTCCGCCTATCGTCCCTTGCGCCTTGGCGTCGAAGGTGCGGCAATGTCCATCCGGCGACTTGATCATGCCTTCCTGATACACGTATCCCGATTTCTGAGGAAGCACGATCGATGCGCCGCCGGCCAGAGCCAGATCGCAATCGCCGCTGAGGATCGACTGGCACGCCAAATGGACGGCCACCAGCGAGGTAGAGCAAGCGGTTTGCAAACTGATCGCGGGCCCGGTCAAATTCAGCTTGTGCGCAATGCGAGTGCTGACGCTATAGGTATCATTGAGCGAATTCACCTCAAACATGTCCGACAAGTTCCCGTGCAGACGCTCGGTTAGCTGCGACAACCAATGGAAGTTGTTCATCACGCCGGCAAACAGCCCGATGGACCCGCCGTGGCGTTCCGGATCGCAGCCCGCGTCCTCCAGGGCATGCCAAGCGCATTCATGCAGCAGCCGTATTTGCGGATCCATAATGGCTGCCTGATCGGGAGTATAGCCGAAGAAGGCCGGATCGAAGTGTTCCATCTCATCCAGCACGCCCTTCGCCTTAACGAAATCCGGCCGCTTCAAAAGATCGCGGTCAAACCCATACTCGGCCAACTCGTCATCCGTAAAGAACGAGATCGACTCCTGTCCCTGCTGCAGGTTGCTCCAGAATTCGGCGATATTGCGCGCGCCGGGAAATCTGCCGGCCATCCCGATCACCGCGATGTCGCGGCTGCCTTCATTGCCTGGCCTTGCCGAACCGGCGGCAGGTCGGGAATGCGGCTCGTCCTCACGGCTTGCCGCTGCCTGATCGCCGGCCCGGCTTTGCGTCCCGTCCGCTTCCCCCGCCAAATAGGCCGCCAATTCATGCACGGTCGGGTACTGGAACAGCGTGACGATAGGCACTTCGCGCTTCAACTGCCTTTGCAACTTGCTCTGGAGCTGAATCAGATTGATGGAATTGCCTCCTACTTCGAAATATTTATCGTGAATGCCTACGCTCTCCAGTTCGAGCACGTCCTGCCACGCTTCGGCGATGAGCCGCTCCAGCTCTGTCCGCGGCAATGCCGCATCCTGAACAGAACAGGCGCGCTCCGCAGGAGCAGGCAGCGCCCTGCGGTCAAGCTTCCCATTCGGCGTCATCGGAATGCGATCCAGTTGCACGAAATGCGACGGGATCATATAATCCGGCACTTTCGCGGCCAGGTAGGCCCGCAGTTCGGATACCGGCGCCTGCCCGGAAGGAACCACATACGCGCACAATTCTGTGTGACCGCCCCGCCGCAGCGCCGTTACCGCCGCTTGTTCAATTGATTGATGCTGGAGGAGCAGCGTCTCGATTTCACCAAGCTCGATCCGGTGGCCGCGAATCTTGACCTGCTGATCGATCCGCCCCATAAATTCAATGCTTCCGTCCTCCTGCCAACAGGCCATATCCCCTGTCCGGTACATGACGCCCTCGGGACGGAACGGATCCGGCACGAATTTCTCCGCTGTCAGCTCGGGCTGGTTCAAATAGCCGAGCGCCACCCCGTCCCCGCCTACGATCAGTTCACCGGGAACGCCTATCGGCAGCAGGTTATCGTGGCGGTCGACAATATAAGCCGTGGAATTGCTGATCGGCGGACCAATGGGAATAGGATCGGCAAACTCGCGTTCGATTCGAAAACAGGTCGAAAAGACCGTGTTCTCTGTAGGACCGTATCCATTCCACAACGTCAACCCTGGGCATGCCTGGCGGACGGCTTCGATGTGCTTCGGCGACAATACATCACCGGCGACAATGAGATGCCGCAAGCCGGCAAACATCTGCGGCCGCTGCTGCGCCAACTGGTTGAATAGCGCCGGCGTCAGAATTGCGACCGAAATGCTCCGCGAGCGCAAAAAGGCATCCAGCCTGGTGCTGTCCAGCAGTGTATGCTTATCCGCAATGTGCAGGCTTCCTCCATTCAACAGCGCCCCGAACACCTCGAACGTGAGCGCATCGAAGCCGATGGCCCCTGCCTGGAGCATGCAATCTCCCGCTTCCACCTGCACGTAGTTCGTGTTGCGGATTAGCCGCACAACATTGCGGTGGCTGACCACCACGCCCTTAGGCGTTCCGGTCGAGCCTGAAGTGTACATTACGTAGGCCGGATGCTCCGGCCCGTTCACCAGCGGCATGTCGGCGGCTTCGCCGCAACCAAGCAGCGCTTCGTTCAACAGCATTGCCTTCGTCTGTTCCGGCACGAGCGACTCAAGACCGGAAGAAGCCAGTACGATGTCTGCCTTCCCATCTTGCAGCATATAGGCGATCCGTTCGGCAGGATGAGCAGAATCCAGCGGCAAATAGACGCCTCCCGCTTTGAGAATCCCGACCATGCCAGCGATCATTTCAGTGGAGCGATTCGCCAGCAATCCGACAACTTGCCCGCATTCCAATCCATGCGCCTGCAGCGCGCGGGCAATCCGGTTGGCTTGTTCATTGAGCTCCCGGTAGGTGCAGGATCTCTGTTCATCCGTGACGGCCGTGCCTTCAGGCGCTAGCCGGACCTGTTCCTCGAACAATTCGTGAATGGTCTTCTCACGGGGATAACTGGCGGTTGTCAGATTGAAATGCCGAATTTGTTCCCGCTCTTCCGCGGTAAGGATGCCGATATCCTGCAGTCTCGTCTCGTGGTAGGCCGTAACTTGGGTAGAGGTTTGAATGATTTGCTCGATGATGTAGAGGTAATGACAAGCCAGCCTGGCTACCGTGTCGGATCGATGCGCCTGTTCGTTATAAGCAAACGCCATCTCCAGTTCCTCGGCCGCCGTAATGCGGACTGTCAGATCGAACTCGGTTTCTTCTTCAATATGATGGGAAGCAATCGCAAGCGGCCCCTCGGAGCTGGTGACCGCCTTATCCAAAGGATAGTTCTCCACCACCAACAGCGAATCGAACGGGACGCCTTCCGCCCGCATCCCGCCATATCCCTTAATGTCCGTCAGGGAAGTGCATGCATGCTCCTCATGCGCTTGAACGGAACGGTTCACATCGGCCAGGAGAGCGGGCAGGCCATGTTCGGGACCGGCCTTCATTCGGAGCGGCAGCGTGTTGATGAACAAGCCGACCATATCCTCCATGCCGGAAATGCTGGTGCTGCGCCCGGATACGGTAATCCCGAACAAGACATCGTCGCTGTTCGTATAATGCTGGAGCAAAATGCCCCAAGCGGTATAGAAAAGCGCCGCTTGCGTCACTTGCGCCGTCCGCACAAACCGGTGCAGATCCGCAACATATGTCCCGCTTCGCTTTTCCGTATGGACGGCAATAGACGCCTTTTCCAGGCTTGCTCCGCCTCTGGATACCGGAATCGGCTTGGCCTCCAGCTCATGCAAATACCGGCTCCAGTAGCTCGCTTGCTTCTTCTTGTCCTGCTGCTGAAGCAAGGCGACGAACTGCTTGAACGGCGGCTTGCGCCGCAGCTCCGGCTTCATCCCTTGCGCCAGCATGCGATAAGCGCTCAGCCACTCCTTCAACAGAATGCCGGTGCTCCATCCGTCCAACAAAATATGGTGGAAGCTGATGAGCAGCGTATGCTTCCGTCCGCTCTGCTTGCATAGCGTCAGCCGGAACGGCACCTGATCCAGCTGGAACTTCTCCTGTCTGTCGGCGGCAATCCGCGCCGCGATCCGGCGGGCCCGGGCCTCCTCGTCCAGTTCGGAATAGTTCTCGTAACGAATGACGGGCCGATGCTGCTTCAGCACAATTTGTACGGGCTGATTCACCTCTTCCCACCGGAACAAGGTACGCAGCGCCTCGTTCGCCTGAACGACGCATGCCCATGATTGTTCGAACAGCGAGAAGTCGATCTCGCCGCTGATGTCCAATTGAATCAGCTCTACATACTGCGTCGTATCCGGGTTCTTCAAATATTGGAGCAGCATGCCCGACTGCATCGGGGTTAAGGCCAAAATATCTTCCACATTGCTTTTGTCCAGTTTTTGCGGCTCCTTCACGCCGTCACGCCTCCCTTCCCGCTTGAACTGTCCCCTGCTTCTTGACCGCGTACTTCCGCAGGCCGTATTGGGCAATGACCTGTTGTTGAATCTGGCTCGTGCCCTCGATAATCTCCAGCACCTTGGCTTCCCGGAACAACCGCTCCGCCGGGTAGTCGCTGCGGCAGCCGTTGCCGCCATGAATTTGCACGGTATCGTTCGTCACTTCCACCGCGGCTTTCGATGTAAAATACTTGGCGATCGCCGTTTGGTGGATGGCGTCCTCCGCTCCGTCGCGGCGCATCTCCCCTGCGCTGAGACAGAGCGATCGCGCGGCGTGAACCTTGGCGACCGCATCCCCGATCATCCCTTTGACCAGCTGGAAATGATGCAGTTTCTCGCCGAATTGCGAGCGCGACCGCGCATACGCCACCATCGCCTCCAGCGCTTCGGCCGCGATGGCCGCCCCCGCCCATGCAATGCTGTAACGGCCATGATCAAGAGCCGTGGAGACGATGTAGGTGAAGCCTCCCCCCACGTTGCCGAGCACGTTGTCAGCCGGAATCTCCACTTCATCGAAGCGAATCTCGGCGATATGGACCCCGCGGTTGCCAAGCATGCCGCCCATCGGGATAGTGCGCACGCCTTCGCGTTCGCGTTCAACGAGGAATGACGTGATTTGTCCGGCCGCATCTGCGGCGACGACGACAAAAAAATCAGCGATGGCCGCAAACGATATCCACTTCTTGCTGCCGTTCAATATGTACCGCGCGCCCTCTTTCCGGTAAGTCGTCTGCACGCTTTTGGCATCCGAGCCCACGTTCGGCTCGGACAGGGCAAACGCCCCCAGCTTCTCCGCCCTCGCCATCTGCGGCAGCCAGAGCCGCTTTTGCGCCTCGGTGCCGAATCTCAGCATCGTCTCTCCCAGCAGCGAGGTTTGCACGGTCAGCAGCGCCCTGGTGTTGCTGCACGCCTTGCCGATCTGCTCCGTAAGCAGTCCATATGCCACCGGATCCAGCCCCAGGCCGCCGTACTCCTCCGGCCAACTTGCCGCCAAATACCCGCGCTCGCCCAGCTTGGCGATCAGGCTGCGGGGGAGTTCCCCGTTGGCGTCGATCTCTCCGGCCAGCGGCCGAATCTCCCGGGCGGCGAACTGTCTTGCCTCCTCCACGATCTGAGCGGCAGAAGAGCATGTGTGAGCATTCATCCTCTATACCTCCTGCATATGCTTTTCGATGAGCCGGACGATATTGTTGAGCGTGCTGAAATTGGCGATATCCAGATCCTCGTTCCCGACCGTGATCCCGAACTCCTGCTCGATATAACCCAGAAGCTTCATTGCGAACAAGGAATTGACAAAGCCCATTTGAAAAATATGATCGTCGTCGGAGAACACGGCTTCATCCTCGAACACAACCAGATTGCTCTCAATGAATTCGCGAATTTTTTGTTTGATTTCCATCGCGTTTACCCCTTTCTCCCGGCAACCGTCACCTTTACCTCAATATAAGGCGGGAACGGTTGAATTTGATTCAAATCATTTCGGAACAGAATATTTCCCTCGCCGTCATTGGAGACTTCGACAAAATTGGCGAACCGGTACGTGACATACATCATCTTGTTGCGATCCGTCTGTTTAAAGTCGGCCAGCAGCGTTTTCCCTTCCAATTTGGCCTGCTGCATAATATAGGTCAGCATCACGGTGCCCACCCCGCGCGACATCACTCTGCAGGACATCAGCAGCAGCTTCAAATGCCAGCAGTTCTCCTTCAATTCGATGAGAGCGAGACCGATCTTGCCATACGATCCGTATTTATCCGTCAACTCGCACACCAGGAGCATATAGTCCGGAGACTGTCTGATTCTGTCCAGCTCCTCGTAGCTGTAGGTATAACCCGTCGCATTCAACTGATTGGTGCGGACGGTCAGTTCCTCCGCCCGTTTCAAGTCCTCCTCTCTGGCCTCGCTGATGACGAAGCGCATGCCGAGCGATTTCAGGAACGCTTCCTGAGGCCCTGAAAACGCCTCTTCTTCCTGCTTGCGCTGCATGTCCTCGATATACATGGCGCGGCGGCGCTTCGAGTCCTCCGTGATGAAGCGCGGGTTGAGACGCGGATGCTCAAGCAGCGTGCCATAGTCGGCCGCATCCATGCAGGCCACTTCTGGATGGACGCTCTGCACCTCGTCGCGTTCGAAGGGCTGATCGTCAATGAACAGAATCGTGTCTTTGCCGATGTTCAAGCTGCCGCATATTTTCTCTATCGATGCCGACTTGGCGTTCCAGTTAATCTCCGGATACAGGAAATACGATTCAAGGCCGAATTCGCGCAGCTTGCCCATCGCGTGCTCCGCATCGTTCCTGCTCGCAATCGAATGCAGGATGCCCCGCGAGTCCAGCTCCTCGAGAATCTCCCGGATGCCCGGCTTCAGCGCGACCTCGCCCGACTCCAGCAAAATGCCGTCCCACATCGTATGGTCGAGATCCCATACGACGCACTTCACTTCCTTGACCTTTTCCGCGGCTTTATCCATCGCTTTTTCCTCCCTGCTTGGCGTAATCGAAAAATCCTTTAGCGAGTTCAGACTCGTATCCATGCCTCCGGTTCCTCCCATGGTTCGTAGCATGGTTCACGGTTCCTTTGTGGCGGACATCTGCAACCGGCGATTGCGTAATGCAGCATTGATGACCGATACCACCTGCGCGACATGCTCATTAATAAAAAAGTGGCCTCCCTCGAATTCATAAAAACGGCAATCCCGGCTGCCGTACCTGGACCACTCCGACAGGTCGTAGCCGGCGGTGGCCCTATCTTTTTTCCCGCTCAGCACGGACAAATCGCAGGGAATCCGGTCCGGCTTATCCGCAAAGCGGTGCGTCTCGACCAACTGCAAATCTGCGCGCAGCACCGGCAAAAACAGCCGGAGCAGATCTTCCCGCTCGAGGAGCTCGCCCTCGGTTCCTCCCAGCCGTTTGATTTCCTCACACAGTCTGTCGTCGGACAGCGAATGAAGGATGTTGAGCTTCTTGGCATGGGGAGGATAGGTTCCCGATACGAAAAGATGAACCGGCTCCCGCCCCATTCTCCGTGTAACGGCATGCGTCAGTTCGTAAGCGACCAGCGCTCCCATGCTGTGGCCGAAGAACGCGAAGTCGGAGCCGTCCAACTGCTGCTCCAGGCATCCGCATAAATCGTCGATCATTTCATCCATGCTGCGGTAATGGGGTTCAGCCAGCCTTTTTCCCCGGCCGGCCGGCTCAAGAGGATGCAATTCGATCCCCTCGCTCAGGTAACGTTTCCACCGCATGTAGACGGTAGCGGAGCCGCCGGCATGGGGCAGGCAGAACAGCTTGCATTTCATTTACTTCACCTCCTCGGCGGGAATGGGCAGGGGCGGACGCCTCACCTTAGGCAGCAGCCAGACCGCGCCAAAGAACAGGAAGGCGGTTCCTGCGGCAAAGGAGAACGCATAGATGAACCAGATGACGCTGACGGGACACCATACCGCGGCCACATCGAGCGGCAAGCCCGCAAAAACCTTGTCAAGCAGCTTGCCGATTCCCCAAAAAAATGCGCCGGCGGTCAGAATAGCGGCGACGAAGATGGCGAGCCGCCTTCCCCGCGGCGGGACGAAGGCGCGCCGCTTGCGGCGCAACTGGAGGGGGATGCGAGCCGCAGCCGCCGCCAGAACGATCAGGCTGACGGCAATGATCGCCAGCCCAATCATGGCCATCCGGTCGAGCTGCGGGTAGAAGTCGGCCTGGGCAGGCGGCGGCTCCCGGTCCTGCAGCAGGCTCATCAAGCCGGCGCCGATGTGGAACGTATATGCGGAATTGATATTGGCGAGCACGCCTACGCCAAGCCGATCCTGCGGCCGGAGGATGATATACGACGAGAAGTTGGGGTTGGAGCCTTGATGCGATATTTCCTTCCCGTCGGCTGACACGAACCACCCCGCGGCATAGTAAGCGCCGTTCTCGTCCGGCCCCGCGGCCGTATCGGGCCGGTGCGAGCGTTCGATGATCGCCCGGTCGCTTGCGGATATGTCGGCCGTTCCCAACTGGAGCAAGAGCCACCGCCCGATATCGTCCGCATTGGAGAGCAAATAGCCGGCCGGCGTGTTCCCCCTGTAATCGGGAGCCTGATACAGCCGCGGCGAGCCGAACCCGATTTTGTATCCGGCGGCCAGCCGCCGCCGCTCGTTCAGCTGCGCCATCGGCATGGTGTCGTGCAGTCCGAGCCGCTGCAGCATTCGGGACATGTATGCCTCATAGGACATGCCCGATACTTCCTGGATAACCAGCCCCAGCACGTCATAATTAATGGTGGCGTATTGATACTTGCTTCCGGGAACGGCATCCAGCTCTGTTCCCGACAGAGCCCGCACCGTCCGTTCCAGCGCCTGCTCGCCCGAATCCTCCGGAATCGACGCGATCGAGTCGAACGGCACCCCGCTCGTATGATGCAGCAGATGGGCGAGCGTCACCTGGGCCGCCTGCCCTTCATCATTCAGTCGGAGCCACGGAAGGTAGCGGGCGACCGGGTCGTCGAGGCGAAGCGCTCCCTGCTGCTCCAGCTCCAGCAAGGCCAAGCCGGTAAACGCTTTGGAGGTCGAGCCCAATTGAAACAACGTAGAGCTTGTTGCCGGAATTCCGGCCTCCCGATCGGCCAGCCCGAAGCCGTTCGCATAGACCACCCGATCTCCGCTCACGACGACGACCGCGGCGCCGGGACTTCGCGCCTTCTCCAGCTCGGCCTGCACGAACCGTTCGATAGCGGCTTCGTCTACCTTCGGCCGCCCTTGCGGGGAAGCGGCTCCCTCATCGGCGGCTATCGCTGCCGGACTGACAAGCAGCGCCGCGGTAAACAGATAAATAGCAAGCTTCTTCAGCACGTTCCTTCTCCCCCTCATGATCGGAAGAGAACGTCCAGCTCGTCTTGGCTGAGCTTCACCGTCTCGAAGTCGGATGGCGTAAAGTCGGATTGCCCCATCTCCGCGCACAGGTTGATGACTTCCATCAGCCGCTGCATCACAGCAGCCATGAACGCCTCCATCGACTTCGGCTTGAACTTGGCCGTGCTGTATGACATCCGGACCTGAAGCTTCTTGTCAATCACGATGGCCACGACATCGACCAGGCAGGACAGCCGGTTGCTCGCACAGATGTCGCTTCCCGTGTCCTCGTCGGCCATGTCCAGCACGGAGCTCTGCAGATGATTGTCGATCTCTCCCATATAATTGAAACGAAGCAAGCTCCTGCCCGTCTCCGGGATGCGGCCGGCGGTGTATGACAATATGCCATAGTCAATCCCCTTGTTCGGAATGGAGCGAAGCTGTTCCTTGACGCTCTTGATGATGCCGGCAGGCTCTGAGTCAGGCAGGCGGAGGTTGACCGGATACATCGAAGTGAACCAGCCGACCGTTCTGGATACGTCCAGGCTGTCGAACAACTCCTCGCGCCCGTGCCCCTCCAGCTCGATCGTGATTGCCTCCTTGCCGGTGAAGGAGCCAAGCGCCATAGCCAGGGAAGCGACGAGCAGCTCGCTCGTCTGCGTGCGGAACGGCACATTCGCCTCCCGCAGGAGCCTGTGCGTGTCTACCTTGGACAGCTCCCTGACCAGCGTGCCGCATCCTTCATGCCGCTCGTCGGCGGCGGGGAAGTCGGCTTGCAAGCTGTCTTCCGCCTCGGCGGAGACCGACTGCCAATATGCCAAATGCTCCAGCGCCCGATCGCGGCTGTACGCTTCGATCGCGTCCGCCCAAGCCTGGACGGAATGCGTTCTGGCCGGCAATGGCAAGCGCGGGCCGCCCAGCATCGATTGCAGCAGCCGATCGAGGTCTTCCAGCAAAATACGCCAGGAGACTCCATCGATAACCAAATGATGCGCCGTCAGCAAAAGGCGCTGATCCTGCGTGCCTTCCTCAAATAAAAGCGATTTAAATAGCAAACCTTGCCCGAGCCGCATACTCGCTTTGAACGACTCGGCACACTTCTTCAGCTCCGCGGACCGCTCCCCCTCCGAATGGCAGGCCAGATCGCAGCAAGGAATCTCCACGTCCTCCCGCTCGACAGGCCGGTATTCCAGACTTCCGGCGGCTTCGTCGAGCTGCAGCCTCAATGCGTCATGATGCTCGATTAGCCTGTATAACGCTTCTTGCAGTTGGGGCGCCGTGACCCTCTGCTTCAAGCGCACGAGAACAGATTGGACATAGTGGTGCGGATTGCTCCACTGTTGGCGGAAAAACCAGGACGTAATCGGCAGGGGCTTGACCGCCCCTATGCACGGGCCTTGCGCAACCGGTTCCGAATGATTCATTTCGATCATCGCCGCCAGCTCGTGGATAACCGGGTAACTCAAAATCTGCTGCACCTTTAGCCTGAAGCCGGCCGCGGTCACGCGCGACGCAATCTGGATCGCTTTGATCGAATCGCCGCCCATATGATAAAAATTGTCGCGAACGCCAATGCTCTCCGCCTGCAGCACTTCCTTGAAAATATCCGTCAGCAAGGCCGCAATATGACCCGATGCCTCGGCATCGTTCGGTTCAGGCGCCCGTTCCGGAGCGGGCAAAAGCCGGCGATCGACTTTGCCGTTCGGCGTAAGCGGCAGGTGATCGAGCCGGACAAAATAGGCCGGAATCATGTAGGAAGGGAGCACCTCCGCCAGCTTCATCCGCAGTTCCAAATCGGCCATCCGCCCCGCCGCAACGAAATAAGCGACCAGATGCTGCTGCCCGTCATCCCCGGTCCGATCCACCACGACCGCTTCTTCAACCGGGGCCAGAGCAAGCAGCTGATGCTCGATCTCCCCCATTTCAATGCGATACCCTTTGATTTTCACTTGGTGATCGATTCGTCCCAGGTACACGATATCCCCATGATGATGGCGCATGGCCAAATCGCCGCTCCGGTACATTCTCTTGCCGGGCAGGAACGGGTTGTCCATAAAACGCTCCCGCGTCAGTTCCGGTCTATGCAAGTAGCCGCGGGCGACGCCGTCCCCGGAAATATACAGTTCGCCAACCGATCCATCCGGGACCGGCTCCAGCCTCTGATCAAGCAAATAAATTTGCACATTGTCGATCGGCTTCCCTATCGGCACCGACGATCCCTTGTCCCGTTCCGGATCGAACCGGTAAATCATGCACCCGACCACCGTCTCGGTCGGTCCGTACTCGTTGTAGATAGCAATTCGGCCGGAGGCCTGTTCGTGAATGTGACGGGCGAGGGCGCACTTCAAATCCTCGCCGCCCACGATGAATGTCCGGACGGCGGATGCGCTCAAATCAATGTCTTTGATCAGCGCCAGATGCGCCGGCGTCAGCTTGATGACCGTGGCCTTGTTGTCACGTAAAATGCGGTGAATAATGAACTCGTTCCCGTCATCCTCATAGATCTCGATGCGGTGGCCGCTAATTAACGGCGTAAAGATGGAGGTTACCGTCAAATCGAATGCAATCGAAGAATAAAGGGCAAAAACTTCGCCGGGGGCCTGAAGATACGTCTTGCCGGCCCACCAAATATAGTTCACCAAGCCGCGGTGTTCGATCATCGTCCCTTTCGGGTTGCCTGTGGAACCCGAGGTATAAATGATATAGGCCAGATCATCTGCCGCTCCCTTGACCGGCAGGTTGCTCTCGTCGGCTTCGTACATCCGTTCGTCATCGAGGTCAATAACGATGCCGTCATACGACAAGCGCTCCCATTCGCCGCCGTTCGTCAGCAGATGGGAAGCCCCGCTGTCCCGCAATATATATTCGATCCGTTCCTGCGGGTAATCGGGGTCAATCGGAAGATACGCGGCTCCCGCCTTGATGACCGCCCATATTCCCACCACGATGGAGAGCGAGTGCCGACCCATGACGGCTGCTGGCGTGTGCGGGCCAATTCCGCTCTTCCGCAGCGTGCGGGCCAGCCGATTGGCCCGGGCGTTCAGCTCGCTATACGTGAGCGCTTGCCCCCCGCAAGCGGCGGCGACGCGGCCTGGTGTCCGCTCGACTTGTTCTTCGAACAGCTGCAATATCGTTGCGGTCGCGGGATAGTCGCGGTCCGTCCTGTTGCAGGCGTACAGCAGCTCCTCTCGTTCTCCCGGCAGCAGCAGCTGAACATCGCGGATGGCGGCCTCCGGACGGCTCACGACTTGATCCGCTATATGATGCAGGCGGCGGAACATCTCATCGATTTGCGAATCCGTATAATCCCCCGTTTTATAATCGAAATACAGCTCCAGCCCTTCCTTCGGCGACCATTCGGTGACGATAAGCTGCAAGGGATACAATTGGTTGCCGTTATGCGCTTCGATTTGCTGCATTTTCCACCCGGGGCCGAAGTTCTGATCGAATGCGGTATTATAATAGTTCACGCATACTTGAAATAATTGATCCAATCCCCGTTTGTGAAGCTGAAGGTCCTGTACGAGCAAGTTGTAAGGATATTTCTGATGAAAATAACATTGGATGAGTTCATGATTGATGTTATGTAGGAACGTGGAGAATGGCGTATCGCGCTCGATGTCAGCCAGGAACGGCATCGTGCTGGTAAACATGCCGAATGTGTTTTTTTCCTTGGCTCCGGTGCGATTCAATACAGGTGTGCCTATCATGATGCGGTCCTGATGAGTTGCTTGGTGGAGGTAAATAAGCATCGCTGCTATAAAAAAGGTATTCAGCGAAATTCGATGCGTATGTACAAAGGAGCGAATGGCTTCTGAAGTGTGCGGGTTAAGCAAAAATTTTTGGCGTTTCCCTGCCGTGCCGCTTGCCGTCGTGTGCAAGGCAACGTCATGGATGCTTTCGAATTTTTTCTGCCAATAGTGTTTATTTTTCGTGAAGCGGGAAGACGATAAATAGGCCCGCTCTTGTTCGATATAGTCTAAATAGCTTGGCCGGTCTTCCTGCTGAATCGCCTGCCCTTGCATCAACTGCGTATAAATTTGGTTGATTTGCGTCGTCATCAATTGAAAAGACCATCCGTCGGAAATCATATGGTGGACTTTCGTCAGATATGCGCTTTCCGTCTCGCTGATTTTTACAAGGGCAAACTCATACAGAAATTCCCCGTCCAAGGGCAGCGGCTTGGCAAACTCCTCGCTGACCCAGGCATCGACATCGGTACCTGAGGAACGGGCCGTGAAGTCGATGAACGGAAACGTTCTTCTTCGATACGCGGTCACGGTCTGCCACACCGTCTCGTCCCGTTCGATGAGCCGGATGCGGATGGCGTCGTTCTGTTTGACGAACAGATTGATGGATTCCTCCAGCAGATGAAAATCAATGGGGCCGTAAATTTTGATGAGTCCTCCGATGTTGTGAATGCTCGTCCCCGGGTATATGTTTTCCACATACCAAATTCGCTTTTGCGGATGGGTCAACGGGTACAGGGTGGACGCTTCCAGAGAAATGACCTCCAATCGGTTAAGTTACGGATGGTTGGGGGGCAATGCGATGTTCCAGCGCTTCCGCCACGGCTTCCAAGGTCTGCTTTTCGTTGTCCATCAAAGAAGTGATCTCGTTGATCCCTTGGTCCAGAATGGCGTCGTCTCCGGTCAAGGCGTACTTCATCAGCATATGCCGCAGAGCAAAGGCCCGCTCCTCTATCGGCCGGAAGCACCCCGTAAATGCCTGCGGAAGAAGCTCGCGCCCGCATAAATAATCGATGCGCATTCCCATCGTTTTTTTATGCTCCCACAAAATGTGGATGGGCCGGATATCGCGCTTGCGCACCAGCGCCGGCATATTGCGAATTAAGGCGGGATATACGTTGACGCCGAATGCCAGATCCAGCGGATCGGCCGTCGCCCGGTGACGCCGGGAGACGTCGCAGCCGGAAAGATATTGTTCGAGCGACTCTTTGATGAATACAGGATCGAGGCTGTAGCTTCCCGTTTTATTGAATTTGTACAAATAGATTTGTTCCTCGTAGCGGTCCGTCCATTCGAGATGCCGGAAGCCTTGCTCCATTTCATGGAACGGCACGAGCGTCTTGCGGAACTGCATCTCCTCGTCGTAGCCGAGCACGAAGAACACCCTCTTGCCGTCGTCGTAACCGTACACCAGAATATCGTGGGCGTAGTGCATCTGGCGATACACCCGTCTGCGGGGGATATAGAACTCGTCGACATAGAGAGAAACCGTGTAGCCCGAATTGATACTATTTACCAAAAATTCGACAACTCCCGGCTGTGAATCCATGACGAATTCCCGCTCCAGTTTTTGCGTAATCAGCCACGGACATCGCATGAAATCCTCTCCGTAAAATGTCAGCGGCACCGATCGGGAAGCACGCTCTCCTTCTAGATCCTGATGGCAGTAAAGGTGAATGAAATTGCTGTAGAACCACGGCAGGGCCTCTTGGCGGGCGAGTGCCGTGCATAGGGGGTAGGCCACATACTGATACCCAACAATGGGCGGAATGACGAGTTCCAGTTCTTTGAGACCCAACCGGCAAGTCACCTCTCTCTTGAATTGAATATTATGTAAAAACATGAAACATAATATAATTTTCTTTAATATCGTCCGTTTTCTACTTTTTATTATATGCAGAAATAATATTCCCATAGATGTTTATTCTTGTCAATATGGACTGAATATTTTAATATTTTTTTCACATCATCTCTTGTCGTTATTGTGTCCATTGGCGATAAACAAAAAGCCGGCGTCCTTGGCGGCACCGGCTTCACCTCGTCGTGTCAAAATATCTTCTTCGCATCCCGCTGTTCCTTCAAAATCTCCACCGCTTCCCTGAATCGAAGCGAATGGATGACTTCCCGTTCCCGCAAAAATTTGAGGCCGTCCTGCAAATCGACATCATCCGTCATATCGATCAGCCATTGGTACGTCGCGCGCGCCTTCTCCTCGGCGGCGATATCCTCGTACAAGTCGGCGATCGGATCGCCCTTCGCTTGAATATAGGCCGCCGTCCATGGGACCCCGCCCGCATTTTCATAGAACAGCGCGCTGTCATGGGAGACATAATGCGCCCCGAGTCCGGCCGCTTCCAATTCCTGCGGCGTCGCGTCCTTGGTCAGCTTGTATACCATGGTAGCAATCATTTCCAGGTGGGCGAATTCCTCCGTCCCGATGTCGGTAAGCAAGCCGATAACCTTATCCGGAATCGAATATCGCTGATTCAAATAGCGAAGCGCCGCCGCCAGCTCCCCGTCGGCTCCGCCGTACTGCTCCAGCAGCAGCTTAGCCATGCGCGGATCGCATTTGCTGACGCGAACCGGATATTGAAGCTTTTTCTCATATACCCACAATGCCGCTTCCCTCCTCACGTTGGTTCCCCTTCTTCCCCGGGGCTTCCGCTACACCTGCCACGGCCACGGCGTGTCTATCCAGGACCAAGGGCATTTCGAATAGAAGCCGGCCGCCTGAAGGGGGCCGAACTTCTCCTGGAACTGCCTCGCCACCTTCATTCGTTCATGAACATAATGATTGAACTGCTGGATCGCCTGATTGTCTTCGGGATGCGTATCCAGATACAGATTCAGCTCGATCAGCACAAAATCGATTTCCTGCAGCTGCAGCAGGCTGTCATAGTACTCCCGAGTGCAGAACGGGTGCGTGCCATGTGTGCTCAAGCCGTTCCCTCCTCCCGTCTGCCCTTCGGCCGATAAGGGCTGAATAATGCCGGCCACAGCGTTCCGCACCGCAGCGCCTGCGGCGGCGGGAATTGCGGCAAATTCGGGGGTTGAAACGTAATGAACAGATTCGGCGGCAGGATATAGGTCTTGTAGGGCAGCGGCGGGCAAGGATCGAACGGACCGCGGTACGGAATATGGATCCGCTCCTGGGAATACGGTCCCGTCCCGCATGCGGACGGCCTCGCTGCCGGTTCGGCCCAGCCAAGCGCTTGCTCGTTGTCCATGATGCTCGGTACCTCCTTTATCAAGCGAAATAAATAACGCTTCACTTCCTACTCATATGAGCTTCCCGGAATGTCCCATGACATGAAAAAGCCGTTCAGCAGCAATAGGTCTGCTGAACGGCTTGCCCGTTCATCGCTTCGCCATGGAATTGGCGCCCTGCCGGAGCAGACGATTGACCGTCTCGCGCCGCACTCCGATCAGCTGCCCGATCTCCTCCTGCGTCAGCATGTCCGTAAGCGGGGTCTTGTTCGTCATGGTGTCCAGCCACCGGGTCAGCAGCGCCAGCCGCTCGGCAGGCGATCCGATCGTCAGATGATCGAGCCGCTGCTGCATGAAGCGGAGCTTCTCCTGCAGCAGCTTGGCCACTTCGAGCGCCTTGCCGGAATTGTTCCGCAGCTCCTCATACCACGCCTCCGCTTCAATCCGCTCTACCGTGCTGGTTACCATGGCCGTCGCCGTCCCATGGCAGTCCTTCGGAGAGATAAGGGAATGATGCGGCACCATCTCGCCCGGATACAATATATTGAACAGCACGATGTTCCCGTTCTCGTGCAGCCGGGTCACTTTGAACACGCCGCTCATGATCCGGTACAGGTACGTGCCCGGATCGCCTTGGCGGAACAATATCTCCCCCCGATGCAGCGTAATCTTCATTCCTGCTCACTCCTTCTTCCATCCCGGCTCTTTCCTTTTCCTCTGTTCTTATTGTAAACCATTTCGCTCCCTTCCACCATCATTTACCCATTGAAAACAGAATGTTTGTTCGCTATATTAGTTATAAAATAGAACACAAGTTCGTATAATGAGGTTATCAACCTTTCCGCGGGCCCCCGCGATGTCAATCGGGGGCGCCGCGTGAATGGAGTTACGCAAGGAGGAACCCGGTATGACTGTATTGTCCGCGACAAGCGGGCCTCCGCCTCATGACGGGGAAGACGCTCTGCTGGTGAAGCAGTATATCCTTCAGACCCTCGTCCTCGACGTGCTCGAGCGCGATATCGGCCGCATTGCCGTCTCGGGGCTGAAGATGGCAGAAATTTATATCCAGGGGCTTCGCCAGGCGCAGGACGACGCCGCCTCCGATCTGTTCCGCATCCGGAAGCAGTTCCGGCACCGCGGGATTAAGATCGTGTCCGAGGAACGGCTGGATCACGGCGTGCGCGTGCAGTACGTGTGCCGGGGGTACCACCGCTCCTTCTACATGCTGCGCGGCCTCATCCGAGCCGAGGTCAAGAGCCTGCTGCAGCGCTATCTGCATATCTCCGGCGGCCCGGAGGAACCGGAAGGGACCGCAGACAGCTAAGCCGTCATCCCGAGGGGCGGAACAGCATCCGCTCCGGCCCGCCGGCACGGCATACCGCCGGTTACCGGAACGAAGCACCGCCAACCGGCGGTATTCAGGCTCATCCGCCATCCGATTCCATAAACTTCATTTGCATAGAGAATGTATGTTCGGTATATAATAAACACGAATACACGTTCTCATTTTAAGACTCGATTGGTTGAGGTGGTTACATTGAGCGGAAGCAAGGAACGGATTATCTTTTTGGCGGACTGCCAAAGCTTCTATGCCAGCGTGGAAAAAGCGGAGCACCCGGAATATCAGCATATGCCGCTCGTTGTATCCGGGGATCCCGCGCGCCGATCGGGGATCATTCTGGCCGCTTGCCCGATAGCCAAAAGCTATGGCGTAACAACGGCGGAGCGGCTTGGGGAAGCCCTGAACAAGTGCCCCCGCCTGATCGTGATGCGCCCCCGCATGCAGCATTATATCGATGTCTCGCTGCTCATTACGCAAATTTATGAACAATTCACCGATCTCGTCGAGACATTCAGCGTCGATGAGCAATTTCTCGATGTGACCGGGAGCCGGACGCTGTTCGGAGACCCGGTCACCATGGCGAGAGAGATTCAGCGCAGCGTGCTCGAGCAGACCGGAGTATGGGTCCGGATCGGGATCAGCTCCAATAAAATTTTGGCCAAAATGGCCACGGACATATGGGCCAAGAAAAACAAAGAGGGCATCTTCGCCCTGGCTCCGTCCGACATCGCGACGCTGCTGTGGCCTCAGCCGGTCAGCAAAATGTTCGGCGTCGGCTCCCGCATGACGGCCCATTTTGCCCGCCTGGGCATGACGACTATCGGAGATATCGCCAGAACCCCGCTGCCGCAGCTCAAGGATAAATTCCGCGCCCGCTTCGGCAAGCAGTCGGACATTCATGCCGAAGTGATGTGGCGCACCGCCAACGGCCTCGATGACAGCCCCGTCTCCCCGGATACGTTCCGCACGCCGCCGCAATCGGTCGGCCATATGATGACCTTGCCCCGGGACTACGCCACGGAATCGGAAGTGGATACGATTCTTCTCGAGCTTACGGAGGAAGTGTGCCGGGATTGCCGGCGCAAAGGATATATGGGCTCGGTGGTTACCGTCAGCTGCATGTGCAGCCCCTACGAAGCGCCGACCGGGTTCTCCCGCCAAATGACGATGCCGGATCCGACGAATAATACGAACAAAGTATTTGCCGCGGCCAAGCAGCTTTTCTATACGTTTTGGAACCGCAGGCCGGTCCGCCGCGCCGGCATCATGCTAAGCAAGCTGGTGGACGATCAGCTGTATCAGCTTACCCTGTTCGAGGATCAGGAAAAAGCGAGAGCGTTGGAGAGAGCGACGGACGGCATCAAAGAACGGTACGGCAATGCGGCGATCGTCCGCGCCTCCTCCTTGACCGCCGCCGGTCAGGCGGCAGACCGGGCAGCCAAAATCGGGGGGCATTATAAATGAGCAAAAAACTCCAAAAAAACGGCCTGTGGGAATCGAGCAGAATGATGCTTCCCCAGCATAAAGAAGCGCTGTTGAACCGGCGCCTCAACCCCGATAAGCCCGCCGAGCCCGCTCGGCCTGCTCCTCCTCCGAAGCGGGAAGAGCTGGAGCTGATGAAAAACTATGTCATGCTCTCCCATTTGCAGACGATGGTGACCAAGAAAATCCGCGAGATCGAGCGCTCCTCCGAAACACTGAAGCCCCTGTATGCCCAGGCCGCCCAGGTTCTGGCGCAGCATATTGACCGGGATTTATCCAAGGCCGGACGCGCCATGCTGGACAAGAACATCCATCTGTTCCCGGGGGAGCACGACGGGCAGGCGATTACGTACCCTTATACCTGCCGCGGCCATGAGGGCAGCTTCCTCATTACGCGGGAATATATGCGGGCCGACATGAGCAAGAGGCTGGGGATCTATACCGATCATCTGGTGGCGGCTCTCCGCAGGTCCTCCATCCGGGCGTGATCGGAGGGAGGCTGCCGGGCGCCGGCGGGCCGATCCGGGCGCGGCATTGGAGACGGCGGCATCCATCGGGTATAATGAAGTCGTTCCCTAATCTATAAAAAAGGAAGTTTGCTGATGAATCCACTGCACATACAGCCCGAGCGAACGGCGTTCGTAGCCATCGATTTGCAGCAGGGGATTGTCGGTATGCCCGGCGTTCCCCACTCGACCTCGACGGTCGTCCGCCATGCGGCCCGGCTCGCGGACGCGCTGCGCCGGGCAGGCGCGTTTATCGTCTTCGTCCATGTCGACTTTGTTGACGGCAAGGATGCGCTCCAGCCGGTAGCCGAGAAGCAGCTCCCGGCCAAGCCGGTGGACAACTGGGCCGAGCTGGTCCCCGATCTGCATGTTCAGCCCGGAGATCATCTTGTGGTCAAGCGGGGCTTCGGGGCGTTTTTCGGCACGGATCTCGATCTGCAGCTCCGCAGACGCGGCATCGACACCATCCTGCTATGCGGGATCTCGACCCATATCGGCGTAGATACGACGGCCAGGGAAGCGTACCAGTTGAACTATAATCAAATTTTTGTCACCGATGCGATGACGGCTCCCTTCAAAGAAGCCCATGAATTCCCATGCGAGCATGTTTTTCCGCTTATGGGGCGGCTGCATACGACCGCCGAAGTGCTGGCCGCGCTTGAATAAGCTTCTGTGCCGCGGGCCGGATGGCGCCGCTTGAGTCAGCTTCGGCCGCGGACCGGATGGCCGCGCTTGAATCAGCTTCGGCCGCGGACCGGATGGCCGCGCTTAAATCAGCTTCGGCCGCGGACCGGATGGCCGCGCCGATGGAAGCAAGCGATCAGACGCGCATACGGCCCTGACCGCCGCCGCGTCACAGACACAAAGGGAGGGAGCAGCATGTGCGGGAGATATTCATTGACGGTGAGCTTGGAGGAACTGCTCGCCTATTATGCGCTGGAGGAGGATGCGGCTGCGGCCCTGTTCTCTTATGGGCCCCGCTTCAATATCGCTCCGGGGCAGCCCATCCCAGCCGTCATTCACGACGGGGCGAAGCTGAGAATCGGCCCGCTCCGCTGGGGCCTGATCCCCTCCTGGGCCAAGGACGAGAAGATCGGCTGGCGGACCGTGAACGCCCGCGCCGAGACGCTGCGAAGCAAGCCGGCGTTCCGCCTTCCGTTCGAGCGCAAGCGCTGCCTCATTCCGGCGGACGGCTTCTACGAATGGAGAACGGAGCCGGACGGCACGAAGCAGCCGATCCGGATCGTAAGGCGGGACGGCAGCCTCTTCCAGTTCGCCGGCCTGTACGACACCTGGGTCGATGGCGAAGGACGCAGAGTAAGCACCTGCACGATAATCACCACCGAACCGAACGAACTGATGGCTCCGATACATGACCGGATGCCCGTCATCGTGCCGCCCGAGCAGATCACAATGTGGCTGGACCGCGGCACGACCGACACGCTGCGGCTGGAGCCGCTTCTCCGGCCCTGTCCCGCCGGTGAGCTTCACGCCTATCCGGTGCACAAGCGGGTCGGCAATGCGAAGACAGACGATCCCGCTTGCATTGAACCGCTCTTCTAACCCGATACCCGCTCCGACAAAAGGCTGCCCATAGGCAGTGCACAAGGATGCGAGGCAAGACGGGATGTGCGGATCATATATGCGGCAGGAAGACGGCCGTGGGAAAAGCGGCGGAATATGCACGGGTCGAGACGCGGCAGTGATACCGAGGCTGTTGTGAGGCTAGACTATGCTACGAGGCTGTTGTTGTGAGACGCGGTTGTCAGGCTAGGCTGTGATACGAGCCTTTGTTGTGCGACGAGGTTGTGAAGCTAGGCTTTGATACGAGACTTTGTTGTGAGACGAGGTTGTGAAGCTAGGCTGTGATACGAGGCTGTGAGATGGAATTGGTGAAAAAATCCTGCATGAATGCAGGATTTTACGCTATTTGTGCCCGTATTTGATTAAACTCCTGCAAAAGTGCATTATTTTGCTTGATTCTTGCGTTCTATCTATGGCACAGCCTGAAATTGCTGCACTTTTGCAGGAATCCCTGTAACGGGCGAAAACCTCATAATGGAAAGCTGCATTTTTGCATTATTTCGGCAAGCCGAGCTTGGAGAATGGGGGCTGTCTCACTGCAGTTGCATACTGCTGATGGGACAGCCTCTCTTGCGTTCAGGCCAGGCCCTCCCTGCCCGGCCTGTCCTGCCTGTCGGCCGCCCGCCTGCCCCGCCTGTCCGCCTATCCGGCCGCCCCCCTGTTCGTCGGCGGAGGCAGAGGCGGCACGCTCGTCGCGCCGTCAAGAACTGCGCCGGCCGCTGCCTTGGCGCGGGCTCCGGTCCTCGCCCAGCGGCGGGGCGTCCGGCTTCCGCTGCGGCGCGTCCGGCTGCGGCGGCGCGGCCGCCGGGCGGCGATCCGCCAGCTCGGCGTAGAGCATGCCGCCGAGAATGAGCGCGCAGCCCAGCACGGCGGCCCAGCCGAGCCGCTCGCCGGCGAAGATGACGCCGGTCAAGGCCGCGAACACCGGCTCGGTGGCGAAGATAATCGCCACCCGCGCCGCGGAAGTATGCTGCTGGCACCAGGTCTGCGCCCAGTACGCGAAGCCCGTCGAGAGCAGGACGGACACGAGCAGGGCGAACAGCACCTCCGGCTTCGCGAAGCCGGCCAGCCGTTCGCCGATCGGGGCCGCCGTCTCGGTCAGGCCCGAGAGCAGCGCGGCGAGCACGCCCACCGTGGCGAACTGGACGGTGACGAGCGGCATCGTCTCATGCCGGGGCGCATACAAGGCCGTCACCGCGATATGAAGCGCGAAGCAGACCGCCCCGAAGAAGACCAGGATATCCCCGCGGTTCAAAGAGAGGCTCCCGCCGTCCACCGCGAGCAGATACAATCCGGCGAAGGCCGCCCCCGCCGCCATCCAGGTGGCGGCCGACAGGCGCTGCTTCGCGATCAGCAGCGAAGCGAAGGGCACGAAGACGACCGACATGCCGGTGATGAAGCCCGTATTCGTCGAGGTCGTATACTGGAGGCCGGCCGTCTGCAGCGAGAAGGCGCCGAACAGCCACAGGCCGAGCACGCCTCCGTGAAGCATCAGTCCCCGGTTCCACCGCGCCTTGCGCAGGCGGCCGCTCGCCAGCATCATCAGCAGGAACAGCAGAGCCGCTCCGGCGAAGCGGGCCGCGTTGAACGCCTGGGAAGATACATCCTCCAGCGCCCGCTGCACGATAAGGAAGGTCGAGCCCCAGATAAGAGCCGTAATCAATAAGCATAGCTCGGATAGCCGCGCCCGATTCATACCGGGTGTCCTCCTTTATGTTCAAATCCCGCCATGACTCAGCCTTTGATGCCGGTCGTCGCGATGCCTTCAACGATGTAGCGCTGCGCCAGGAAAAAGGCGGCGAGCGGCGGCAGGCAGATGAGGAAGGTGACGGCCATGATGGAGACCATATCGACGCCGAACATGCCCCGGAATTGCGACAGCCCGAGCGTCAGCGTATACTTGGTCTGATCGTTCAGGAAGATAAGCGGGCCCAGATAGTCGTTCCAGCTGCTCAAGATGTGGAATACTCCGACGAGAATGAGCGCCGGCCGCAGCAGCGGAACGATCAGCCGCAGGAAAATCTGCACCGGGTTGGCGCCGTCGATGCGGGCCGCCTCCTCCAGTTCGGTCGGGATGCCCATAATAAATTGCCGCAGCAGAAAAATAAAGAACGGCGACCCGAACCAGGCCGGAACGATGAGCGGCTTCAGCGTGTTGATCCAGCCGAGCGCATTGAATTCCATATAGAGCGGAATCATCGTAACCTCCCACGGAATCATCATCGAGGCAAGCAGTATCAGGAACAACGCATTTTTGCCGCGGAAGTGAAAGCGCGCGAACCCGTAGGCGACCAGCGACGAAGAGAGCAGCTGCCCGATAAGCGACAGCCCCGTCACGATAAGGGAATTGTTCAGGTAGGTGCCGAACGGCTGCGATTGCCACGCCTTGGCGAAATTATCCCATTGGAGGACGGACGGAATCCATTTCGGCGGAAACAGATACAGCTCTTCGGGCGTCTTGACCGCCGTCGTGATCATCCAATAGAAGGGCGCAAGGAACAGCAGCGAGAACAACAACAGCAGACTGTAGACGACAACCGATTTCATGCGCGTTTCTCTCATTTGTCTTTCCTCATTTCCCCTTCGTAATAGACCCAGGCCGATGAAGAGCGGAAGACAAGCGCCGTCAGCGCCAGCACGATGATGAACATGAACCATGCGTTGGCGGAGGCGTACCCCATTTTCGAATATTTGAAGGCGTTCTCATACATGTACATGGCATAGAAATAAGTGGAATTCAACGGTCCCCCGCCCGTCATGACCAACGCCAGCGTCAATTGCTGGAAGGCCGCGATAATGGTCGTAATGAGATTGAACAAGATCGTCGGGCTGAGCATCGGCAGCGTAATGCGCACAAATTGCGTCCAGCGCCCCGCGCCATCGATGGCAGACACCTCGTACAGATCCTTCGGGATATTTTTGAGCCCGGCGAGGAAGATCAGCATCATCGTGCCTTGTCCCCACAGGCTGGCGATGACCATCGCCACCGGAGCCCACGCCGGATCATTCAGCCAGTTCGGCCCTTCGATACCGAAGATGGACAGCAAATAATTCAAAATGCCGTATTCCCCGTCGAACACCCACGACCAGATCATGGCCAGCGCCACGCCGGAGATGACCGACGGCAAATAGAAGGCGGAACGGAAAAACCCGCTTCCCCGGACCCGCTGGTTCAGCAGAATCGCCAGCAGCAGCGCCACCCCGATATTGAGCGGCACGAACAGCGCCGCGAACTTGAGCGTCACCCCGAGCGAGGTCCAGAAGAGAGGGTCGCCCCGGAACATCTCCACGTAGTTGGCTATGCCTACGAAGGTCTTCTCCCCGACAATCGGCCATTCATAGAAGCTGATGACAAGCGAGAACACGAGCGGTCCTAATGTAAAAGCGAGAAACCCGATAATCCACGGCATTATGAACAAATAAGGAATCGCTGCCTGCCGCGGAAGGGCGGTCATCCGCCGGGTCGTTCGTTGCATCGTTCATCGTCCTTTCCGCTGAAGAGAAGCGGGAGGCCCCGGAGAACGGTCATCTGCCGGGACCCCGCCTGTCTTATTGATTGACATATTTCGAGGCATCCTCCACCGCCCGGTCGAGCACCGTCTTCGCATCCTGGCCGAGCATGACCGAGTCAATGGCCGTCGACAAATAGCGGTTGACCAGCTTCCAGTTCTTGTTGAGCAGGAAGGACGGGGTCGTGTCGGACCGTTCCAGCATCGCGTAGAACGGCGCATACAGCGGATCCTGGTCGAATTTCTTCTCCTGGACGATGCTCTTGCGGATCGGCAGGTCCGAATTGCTGCGCATATGAATCGCTTCATTCGAGATGAAGTATTTGGTGAACTCCCAGGCAAGCTCCTTCTGCTTCGACTGCTTCGCGACCGAGACGGCGCTCAGGGCGACGATGCCCTTGACCGGCTTGCCCGGAAATGCCGGCATCTCGACCGTGCCGAAATCGACCTTCGCTTCCTTGAACCCGTCCAGCGGCCAGACGCCGCTTTCCCACATGGCGATTTTGCCGGCCTTGAACACATCTTCCCCGCTCATCTGATTTTTGCCGCCGACCAGCGTAGCCGCCTTCTCCTTCAGCAGGTCGCCGAACAGCTGAATCGCGCCCGCCGTCTCGGGCCCGTTCATGAACCCTTCGATCCGGCTGCCGTCCTCGCTTACGAAGCTGCCGCCGTTGCTCCAGACGATCCCCTGCAGATCGTAAGGGTCATTCGTCGCCCGCAGGCCGAAGCCATACTGCTTCTTCTCCGGGTGGGACAGCTGCTTCGCGATGTCCTTGAACTCGTCCCAGGTCCATCCGTCCTTCGGATACGGAATGCCCGCCTCGTCGAACAGCTTCTTGTTGTAGTACATCGCTCTCGTCGTGAAGCCGCTCGGCAGCCCATACGTCTGGCCGTCGACCTTCACATAGTGGAACAGGCTGTCGTAGATGTCATCGAGTCCGAGATTCTCATCCTTCTTCATATACTCGTCCAGCGGCTCCAGATTGGCATGGTAGGTGGGGAAATCCCACATCAGCATCACGTCGGGGGGATTGCCCGCGCCGAACGAGGCCGCCAGCTTCTGATCGAAGCCGTCGGCGTAAGGCTCCACCTGCACCTTCACGCCGGGATGCGCCTTCTCGAACGCCTTGGCGATATCCTCCTGGACCTTCAGGCTGTCTCCGGTATCCCAGGTCGCGAAGCGAAGCACCTTCTGTCCGCCGGCCTCCCCGCCCTCGCCGGAGCCCGAAGCGCCGCATCCCCCCAGCGCAATGGCCAGCGCCGCGGCCAGCACCGCTGTCAACAAGCGTTTTTTTGTCATGTGCTCTCCCCCTGATTCGATAATGTCATCCACTGACTAGAGGCAGTTCAAAAAGTCCGCTATTGATCACGAAGTGAGACCGGTCTCTTTGAACACGTATTTAACGCTATCTTCACTTTAGAAAAAATAAAGCGTTTTCAAAACCGCTTGCTGTCAGGCGCCAGGGGGCATTTTGTTCGGGTTGCGCCCTTTTCGCCCGTTCATGGGTCAAGATGACCTGCGCGATTCGCCTTTCTGTTCGGCCCGGTATTGCGACGGCGTAACTCCGCAGCAGCGTTTGAACCATTTGCTGACATACTTTCCGTCGATCATGCCGATGCGCTCGGCGATGTCCTGCAGCGTCAGATCGGTCGATGCGAGCAGATCCATCGCGGCATCGAGCCGCATCCGGTATAGAAAGGACAGAAAGCTCTCGCCGACGGTCTTTTTGAACAGCATGCTGAAATGGCTGCGGCTCAAGCCTACGCGGCGGGCGATGTCGCTGGCCGACCACGGCTCGCTCAGGTCGCCGGCGACGAGGCGGACCGCCTGGCCGATTGTCTCCGGCCAAGTATGCGGCTGCAGGCCATAGCGCCGCTCCAACTCTGCCTCGCGGTGCAGCTTCACGAGCGCCTCCAGCCAATCGTCCATCCCCTGGAGCGGTCCGAGACGATGCCAATGAAGCGAGGCGTGCCGCTGCTTCTCTTCATTCAATATCCGCTCCATCCGTTCCCCGGCCTCGGCGCAGACCGTATAGTAGCGCCGGTCCGCTCCGCATGGCAGCGCGGCGGATGGCTGCGGCAGCCGCGCCTCCAGCCCGCTCCACGGATACTCGGCTTCCTCCGCCTTCGCGGCATAGACCGTGCACGGCAGGCGAAGCCCCCAGGCGGCCCATCGCCGCTCCAGCTCGGCGCGGAAGCCGCAATCGAAGCCGGACAGCCACGCATAGAAGGCGGCCTCCCAGCCGGCGGCGCCGCTCTCGGGCTGCGGCTCCGGATGCGCTTCCAGCTCCGTCTGGAATTTGCGCAAATAGTAGTCGAGCTCGCTGTCCTCGAACGCCGTCTTCAACAAATAGCCGGAAGCGCCAATCCGAAGGCCCTGCTGGGCGTATTCGAAATCGCGATGGCAGCTCAAGAGCAGGATTTTGGTCTGGGGCGCCTCCGCCTTAATCCGCTCGGCCAAGGCAATGCCATCCATTTCCGGCATGACGATATCGGTAATGACGACCTCCGGCCGATGCTGCAGGAAGGCTTCCCACCCCCGCGCTCCATTCGGCACATCCGCGACGACCGCCATATGGTACCTGGCCCAATCCACAGTCGCGATCAATCCTTTGCGGACAATGCTTTCGTCGTCGGCAATCAGCACTTTAATCGGCATCATCGGTTCCATGAAGATTCTCCTCCTGTCGTTTCGGCCAGCGCAGGATCATATCGGTTCCGCGGCCAGGCTCCGAATGCACCGCCAAGCCGTATTGCGGGCCAAAATGCAGCTTGAACTTGCGATCGACGTTGTAGACGCCAATGCCCCGCTTCTTCCGCCGATCCGGCGCTTCGCCGAGCAGAGCCAGCCTGCGCTCCTCGCTCATGCCCTTGCCGTCGTCGGACAGCGCCAGTACGAGATCGTCCCCCTGCTCCGCGATCGTCAAGCGAATGTTTCCCCGCCCGTCCTCGAACGCGTGGAAAAAAATATTTTCGAACAGCGGCTGCAGCGTCATGCGGGGCATCACATAATCGAGCAGGGACGCGTCGATATCCGTCTCATAACGGAACTCATGCTCGTAGCGAAGGCGCTGGATCTCCAGGAAATGCCCGATGACGGCCAGTTCCCTCCGCACCGGCACCAGCTCCTGGGCGAGATCGAGCCCGCCCTCCAGCACCATCGTCAGATGATACAGCATGCGGCGAATCTCCTCATTGCCCTGCAGCCGGGCCTTCCATTGAATCGAATTCAAGGTATTGAACAGCAGATGCGGATGGATCTGATAGTGGAACGCCCGCAGCTCCGCTTCTTTTTTCAGCCTCTCCTTGACCGTAATCTGCTCGACCAGCTCTTCGAGCTGCCCGGCCATCCGGTTGAAGCTGTGGGCCAGCACGCTCAGCTCGTCCTCGCCGCGCACGGGCAGACGCGTGCCGAACTTGCCGCTGCCGGCCAGCAGCATCGATTCCTTCAACCGTTTGATTCGCTTCGTCACGGTCGAGGAGAACAAATAACCGAGCAGCAGGGCGAGCAGCACCGACAGCACGAACCCGATCGCCGTATACGATCGGATGACGTCGGTCGATTGATAGAACAAGCCATGCGGCATCCTGGCTTCAATCGTCCAGTCATTCGAAGCCAGCTTCGTCTTCCATACCATATCATCCGGCTTGTCGTCCTCCGCCGCCGCCGTGCGGTAGATCGTCCGTCCCTCCCCATTTGTAATCGTCAGCATGGCATGCGTATCTTTCTCGAAGGAAGAAAACAGGCCGAACAAGTTATCCGCTTTCATTTCCAGCAGGATGCGCCCGTTCCGCAGCGGCCCGCTCTGGTTGCGGATCGGGACGACGAGTCCGAGCACCCTCTCCTCCTTGTCCGCCTTCTTGTAATGGCGGGGCGTGTACAAGCCGGGCCAGTACTCGCCGTTGTAGTCCGGCGGCATGGCCTGCCACCACGGCTCCGCGAACAGCAGGCTCGTATCGATGCTGTTCTCGCCATAGAAATAGCCGGATTCGGTCACGATGAAAATGCCCTTATCCTTCACGGTCCTTAGCGCATTCAGCATATCTTCCAGCTCATATTGATCCTTCAGCTCCCCGTAAGTCGACGGGATCTCGGCATACAGCACGCGTCTCGCCGGGTTCAGCAAATAGGACTGAATGGAGCCGGCCATCAGCTGCAGATGGTTCAGCTCGGTGTCCAATTGATGCTGAAGCTGGGTGACCGAGTTCGAGCCGTAACGCCCGAATTGCTCCTGCAGCAGCTCGGAAGACTTGAAATAAGATAACAGGCCCAGCGTGAACAGCGGCAAGACGGCTGCCCCAAGGAACAGCCCGACCAGCTTGACGCGCAGATTGCGCCGCGGCCAAGGGATGCGGGACAAGAACGGAACACGGGCCATAGGCAATCCTCCTTCTGCGGTGTCGCGGCGATGTTGTAATGCGTGTCATAACTATATCAAGGAAAGGACAAGAGAAAAAGACACACGATTTTCCTGGTGCAAAAGGCGTGTGTCCTTCCAAGTCAAAGCTTATCGAAACCGTGTCTCGGCTTTTCCGTCTATTCGCTCCGCGGCTGAGCATACTCGTGCGCCAGTATCAGGAAGACGCTCGATGTCCACGTAAAGGCCCGGTCGCGCAGCCCTTCCCCCGTCAGCGCATCGAAATTTTCTGCCATGCCGCTTCGGGCGGCCATATCGCAGAAGCGGCGCGCCGCCTCGGCGGCCAGCTCTTCCTCGCCGCAGCGAGCCAGGCCGTCGACGAGCAGCATCATGACCGGAGCCCAGATCGGGCCGCGCCAGTAGCCGTCCGGCTCATAGGCCGGGCTGCCGATGCTCTCCGTCGCGAAGCCGTGCGGCGTGAAGAAGCGCCGCTCATCCGCCAGCGCCTGCACAAGCGCCCCGCGGATCTCCCGAGGCAGCCGGCGACCGAGCACAAGCGGCAGACACGCGATCAGGCTGTCTCCGCCGACCGGCTCATGCGTGCCGGTACGGACGGCCGTCATGCGCCCGTCGCGCCAGCCATGCGCCAGCATCCGCTCCAGCGTGCCATCCGCCCGCCGGCTCCAGGCCGCCGCCTCCTCCGGCCGCTCCAGCCGGCGGGCAATCTCGGCCAGCGCATCGCATTGCAGCACGAGATAGGCCCCCAGATCGGGGCTCTCCACGGCGCCCGGCTCGTGGAAGATCGTGCTGTTGTCCCAGCCGCTGTCGTTGCCGTGGTTGTATTGCGGCATGCCGTCTCCGTCATCGTCGCAATACCGGAACCACCACTCGGTCCACCGCGCGAGCGGCCCGTATACCTCCTGGAGCTGGTCGGTGCCGATCCACCCGCTCCGCTCCATCATCCAGCTCAGCGTCCAGCCGTGGATCGGCGGCTTGCAGCAGTTCCAGAGGGCGTACTTGTCGTTCATGAAATCCGGCAGCGCCCCGCTCTGGTCCTGGCGATCGAAAAAGATCATGAACTGATCCCATGCCAGGGCCGGCTGCTCGCGAATGAGCGCCATCGCGTTGAAGCAATGATCCCAGCTCCAGATGTTGGTCATCCAGTTCTTGGACATATACATCGCCGGCCGCGGCAAATACCCGTCCGCCGGAACGACGCAGGACCAGGCAATATAAGCGGCCAGCAGACGGCCCTCCTCATAGGCGGGCGGGACCGCCGGCGTCTTGGCGAGCCAAGCGGCGAACTCCGCCTCCGTCCGCGCCGCGCTCTCGGCGAACGCCTCAAGTCCGGCCGGCTTCTCCCATACCGTGCGGTACTCCTGGATGAGCAGCTCGGCCGTCTCCGTGCCGTCCGGCTCCATGGCAGCGGCGATATACTCGCAGCGGGTTCTGCGCCAGGGCGCATCCATCGACAGTCTCCCCTGGAGCGGAGTCAGCATAAAGCGGACCTCGTTGCGGAAGTCATTCACTTCCCAACGTCCCTCCGGCCGCTCCATCGCATAGTCGTAGTCTCCTCCCGCCAAGGTCAGCCGCAGGCCGACATGGCGCGCCCGCAGGCGAATCCGGTCGGCCGCATCGATGCACAGCTCCGCCCGGCCGCCGTCGCCGCTCTCCAGCTCCAGCAATCCCGGCGTGGCGCGGGACGTGAAGGCCAGGCTCTCCCCTTCCCGCACCAGCTCGATGCGGAACGCCGCTCCCGCGGTCGTATCCCCGCCGCGCACGGTGCGGATATAGACGCCCTCCTCTTGTCCCGGGCGCGCCGGCAGCCAAGAGACCGCCAAAAAGGATCCGTATCGGCTGAACGGCACGGTACGGATATCGAATGCAAGCTTCATTCCTATAGCCCCCTTCCCTCTTCTCTTGCCTCCCGCAGCAAACGCTTTCACAAATAGAGGAGCTCTGCCTCTCCCCTCTTCTCTTCTATTGTAACGGGTACGGCCGGGCAAGACGGCGCCGGGTTGTGCGGATTCGGGGGGCGAGATGTGCGGCCGCGCGGCCCGCTTCGTACTTTTGTTCGGCGCGAGGGGGGATTTTGTCTTGTCCCGCCTGCCCCCGCGAAATGCGGACGCAAAGAAACAAGCCGGCGCATCGGCGCCAGCTTGCGGTCAGTTCTTCATCGATGTTTTGCTTTCTACATACGCAACCAAATCCTGAACGGTAACATACTTGGCCGCGTCGATATCCTCGTTTGCAAACTCGAAATCAAATGCGCTCTCTATGGCAACGATCATTTTAAGAAACGAGATGGAGTGAATGCCCAGATCGGATAGATGATGATGCGGGCCGATCTCTTCGAAGGGAGGCGCCACCTCCATATTCGCTCTGAGGATGGCCTTGATCTTGGAAATGATATCCGTCTCCTCACCCGCCTCATCCGGCAAAAGCCCCCCGTGTGCAATCTGTATTTTTTCAGGAAAAGGCAGCGCCTTTCTGTCTATTTTCCCGTTCAGCGTGTACGGCATATGCTCAAGCCGAATGAAGTAGGAAGGGATCATGGATTCGGGCAGGCTGCGGCTCAAAAACTCCCGCAAAGCTCCCGGAGACAGGTCATGATCGGCGATGAAATAGGCGCATAAATAGTTATTGCCGTCTTTGTCCTGCGAGGAGGCGACAGCGGCCTGTTGGATGGACGGGTGTTCCATCAAGGCGCTTTCCACTTCCTCCAATTCGATGCGGTGCCCTCTTATTTTCACTTGGGTATCGATTCTTCCAAGATATTGCAGGTTCCCGTCAGGCAGCAGCTTCGCCCGATCTCCAGTCTTGTACACTCGCTCGCCGGGAACCAATGGATTCGGAACAAACCGCTCCGCCGTAAGCTCCGGACGATGCAAATATCCTCTGGCCAGGCCGCTTCCTCCGATGCATAGCTCCCCCTCCTCGCCGGCGGGAACCATATGATTGCGGTCATCCATAACATAGACTTGCGTGTTCAGGATAGGCTTGCCGATATCCATCTTGTTTTTCCGGGTGACGTCGCTCACTGTAGACCAGATTGTCGTTTCGGTCGGTCCATACAGATTATAAATTTTGGCGCTTGTCTTCCTTCTCATATGGTCCAATAAGGCTTGGGGAAAAGCTTCCCCGCCGATCATGATTTCCTTCAAGCCGCGAAGACATTCGAACTGCTCTTTATTTTGGCCTGCTAATAGCCGCATCATGGATGGGGTGGTTTGCAGCATGTCAATTTCGTGATGCCGTATAAACTCAGCGAGCAATCTCGGATTTTTTTGCATCTCTTCATCGGCCATAACGACCGTCAATCCTCTGGTCAAGGGAAGCAGCGCTTCCAGCACAAAAATATCAAATGAGATTGTCGTTAAGGCGAGGATCTTCTTCCCTTCCGAAAAATCAATGCATTCGGCCATCCCGTCAAAAAAATTGACAACCGACTTGTGCTCGATCATGACGCCTTTCGCCCGGCCGGTCGACCCCGATGTATAAATGATATAAGCCAGATCATCCGCGGCCGGTTCCTCGTATCCCTCTTCATGTTCCTGAGGGGCGGGCGAGCATAGCGCATCAACGTATAATACTTTGGCATGCTCCGCTGCAGCCTCCATCCCTGAATGGGTCAATAAGAAGGAGGCACGGCTGTCGGCCAGCATATCCTGCTGCCGCCGTTCCGGGTATTCCGGATCAATGGGAAGATAGGCGGCCCCAAGCTTGAGCACGGCCAGCAGGCCGGCTATCACGTCAATGGATCTCCTCATCCTAAGGGCAACGATGTCCTGCTTTTTCACCTTTTCCCTTCGTAAACCGGCGGCAAGCGAATTCACTTTCGTCCTTAATTCAGCATATGTAATCTTTTCTTCCTTGCACGCAATGGCGGTAGAGTGAGGGACTTTACGGGCCATTTCCTCGAACAATCGGTATATGGTTCTATGCATCGCGCCATTATGGGTATCTTCTGTTTTTTCGATTAACAAGACATCCACCTCACTTCCATAATGCTTAAGCCACGGGCCCAACCGGGATTAGCCCGCGCGTAAAAACACCGTCTGCTCTCTCGTAATTCCCAGCGTATCTCTGGCCATTCGGCACAGCACGCTTCGCAGCCCGCATTCCACATATTGTTCCACGCCGGCCCTATGCATATTTTCCAGTGTATTCACCCACAAGACGGGCGAATATAGCTGTTTTACTACATTCTCTTTGATTTGAGCGGCATCGGCCTCAATTTGGCCGGTCACATTCATATAGACGGGAATGATCGGATCAGCGAACGGGACGCTTTGGATTTCTTCCTTATAAATAGCCGCGGCAGGCTCCATCAGCTTGCAATGAAAGGGCCGGTTGACGTTAATCGGCATCACCTTGGCTCCGAATTCGTCGGCAATCTGACGGAAAGCCTCGAGCCCTTTCCGGTTGCCGGCTAAAGTCACTTGCTTATGGGAACTGTAATTCGCCACACTGATGTAGCCGCTGTGTATATTGGCGCAGATCATATCGCACATCTCGGCCGGGAGATTGACCGCCGCCATAGTGTAAGAGCCTTCCCGCAGCACGGAATGGGAGGCTGCGACCAATTGCTTGACCATCTCGAACGAATCGCGCACAGAGACCACTTGCGCCGCCGCCAAGGCGGCATATTCGCCGAGCGAGAAGCCGGCCAGAGCCTGAAAAGAAAATCCTCTCTTGACGGCCAGCGTGAATGCGCATAAATCAATCGTGAGCATGCTCGGGAGAGAATAGATTTCATGCCGAAATGTCTCTTCTTCTCCGTAAAAACATAATTCCGCCATATCGTAGCCCATCACTTCGCTGGCTATGTTAAATAAATGGCGGCAATCTTCATCTTCATCATAAAACTCCTTGCCCATCCCGATATATTGGGACCCCTGCCCGCCAAAGAGACATGCGGTCTTCCTTCTCTCGCTCATCGCGCTCTCACCTCTTATTCATGAAGGTTGGCTTTCCAAGCTCCGGTAAAATTCAGCTTGCGTCGTATACAATTTATAATATTCGCCCTGCTCCCGCATTAATTGCTCGTGATTCCCCAATTCGACCAGTTCTCCCGCTCTCATGACCGCAATCCGATGGCAGAACCGGCAGCTGGACATCCGATGCGAAATATAAACCGTTGTTTTGTCTTTAGTTAGACCGGAAAAATTAGAATAGATTTCATATTCGGCCTTCGGCGATAACATCGCCGTGGGTTCATCCAAAATAATAAACGGAGAATTTTTATACAGCGCCCGGGCGATGGCAAGCTTTTGCTGCTGCCCGCCCGATAACTCGATTCCTTCCTGGCTGAACAGACGGCCCAGCTCGGTATGGATGCCCTTAGGAAGCTGTCCGATGGTTTTGCCAAGACTCAGATCGTTTATGATCCCGGAAATGTCGGCTTCCTTCGCCTCGCGGTCAAACACGATATTTTCTCGCAATGAAAATTGTAAAATATTGAAATCCTGAAACACGGCGGTGACTAAGTTCATATAAGCGTCAAAGGGGATTCGGTTGATGTCTGTTCCATTGATCAAGATTTTTCCTTTTGTCGGCTTATACAACCGCAGCAGCAGCTTGATCAGCGTTGTTTTGCCGGCGCCATTTTCACCGACGATGGCTAATTTTTCATGGGGGAAGATGGTGAGATTCAAATTTTTAATCGTATAGTGCTCTTGCTGCGGATATTTAAACCATACATTGATAAATTCGATGTCGAGCTGTTCCGCGTCGAGTTCGAGCTCCGCAGCCTCCGTTGCCGCCGGATCCGGTTCATGGGAAGAAGCGGTATGCAAATAATGAAAGTAGGTGGATAGATGCATGCCGGCTTTTTGCAGGGAAATGATGCAGGATGAGATGCCGGACAAAGCGGATGCAAAGACGCCCAAGCTGGTGATGTACACGACAACCTCCGCCAACGAAATGGCTTCTTTAAAAGCGAGCCAGCCGATAAACAAATAGACCGATCCGTTCACGAGAACCTGCAATGTATTTGCAATCATGCCCATCGCCGTAAATGCGTTGACTGCTTTCGTTACATCCTTTTTCATGTGGTTGAAATAGTAATTCATCTTATCCACGATCCACGGACCCAATTGGTTGATTCTCATTTCCTTGGCGTACGCGAAATCGGTGGAGAGCTCTTGAAAGTAACCGATGCGGCGTCCGATATTGACGAGAGAATGGCTCCACACGTTGAATTCCTTATCTGCCGCAATCGTATGCAAGATCACGCTAAGCAGATAGGTCAGAAGCAGGATGACGAAAATAGAGGGTTCGAGCGTGACCAGGATGCCGATGACGCCAAGAAACTGAATGGTGTTGGAGATGAGCTGTTTGGAATCGATAATCGTGTTTTTTAAATCCATGAATTGGGCTTGCCCGGGATAAAAAATTTCCATCGCCTTTTGTCTGTCGTCCATGATTTGGGAGTCTTCGATTTGGTGGAAGGATAAAGACATCGTTTTTCGATTGATTTCTTGCAGGAACATCGTTTTAAATTGGAGTATTTTCTTCTGCTCGTATGTCCAAAAGACGCCATCTATGGCGCGCAGCGTCAATTCAATGAAGCACATCAGAAGAATATACAGAAGCGCGTGCGTCCATCTTGCGCTCGCCGTTAACTCATCAACAATAAGTTTTAAGAAAAGGATGCTGTTAAAGGGATGCAGCGCTTTGACCGCGATGATGAACACCGTATTCACAATGTAAATTTTGTCGAATCTCCATATCTTGCTGTAGAGACGTAAAATGTTATGGAAATACATGATTAGCTCTGTGGCTCTATCCCGTAATGTTCCCAATCCGCTTCCCTCCGTCTTAGGCAGCCTTTCATTCTCTACACTGATTCCTTATAGTACTGCGACTGTAAGTCATACATCCCTTTATATAGACCGCTGCGTTGAATCAGTTCATGGTGGGTTCCGTATTCTGCGATTTCTCCGTCGTCCAGCACGCAAATTTTATCGCTGATCGAGGAACTGCTCAGACGATGGGATATAAAAATGGCGGTCTTGTTTTTAATCATTTTGGCAAAGTGAATATACATCTCATTTTCCGCAATCGGAGACAAGCTGGCGCTTGGTTCATCCAAAATGATGACAGGGCTTTGCTTATACATGGCCCGGCAAAAGGCGATTCGCTGCGCTTGTCCTCCCGAGAGCTCCATCCCGTCCCGGTCGAACCGTCTGGACAAGACCGTTCTTTCTTTCTGAGGAAGCGATTGAATTTTGGCTGCTAGATGATTTTGCTCCAATAAGGAATGGACCAAGACATCGTTTTCTTCCGCAGCCTTGAAGGTAATATTTTCGTACACGCTGACGGCAAATATTTTATAGTCCTGAAATACAGTGGCCAGGATATTCATATAGCTGTCATAATCATAATCTTTGATATTCACGCCGTTATACAGGATGGCCCCGGATGTTACATCATACAGACGCATCAGCAGTTTGATGAGCGTTGTCTTGCCTGCTCCGTTTTCGCCTACGATAACGAGACATTCGCCCGGTTCTATCGTCAAATTTATATTTTTCAAAATGTACCTCGGATCGTTGGGGTAGTGAAAAGAAACGTTGACGAATTCAAATCTGCCCGGCGTGTCTCCCGCTTCGATCGCAATTCGTTTTGAATTGCCCCGCAGCTCGCTGCCGCGCCGGAGAAACATAAAGAAATCATTGATATAATTGTTGATCGTGTACAGATTGATAATATGGTCAAATAAGGCGCGAAAGCTGTCGCTGAATTGTCTGACGGCATTCATCAGCACCACAAAGTTGCCTATCGTGAGGCCCCTGAAAATGACGGAATACACGAGCGTGACCAGGATGGCGATTTCTTGGGCCACGTTGATGCCTATATTCAGCAGCAGCCCTTTTCTTTCATTTTTATTGATTCTAGCAAATAACGAAAAATATTCTTTTCTGTTTTCATCCCCTTTTCGGAGAACGAAGTTGGCCAGGCTGAATAATCGAACCTCTTTCGCGAATTTCAATTCGGTAGCGAGCTGGATAATATAGCGCCACTTCCTGTCCACGGGCAATGACTCTCTATGAATTTGATAGTTTTTGTTCTGAACGCGGATACTGATCGCGGTATTCAGAATCGAGACAGCCAGCACAATGACAATGAGGAGCGGATTCGACAAGGTTGCCAAATAAGTAATGAAGGTCAATTGCAGGAGAGCCACAAAAATGCCGTTGACCGCCGCCAAATATTTTTCTAGATTATCGCCATTCGCCAGCACAAAGGAAGCTCGATTCATTTCCCGGATAATGGATTGATCCTCCGTATATTTATAATCCATTTCGATTGATTTTTTGCAGAACATGGCCGTCAAAGGAACGAGCAGCCACTTGGAATGCAGTGTCGTCGCGCTTTTGGCATAGATTTGCGCATTCGTGATGATCAATTGGCAAGCCAGCATCAATAACGTAATGTTCACGATGTACGGCAATCCATAGTGGAATTGAATCGCGTCGAACAAATATTTAAAGTAAATAATGGTGATAAACGGGGCTGCCGCATGACTGATAATGTACAATACGGAGATCAGAATATAAACTTTATGGTTCAGCCAAATGATTTTAAACAAATCGATCAGATTTTTGAACATATTGATTTGCACTACTGTGGCCTCCTACGTCGCAGGTGCAGCAACCGAACGAGAGCGAAGCTTCCGTGCGGGCCGCCCGGGCGGATAATGCAGGGACTTCCCGATCCCTGCATTATCTCCGTTCGTGCGGGCAGACCTGCCTAGACGCTGCCCGTCTGCACCTCGCCACCTTTGAACTGCTCGATGAATTCGTCCAGCGTATAATGCAGCTTGGCATTCGTAAAAATCTCCGATAAATTTTTCATCAATGAATGAAGAATATCGGTCACTTCTTCATCGCTTAGATAGCTCTTTTTATACGAGGCGGAAATATGGTACATCTGATTCAGATTTTTAACCTCCAGATCCAAGATGAACTTCGGAATATGGACCGCATAAGGGATATCCTCCGTCTCTCTGAACCTCTTCAATGAATTATCTTCAAAGTCCATATAGAAGTGGAATTGAGCTCCGGCCTCTTTGAAATCTCTTATGATATGGTTATACTGATAAAATTGGTTTTTAATTCCTCCTATTGTTTTCGTCGTTACATGCTTGATATGTTCGTCGAGGGTGAGCTGCGGCTTCATCTCGACTCGAAGCGGTATCAAATTCGTAAACACGCCGATGCAATTTCTAAATTCCGGCTCATATCGGTTCAGCATAGGCGTTACTATCGAAATGTCGCTTCGCTTCGTAAACATGCGAAGGGCAAGAGCATAGGCACTGAGGAAAATCGTAAACATCGTCGTATTTCTTGACTTGGCGAACTCCAGCAGAGCACGAGCCAAGCCGGAACTTACTTGGACGGAAGCATGGCCATATGACGTATCCTTTGCCTCTTTGCGTTCAAGAGGATTCGTGAAATCAAAGCCATGCAGCTCATGTTTCCAGTAATCCTCCATTTCGGCATATTCTTTTCCAGCGTAAAATGTTTTTTCAAACTCGACATACTTGGAGTACGGGCACAGAGGCTTCTCCTTAGCGTCCAGCTTCCCGAAGGCCTCCATCTGTTCCTGCAGGAGCGTTGTCGAGTAGCCGTCGAGCAGGATATGGTGGATATCAAAGAATAACAGCTTTTTATCAGGAGCTTCAAACAGCGTTAAATGAAACAGCGGGTATTCGCTGAGCTTGAACGTTTTGACATGCTTGGCGAAGTCGATATCGTCTGCGGAATCGACTTGGACACGTTGAATCTCGATGGGCTTCATTGGGTTGACGCATTGCACCAACTTATTGTTCACCGTGGTAAACGTCGTTCTCAGCATATCGAACTGCTCCACAAACTTATTCACGTTCGCGGCCAGATCTTCGTAGTCATCGCCGGATTTGTCTGAGACAAAGCCTATATTATAGACATTTTTATGACTGCTGAGCCGGTAATCAAAGTAGATTCTTTCCTGCGGACCGCTCATATCATAATAAACCATATCCGTTTGTTCTTTTGGATTCTGGACTGCAGCCTCTTTCCCCTTGTTCTTCTCCGCGCTGTCCATCCTTGCCATTCGCGAGGAAATATACTCGGACAGGCTCTGTATCGAATCAAATTCAAACAGATCCGCGATTTTGACGATGTTCGGATACAGCTTGTTGATCGTGTCGTGCATTTCGGTAAGCAGAATGGAGTCGCCGCCCATTTCAAAAAAGCCTTCATAAATATCAACTTCATCGTAACCCAAAATCTCGCCGTAAACCTGGCCGATTTGTTTCTCGACAGGGGTATAAACGCCTTCCACATTGCCTTTTAGCCGTATGTTCGCGGCCTCGGCCATTTCGACACTCTCTACGGCTTCATCGCTCTGGATTCGCGGCGTGATGTACTCGGACAGACTGTATATGGAATCAAATTCAAACAAATCCGCGATTTTGACAATATTGGGATAGAGTTTATCAATCGTATCATGCATCTCGGTAAGCAATATGGAGTCGCCGCCCATTTCAAAAAAGCCCTCATAAATATCCGCTTCTTCATATCCCAAAATGTCGCAATAAATTTTTCCGATTTGCTTCTCGACAGGAGTATAAATCCCTTCCAGCTTCCCGGTCAATTTGATTTGCTTGCCGGAAGGAGCTGCCGGATTCGCCTCTTGTACGGCGCGGGAAGGCGCTGACTCGTTAATGATTGGCGGGGCAGCGTCCCCGATTTGCTTTTTATAAGCCTCTTTATAAACTTTGGCCGTGAAGCTGGGCGCCACCGCATTGCGGCTGCTCTTCAGAAGCGGGACCAAGTCCACCTTTTCATTGAACTGACCGATCACGGCCCGCTGCGGCTTGCTCCGGAGCAGCTCGTTCAGCGCATTTGCGGCCTCGCGATTGGTGATGGCTTTGGTCACCGTATCTACATTGGTGCCCTGTTTATGCGCCATGCCCGTTTCTTTCCAGGCAACCCAGTTCACCGTGTACGTATTTCTTCCCTGCGCATTCAAATAATCGGTGAACGCATCCAAAAATGCGTTGGCCGCCATATAACAGCTTTGCCCCGGTTCGCCCGCATCGGTCACATTGGATGAATGCAGAAGCATGAAATCCAAATGATCTTGTTGCGTAAAATTCGCCAAGTTCCAGGTCCCCGCTATTTTGGGCGCAAAGACAGACAAGTAGCTCTCCTTTTCCTTTCTCAACATGAAGCTCGGTTCAATGACGCCGGCACAATGCGCGATCCCGTTTATTTTTTTATACTTGCTCCGCACGGACTCAAGCATGGCTTGCACATCATCCGCCTTGCTCACATCGCACGCGATAAATTCCAGCGTAGAACCGTTCTTCTTTATTTGTCTGAACTCTTTAATCTGTTCACGGTAGCCTTCCTTCGTCTCATAGGCTTCCCACACCGATTCATCCGGAAATCCTTTTCTGCTCAACAGGATAAGATGGCAATTGGCCTGCTCGCTGAACAGTTTTGCATTTTGAATGCCAATGCCGGAAGTGCCGCCCGTAATAATATAGGTGCCCCCATCTACAATCCGGTTCGCCGTCTCCGGTTGCATCTCCGCTTCATCGAACTCCTCGACATAGCTTTTGTCTTGGCGCAAGCCAATCAAATACATCTGATGATCCGCAAACAGTTGGCCGATGATTTGCTTCACGTCGGTCTCCATATCCGCATCGATGGCGCGGCAGCTTATATTCGGTATCTCCTGCTCAATCACTTTGCCGAGGCTTAGCACCGTGGCATGATGAGGCAGCAGCCGTTGTTCTCCTCCCGAAATTCGATACGCGTTACATGCGACAAGAACGAGCTGGACAGGTTGATCCAGACGCGCTTTCACCAAGCCTTTGACCAAATGAACCACATTGAAGAAGCCATGCTCCAGTTCCTCATATATGTCATGAACGCGGCTCGCTTCCTCATCCCGATAAGCGCCGGCATGGACGATCTTGCGGAACGGGATATCCGACAGCTGCACAAACAGCTCCTTAAAATCGTCCGCATTATTCCCGATGCGGTACGTATCCTGATCGACTTTGGCAAAGCCGTCATGACACGCAAACACCTCAATCACTCTTACTCCCTTTTCCCGCAACGCGCGGGCAAGAAGAGGGGGGCCATCGCTCTTGCCGTGAACCAGTACATAAGTCTCCTCTTCCGGCGGCCAGGTAACCGTACTTCCTTCCTGTACCACCCAGCGCTTATGATGGAAGAAATGATCATATATCGTATTCTCGCGCGGCGCCGGTGTTTCTTTGACCGGTATCGGATACCAAGCATGGTTCCTTGCATACGGGTAAGTCGGCAAATGGAGCTTCTGAAACGGTTCGTTATACAAAGCGCTCCATCTGACGGTTGCGCCTTTGATATAGCAGTCGATAATGAGCTGCAACTGTGCGGCATTATGCTTATCCGCCGTCGCGCAATACGCATTCGCCTCATCGCTGAGCTTTTGCTGTTCCTTCGAAGTGATCTCATGCGGATATTTCTCTTGCTTGCTCTCTGGAACTATCGAGTAATGGCCGCAGCGGCACCAGTCATGCGCGATGCGGGCAAAGGAGTCAAATTGGGCCAATTCCGTCAGCTTCGCCAGCAGCTCATGATGATGATAATAGATAAAGGCCAAACGGTGCGAATAATGCTTTCTTCCCCGATTGAGCGTGCAGGCGAGATCCATCGGATCGACGGTCGTGTTTTCCCGCAAATAAGCCCGATAGCGGCGGATTAATTGAAATACGGCTTTTTCCGTTCGGGCCGATACCGTAAAGATGAACGGGTGCTTGCGGCGGGTTTTGACGCGGCTCGCCGCCTTCGGCGCCTCTTCCAAAATAATGTGCGCATTCGTTCCGCTCATGCCAAATCCGCTTATCCCGAGGATCGCCTTTTCTCCTTTTGCCTTAAGCGGAGTAGCTTTGTCGACAACATATAAAGGAGAATGAATAAAGTCGATATTTTGGTTCGGCGCCTGAAAATGCAGTGTAGGCGGAATAAGCTTATGCTGCAGCGCGAGGATGCATTTGAATAAGCCGCACATCCCCGCCGCTTCGTTCGCATGGCCTAGATTGGTTTTCACCGAACCGATGCCGCATATTTGTTTGTGGTCGGTAAATGCTTCGAATGCGTTATGAATTCCCCTGATCTCTATCGGATCTCCCAACTGCGTGCCTGTGCCGTGCGCTTCGATATAACTGATGTCGTGAGCCGTTACGCCCGCATTGTGCCAGGCCTTTTGGATAGCTTCCGATTGCGCCAAATAGTTCGGAGCGGCAATGCCAAAAGAGCTGCCATCTTGATTAATCGCGCTTCCTTTAATGACGGCATAGATGGAGTCCCCATCCTTTTGCGCCTGCTTCAACGATTTGAGCAGCACCACCCCGACTCCCTCGGCGATGGCCGATCCGCTTGCATTGTCGGCAAAGGCCCTTGTTTTTTCTTCCGGGGATTCAAAGCCGATTCCGGTTCCATCCGCCAGAGGAATGGCCATAATGGAGGCTCCGCCAGCTAGCGCCATCTGGCATTTGCCGAACCGGATCTGCTCGCACGCCATATGCAGGGCAACCAGGGAGGACGAGCAGGCCGTATCGATGACCATGCTGGGTCCCTTGAGATCGAACACATAGGCGGCTCTGCTGGCGGTCATGCTCACCTGCCCGATCGGCAAAGCGTCATTGAACAGCTTCGGATCCATTTCGTATAAAAGCCGGTTATACGCATTGCCAATATTGGCCGTATACCCAAGAAATACGCCGGTATTCGTGCCCTTCACGCCGTCCGCGCCATAGCCGGCATCATCGATCGCATTGGAGCAGCATTGCAGGAAGAGCCGCATGACGGGGTCAAGCAAGGCCGCATCGCGCGGAGAAATTCCGAAAAACGCATGATCGAATTTATTCACTTCGTCCAGGTAGCCGCATCTTCTAAATTTGATTTGCTCTTCACTGAAACTGCGCGCCCGCAGGTGCTTCGTAATGTCGGCCGATCTCTCCGGCGGGATATCCCTGACTGCGTTGATGCCATGGATAAGAACTTCCCAATAACTGCGCAAATCGCGGCAAGCGGGAAGATCCAGTCCGACACCGATAATGGCGACGCCGTCATCCTGCTCGATCGTTCTGGCTTCAACCGGCGGGAACTCGGCCGGGAACTCGGCGCCCGGCAGAGCGGTATCGCCAGGTGCAGCGGAAGCGGAAAGAGTCGCTTCAACAGAGGCTGGTTCAACCGGGACCGGCGCAACAGCTATAGTGTCCCTGCTTATTCGTGGAGCAGCTTCGGCTTCCGGCTCCGGGCGGGATGGAGAGACTGATGATGCCATTTGATTGCTTATATGCTCTGCCAACAAGCTGATTGTCGGGTAGGAGAACAGATCGGTTACTTGCAATACTCCGGGAAACACCTCGTTCAGATCCTTGTAAATAATGGACAATAGTATCGAGTTGGCGCCCAGCTCAAAGAAATTATGATGGACATTCATCTCCTCGTAGCCGAGATTTTTGCAGCATACTTTGATGAGCGCTGCTTCCACATCCCCGTACGGTTCCCGTTGGCCGGCCTCGTGCGAGCTGCCGCGATGACGGCCGGCCTCCGCATTCTCGTTCAGAGTTTCGACAATTTTCGGGGATAGCTCCATCGGATACGTCTTTAACAGCATCGAAATTTTATCCTTGAGATTCAACCTCGCCACGACGACAGAACCGCTGCCCTGCTGCAGCACGGAAAATAAAGCCTGGATTGCCTCTTTCGTCTTGATCGTCTGAAATAGGGTGTCAATGGTAAACTTTGATTTTACCGCCATGCCAATTTCGGACCAAGTGGCCCAGTTGACCGTAATGCTCTTGCTTCCGCATGCTCTGCTGCGGTATTCGCTATAGCTGTCCAAATAGATATTGCCTGCGATATATCCGGGCAGATCGGCGCTGCTAAAAATGGTCGAAATGCTGGAGAACATCAGAAAGAAATCCAGGTTCTGATCCCTCGTGAAATGATCCAGCATATACGTTCCGATCACTTTCGGCATCAGGATGCTCGCGAGATGCTCCTCATTGAGCTGATCGAAGGTAATGCCCCCGCTGATTCCTGCGCCATGGATGACACCGTTAATCTTCCCGTACTTCGTCTTGATGTATTGCAGGACGAATTGCAGCGCATCCGCATCGGCGATATCGACCGCATGATACTCCACTTGTTTCGTTTTCGCCTGGAGCATGCGGAGACGCCCGATCTTCTCGGCCAAGTCGCTCTCCGGATGGGCTCGCAGTATCGCATCCCATTCCGATGGCTCAGGGAGCCGGGTGCGCCCGACAAGGATCAGGGATACATCTTTTGCGCGATGCGCCATTTCCATCGCGGTCTCAAAGCCTATCCCGCCCAAGCCGCCGCTTATGAAATACACCCCGTCATCTTGTATGACGGCCCGCTGGGTATCCGCTGCGAGCTCGGCTTCATGCAAGCCTTCATAATAGCGTTGATTGTCGCGGTAAGCGACAATATCCTTATCGGACATGCCGCAAATCTCATCGGCGATCTTGCCCCAATCGGTTGTATCATCCATATCGATGCAGCATGAAGTCATATTTTTGAACATGCGGTTCAACGACTTGCAGAGCCCGAACACAGAGGAGTGGTTCGGGTTCACATCCGCTTCGTCCCCGGTCACTGGAAAGCAAACGTTCAGAAGAGGCGTAATTTTCAAGCGGTTCTCGTAGTTCGCAAATTCACGATAGATGCTTGCCACGCTCAGCAACTGTGCCTTTTGCCTGTCGAGCAATTGCTCAGCGGACCAGCTCTCTTTTTGGCCATGCAAATCGGCGATGACAAGATGAGAAATGTCCTTATGCGGGATCTCGCCGAATAATTGGCTGAAGTACTTTTCAATCCCCGTTCTTTTCGCTTCGTCTATATCGATGCCTATCATGTCGACGGCAAAAAATCTTTGTTGCAAACTAGCGCGCAGCGCTTCAACCGGATCCTCTTGCCGATGGATGACCAAGCATCTTCCAAGGTCATGGTTTTTGACGATGGAACCGGCTTGGACAAATACTCTTTTATAGAACAAATCAGAGGAAACGGGAACGGATTCCTCCTCTTTTTTCGGATGCTGCAATCGGCTGGCCAGTTCGGTCCAGTTCTTTTTTTTCTCTTTTTTCGGCAGCCAGCAGCGAGTTCGTTTGAAGGGGTAATAAGGCAGTGGAATATGCTTGGGCTCTATCCCTTGATAGAGTGCGCTCCAATCGATTTTGGCGCCGCAGCTGTACATTCTGGCCAAATAATCGAAATCGGCATGCAGGCTGCCGTCTGACTCACTCTTCAAGCTGGCATTGCATCGTTTTAACGCATAGCGGATTTGAGTATAATCCATCTCTTGGGACTCATTGGGCTGGTCTAAGTAGTATACGCCCTCGATATCCGCCCATTCGCTTGGATCGGCCGCGGCTAAGCGGTTCAAAATCGCAAGCAAATGATCGCGGTTCGAAAACATGACGGCTGCCCTTTTGGCATAATGAGCCCGGTACAGATTGGCATTGGCGGCAAACAGGCTCGCATCGGCTTCCGTTTTTTCGAGATAGTCTTTATAGTTATGAACTAAGGTAACCATGCTGTCCAATGACTTGGCCGATATGCCAAGCAGATTGATAGCCGGCGCCGGCAAATGTTCAACTTGATTCTCATATTCCTGCACAATGACATGACAGTTCGTCCCGCTGATGCCGAAAGCGCTTATGCCGCAAACTCGCAAGCCATCCTTTTTCCATTCTTGGGTCGTATTGCTGATATAGAAAGGAGAATCACAAAAATCGATTTTCAAATTCGGTATATTGAAATGACTTGCTCCCGGTATCTTTTTATACTTGATCGCCGCAAGCGCCTTGATAAAGGAAGCTACGCCTGCCGCTTCATAGAGATGCCCGATATTGCTTTTGGATGAACTCAATCCGCAGAATTGCTTTTTGTCGGTAAATTTCTCAAATGCGCTGGTTAACCCTCTAAATTCAATCGGATCTCCGAGCGCGGTCGCTGTCCCATGGGTCTCAATATAATCGATTTCTTCAACGGCCACGCCGGATAATGCCAATGCGTCCAATATGACATTCGCTTGCGCGGCAGGATTGGGTGCCGTAATACTGGCGGAAGCCCCATCATTATTTATGGCCGACCCCTTGATGACCGCATAAATATGATCCTTGTCTTGCTCTGCCGCCTTCAACGGTTTTAACAAGACCACGGCCGATCCTTCTCCGATGGCCGCTCCGCTGGCGGCGTTATCGAAGGTCCTCGTTTTATTGTCATCCGTCTCGAATCCCACATTCATATCATCATATGCGATAGGAAATGAGTGGAGCCGAATGCCGCCGGCAACCGCCATCGTACAAGTTCCGTTTTTAAGGCTCACGCACGCATCATGAATGGCCACAAGCGAGGAGGAGCATGCCGAATCGATAATCATCGTCGGCCCTTTCAAGTTCAATATGTACGAAGCGCGCGAGGGCACCATGCAAGGCATATTGCCGACATTGGAGTATTTAATCAACTCCGGATTGTTATGAAAAATATTCGTGGAATAATTATCTTTCGTCGAGCCTGGCGTATAGCCAATGAAAATGCCGGTTTTTGTCCCATTCAGCATGTCCGGAGTGTATCCCGCGTCATCGAAGGCATGAAAAATCGTCTGCAGCAGAATCCGCTGAATCGGATCCATCACCTGCGCCTCGATCGGCGAGATTTTGAAAAACTCGTAATCGAATTCGTCGATCCGATCCAAATATCCGGCCTTGTTGTACGAAATGCGGCCCGTCGGGTTCGGCATCATCAGCGAATAGAGTTGAGCAAGGTCTTCCATGTCGTCCTGGCGGCCTTGAGGCAGATCCCTGATGCAGTCGATATTATGTTCGAATATTCCCCAAAACTCCTCCAGGTTGTTCGTGCCGGCAATTTGGAGCCCTATGCCGATAACGGCTATATCATCGTCTTTATAAGGCGGACGATCGAGATGATTCATCGCGTGATCCCACTTTCCTCAAAGATATCGTGAACCTGAACTCGCATGCTTCCATGTACATTCTTAACGCCTCCTTGCCGTCTTCATGAACTTCGTTGTCTAGAGGGCGTTATATACATTGGCAAACCGGTAGAACGAATTGGTTTCATCCAACAAGGTTTTTACACAATTTTTCAATTGGCTCGGTTCAAGCCTCTTTATTCGAAGCGCGGCAATTAACATTTCGAGCAGTTCCGCATGCGGGTCGCTTGTCGTTCCCGCCCGGTTCCGCTGCTGATCATTGTATTGTTCTTTAATCTTTTCATAGATTCGAATCACTTCTTTGTAATCGTTTTGGTTCTGGTTTTTGTTCTCGGTCGACACGAGTATGCTCAGGCATCTTCCCGCAAAATTGGGCATATCCTTGGCGAAATTCGGATCGGCCTGAAATAACTCATCCAGCTGCTGCTTGTCATTGATTAGGCCATAGCAGTATGTTTTGATGTTCGGCTGATTTTCCTTAATAAATTCCGACAATAACAGCTTGGGACTCATTTCAATCGTCGCCGTAACGCCATATCTATGAAAGAGGGCCATGGCAGAGGTAAATAATACGGGGCTGATTAAATGGTAGGTTAATGTTTGGGCTATTTTTGCCGGATCGGAGACAGGAGCCCCCGTATAATTCGAGATCACCGGAAACCGGAATGGATAAAATTCAAAACCGTTCATAAACTCCAAATATTCCATGCAAATCTCATTCATAAGGGGAGAGTGAATGGGCGGGCTGTGAAAGAGCGGCGAGACGAGGGCCCCCTTCTCCAGCAGCTGCTGCTCCACCGCTTCCAGCTTGTCGTTCCATCCGCTGATGGCATATTGAGTCTCCGAATTAAAGCATGAAATATAAACGCTATCCTGCGCCTGGGAGGCCTGGATGCAATCTTCTATCATTTGCGCGCCGGCTTGTTCAATGATTGCCATATGGCCCGTATTTTTATCGATAATCCGGCTTACCAGCTCTCCCCGCTTCATCATGATGGCTACCGCATCCGCGAAGGTCACCGCTCCCGCGCTCACCAATGCGGCATATTCTCCAATACTGTGGCCAACCGCAAATTGAGGGTACACGCCATAATCGTCCATATACGCCCTGAATATCGCAATCTCGGCCGTCAAAACGGCAAGCTGCATATTCGAAAATTCATTGATGCCGCTTACGCTTCCATGGAAGCAGAGGTTAGCCATATCCAGGCCGGAGACCTCGCTTGCTTCCTCAAAGGTCTGCCTGGCTATCGGATATTGATCATAAAATGCTTTTCCCATCTGTAAAAACTGCGTGCCCTGCCCCGGAAAAAGAAAAGCGAATTTCTCCATTTTCGCTCATGCCTCCTTCTAATATAAGGAATGTGCTTCATCCTGTACGACTAGCTGGATATAGTCCGGCAGCGGCTGTATCGCGGACAGATTATTTTCGAAGATAATGAAATCTCCTTCTTCATGAACCTCCTGAAAACCGGCAAATTTATACGTGACATACATGGCGCGATTTTTGTCCGTGGATACAAAATCGGCGCGGAGCGTCACATTGGCTTTTTGGGCCAGGTTCATAATGTGATTCAGCATCACGGTTCCTACTCCGCGGGACATGACGCGGCAAGACATCAGGAGGAGCTTGATTGTCCACACTTCCTGCCCCAGTTCGACAAGGGCGAGCCCGATCTTTCCATAGGTTCCGTATTTATCTTCCAAATCTGAAATTAAGAGCAGCGAGGTCTCCGATTTTCTGAGCTGATCGATTTCCTCATAGGAGTAGGTGTAACCGGTGGTGTTCAATTGGTGGGTTCTTACCGTCAACTCCTCCGCGCGCTGCAGATCCCCTTCCCCTACCCTGGATATCGTGAACTTCATATTGAGCGACGCCAGGAACTCTTCATGCGTGCCTGTGAAGCTTTCCTCGGCGCGATTGCGTTTCATGTCGCATAAATACATTTTTCTTCGATTTCTGGAGTCTTCCGTAATAAAGTTCGGATTCATTTCAGGCATGCTTGGGAGTAAAGGCAAAGCGGCGGCATCGATACAGAGGACTTCAGGATGAACAAACTGGACTTCTTCCCTTTCGAAGGGTTGATCGTCAATAAATGCGATCGTGTCTAGCCCGATATTAATCGCTCTGGCAATCGCCGCGATCGAAGAGGACTTCGCGTTCCAGTTGATTTGAGGATATATGAAATATTCGGCAAGCCCGAACTCTTCCAGTTGGTTCATGGCCGCTTGATGCTCGTTTTTGCTTGCCACAGACTGCAGTATTCCCCGGCTGTCCGCCGTTTTGATGATATCAACGACTCCATCCCGAAGCGAGACCTTGCTGTCTTCGAGAAGTATCCCGTCCCATAACGTATTGTCCAGATCCCATACGATACATTTGATTTTTTGTTTTTCTTTCTGTGCGGTGATATGATGATTCATCCCTAATTCCTCCAACCCGGCTTTTCTCATGGCTGCATCTGTCTGATCGTGTGAAGCGCGATCAGCATTTCATGCATTTGCGAGGTTCCTTCAATAATCTCATTAATTCGGGCATCCCGCATATACCTCTCCACCGGATAGTCATGGCTGCATCCGTTCGCTCCATGGATTTGCACCGCATCGCTTGCGGCCTGGTTCACCATTTTGGACGCAAAATATTTGGCCGTCCAAGTCTCCATGATGGAATCCGGATCCATGACATCCTTCAAATAGCCCGCGTGGTAGCACAACAGCCTTGCTGCCTTCACATTGACCGCCATTTCCGTGATCATTTTCTGGATCAGCTGGTTCTCCCTTAACGCCTTGCCGAATTGCTTTCTTTGTCTGGAGTAGCGTACGGACTGCTCCAGGCAAGCCTGCCCCAAGCCTACGCATCCGCAGGCTACCGTATATCTGCCATAATCGAGGCAATGCAGCGCCACATGGGATAATCCCGTCCCGACGCTGCCCACCATATTTTCCTGCCGAATGATACAATCGGCCAGATGCAGTTCCGCCAGCATCGAAGCTCTGGCGCCCAGCATGCCGGTGATAGGATCTGCGGAAAAACCCGGATTTCCCCGTTCGACCAGAAAAGCCGTTGGTTTGCCTTCGCACTTCGCAAAAATCAAATAGAGATCCGCAATCTGTCCCATCGTGATCCATTTTTTCCGCCCATTGATTACATAATTATCGTCTGAGGCGGCCGCCACGGACTGCACATTTTTGGCGTCGCTGCCCACCTCCGGCTCGGTCAGCGCAAAGGCCCCAATCACTTCGCCGGCGGCCATCTTCGGCAGCCACCGGCTTCTCTGTTCCTCGCTTCCCCAGCGGAGGAGAGCCAGCGCCACCATGCCATGCACGGTCAACAAGCTTCTCAAGGAAGAGCATCCGCGTCCGATTTCTTCATTCAGGAGCCCGATCGTAACCCAATCCCAACCCATTCCGCCATACTCCTGCGGCAGCATGGAGCCAAGATATCCCCGCTCCTTCACTCGCTCGATTAATTCGGGATCGAGACGCTCTTCCCGGTCGTTCTGTGCAGCATAGGGCACGACGGCATCATCTGCGAATTCCCTGAACTCCTTTTGCCGGTTAAGTTGTTCCTTTGTCAATTCAATTTTCATAATTATACCTACTTATCTATTTTTATTCATTCATGGCCAGACCTTGGCTCCGTGAACGATGATTCGGCGGTTTATGGATGATGAACGACGCCGGCTTTTCTCTCCACAAGTTCATATATTTTTTGGATCGACCTGAAATTGTCGAGGTCCAGATCTTTATTCTCAACCCGGATATGAAACTCTTTTTCGAGGAACATGACCAATTGCATCGCGAACAAAGAGTTGACATATCCCAATGCAAATATATCATCCTCATCCTGCACTTCATGCTTTCTGAAAAACCTGCTCAGAAATTGCTTGATCTTCGCCTTTGCCTCTTCCATAACAATCTCCTTTCTTCTCCAACATCGAATTTGGCCATTCGCCTCTACCGAGCTTCATTGATATGTATAGAATCCTTGTCCCGACTTTCTGCCGCATAAGCCGGCCTCGACCATTTTACGCAGCAGGGGGCAGCAGCGAAATTTGGAGTCTTGATAGCTTTCATATAAGACATCCAATGATTGCACCACGGTGTCCAAGCCTATCAAATCGGCCGTTTCCAGAGGGCCCATCGCGTGAGAGTAGCATTTTTTGAAGATTTCATCCACTTCTTGAGGGGAAGCAATCTGGTCCTGAACGACAAAGGCCGCTTCATTCATAAATAAATGAGAAATTCGGTTGGATACGAAGCCCGGGTAATCATTCACTACGATCGTTTCTTTCCCGATGGACAAGAGCAGGTCTTTAATCTGCTCTATCGTCCATTCCGCCGTATGATACCCGCGGATAACCTCAACGGCCGGCTTCATCGGCACCGGGTTCATAAAATGCGCTCCCGCGATAAGGGATGGCCTTTTCGTTAAGGCAGCGATTTTTGTAATCGAGATGCATGAAGTATTTGCCAGGATGACACACTCATCCGCACAGATACGATCTAGCTTGTGATAAACCTCCTTCTTGCTCTCCCATTGTTCCGTTACATTCTCGACGACGTAATCCGCATCGGCCAGCAGTTCATAATCCGTAGACAACTGGATTCTGGAGAGTACGTCGTCCGGATCTCCCGCGCTTTTCCCTCCTTGGAATAGTCTCTGAAACCTGACGTTGTTATATATTTCCTCCCTCGCTTTCGACAATATATTCTCGCAAATATCGATGAGCACAACCGGGTAGCCCGATTGGGCGAAGGCCTGGGCAACGCCTTTGCCCATCACGCCAGCCCCAATAACGCCTATTTTTTTCACGCCTTATCCTCCATTTAAAGTTCCTAACCGCCTATAGCTGCGGTGTCCTGCTCGTTAATCGACTGGTGCGGATTCGGAATGGCCGATTAAAATGCCATGCTGCACCAGCTCTTCAATAAAAGCTTCGAATTCCTCAAACGGATAACCATCATGATAGATTTCATCAATAGTAACAGACCGTTCCGAGGCAGGCTGGATGATGTGATAGATTTCATCCTCCAAAAAAAAGGATTCGCGCGTCACGACATGCGTAAATAACTTTCCGTTTTTGAAAGGTTCCACAACCATCTTTGGATTAAATGTGTACAACCAAATACCACCTATCTTAAATTATTCCGTTTAGAGTGTGTACTAATGGCTTTCACGAAAAGCTAAGCTGTCAAATTATCATTAGGGGCGCGATTTGGAGTCACCCACGCTGCCGATTTTAATCACTTCCAGCTTCTTCATGTTACGCACCTCCTTGCTACCGATTCAGTATAAGGAGAGTTATGCATGCCCCTTGTAAGTACTTATTGTTTTACTTCATCAATAATCCCAAGCTTATAAACTTTAAGTTGTTTCATTCGCCTCACCTCCTTCTCAATCGACTCATTAGTACACACACAAAAAAGAACAATGAATAGTAGCCGTGAAAATCTGTCCTCTACACAACCTTGATGAGCAAATGATTCATTTCCATTTCCCGTTGATACAGATGATCGAGTTGACCGTCCAACGGAATCAGCGAATCATGGGTATAATTTTTATAGAGATCGACACAAAATCTCTCCCATAATTGAAGGCAATCGGAAATGAGATTGTGCAAATCAGACTTGTTGCCAGCCAGACTTCGCAATAAGTAATGCTTTGAGATAATGGGTCCATTCGGATGTCTCATTGACTTCAGCAGCTCAAAATATGAAAACGAGCGGTAAAAAGAATCTAAGGAATTTATATTCTCTATTTCCATTTTCAGAACATGGAATTGCTGCTCCAGAGTTGACAAAGTTCTATCCGCATTTGCCCTTATGACATCTCTAACCGAATCTTTCATCTGCTCAGGGCTGTACTCCGTTTCTATATGTAAATCAAGCAAGCAATTTTTATACTCCTTTACATTATCCATGGCGAGCTTCAAATCTTCCCTGCACAAAACAGCGTGATCATATTTGTGGTCGCTTACCGTAAACTGGTCATTTGCCGGATCATAAGCTCGTAACATGATGAAATGGGTCCCAATATTTTTCTTGTAATTTACAGAATCATAAGGCAAGAAGAAACAATTGGTGCACACCGTTTGAAGGTCGTTTTCACCCATCCTCTTCATCACAACTTTCAGCGCTTCCTCATGATTGCCAAAGAGCTTTTTCTCAATGGATAACCCGGTCAACAGACGGAAATGTTCATCATCGATCACACTGCCCTTTATGTTCAGGAGCGGGAAAGGTTCGTCCCTTTCCTTACTCACCGCCAACGTATGTCCTCCAAGCAAATGAAAGATGTCCACCTGTTCCAAAGCGGCATGGCGCAATTGGCATAACTGTGAAATGACATAATAATAACAATGCTTATTGTCCATAATTTATCCCCTAACGCGGTTTATTCCCCGATTAAACACATCAATATTCTAGGTTATTGCTTAACGTTTTTTCCGTATACTCGCAAATCCGCCGACGGATCCGGCATGATCTGAGCATCAGGCGATGAATATGGGCGTTCACCTCTCGTACATGTTTTGGGCGTAGAACAACGCGAAAAGCAAGGAAGTCTGGGTGGAAATACAAAACAGAAGCATCGTATGGGCAGAAGAGCATGAAGAAAAGCAAAATAAAGCAGATTAAAGAATGATGGGAATGAAATTGATGAGGGGAAGCAAAGTGTTTTCTATTCCCGGGAAGAGAGAGCTATTAAAGTAATATTTAATAAAGATTTTCTCTAGAACCGATTTTATAGAAATAATATTTTGCCGGAAAGGCTTTCATTTTTGGCGATGTCCGGTTATAATGCGGGGCTGTTCCGCTTGCGAACATGTCAGAAGCCCGGTCCTATAGGACCGGGCTTCTGATGCGGCAGCCTCCGTGCCTTAACGGAACATCCCCCAGAGCTTCAGGAGATGGAACGTATTGTTCGGGTCAATCTTCTGCGCCAGCACGAACTGCACGATCGCTTCCTCCTGCTGGGCGCTGATGTTCTCGTTCAGCGCGCTCGCTACTTTGCGCAGCAGCCGGCGGACCGTCTGGCGGTTCTGGAGATCCGCCTTCGTCACCCCGTCCACAATCTGCTTGACCCGCTCCTTCAAAGCCGGCTGCTTCATCTTCAGTTTGATTCGTTCAACCAGCTGCGGGCTGATCCCGTGTTTCGTATAGCTCATCTTCGTCGGCACACCTCCGGAACACATGTTGGCCAGAGCTCATCCCAAGGAGCTCCGATGGCACTCTGTTCCAATATATGTCCGACCGCTTGTCTGCTATCCGCCCGAATTGCCGAAGCCGCCGGAACCATCTGCCCCGACTCCGCTCACGGCGCGGGGTTAGTCCATTCGCTCGCCCTGGAGCAGCTGCTCGCGCTGCAGCGCCTCGCGCAGGCCGCCGTAATCCGGCGACGTCCAGAACGCCTCCGACCGGATTAGCGCGGCCGCATCATCGCGCGCCTGCTCCAGCACCGCGTAGTCGTTCGTCATGTCGGCCAGCTTGAACTCCGGCAATCCGCTCTGCTTCGTTCCGAAGAAATCCCCCGGACCGCGCAGCTCCAGATCGCGCTGCGACAGCTCGAAGCCGTCCTCGGTCTCGGTCATGATGCGCATCCGCTCCTGGCCGACCTCCGACTTCGGATCGGCGATAAGCACGCAATACGACTGATGCCCGCCCCGGCCGACCCGGCCCCGGAGCTGATGAAGCTGCGACAGCCCGAACCGCTCCGCATCCATCACGATCATGAGCGTCGCATTCGGCACGTCCACGCCGACCTCGATGACCGTCGTCGAGACGAGCACCTTCGTCTCTCCCGCGCTGAAGGAGCGCATCGCCTCATCTTTCTCGGCCGGGGTCATTCGCCCGTGCAGCAGCCCGACGGGCAGATCGGGGAAGGCCTGCTGCATCTGCACATGCACGTCGATGGCGTTCTGCACATCCAGCTTGTCCGATTCCTCGATCAACGGACAGATGATATAAGCCTGATGCCCGGCCTCCGCTTCCCGGCGTATAAAGCCCAGCACCCGATCCAGCATGTCATGCTTGACCCAATAGGTCTTGATCGGCTTGCGGCCCGCGGGACGTTCCCGAATCGACGACACATCCAGATCGCCGAAGACCGTAATCGCCAGCGTTCGCGGAATCGGAGTGGCCGTCATGGTCAGCACATCCGGATTCCAGCCCTTCCGGCGCAGGATGCTGCGCTGATTGACCCCGAAGCGGTGCTGCTCGTCGGTGATGACGAGACCGAGCTTCCGGTAATGGACATCCTCCTGAATGAGCGCATGCGTTCCGACGAGGATATCGATCATGCCCATCTGCAGCGCGGCAAGCACATCGCGGCGCTTCCGCTCGGTCAGACTGCCGGTCAGCAAGCCGACCTCAATGCCGTGCGGCTCGAACAGCTTCGACAGCGAACGCATATGCTGCTCAGCCAAAATTTCCGTCGGGACCATCAGCGCCCCCTGGTACCCCGCCCGGACAGCGGCATACAAAGCGGTCGCGGCAACGACCGTCTTGCCGGATCCGACATCGCCCTGCAGCAGCCGGTTCATGGCAGACGGCTGGCGCATATCATGCAAAATTTCGGTAATCGCCTGCTTCTGCCCGTCGGTCAGCTCGAATGGCAGGCTCCGGGTAAATTGGCGCACCGTCGCATTGTCGATTGCAAACGCGACGCCGTCGGAACGCTGGCGGGTAAGGGCGCGGAAGGCATGCAGCTTCAACTGGAACAGCAGCAGCTCCTCATAGACGAGCCGCCGCCGCGCCTGCTTGCCTTCTTCGACATCATGCGGCAGATGCATCGCCCGCACCGCCTGCTTGCGCGGCAGAAGGCGATAGCGCCGGAGCATCTCCGGCGGCAGCGGCTCCGTGATCGCTTCGCCGAACTGTTGCAGGGCCTGGGCAATCGTCTTGCGCATCCACGCCTGCGTAATCTTGCCTCCGACCGAGTAGACCGGCTGCAGCGTGCCAATCCGCCTCGTCCCCTTGCCGGGGAATTCCGAAGTCGACACCGTCAGCTGCATCCGGCGCTGATCCCACTTGCCGGTCAGCACAATATCCCGCCCCTGTTCCAGCTGCTCGCGCAGATACGGGCGGTTGAACCACGTGGCCGTAATCAGCCATTCCTCCACCAGCACCCGGCAGGTCAGTCTGGACTTGCGGCCATACCGCTGCAGGACGGGTTGGCTCATAATGCGTCCTTCGACAGTAATTTTCTCGCCATCCTTCACTTCATTCAGGCGGCGGAGATGAAAGTCTTCATAGCGGAAAGGGAAATAATCGAGCAAATCGGCAACGGTAAAAATGCCAAAGGCGTGAAGCTCGGTTTGTTTCAACGCGCTCACGCCTTTGACCATGGTTACGGGACATTGACTCAATGGAATCATGGCCGGTAACGTCCGTGTCCTGTCAGGACGATGCTTCGTCCGCAGGCCACATGAACACGGCGGCGACGCCGGTCCCGACGTGGGTACCGATAACGGAGCCCACGATCGTGTAGTCCATCGAACGAACATCCAATGTATTTTGAATCGCTGCCGCCAAGTCATCCGCCGCCGACGGATCGCTCGTATATCCCATGACCGTATGCACCGGTCTTCCCTCGAATTCCTGCTTCAGCATTTCCAGGATGCGGGCCACCGCTTTCTTATGCCCGCGCACCTTTTCGACCGCATACACTTCCCCCTCATTATCGATAGAGAGAATCGGTTTAATATTGAGCAGTGTGCCGAACAAAGCCGCCGCTTTGCCGATGCGGCCGCCCTTTTGCAAATATTCCAAGGTATCCACCAAGAAAAACAGCTTGCGTTCCCGCTGATATCGTTCAATCATGGCCAAAATTTCTTCCTTTGAGCGGCCGGCCTCCGCCATCTTGGCAGCTTCCACCACAATGAGCCCGAAGCCGTAGGATGCCGACTTCGAATCGACAATCGTAATGTCGGCCTCTTCTTCCATCATGTTCTTCGCGAGCACGGCGGATTGATATGTTCCGCTGAATGCCGCCGACAGATGAATCGAAATGATCTGCGTGTCCGGCTCGGCATTCAACCGCTTGAACACCTCCAGGAACTCGATCGGAGAAGGCTGGGACGTCGTAGGCAGCCGCTTCGCTTCAACAAGTAATTGATAGAACCGCTCGGCACTGATCGTCACCGCATCCTGGTACATATCGTTCCCGAAATGCACCTTGAGCGGAATCATCTCAATGCCGTAGCGTTCGCGTAATTCCTGCGGAATATCCGCCGTGCTATCCGTGACGATACGGATAGATGCCATTAACATCCCTCCTTCGCTACTCTACAGAGATAAGATATGCATAAATAGGCTGTCCGCCCTCGTGAACTTCCACTTCCGCATCCGGATAATGCTCGTTCAGCCACTCCACCAGCGCTTCCGTATCTTCCGCCGTCGCCTCTTCACCGGTGAGCAGCGTAATCACCTCGCCGCCGTTCTCCAGCATCTTCGATAGCAATTGCTGCAGCGTGTCGCTCATCGACTCTGTCGTGACGACAATCTTGCCGTTGGCGATGCCCATATAATGGCCCGCCTTAATATCAAGCCCGTCCAGCGTCGTATCGCGAACGGCGTAGGTAACTTGTCCAGACACAATATGGCTGACCGCTTCCTGCATCGCCGCCCGGTTCACCTCCAGGTCCTCATCCTCCTGGAAGGCGAAGGCCGCCGCAATGCCTTGCGGTATCGTCTTCGTCTCGATGACCGTCACTTCGCGGTCCACGAATTCCGCAGCCTGCTTCGCCGCCATCACAATATTCGAATTGTTCGGCAGGATAAAGATGTGCTGCGCCGTAATCTTGCCGATGGCATCGATGAAATCCTGCGTGCTCGGATTCATCGTCTGTCCGCCAGACAGGACAATGTCCACCCCGAGACTCGTGAAAATGTCGTGGATGCCCTGCCCCATCGCCACGGCGATGAAGCCGTAAGCAGCAATCTCGTCCGCAGGCGGCTCCGCCGGGACGCTCTCCGTGGCGATATCCGCGCGCGGCATCTCCGCGAACAGCTCCGGCATCGCGGACACTTCTCCGTGCTCCCCTTGCAAAATATCGCGATGCTGCTCGCGCATATTTAAAATATGAATCCGGATTAATTCCCCGTACTGCATCGCCAGATCAAGCACTTCGCCCGGCTTGCGGGAATGAACATGGACCTTGATGATCTCGTCGTCGGCAATGACGATAATGGAATCCCCATTTTTTGCAAGCGCTTTCCTAAATATATCTTCATGAAACGGCATGGCCGCAGCGCGATTGCGGGTACGATCGATAAAGAATTCCATATCGTATAAAAACTCGATGTCTTCCGTCTGCAGCTTGGCTTGCGCAGGCATTGGCGCCGCAGCCGGCTTCTCGACCGGGACCGATATGACGGCTTCGGCGGTACCTTCCGCCCCTGCTTCCAGCACCGCCAGAAATCCTTCGTATATATAGACCAGACCTTGTCCGCCGGAGTCGACGACCCCGACCTGCTTCAATACGGGCAGCATCTCCGGAGTCTTGGCCAGCGCTTCCTTGGCCTTATTCGTCACTTCGCGCATGAACTCAACCAAGTCCGGCGTCCGGCGCGCAATATGGACGGCATGCTTCGCCGCTTCTCTCGCGACGGTCAGTATCGTGCCTTCCACGGGCTTGACCACAGCTTTATAGGCAGTGTCCACGCCGCCTTGCAGCGCGTGGGCGAATTGGAATGCGTTCACTTCGTCAAGGCCGGCTACGGCCCGGCTGAATCCCCGGAACAATTGGGACAGAATCACTCCCGAGTTCCCCCGGGCGCCCATAAGCAGCCCTTTCGACAGCACCTCCGCCGTTTTGGCGATAGACGTGGACGGCTTCGCTTTCATTTCGGTAATGCCCGCAGTCATCGTCAAATTCATGTTCGTCCCCGTATCTCCATCCGGGACTGGAAAGACGTTCAACGTATTGACGTGTTCGGCATGGCGATTGAGCGAATCGGCCCCGCCCAGCACCATACTGGCAAATTGTGCTCCATTTAAAGAACGCTTGTTCAACGAATATTCCCCTTCCTAGCTTAGTACGCGTACGTCCTGTACAAAGATGTTCACTTGGTCCACCGCGAGACCGATGTCGTGTTCGAGTACATACTTCACCTTGGCTTGGATGTTGTGCGCCACCTCGGAGATTTTGGTTCCGTAACTCACAATAATATATAAATCGATATGTAGACTATCGGATTGTTGGCGCACTTCGACACCGCGCGACAAATTGCCGCGTCCAAGCAATTCGGCAATGCCGTCCTTCAATTGCTTGCGCGATGCCATTCCAACGAGTCCATAACATTCCATAGCCGCGGAACCGGCAATCACCGCCACGACTTCTTCCGAAATGCTCACCTTGCCGAATTCCATATCGAGTTGGATGGCCATGGTTCATTCCACTCCTTTTTTTGAGTATTATGGACTAATCAACATTGTACTATAATAGAAAAGAGAAATAAACAAAGTTTTTGATTCGGTTGACTACAGATTTTAAAATATGATATCATATTTAGGTATTTAACGTATGAAGGGTGCTTTGGGATAAGGAGGTGTAAGGCATGGCTCGCAAATGTTATGTAACGGGGAAAAAACCAGGCTCGGGTAACACCAGATCGCACGCGAACAACAAATCTCGCCGCTCTTGGGGCGTGAACGTACAAAAGGTTCGCATCTTGGTCGATGGCAAACCGAAACGCGTATACGTGAGCACGCGTGCATTGAAGGCAGGTAAAGTGACTCGCGTCTAATCCCGGCCTCCATATAGAAAGAGCACCTGAAGCGCAATCAGGTGCTTTTTTTGATCGCCAATTCATTGGCGCTCTTTCGCCTCGAAAGACCTCGGATAGGCTTGTATCTCAACGGCCACGGCTTGCCTTATCGCGGCCCCGGCGCTGTCATTCCAGCGCGGCACCGCCGGCGGCTGGCTAGGGATGGTTCTTGTCCGGCATGGTGTGCGGCGGATGGCACCTCGGCAATCCTCCGCCGAACGGGCATCCTCATCCAAGTGCGGCTGGGCCGCTGCCCCATGCTTGCCGGACAGCCGTCCGGAGCTCACCACCGTTATTGCCTGTTGCCCCGCTCCCGCACATGCGCTCACGGTTCTTCGGATGGATGGATACCGACTCAGCTTCAATGCCGCCTGGAACGTCAGCTTTTTTGAAACGTATTTAAAATCGCCTTGACGAAACCTCCCAAAAACTTCGGCAGCTTAAACGTATAAAACTTCATCTTCCACCCTCCTCGTCATTCTCATCCTACCCCGCTAGTCTCTTGCAACATAAAAAAGGTTACATGAGAGATCTGTGCTCATGTAACCATCATATGCCGCAGGCCATTCATCTATGCACGGGCGACAAGCCCGATTCGCGCCCAATTATGCGGCGGGCGCCGGCATCTGCTGCATGTATAAATATACGGACATCATGAAGACGAAGATAAAATAGAACAAAATCGACAATAGGATTAAGCCGATGCGCATCCCCTTTGTCGGATTCCGCTTGAAAAAGCGAATTCCGAGCAGAATCGCGCCAAGCGAGCAAATGATATTTAGCGGAAAATTCAAAAAAGCGTAAAATCCGACCAGCGTGCCGCACAAAAAGCTGTACGACGCCAGCGTCAGCGCCGTTCTCCACATAGGCATTCTCCCCTTCTCCGGCCCCTCCGTTCGAGTCATGCCCGCGCTCGCTCCGCGGCTTCCCGGATCGACCGAATGGCCGCTTCCCGGCTGGCCGCTCCATAGACCGCGCTGCCGGCCACGAGCACGTCCGCTCCGGCCGCCGCGACCAATGGCGCCGTCTCGGCCGTAATCCCGCCGTCGACTTCGATATGAGTTTCTGCCCGGCCCAGCTCGTCCAGCCGTTGGCGAAGACGGCGAATTTTGTCCGTCATCGAAGCGATGAACTTCTGTCCCCCGAATCCCGGATTCACCGTCATGATAAGGACCAGATCCAGATCCGCCAGCACCTCTTCGATCGCCGTCAGCGACGTTCCCGGATTAATCGCCACGCCTGCCCGGGCGCCAGCCTCCTTAATCTGATGAACGACCCGATGAAGATGAGGGCATGCTTCCGCGTGCACCGTAATGACATCCGCTCCGGCGGCGGCGAACGCATCGATATACTTCTCCGGCTCGACAATCATCAAATGCACGTCCAGCGGCAGCGCCGTATGCGGGCGGATCGCTTGCACAATGTTCGGCCCGAGCGTCAGATTCGGCACGAAGCGGCCGTCCATCGCGTCCACGTGAATCCAGTCGGCTCCTCCCTGCTCCACATTCCGCACCTCTTCGCCCAGCTTGGCGAAGTCGGCCGATAAGATAGAAGGGGCGATACGAATCGTTTGCAGTGCTGTCATGTCAGTACCTCCGTCGTTTGTCTTTCATTTCGTCGAAAAATAACCGGTAATGTTCATAGCGCGAACCCGCGATCGAGCCTTCCTGAACCGCCTCCTTCACCCGGCAGCCCGGCTCGTGAATATGAGTGCAGCCCCGGAACTTGCAGTCGCCCGCATAGCTTCGGAATTCACGGAAGCACCAGCCGAGCTGATCCACCCCAAGCTCAAGGAAATCAAGCTGGCTGAATCCGGGCGTATCGGCAATATATCCTCCCTGCGGAAGCGGCAGCAGCTCGACGTGGCGCGTCGTATGCTTGCCCCGGCCCAGCCTCTGGCTAATCTGGTTCGTCTCCAGTGACACTCCAGGGAGCATCGCGTTCAAGAGAGAGGACTTGCCAACCCCGGACTGGCCGGCGAAGACGCTGATCTGATCGGCTAACCGGTCCGCCACGCCTTGATAGCCGAAGCCGCCCTTGGCGCTCGTGGCGATGACCTCGTATCCAATCTGCCGGTACAAGGCGATCAACTCATCCATCCGCCGGCGCAGACGGGCCGACTCCTCCCCCGGCAGCCGATCGAGCAGATCCCACTTCGTCAGCAGGATGACCGCCTCCACCTCCGCATGCTCGATATGGACGAGGAACTTGTCCAGCAGCTGCATGTTCAGCTCCGGCTCCGTCACCGAGAACACGAGCGCCGCCAGCGAGACATTGGCGATGGGCGGCCGAATCAGCTCGCTCTCCCGCGGCTCGATCTCGTCCACGACGCCCTCGCCGTTCTCGGTGAAGGAGTAGACGACGCGGTCGCCGACCAACGGGGACACGCCTTTCTTCTTAAAAATGCCCCGTGCCCGGCATTGCACGGTCTCACCGCCGCGCTGCCCCTCTTCCTCCACGTAATAATATCCGCTCAACGCCTTGACGATAAGGCCTTTAGGCATGCTTATCTACCACGAACATATCGATTCCCTCCATGTAATTCGAAGTTATAGGGGCCCCTCCACCGGCAATCCCGATCTCAGACGCGCGATGGAAGGGCGGCCAATCTCATCTTGGAAAAAGGAGTGCGGACACTTACTCGCCCGGATCTATTCCTCCCCCATCTTCTTGCCCTTCCCCTTCTCCTTCGCTCTGTCCTTGAATTTCTCCTTCAACTTCTTGCCCTTGCCTGGCCGAGGGGTCGTCTATCCCCGGTATCTGCACCGTGCCCTGCTTGGCATCGGTATAGCTCACCGTGTACGTATCCAGGAAGTCACCGTCCCGATACAATAGTACGACCCCGTCTTTGTTCGGAGCGAGCACGAGCTCTACGTTGAAGATTTGACTTGATGTGATTTTCTGTGTACCCCACTCTTTATTCTCTCCGGTTGCGTCCGTATAGACGATGCGGATCGTGCTTGTCTTGCCGTGCTCCGCGGGAGCCACGGGCAGCGGGAACGTATAGCGCAGCGCCTCCGGCGGGTAGCCCGAGCTGACATAGATGCGGACCTCCGAGCCCTTGGCGACCGGATCGTTAGGCTCGAACGGCTGCTGCTTGAATACGCGGCCAGCCGGCTGCTCATAACTCGGCTCCTCGATAACGCCGTCCTTGGCCAGCTTCAATCCGCTCGCTTCAATCTTGGCGATGGCCTCTTCCTTCGTCGCGCCGACGAGATTCGGCATGCCGAACGTCTCCTTGCCTTTGCTGACCAGCAGCTTCACGGAAGCGTTGCGCGGATCAACCTTCTCCCCGGCAGCCGGCGTCGTGCCGACCACCGTGCCTGGCTCGGCTTCATCGTCAAAGACCGGCTCCTTCGTGATCCGGGAGCTGTCGAAGCCGATTTCGATCAACTGCTGAATGACCAGTTCCGAAGGCTTGCCGGCGTAGTCCTCCATCTTAATATACGGCGTTCCCTCGCTGACATACAGCCGGACGCTCGAGCCTTCCTTGACCTTCGTGCCCTCCGGCTTGCTCTGATCGAAGACCACGCCCTTCTCGAAGCCTTCCTTCGGCTCGCGGACAATCGGATCTTCCACCTCGATTTTCAGCGCGGCCAACGTGTTCAGCGCCTCCTGCTCCGTCATTTTGATGAGGTTCGGCATGACCACATCATTGACGACAAGCAGACTTTTCACATAGATAACCACGCCAACCAGGATACCGAGGAACAACAGCGTTCCTCCGATCCAGACCGCCGGCTTCACCCACCCCTTCTGAGCCGGCTTGGCCGGCTCCCTGCCGGCTGCCGCCGGGGGCGCCGCAGGCGCGGGGGCCGCTCCGGGATACGTATCCGCAGGCGGGCGCTCCTCCCGCTCCTGCGCCCGAATGGCGGGCATGACGCGGGTTTCTTCCGGGTCCTCGTACACTTTGCGCTGGGCGAACATCACCTTCGCTTCATGCGCGCGCTCCGGAGACAGGCTGGTCTCCAGGTCGCGCAGCATTTCCGCGGCGGATTGGTACCGCTCCGCCGGGTTTTTGCGCATCGACTTCAAAATAATATTTTCCACGCTTTGCGGAATATGCGGATTCACCTTCCGCGGCTCCTCGAACGGCTCCTGCAAATGCTTGAGCGCGACGCTGATCGGACTTTCGCCCAAAAACGGCAGTCTGCCGGTCAGCATTTGATAGAGCACGATGCCGAGAGAATACAAATCGGACTTTTCCCCCGCCGAGATTCCTTTGGCGTGCTCCGGCGAGAAGTAATGCACCGATCCGACGACCGATCCCGTCTGGGTAATGGTCGACGACGTGACGGCCCGGGCGATGCCGAAGTCCGTTACTTTAACCCGGCCATTGCGGCCGATCAGTATATTATGAGGCTTAATATCTCTATGAATAATCCGGTTCTGGTGGGCATGGTCGAGCGCATCGCATATTTGGGACGCGATCCGCACCGCTTCCTCGACCTGCAGCGGGGCACGCTGCTGTATAATCTCGTTCAGATTATGCCCTTCCACATATTCCATAACAATATAATGCGTGTCGTCCTCTTGACCGACATCGTAAATGCTGACCACGTTCGGGTGGCTCAGCGAAGCGGCGGACTGGGCCTCTCGCCGAAAGCGCTGGATAAACTCCTCGTCATGCACGAACTGCTGGCGCAGCACCTTGACCGCGACATAACGGTTCAACAGATTATCCAATGCCTTATAGACGAGAGCCATGCCGCCCCCGCCGATTCGGGCGGTAATCTCATACCTTCCGGCAAGTGTTGTTCCTATCACTTACTCACTCCTCCTTCCCGGCGTCAGGGTGCTCCAACAGGACGACCGTAACGTTATCGTCTCCGCCGGCCTCCAGCGCCTGGCTAAGCAGCCGGTCTGCCCGGGCCGATAACGGAAGCGACGGATCGATGACCGTGCTCCAGATATGATCCTCATCCACCATGCTGGTCAACCCGTCGCTGCACAGCAGCAGCGTATCATCTTCGCCGTATTCCACCGGGATAATATCCACCTTCACCTGTTCATCGGTGCCGAGCGCCCGCACCAGCACATTGCGCCGCGGATGGCGCTCCGCCTCTTCCGGGCCGATCTGGCCGCTCTTGACCAGTTCATTGACGAGCGTATGGTCCTCCGTCAACTGAACGATCCCCCGCCGGCCGATTCGATAGGCTCGGCTGTCGCCGATGTGGCCTATGTATCCGCTCGTCTGCCCAGACGGAAACAGCACCGCCACAATGGTTGTTCCCATGTGGTGGTACTTTTCATCCTGGGATGCAATATGGAAGATCGTGTGGTTGGCGCGCAGAATCGCGTCCTCCAACGCTCCCGCCAACTGCTGCTGCTCCAGCTGCCGGGGAAGAGCCGCCAGCTCGGAGACCACGGTCTCTACCGCCAGGCGGCTCGCGATATCGCCCGCCTGATGTCCGCCCATGCCATCCGCGACGACGGCCAGATCATAGCCGTTCGCCAGCTCGGACACATAGGCCCGATCTTCGTTGACTGCGCGCACGCGTCCAACATCGGAACGATGCACAGCTCTCATTCTTCTTCACCTCGCATTGGACTCCAAATGCTTGGCACGCAGCTGGCCGCAAGCGGCGGCAATATCATGCCCCTGCTCCCGCCGGATGGTCGAGTTAATGCCCCGATCCAGCAGCGTGCGATGGAACTTGAAAATATCGTTGCGCGGAGTGCGGATATAATTCCGCTCCGGCACATAGTTGACCGGAATCAGATTGACGTGGGCCAGCATCTCCATCCGCTTGAGCACGTCCGCCAGCTCCTCCGCATGCTCCACTTTGTCATTCACGCCCCCGATGAGAGCGTACTCGAACGTAATTCTGCGCCCGGTCTTCACCTGATAGTGCTTCAGGGCCTCCATCACCTCGATGAACGGATAGCGGCGGTTCACCGGCATAAGCTTCGAGCGCAGCGCATCATTCGGCGCATGGATCGAGATCGCGAGATTGATCTGCGTGTTCTCGTCCGCGAACCGGTAAATACTCGGCACAATGCCGCTCGTCGACACCGTAATATGGCGCTGCCCGATATTCAGCCCTCGCTCATGAATCATCGTCCGGAGAAACGCCATCGTCGCGTCGTAGTTCTCGAACGGCTCGCCTGTTCCCATAATGACGATACTGCTGATGCGCTCGTTCGTCTCATCAAGCATCTTCTGCGCCGTGACGACTTGAGCCACGATCTCGCCCGCCGTCAGGTTGCGCTTCAGCCCGCCAAGCGTCGAGGCGCAGAACGTACAGCCAACGCGGCACCCGACCTGGGTCGTCACGCAAATGCTGTTCCCATAATTATGCTTCATGATGACCGTCTCGATCGCATGGTCGTCATGCAGCCCGAACAAAAACTTGACCGTGCCGTCCTGCGACTTCATATGCGTAATCACCTTCAGGTTCACGAAATCGAAGCTCTCATCCAGCTTGCCGCGAAGCCCCTTGGACAGATTCGTCATCTCCTCGAAGCGGGTCACCCGCTTCACATAGAGCCAGTCGAAAATTTGCCCCGCCCGAAAAGCAGGCTCCCTCTGCTCCTTCAGCCATTGCTCAAGCTGCTCAAACGTATAGTCGTATATAAATGGTTTCATGTATGGTTCAACCTTTCGCTTCATCACTTGTCATGCAGTCGATCTATTTTACCACAAATGGCGCCCTTGCCAAAAGCCAAGCCAAATTCGCATCCTCCGTCCTAGGCCTGCCCGCGTACGCAAGCGCCCTTCCTCCCGGCCTCCGGCATGCCCCTTGCTTCCAAAGCCCCTCAAAACACCTCACCGTCAACAGCCTCTACTCCGAGTATACAACCAACCCGCCCTCATCTATGCGCATGTCCTCCTGAACCGTACAAGTTTTCTTTCCTCGGCTCTTCTCTTCCCTCGGCTCCCTCTAAAGGCAGCACTGTTCAGGCAGCTCTCTTATGGAGCTTTTGCGCGCTATCCCGACGAGTCAGATACCTCTTCGGACGGTGCTTTTGCTCGTTATCCCGACTGGCCAGATGCCTCTTTCGCAGTTCTTTTGCTCATTATCCCGACTGGTCCCCTTCGGATGGTTCTTTTGCTCATTCTCCCGGCGGTTCAGATGCCTCTTTCGCAGTTCTTTTGCTCATTATCCCAGCACTCAGCCTCTGCCTCACCCCGTCAAGCTGAGAAAATTAAGGCTCTCACTTTCTCCATCGTCCAAGAGCCCATTCTCTTGAGAATGAATATAACAACTCCTCACGCACAAGTACATTTTTTGTAGGAGAAAAGACGGCATACAAGGAACCTCCGCCGCTCACTTGCCTGACCATATGAGTTATTTTCTAAAAAGGAAGCTGCACACCTCCTCTTTCCTGGCCGCTTGGGATATTGCCCAAAAGGAACCGGCGCCCTTCTTCTACCCTGACCGTTTGGGAAATTGGCCAAAAGGAGCTGGAGACTCTTCCTCTGCCCTGACCGCTTGGGATATTGCCCAAAAGGTGCTGGAAACTCTTCCTCTGCCCTTACCGCTTGGGATATTGCTCAAAAGGTGCTGGAGACTCTTCCTCTGCCCTGACCGTTTGGGATATTGCCCAAAAGGTGCCGGCGATTCTTCCTCTGCCCTGACCCCTTGGGATATTGCCCAAAAGGTGCCGGCGATTCTTCCTCTGCCCTGACCGTTTGGGATATTGCCCAAAAGGAGCCGGAGACTCTTCCTCTGCCCTGACCGTTTGGGATATTGCCCAAAAGGTGCCGGAGACTCTTCCTCTGCCCTGACCGCTTGGGATATTGCTCAAAAGGTGCCGGAGACTCTTCCTCTGCCCTGACCGCTTGGGATATTGCCCAAAAGGTGCCGGAGACTCTTCCTCTGCCCTGACCGCTCGGAGATTAATGGTGCTATTGAAACGACAATAGCCGCATCGTCCAGACGGGTAACCGTTTGGTCGATGCGGCTATATTTCCGTTCTATTGCCTCAGTTTCCTTCCGCCGCCACTTCATCCGTACGCTGAAGACAGGCAATGAAGAAGCCGTCAGACCCGGCATCCTGCGGCAGCACCTGCAGCATGCCCGCGGGGCTCCTGCGCAAGGCTGCGTCCAGCGGGTCCTGCGGCAAATCGCGGGTCCACGATGCATCCAGCGCCCAGCCGGGCGTTCGTTCCAGGAAGCGGCGGACGGCGTCCCCATTCTCCTCCGGCTCGACCGTGCAGGTCGAGTAGACGAGCCGGCCGCCGGGGCGCACCATTCGTGCCGCTTCCATCAGCAGCCGCTCCTGAAGCGCGGCGATCGCCGCGACATCTTCCTCGCGCTTCGCCCATTTGATGTCCGGCTTGCGGCGAATGACGCCGAAGCCGGTGCATGGCGCGTCCAGGAGCACGGCGTCGAACGATGCGGGCGGCAAGGCTTGTCCCAGTTCCGCCGCATCGACGTTCATTACGCGGAGCGACGTCAAGCCAAGCCGGGCGGACTGCTCCTCGATTAGCGCCACCTTATGGGCGTGGACGTCGTTCGCCGTCACTTCGCCCATATCGCCCATCCGTTCGGCGATATGGGTCGATTTGCCGCCTGGCGCGGCGCAGCAGTCCAGGACGCGCATGCCCGGTTCCGGCCGCAGCGCCTCGACGACGAGCATGGAGCTCTCGTCCTGTACCGACAGGCGGCCGTCGCGATACCAGGCGCTGTGCGCCAGATTGCCGGCGCCGGCGGCTACGATGCCGTCGGGCGAGAGCGCGGACGCCTCGGCCCGGTAGCCGTCCGCGCGCATCTCGGCCAGCAGCGCCTCCCGCGTGCCGCGCAGCCGGTTCACCCGCGCGCTGCCATGCGGCGGCCGGTTGTTCGCCGCGCACATGGCGGCCGTCTCGGCTTCGCCGTAAGCGGCGATCCAGCGGGCGACGAGCCACTCCGGATGCGAATGCTCCCAGGCGATGCGGCTGATGGCGCCTTCGGCAGGCGGTGCGTCCCACAGCTCCGGTTCGCGCATGATGGCGCGCAGAACGCCGTTCACGAAGCCGCCCATCGCCTGCTGACCGCGCCGCTTCGCGATCGCGACCGCTTCGTTCACCGCCGCATGCGGAGGCACGCGGTCAAGATAGCGAAGCTGGTAGACCGTCATGCGGAGCAGATTGCGGACCCAGGGCTTCAGCTTCGCCAAGCCGCGCTGCACCTTCCTCGCCAGCACGCCGTCAATCGTGTTGAGGCGCTGAATCGTGCCGTACACCAGCTCCGTCGCCAACCCGGCGTCCGCCCGTTCCAACTGCGCTTCCTTCAGCGCCCGGTTCAGCTCCAGATTGCTGTAGGAGCCTTCCTTCTCTACCCGGACAAGCACCTCCAGCGCGACATCGCGTGCCGTCATCCGTCTGCGGGGCGGACGGCGTTCTCCTCCGTTCACGACAGCACCGTCCCTTGCTCCATTTTGCCGCCGCGAAGGAACTCGGAGGCCGGCATGGCCTTCTTGCCGGCGGGCTGCACTTCTAGCAGGTTAAGAACCCCTTGTCCGGTCTGGACGCGAAGGCCGTCCGCACCGGCCGTCAGAACAGTCCCCGGGACAGCCTCGGCCTCTCCGGCCGCAGCGGGCTCCGCCCGGCAGGCCCACACCTTGAATACTTCGCCGTTCCAGGTGGTGAAGGCCCCGGAAAACGGAACGAGACCCCGCACCTGATTGGCGATTTGCTCCGACGGGCGTGTCCAATCGATTCGCTCGTCCTCGCGCTTCAGATTCGGCGCGTAGGTCGCCTCGTCATGAGGCTGCGGCACCGCTTCGACCCGGCCGGCAATAATATCAGGCAGCGTGCGCCGGAGCAGATCCGCCCCGGCCTCGCTCAGCTTCGCGAACATCGTGCCCGCATTGTCGTCGGGGCCAATCGGCACCTCGACCCGGCTGATCATGTCGCCCGTATCCATGCCTTCCGCCATATACATAATGGTGACGCCCGTCACCGTCTCTCCGTTCATGATCGAACGCTGAATCGGAGCGCCGCCCCGGTACTTCGGAAGCAGCGATCCATGCACGTTGATGCAGCCGAGCCGGGGAATATCAAGCACCGCCTTCGGCAAGATCTGCCCGTACGCCGCCGTTACGATCAGATCGGGCTGGAGGGCGCGAATATCTTCCACCGTATCCGAAGTGCGAAGCTTTTCCGGCTGCCATACCGTCAATCCGTGCTGCAGCGCTTCCGCCTTCACCGGCGTCGGTGTCAACACCCGCTTGCGGCCGACGGGACGATCCGGCTGCGTCACCACAGCCGCGATGTCATACCCTTCCTGGATCAGCATGCGGAGGGAAGCGACGGCAAAATCCGGCGTCCCCATAAATACGATTTTCGTCATTCCGACTTCCTGCCTTCGCGCGGAACTTCATACACGCTCTCCGCAATCTCGGTGAACAAAATCCCGTTCAAATGGTCAATCTCATGCTGGAAAGCGCGTGCCAGGAAATCCGACGCTTCCACCGTGAACGTGTTGCCATGGCGGTCAAGGCCTTGAACCGTAATATGCTGATGGCGGCGCACATCGCCGTTCAGCCCCGGAATGCTAAGGCATCCCTCCGGCCCAAGCTGTTCCCCTTCCGCCTTCAGAATGACCGGGTTAATCATCTCGATCAAGCCATGCTCGTCTCCGACATCGACGACGATCACTCGCTTCAAAATCCCGATCTGAGGCGCGGCCAGGCCCACGCCCTCCGCGTGGTACATCGTGTCCGCCATATCATTCAGCAGCTTGTGGATATTCGGTGTCACCTTCGTGACCTCTTTCGCTACCTGATGAAGAACCGGATCCGGTTCATGTACAATAATCCGCAACGCCATAGGGCACACCATCCTTTATTTGTCTTAGTCGGCATCGTCCTGAAGATAGCCGTGCTTCCCGTTTGATTTCAATGCTCGATATGAAGCGGGACCGTCTCTCTCTAACAAAAAAATTCAGCCCGCATAATATGCTTTCATCTATAGTAACAAGCCGTTCAGCGCCGTCTCAGCCCGGCCGCCCGCATGCGGGCAGAATCATCGGCGCCAGCCCAAACGCGCAGCCGGCTTCAATCAAGGCGTGCCCTGCAACAGCAAGCGGTCCAACTATTCCGGCCCCTTCATGCCACTGAGCCGGGCTACATCATCATCTGCGGGTCGATATCGACGCTGAACCGGACGTCCTGTTCCTTGGCGATTGAATCGAACTCGCGCATCGCTTCCGCCAGCAGACCCGACAAATTCACGTCTCCCCTGCATTTGATAATGCACTGGAACCGATAGCGGTTCTTGATGCGCGGAATCGGAGAAGCGACCGGACCGAGAATCTCTATCGCGTCCGTATGCTCATGCAGCGGAAGCAGCCAGCCCTGACGCTCAGCCAGCTCCTTGAGCCGCTGAGCTGCGTTCTCGGCCACGCGCACGAGCAGCGGCAGCTGTTCATGCGACATCGACAGCAGCGCCAGACGGCAGAAGGGCGGCACCATCAGGTTGCGGCGGTGCCGCAGCTCTTCGGAGGCGAAGCCGCGATAATCATGTCCCGACGCATGGATAATGGAGTAATGCTCCGGGGCATAGGTCTGCACGATGACTTCCCCCGGCAGATCATGGCGTCCTGCCCGGCCGGCGACCTGTGTCAGCAGGTGGAATGTCTTCTCGGCCGCGCGGAAGTCCGGCATATGCAGCGCCGAATCGGCGGCAATAACGCCAACCAGCGTGACATGCGGAAAGTCTAGCCCCTTCGCCACCATCTGCGTGCCTAACAGCACGTCGGCCTTCCGTTCGCGGAACTGCTGCAGCAGCCGCTCATGCGATCCTTTCTCCGAGGTCGTGTCCACGTCCATTCGGATGACGCGAATGCCGGGAAAGCGCCGGGCGAGCTGTTCCTCTACCCGCTGGGTGCCTGTGCCGAAATAACGGATATGCTCGCTCTCGCAGGACGGGCATACTTCCGGCGCCCGCTCCGCATGACCGCAGTAATGGCAGCGCATATGCCCCGTCTTCATATGATACGTCAATGAAATATCGCATTCCGGACACTGAGCGACATAGCCGCAGCTGCGGCACATGACGAACGTCGAGTAGCCCCTGCGGTTCAACAGCAGCACGGTCTGCTCCTGCCGCTCCAGCCGCTGCTCCAGCGCCGCTTCCAACGGCGCGCTGAACATCGAACGGTTGCCGAGCTTCAGCTGCTCCCGCATATCGACGATCGTGACCGGAGGAAGCGGCCTTCCTCCGACTCGAGAAGGCATTGCCAGGGGAGCCAGCTCCCAGGGGGGCGGCTCCAGCCCAGCGGGGAGCTGCTCGTAGCCGTTCAGACGGGAGGCGTAATACGTCTCCATCGCAGGCGTTGCCGAACCGAGGACGACGACGGCTCCCTGCCGGCGCGCCCGTTCGATCGCGACATCGCGGGCGTGATATTTCGGCGTCTCTTCCTGCTTGTAGGATGACTCATGCTCTTCATCCATAATAATAAGGCCAATCCGGGGAAAAGGGGCAAACACCGCCGAGCGGGCCCCGATCGCCACCTGAACGCGGCCTTCCCGGATTTTGCGCCACTCGTCGTAACGTTCGCCTTGGGAGAGTCGGCTATGCATGACCGCTACCCGGGAACCGAATCTCCCCTTGAAGCGCTCGACCATCTGCGGAGTCAGCGAGATCTCCGGCACGAGCACGATCGCTTCGCGCCCGGAAGCGAGGCACCGCTCGATCGCCTGCAGATAGACCTCTGTCTTGCCGCTCCCGGTTACTCCGTGCAGCAAAAACGTCTGATGCTCCTGTTCGTCCACCGCCCGCGCGATTGCTTCGAAGACACGCGACTGCTCTTCTGTCAGCGGCAGCGGCTTCGATGGCCGGAAACGGCGTTGAGCGTACGGATCGCGCATCACCTCGACTTCGTCGACGGCCACATAGCCTTTGGCCTCAAGCGCCTTGACCGCGGAGGCGTTCAAGCTTTTGAGCGGCAGTTCACCGCCATACTCCTGCAGAAGGCGCAGCGTTTCCTGCTGTCTTCCGGCCCGGCTCCCCAGCTTGCCAACCGCCTTGCCGACATCATCGACCGTTAGCGTTACCCGCTTCAACCGCTTGACGCCGATGCGATCCTTAATCCGCTCCGTCTCCTGAAGCCAGCCATGCTGGAGCGCTTCCTTAATGAGGCGCGCTGCCTGGGGAAAGGCCTGCAGCAGCTTCGGCGCCGGCAGCGGCTCGTGCCGCTGCACATAAGCAAGCAGGCTGCGGGTCTGCGGGTCGTCCAGCAGCCGATCCGGACGCAAGGCCAATTCATCCGTTCCGCCGTCGGCGCCTTGAAGGAACAGGCGGGCATCGTCGCCCAGCGAGAGCGCCTTTTCCCGCTTGCCCTTGATAGCTCCCGGAATCATCGCTTGCAGAGCGGCCGTTAAGGTGCATACATAGCGATCGCTCATCCACATTCCGAGATCGACGAGATCGGCCGGGAGGGGCGGTACGACATCCAGGAGTTGCTGTATCGGCTTCAGCCGGGAGAGCGGCACATCCGTCCGATCGGAGAATCCGATGACGAAGCCCTGCACCGTCCGCCCCCCGAACGGGACGCCGACCCGGCTGCCCTTTTCGATCCACTCCGCCATGGACGGAGGAACCGCGTAGTCGAACGGCCGATCCGTGTCTTTCACCGACACATCGACAATAACGCGGGCAATCGGCGACCCGGGATGAGATCCGAGTGCCTCCGCATGCGCTTCGTCCCGAATCCGCCCCGCTCCATTATGGCTCAAGCGAATGCACCTCGTCAGGCATGGATGGCGGTTCGCCTCCCGCAGAGATCCTCTGAGCGGCAATCTTCAGCAGCCTGCGGGCTACCTCGCTCTTGGCCGTAAGCGGGATGCGTTCGACGAGTCCTTTTTTACTATATATATGCACTTCATTGCGATCGGAGCCGAAGCCCGCGTCCGGGCGAGAGACATCGTTCGCAACGATAAAATCGAGATTTTTGCGCGCCAGCTTGTCCAGGGCATACTGCTCAAGTTGCTCTGTCTCGGCGGCAAACCCGATTAACAGTTGATTTTTCTTCTTCTCGCCCAGCTCCTGCAAAATATCCGGATTCCGCTCCAGCTCGATGACGAGCCGCTCGCCTGTCTTCTTCAGCTTGTGGGCGGCTCGGTGCACCGGCCGGTAATCAGCGACGGCCGCGGCCTTTACGACAATGTCCGCATCTTCGTACCGCGCGATGACGGCATCCCGCATATCCAACGCCGTCTCGACGCGGATCAGCTCGACGCCCTCCGGAGGAACCGACTGGGTCTGCCCGGCGATGACCGTCACGCAGGCCCCCATGTCGCGGGCGGCTTCCGCGACCGCGAAGCCCATTTTCCCGGACGAATCGTTCGTAATGTAGCGGACCGGATCGATGCGCTCGACCGTGCCGCCTGCCGTAATCAACACCCGCTTGCCCTGAAGGAGTCCGGGCCGTTCCCTTCCTTGGCTGGCTGCGCCGGCTGGCCGCAAAGCAGACTCTTTCCCGCCTTCCCGGAACCAGCGCTTTACATATTCCACGATATGCTCCGGCTCGGCCAGCCTTCCCTTGCCGGTGTAGCCGCAAGCGAGAAGGCCTTCTTCCGGCTCGATGAACCGGACGCCCCGCGACCGCAATATCTCCATATTGTGCACGACGGCCGGGTGGGCGTACATATGTACATTCATGGCCGGAGCTACCATGACCGGCGCCGTCGTGGCGAGCAATGTCGTCGACAGCATGTCATCCGCCAGTCCATGCGCCATCTTGGCGATCACGTTCGCCGTAGCCGGCGCCACCAGCACCAGATCCGCATGATCCGCCAGATCGATATGGGAGACGACCGAAGGGTCCCGTTCGTCGAACGTATCCGTATACACCGGCTGGCGCGACAAGGTCTGGAACGTCAGCTCCGAAATAAACTGAGTCGCCGATGCCGTCATAATGACGCGCACCTCGGCTCCCTCCTGCTTCAACTTGCTGCACAGCGCTGCAGCCTTGTAAGCCGCAATGCCGCCCGTGACGCCGAGCAATATCGATTTTCCTTGCAGCATACGCCCCCGCCTTTCCGCTCCTCTATCGCGCAAGCCTCCATCCCGGCGGCGGCCTGCCCTCCCGGATAGGGAGCATTCTCGTCATTTGAAAAAAATAACAACCTGACGGTTGTTATTTGCTTCCTGCTCAATTAATGGGCGGCGGTCCTTCAGCCCATTCGGCTGTCCCGCTCACCGTCTATGCACCGATTCCGCAGCCGGATCGGCGTTACACCGCATTGCCCTGCTCGACCGTTATATGATCGCCGTAAATTTCTTCCAGCGCCACGCCGACCTGCTTGTATGATTTGGGATTCTGCAATTCGGTCCGCTCTCCGTCGCGCAGTTGGCGCGCCCGGCGGGCCGCCGCCACGACCAGCGAGTATTTGCTGTCGACTTTTTTCATCAATTCGTCAATGGATGGATATAGCATAGTTCCGCACTCCTTCTCCTGCTTGTCCCGATGCCCCTTGCCGCCGGGACCGCTTCTTACTCAACCTCGAATCCTTCGCGGCGCATGACGAGGCACACTTCATAGAGGATGTTCAAAAAGTCTGCTTTTGATCACGAAGGGATTCAGGAAGCAACCCGGCCTCGAATCTTGCATTCGCTCTTGCAGATCATATGCTTCCGAAGCATGTTTCCTCTGGGAAACATTTTAGCTTCTCATGCAGTCCCTCCTGCACTCCGTTGCTCCTTGCAAGTTTTGCGATGCAAAACTCCCATCGGAAGCATACGCTTCGAGTTCTTGGACCCTTCACGGTGCCGAAAACGGCCTTTTTGAACACGTGCTCTATGGAAAGTGCGCCCCGCTGACGGCCGTCTTACCGGTTCGGCCTGATTTTACAATGTTCGGCTATAATAATGCTCTCTATACGTTTGCACGCCAAGTCGATCTCATCGTTCACGACGGCATAATCGTAATTCGCCATCATGGCCATTTCCTCGACCGCCGCCGTCATGCGGTGATCGATGACGGTATCGTTCTCGGTGCCCCGGCCGCGTATCCGATCCTCCAGCTCGTCCAGCGACGGAGGCAGCAGGAAGATGAAGATCCCGTTCGGGAACTTCTCCTTCACCTTCAACGCCCCCTGCACCTCGATCTCCAGAATGATGTCCTGCCCTTCGTTCAGCGTCCGCTCCACGAAGTCGCGCGGGGTGCCGTAGTAATTGCCCACATATTCGGCATGCTCCAGCAGCTTGTCATTCTCGATCATATCCAGGAACTCTTCCCGCGACTTGAAGAAATAGTTCACTCCATCGACTTCCCCTTGCCGGGGCTGGCGCGTTGTGGCGGACACCGAGTAGATTAGATCAGGCAGCCGCTTCAATAAAGATTTGCATACCGTGCCTTTGCCGACGCCGGAAGGGCCGGATAGCACAATCAAAAATCCTTTCTTCATGTTCATCTCCATCTTATTCGTCGTTGTCGTCATCCTTCGTGGATAAGCGGTGCGCTACCGTCTCCGGCTGGACCGCGGACAAAATGACATGGTCGCTGTCCGTAATGATAACCGCACGGGTGCGCCGGCCGTACGTCGCGTCAATCAGCATGTGACGATCGCGCGCTTCCTGGATGATTCTTTTGATAGGAGCCGATTCCGGGCTCACGATTGAGATGATACGGTTGGCAGATACGATGTTACCAAAACCGATATTAATCAGTTTAATGGCCATTACAGGTCCTCCCTCTACTTTCGAAAACGCTCCATATTTATTCCATGTTCGCGGCTTGTTCGCGAATCTTTTCCAACTCTGCCTTCATGTCGACGACATGGTTGATAATCTCCAGATGGTTCGCCTTGGAACCGATGGTGTTCGCTTCCCGGTTCATCTCCTGGATGAGAAAATCGAGCTTCCTTCCGATCGGTTCCGTGCTGTCCAGCAGCTGTCTGAACTGGTTGAAATGACTCTGCAGCCGCGTCAATTCTTCATCGATATTGGAGCGATCCGCAAACAGAGCTACCTCCATGCCGAACTTATACTCGTCCAAGGAAGACTCGGCATCCAGCAGTTGCTCTATCCGCTGTTGCAGCTTGGCGCGATACTCGGCAACGACGAGCGGAGCCCGTGTGGAAATGTCCGCATGCAACGACTCCAGGCGGTTCAGTCGTTCCTTCATATCCTGGGCGAGGTGGTTGCCTTCCATGACCCGCATCCGACATAAACCATCCATCGCCTCCGCCAAGCCCGATTCAAGCTCGCGAAGCAGCTCTTCCCCGGACAGCGGTTGCTCTTCCTGGATGGTAAATACATCTGGCAAGCGAAGCCAGTCATTGACGGTCATCTCTCCGGAGACGCCGTATTGGTCGCGAAGCAGCCGGCCGGCCTCCATATAGGCCTTCACGGTCTGCTCATTGATGGCTACCGCCGTCTTCGCTTCCCCTTCACGCTCTCTGTTAATAAACACGTCTACCCGCCCGCGCTTGACGGACCGCTGAACGAGACGGCGCAAAGGCTCCTCGCAGCTTGTCCATTCACGCGGCATGCGCAGCATGATCTCGCAATAACGATGGTTAACGGACTTCGCTTCAATCGTAATCTTGTCTCCGCCGACGGTTCGGACGGATTGGCCGTAACCGGTCATGCTGTATACCATGGGTACCACATCCATTATCCTATTTTAATTCATTACGTATGCCGATACAAGGGGGCGGTCGGGCGTTCCGCTTTTTGCCACACATGCTCCGTCAGCTCGACGGTCATCTCGTAGAACATGAACGGGGTCATGAAGTAGATTCCGTTGAAATGCTTCATCGCCACATCCAGCAGCTCCTTGGCGATGGCTACGCCCTCCCGGCGCCCGCTCTCGCCCTCAAGCCCCTTCATTCGTTCCCGCACCTCGTCCGAGAGATGAATGCCCGGCACTTCGTTATGAAGATATTCCGCATTCCGCCCGCTGGCCAGCGGCATGATGCCGAGGAAGACCGGCACATTCAAATGCTTCGTCCCCTCCGCAATCCGTTCGATCAAGGTGGCGTCATATACCGGCTGCGTCATAATATAATCCGCCCCGGCTTCAATCTTGCGCTCCAGGCGCTCGATCGCCTTGTTCAGATGCTTCACGTTCGGGTTGAACGCCGCCCCGACGACGAAATTCGCGCGCTGCTTCAGCGCCTTGCCCGAGAAAGCAAGCCCCGCATTCAACTGCTTAATCATGCGGATAATCTCGAAAGAGGTCAGATCATAGACCGAGCTCGAGTCCGGCAAATCGCCGAAGCGGGCCGGATCCCCCGTGACCGCGAGCACATGATCGATGCCGAGCGCATCCAGGCCCATCATATGGGACTGCGTACCGATCAGGTTGCGATCCCGGCAGGCGATATGGATGAGCGGCCGGATGCCGACCTTGTCGAGCGCCAAATAACCGAGCGCCATGTTGCTCATTCGGGTGACGGCAAGCGAGTTGTCCGCCAGCGTCAGGGCATCGGCCCCCGCATCCTTCAACGCCTGCGCGCCCAGCATGAACTTCGCGATGTCCAGATCGCGCGGCGGATCCAGTTCCACGATGACGGTATGGCGTTCACGGACCATATCGACAAGCGACGGCCCGCGTTCCGCCGTCCCCTGCCCGGATACCGGCCCGGCGCCGCGCTCTCCGATCTCGAGCGGCGGGGCGGCCTGGGCCTGCGCCTCCTCCTCGGCAAGCGTAGGAAGGGCCGGAGCCTCCACGCCCGCCAGGGCTTGCGCTATCGCCCGGATATGCTCCGGCGTCGTCCCGCAGCAGCCTCCGATCATGCGCGCGCCCAATTCGGCGAAGCGCACGGCGCTCTCTGCCATATAGTCGGCCGTGGCCACGAAGTTGTATCTTCCGTCCACATAATCCGGCAGACCGGCGTTCGGGAAAGCCGACATCGGCAGCGCCAGCCGGCCGGTGACCTCTTCCATCGCCCTCATCAGGCCGTTCGGCCCCATGCGGCAGTTCAACCCGACGACGTCAGCGCCCTCCTCGCGCAGCAGGCGGAACGCATCCAGGAGGCGAAGGCCGTCCTTCGTCCGGTTCGATTCCTCGACCGCGAATTGGCAGATGATCGGAATGCGGTCGTCCAGGGCGCGCACAATTTGAAGCGCAAGCTTCATTTCCTCCATATCATAGAACGTCTCGAACATAATCCCGTCGACGCCCTCTTCCAGCAAGGCTGACAGCTGCTCGGTATAGCCGCGCTTGACCTGCTCGGTCTCGATATTTTCCCGCTTGCCGGCCCGGATCGAGCCCAGCGCCCCGACCACATAGGCCTGGCCTGCCGCGGCCTCGCGCGCCAGCCGGGCGGCGGCGCGGTTAATCTCCTTCACCTGCTTCTCCAGCCCATGCTTCGACAGCTTCTCGCGGTTCGCCGTAAATGTATTCGTCTCCAGGAGCCGGGCGCCTGCGCTCACGTATTCCCGGTGTATGTCCCGGATCCGTTCCGGTTCGCTGATGTTGAGCGATTCATAGGAGATCCCAACCGGGTAGCCCAATTGATATAAATAGGTGCCCATGGCCCCGTCACCGACAATAATTTCCCCTTGCAGCACTTGTCGCAAGTCCTTCATCCCGTCTCCACCCTTCTCCCAATCTTCTCTGTCTGCGTCATCTACCCCATTTTATCAAGAAACGGCTCTTCTTGAAATAAAAGACGCTCCGACGGGAGCGTCTTCAGTGCATCGGTGCAGTTTACAGCTTATGCGCCCGGACCAGATGCCGGCACGGCGGCCGCGGGGGGCCTCCGGTCAATTTCCTACCATCATACCGCAAATTGAATAAAAATACTACGCTTATGCCGCATGACGCTTCGGATAAGCGGGTCTGCCGCCGGAAGGCTTCTTCTTCTGGCCGCTCATCACCGAGCCGATGCCGAGCAGGAAGGTCGGTATCCCGGCCATGACGAAGGTAATCGCCCAATCCCGGAAGCCGAGCGGAACCGTCTTGAATATCGGCTGAAGCGGTTCGATGTACAGCACCCCGAGCAGCAGAATCAAGGAAGAGATCACCGCAAGCACCAGATATTTATTTTGGAACAGGTTGCGATGGAAAATCGACCGCGAGCTCCGGCAATCGAAGACGTGAATCAACTGGGCGAGCACCAAGGTGGAGAAGGCGACCGTCTGCGCCTTCGTCAGCTGCTCGGCGCTGCCGGGATCGACCTGCAGCGTCAGCCAGAACGCGATCAGCGTGCAGACGCCGATGAGAATCCCGCGGCTTACGATTTTCCAGCCCAGACGGCGAGCGAAGATGTTCTCCTTCGCGGAGCGCGGCCGATGCTCCATCAGATCCTTCTCCGGCTGATCGACGCCGAGCGCCATCGCCGGGAGCCCGTCGGTCACGAGATTGACCCACAGAATCTGAATCGGCACGAGCGGCAGCGGCAGCCCCATCATCATCGCCAGGAACATGACCAGAATCTCGCCTACATTGGAAGCGAGCAGGTAGCGGATGAACTTGCGGATGTTCTCATAAATGCCGCGCCCTTCCTCGATGGCGGCGACGATGGTGGCGAAATTGTCATCGCTCAGAATAAGGGATGAAGCTTCCTTCGACACATCCGTGCCCGCCACGCCCATCGCGATGCCGATATCCGCGGCCTTGATCGCCGGCGCGTCGTTCACTCCGTCGCCGGTCATCGCGACCACATGGCCTTGGCGCTGCAATGATTTGACGATGCGCAGCTTATGCTCCGGCGACACGCGGGCATAGACATAGACATTATCGACGACTTTGTCCAGCGCTTCGTCATCCATCCCGGCGAGTTGAGCCCCGTTCACGCTCATGCCGCCCCGGGGAATGATCCCGAGCTGATTCGCGATCGCTTCGGCCGTCGTCTGATGATCCCCCGTAATCATCACGGTCTTGATGCCGGCGCGGCGGCACAGACTGATCGCTTCGCGGACTTCGCGGCGCGGCGGATCGATCATGCCGGCCAGTCCGACAAACACGAGCTGCGACTCCGCTTCCGCTTCATCATGTACCGTCTCATGCGGCTTCAGCTCCCGGTACGCCAAGCCGAGCACGCGCAAGGCTTGCTTCGCCATCCCTTCGTTCTCCGCCAGCACCTTCTGCTTCAGCGTGCCCGTGAACGGCACCACCTTGCCGTCCCACAGCATATATTTGCAGCGATCCAGGAGCACATCAGGCGCGCCCTTGGTCAAGATATGGCGTCCTCCCTGATGCGTGACGACGACCGACATCCGCTTGCGCTCGGAATCGAACGGGTACTCCTGCGTCCGTTCGTACATGCCTTGCAGCGCTCTCGGCGTCATGCCCAGCTTGGCCGCGAGGACGAGCAGCGCTCCTTCCGTCGGATCGCCCGTCACGTCCCAGACGGCCTTCAGGTCTTGCGGCTCGGCCGCTTTGTCTCCCTTGCGCCCCCCTCTCGCCGCTCGCATCTCCTCCGGGTAAGTTTCCGTCAAGCTTGCATTGTTGCAGAGCGCGCTGATCTGGAGGAAGCGGCGCAGTTCCTGATCATGCTTGAGCTCGATCGGCTTCCCCTGCTCGCACACTTGGCCGTGCGGCTCGAAGCCTTCTCCGGTCACCTCCAGCAGCCGTCCGCCAAGCCACATCCGGGTCACCGTCATTTTGTTCTGCGTCAGCGTCCCGGTCTTGTCCGAGCATATGACGGAGGCGCAGCCCAGCGTCTCCACCGAAGGCAGCTTGCGCACGATCGCTTTGCGCTTGATCATGCGCTGGACCCCCAGCGACAGCGCAATCGTCACGATGGCCGGCAATCCTTCCGGAATGGCGGCAACCGCCAGGCTGACCCCGGCCAGGAACATGGCAAGGGCGGGCTGACCGTGCATGATGCCCGCGACGACGACCATGACGGTGAGGATGAGCGCGACGACGATGAGCATCTTGCCAAGCTGCTCCAGCCGATGCTGCAGCGGCGTATCCATCGTTTCTGTATTTTCGATCAGATGAGCGATCTTGCCCATCTCGGTATCCATTCCCGTGCGAATGACGACGCCTCTCGCGGTCCCCCGCGTAACCATCGTGCCCATGAAGCCGATATTTTTCTGATCTCCGAGGGGCAGCTCCGCTTCCGGGATCCGGTGATGATGCTTGCTGACCGGAACCGATTCGCCCGTCAGGGTCGATTCCTCGACATAGCAGCTGTTCGTCTCCACCCAGCGAATATCGGCCGGAACGCGATCACCGCTCTCCACCAGAACGATATCGCCGGGAACGAGCTGATTGGCAGGAATGTGGCTTACGGTGCCGGAGCGCATCACTTTCGCCGTCGGCGCGGAGAGCTGTTTCAAGGCCGACAGCGAACGCTCCGCCCGGAACTCCTGAATGAATCCGAGCACGCCGTTCAGCAAAATAATCGCGATAATCGTAATCGAGTCCAAATATTCGCCCAGCATGCCCGAGACGAGAGTCGCCCCCGCCAAAATGAGTACCATGAAGTCTTTGAATTGATTCAAAAATAACGTTATCGGCGAAACGCGCCGCCCTGCCGACAGCTCGTTGGATCCGTATCGCTCCCTTCTCGCTGCCGCTTCTTCCTCAGTCAAGCCTTGATCGGCGTGGACCCCCAACGTGTTCAGCAAGTCTTCGGCCGTTGACTGGTGCCACTTTAATTGATCCATTGGTACGTTCCCCTTTCCTCCCGTATGATGGCCCTCTTTGGCGGGACAATCCGACTCGTCCAAAGAAACGGTCTTCAGGGTAACTTTATTCGGACGAGTCGGAAAATATCCCAATGTGCACACGGAACTCTTAAGTTTTGTCCAAAAGTATGGCATCATAGGGAGATAAGGCAAATGAGCGGGAGACCGGCCCCGGACCCGCAGAATAGGAGCAATCAATATGGCATTGGATGGAATCGTTACCCGCGCCCTCGCGCATGAATTGCAGCAGACCATCGGCGCGCGCATTCATAAAATTTATCAGCCGACCGAGCATGACATCGTGCTCCATATCCGGACAGCGGGACGGAACCGCAAGCTGCTGCTGTCCGCGAACCCGACCTACCCGCGGGTGCATTTTACCGAAGAGAGCTTCACCAATCCGCCGGAACCGCCTATGTTCTGCATGCTTATGCGAAAATATTGCGAGAGCGGCATAATCGAACAGGTGGAGCAGATCGGCAGCGAGCGGATTCTGCACTTCCGCGTCCGCCAACGGGACGAACTGGGGGATGAGGCGATCAAAACGATCGTCGTGGAATTGACGGGACGCCACAGCAATCTCATTTTGCTTGATCCGGCGACCGGCGCCATCGTAGACGGAATTCACCATGTGACCCCGTCCATCAGCAGCTACCGCATCGTCATGCCTGGCTTCGCCTATACGGCTCCGCCGGAGCAGCATAAGGCCGATCCGCTCGGCACGGACGCGGAGCAGTTCCTCACATGGTGGGAGGAAGCCGCTGCGGAGGGCACCGCCGCAGAGCGCACCGCCGCAGATCAAGCCCCCGCGCCCTTGGACAAATCCGGGGCGAGCCGCGGTCTCCCGGCCAAGCAGGCGGCCAAGTGGCTCGTAAGCCGCTTCTCCGGGCTCAGCCCCCGGCTCGCGGAGGAGATGGCCTACCGCGCGGGCGCGAGCCAGGCGGAAGCGAACGCGGATGGGCTTCTTGACGGTCCGGCGCTGTGGGAGACCTTCTCCCGCATGATGGAACAGGTGCGGGTTCATCGCTATGAGCCGACGCTCGTCGAGGATGAAGCCGGCAAATCGTATTTTTCGGCGCTGCCGATTACGCATATTGAGGGTGCACGCACTCAATATGAGACAATGAGCGGCTGCATGGAGGCCTTCTATGGCGACAAGGCCGAACGGGACATGATCAAGCAGCGCGTGGGCGACTTGGCCCGCTTCCTCCAGCAGGAGCACGGCAAGAACGCGAAAAAACTGGAGAAACTGCAAGCGACATTGGAGGAAGCGAAGGATGCGGACCGCTACCGGGTGATGGGCGAGCTGCTGTTCGCCTCTCTCCATATGCTTCGCAAGGGAGACGCTTCGGTCGAGCTTCCGAATTACTATGATGAGGATGGAGGCATGATCACGATCCCGCTTGACCCGCTGCTCTCGCCTTCCGATAACGCCCAGCGCTATTTTAAGAAATACAACAAGGCGAAGAATAGCATTGCCGTCGTGCAGGAGCAGATGAGCGCGGCCGAGGAAGAGAACCGGTACTTCGAGATGCTGCTGCATCAGCTTGCGGGAGCCAACCTGCAGGACGCGCAGGAGATTCGGGAGGAGCTTGTCCAGGAAGGCTATTTGCGCGATCGGGAACGGAAGGGCAAGCGGAAGAAAAAAGACGGGCGGCCGACGGTGTACTGCTACACCTCCTCCGAGGGCATACCGATCTATGTGGGCAAGAACAACTTGCAAAATGAGTATGTCACCAACAGGCTGGCCCAGCCGAACGACACATGGCTCCACACGAAGGACATTCCCGGCTCGCATGTCGTCATCCGGAGCGAGCGCTTCGGGGACGCCACTCTGGAGGAAGCGGCCCAGTTGGCGGCCTATTTCAGCCAGGGCAAGCATTCCAGCCTCGTCCCCGTCGACTATACGCTGATCCGTCATGTCCGGAAGCCGAACGGGGCGAAGCCGGGCTTCGTCATCTACGAGCGGCAGAAGACGCTGTTCATTACGCCGGACGCGGACCGGGTCGGACAGCTTCCGGTCACCGTCAAGACGAGCGGCTAAGCGGCACAGCAAGACGCCTGGAGGACGGAACCGTTCGGTTCCTTCATTCCAGGCGTTTTGTTTGTTCCCGTTCATGTCTGCTTGCGGCTCCGTAGCCGTTCCCGTTTATCCCTGTGTTGCGGCTCCGTAGCCGTTCCCGTTCATCTCTATGTTGCAGCCCCGCATCTGTCCCGTTTTCGGAAGAAAACGCCCCCCTCCGGGACTATGATACTGTCAATCCCGAGCATGTCTGGATCAAGTCTGACGCAAGTGTGGAGCATGTCCGGAGCATGGTTGGAGCATGTCCGGAGTACGGTTGGAGCATGTCCGGAGCATGGTTGGAGCATGTCCGGAGCATGGTTGGAGCATATCCGGAGTACGGTTGGAGCATATCCGGAGTACGGTTGGAGCATGTCCGGAGTACGGTTGGAGCATGTCCGGAGTACGGTTGGAGCATGTCCGGGACAGTGTGCGCGATCGGTACAGATGCGGAAGGTGTCTCTCCGGGGGCGCGTCCAGCCCAGGTAGGGAATGTATGCTCCCGGAACTCGTCCAGTTCAGAGGCGGCACATTATATTTCCGAGGGAGTCTCGTTAATAGAAGCGGCGGCGGAAGTATAAATCCTGCAAAATTACATCATTTCAGAACACTGCACATGCACGGCGAACGATTCCTGCAAAACTGCATCTTTTTCCCCTCTCAACCACGCGTTCCGTGCTCATTAGCCGCAGGTTCCTGCACTTTTGCAGGATTTTTCGCTAAATGGGCCGTTCCCCTTGAAAAATACTGCACTTTTGCAGGATTGCCCCCTCCCCCGGGGCCGACCGCCTCGTATGCCCGCTCTCCAGGGGAGAACGGGCATCTGCCGCGGGTCAATCCCGCCCGCTTCGCTCCCGCAAGCGCCGGACGGTGTCCAGCCCGACGCGCCGGCCGCCCAGCGCGCCGTGGAACACCTTCCCCTGCCGCGAGCCATGGAAGTCCGAGCCGGCGGTCGCGAGCAGGCCGTGCCGCTCCGCCAACTGCGCATACCGCTCCGCATCCGCAGCCGAATGATCCGAATGCCATGCTTCAACCCCGTCCCATGGCGATTCATCAAGCAGACGCGCGACCAGCTTGTCATTGCCGTAAATCCCCGGATGGGCGAGCACCGCGGCGCCTCCCGCTTCCTTAATCCAGCGCACGGCCTCCCCAGGCCGGATGCGGGGCGGATTGACGTATGCCGCCCCGCCGGCGCCGATGTAACGCTCGAACGCCTCCTGCATATCGCGCACCGCGCCGCGGCGGACGAGGGCGTCCGCGATATGCGGGCGGCCCACCGTCTCGCCCGGCGACAGCGGACGGCGGAGACCGGACAGAACCTCCTCCATCGTCAGCGGAATGCCCAGCTCATTCAGCTTGGCGATCAGCATCTCGTTCCGTCGGTCCCGGACCGCGCGAAGCTCGCTTAACCGCTGCAGGAACCGCTCGTCCTCGACCCGCACGAAATAGCCGAGCACATGAATATCGATGCCCTCCTCAACCGTGCTGATCTCGACCCCGGGCACAATCTCGATGCCCCAGCGCCGGCCGGCGGCAAGCGCCTCTCCGATGCCGGCCACCGTGTCATGATCGGTAATGGCCAGCGCTTCCAGCCCGGCCTCCTTCGCCAAGCGGACATTCTCTTCCGGCCGGGTCATTCCGTCGGAAGCTTCCGTATGGGTGTGCAGATCCGCTCCCCCGGTCCGGACCGGAGAACCGCCGGCGCCTTCCAGCACAGCCAGTCTCGGCTGCTCCGGATCCGCCGAAGCGGAGGTAACATGTTGTGTATCGGTTATGGCAACCACTCCTTTTCTTGTCGGGTACGCAAATAGGTCATAAAAGTCGTGGCCGGCAGCGACAGCAGCCCGGCTTGGGCATGCACCGCATAGAACTGCCGCTTGATGCGAAGCGACTCGATGCGGAGCACATGGACAAGGCCCAGCGCCTGTTCGTGGCGGACGACGGACGGCGATAGCATCGTAATGCCGATGCCCGCCTCCACGGCCGATTTGACCGCGCCGGTGCTGCCCAGCTCCATGACGACCCGCAGCTTGGCGGGATCGGCACCGCACGCGCGAAGCGCCTCCTCCATCACGATCCGCGTTCCCGAGCCGGTCTCGCGCAGCACGAACGGATACTGCATCAGATCCTCCAGCCGAACCTTCTCCGCCTTCGTAAGCGGATGATCGCGCGGGGTAATGAGCATAAGCTCGTCTTCCATCACCGCCTCGACATGGATATCCGTCTCCGTCACCGGAGCCTCGACGAGACCGAGATGCAGCTGCTGCGAACGGACGCCGGCCACAATCTGGGACGTATTCATTATTTGAAGCTGGATATCCAGCTGCGGGTGCTGCTTCGCGAACGTCCCAAGCAGATGAGGCAGCGCATATTCCCCAATCGTCAGACTGGCGGCCAGCTTCAACCTGCCCTGCAGATCAAGCGTATAGTTGGACATCATCTCTTCCGTCTCGCGGACGAGATCGAGACAACGCTTCGCATAGGGCAGCAGCTTCTGCCCGGCCTCGGACAGATTGAGCTTCTTCGTCGAGCGGTGCAGCAGCTTCGTGCCGAAATATTCCTCAAGCGCCTGAATCTGCATCGTCACCGCAGGCTGGGTCATATGCAGCGTCTGGGCTGCCGCGGAGAAGCTCCCTCTCGTGGCGACCGTATAGAAAATATGAAGCTGATGGAAACTCAACCCCATGCGTCCTTCATCCTCTCCCATGAACTCTCACCCTCATTATACTCCAACGGGAGCGAACATTAGAAAGGCTGCCCGCGAAGACCGCTCCGGGGCGGGCGACAGCCCGGAGAGGCCTGGGACAAGCGGGGCGGGGCAGGCGGCTGCCCCGAGGAGGGGGCGGCTGCCCAGCAGGAGCGGCTTGAGCCGAAGCGGTGCCGACCGTCGTTCCCGCCCACACCGTACCGCAACAATAAAATGACCGTCCCCGGCAGGGACGGCCTCCTATGGAATGGCGTATGTTATACAGAGCTGCCTGTGCGGCGCGCTTCGGAAGCGCTCCCGCTACTTGCGCTTGCGGCTGTTCTTCACGAGCGTCATGCGGCGGGAATGACGGAGCCAGGAGTAGTACGTCTTCAAATCCCGCAGTTCCATCGTCTCCGACATTTTGCCTAGAAACGTAACGACAATCATCTTCATCATCGGCTCTCCCGCCAGATCGAAATCCCGATCGGAAGGAGTAAATTCCGCCACCACGACCAGGTCCCCGTCAATCAGAAACACATCCTGCTCGTTGCGATAGTAAGGAGCGATCCGTTCCTGCTTCAGACAATCCCACATAAACGCGGCGATCGATTCGGTATCGGCATCTGTCTTGGCAATCCGATCTACCCAGCGGGATCTGGCATGATGGGTGATGACGATATCAGCCACCTTGTTATCCCCTAACAAGACATAAAAAGGTTCGTACGTGCTCCATCGTTCCATGACTTTATCTCTCACTGGTACCACTCTCCACCACGTTAGGTCTTTTTGTCTATGTATATTTACCCAATATATTACATCAAGCGGAACCCGTTCTCAAGTTCACCACGGGCTTTCCAGGCCGGTTTTAACACAATATTAACAAAGTGTTCCAAAAAAGACACATTCTCCAACCTTTTCAAGGACCGTTTCCACTTTTATTCTGCGAATCAGCCCTTCCCGGACGAGTCTGGCGAGCGATCTTGACCGGATGAAGCGCCTGCCGCAACAGACCGGCTGCAATCCGACCCCAGTCCAGCAGCAGTCCGGCAACAGACCGGCCGCAGACGGACACCCTCCCGAACGGAGTCCGGAGCGGCGCGGTACGTTCGGTAACAAAAAGACCTATTCCGATAGTAGGAATAGGTCGGTGTAGTCGGTATCCAAGCTCTCACATTCCGAAATATTGGGTCTTGTCTTGGGTCTCCCCGCTATATTCCGTCTTGATTTCGTTCCGGTACGAGCGTTCGATTTTTTTGACGTAATTCAAGCGGCGAATGTTCTTCATCGTATCCTCCGCCCGATCCGCGTTGACATACAGGACGGCATAGTGCATTTTGCGCGAAATATAATGGAGCGTTCCGTATTTGTCCAAATTCCGGGCCGCCTTCACATCGGTGACCCATATAATATATCCCGTTCGTTCAGGAAACATAATTCTCCTCGCTTTCCCCCGAATGAAGGCTGGCTAAGAGCAGCTGCTGCAGCCGCCACTGCATCCTCCGCTTCCGCAGCCTTTTGACGGCAGCGGGTCGTTGCCGGGTACTTTGATGGTATCGGAGACCGCATGGGCAATCACCTCTGACAGTCCATGAAGCAGCTCGTCCAGCGCTTGCTCCGCCTGCTTGAAGCGGGCCACCTCGTCAATCGCGTCCAGCTGCGCCTGCACGGCCATCACTTCATCCTTCGCCCGGTGATAATCCGGATGGAAATGTCCGAAGCGCTCCGTCTCCTCGAACAGCTCCTTCTTGCGAGCGAATTCGCGGACGAGGCGCTTGACCTCCGCGTTCTGCTCCATACGTTCTTTCCAATATAGATATTCGGCTACTTCCGCCGACTGGTTAATCATATCGCCCAATTGGTAAGCGTTCGTGAGCAGAACGGCCATGTCGACAACGGATTCATACTGTCCTACTGACATGTTATCACGCTCAATTCTATCTAAAATTACCGGCTTGATCCAGGGCAACCTGCGGGAAGCACCAGCCGCTGCCGTTCCCAATCGGCCGGGGACCATGTCTTCAGCTCTGCCGCGTCTCCCTCGCCGGCATCATAAGCCTCCAACAGCCACGCTTCCTTCTCTCCGTCCCGGATACGAACGGGAATCAGCGTGGCGCACTGCCCCGCCTGCTCCACCTCGATGGGGGTCGAGAGCCGAATGGCCGTCGACACCAAATCCTTCTGTGTGGACGCGTGATAGGAACGCAGCGATCTTGTCCATTGGCCGGGCACCTCCCGATAAGGCGCCGCCATTTCTTCACCAAGCAGCGGTTCGGTTTCCATTTCATAATACTGCAACGGAGAAGGACTGTAAACCATTGCTTTCTCCGCCTCCTCCGAAGACACGCCCAAATCGGCGGAAGCCTCCTCCCACACCGAGATCATGGAACCCGTCTCCTCCTGCCCGCCCCATTGGCGGAGAGGCGCGATTCCCGCCTTGTCCAGCGTCTTCCCTAGATCGCGGGCACGCTCCCGATCGACGATGAAGTCCCGGTCCCCGATCGGCTCGATTCCGGCCATGCCGGAAGGTTCCCGGAGCAGAGCTTCCTTCACTTCCGCCGCGGCGGCGCCGTCCTCGCAGCGAAGAAGCATCACTTCGGCGAAGCGGACGCGGCCGTATTGCATGCTCCACAGCTCCATTGCGTCCTGAATATTTTCGGGCACGCCCGTCCAGGCATGCGCCTCCATGAAGCGCAAGACGGACGCCATCGTCCGGCCATGCTCCACCCCTTGCTCAAAAGAGGCTTTAGTCAACCGGTACACATCCATCTGATCGGTGCGGACGCATTCCGCGATCGCTTCCAGCTCCCATCGGAGATAGAACGGGGCCGCGGCGGGAAGCAAGATTTCGAAGTCCGGTTGAATGAAAAATCCCGCCCCCTCCGCCGCATCCTGTTCCGCGAGCCGGTAAGCCAACTCCCCTTCCCCCTGCTCCGGCAGAGCCAGATGACAGAAGCCGAGCGCGTGGAAGGTCCGCAGCCAGCCGCGCAGCTGGCGCTCCGCCCGGTCCATCTCGCCTAGCAGGCCCAGGCGGCTCAGCCGCGCAATGATCTCCCGCTCGCCATGCCATGCTCCGTCCGCTCCGAGCAGGCGCACCGCCAGCACGAGATGGCGCAGCTGCGCATCCGGAGGCAAATAATGCTCCTCCACCACGGACATCACCGCCTCGCTCCAGACAGACGGAGGAAGCCGCAGCCACCTGGCCAGCTCCGGCTCGTTGACCGCATACCGGTTCGCCTCCTTCTTCAGCAGCCCGAAGCGCAGCGCGATATCGATGACCAGGGCTAGCGGGAGCGGCAGCGCCTCGGCGAACGGATACTGCGCTCCCATATCATTCGGAAGCTCCGCGGCCGCCCACGGGTTGAGCGCCGACAGCCGGGTGACGGCCCGCTTGTGGAGCGTTCCCTTCGCTGTCAGCGGCAGCCCTTCCTTCGCCGCGAAGGCAAGCAGGGAGAACAGGCCGAAGACGATGCCGCGTCCCGCCTCGGAGAGATAGCCTTCCGGTTCCGGCCCCGCGGTCCCTTCCTCGGGCTTCCGCCGTTCAGAGCGACTGCCTTCCGCATGAAGCTGTTCGTCCAGCAGGCATCCCAGCAGTTGAACGTATATATCCGACGGCAGGAAGAGCAGGCGCTCGCCCCACGCCCGCTTGACGCTGGCCACGAAGCCGAGTTCGGCGAGCGGGTCGCAAGCGGCCAGCAGCGCCGCTCCGGCTGCCTGCGGCCCATGCCAGCTCAGCAGCTTGTCTACCGTGAACGGGAGAGGGCCGGACTGCTTCAACATGACCGCCAGCGGAACCCGCAGCGGCGGCGCAAGCGACCCGAATTCCTCCCGAATCGCTTCCGGCCGCTGCGCATAACGCTCCCAGCAGCGGCGGGGAGCCGAGGCTTCATCCGGTTCCGTCCGCTTCAACAGCTGATTCGTGTTCAAGGTTCTCTTCTCCCTCCTCGATAAGATAGCGGTAGCCCTGCTCCACCAGGAACAGCTGCCGCTTGAGCGCGTAATCCCGCTCCTTGGTGGCTTCGCTGACCACCGTATAGAAGTAAGCCATCCGGCCGTCCTTCTTCGGCCGCAGCAGCCTGCCGAGCCGCTGCGCTTCTTCCTGCCGGGAGCCGTAGCTGCCGGATACTTGAATCGCCACGGTCGCGTCCGGCAGATCGACGGCGAAGTTCGCCACCTTCGATACGATAAGCACCGGCAGATCGCCCCGCTTGAACGCCTCATACAGCCGCTGCCGCTCGGCCTGAGGCGTCTGCCCGGTCAGGACCGGCGCCTGCAAGGCCGAGGCCAATGTGTCAAGCTGGGACAAGTACTGCCCGATCACCAGCGTCGGCACGCCCGGGTGGCGCGCGATGAGCTGCCGGACGACCGGAACTTTGGCCCCGTTCTCCGCCGCAATGCGCGCCCGCTCCCGCAATCCGGACTGCTGATAAGCGATGCGGGTCGCCGCCGGAAGCGGAACCCTTACCTCCGTGCAGGTCACCTGGGCAATCCAGCCGGCCTCCTCGAGCTGTCTCCATGGCAGCTCGAACCGCTTCGGCCCGATGAGAGAGAACACGTCCCGTTCGCAGCCGTCCTCGCGGATGAGCGTCGCGGTCAGGCCGAGGCGCCGCGTCGCCTGCAGATCCGCGGTCGTGCGGAACACCGGCGCCGGCAGCAGATGGACCTCGTCGTAAATGATGAGGCCCCAATCGCGCTCATGGAACAGACGCATATGGCTCCATTCGCCCTCCTTATGCTGGCGGTAGGTCATCATCTGATAGGTGGAGATCGTCACGGGTCGCACCTGCTTGTCGGCCCCCGTATACTCGCCCACATGCTCTCTCTTCAAGGTGGTCCGCTTCAGCAGTTCTTCCTTCCACTGCTTGACCGACGTCGCATTCGAGGTGAGAATGAGCGTCTCGCTCTGCAGCGCCGTCATCGCCGCCAGGCCGACGATCGTCTTGCCCGCCCCGCAGGGCAGCACGATGACGCCATCGCCGGCCGCCCGCGTCCCCGACCCGATGAACGCGGCGACCGCCTCTTGCTGGTAGGGGCGAAGGGCGAAGGCGGGACTCTCTTCCAGACGGAATGAGAGCGGCTCTCCATCGCGGAAGCCCAACTGGTCGATAACAGGATAGCCCGCTCGCGCAAGGGCCCGCTTCAGCCGTCCGCGGTGGCGGGCATGGACAAGCACCCGGCCCTGTTGCGGCCGGCCTGAGAACAGCGTGCCGACTTCCGCATCGTGCATGAATCGTTCGAGCGTCTTTTCATCCTCGGAGCGAAGGGTGAAGTGCGTCTCTTTCTCCTCCCCTTCCAGAATGAACAGGCCGTACCTTCCCATCCACATCTCGATTTCCTGCTTCACCTTGATGGGCGTCGGATAGGTCGCGTACCGATCCAGCGTCTCCGCGACCGACTGGGCCGTGGCGCCATTCGCGGCCGCGTTCCACAGTGTGATCGGCGTCATCCGGAACGTATGGATGCCTGCCGGGTTCTTGATCAATTCGGCGAACCGCTGCACGGCCGCCCGAATCTCCGGATAGTCCGGGCTCCGCTCGTTCACCAGCACCGTGCAATCCTGTTGTACCACCATTTGAAAAGCTGCCTGAGCCAATCCTCTATCCCCTTTCCTGTCCTGCAACGCAAAAAAGTTCATCCGTCTCGGAAGAGAGGATGAACTTGCGCCGCCCAGCCTTGCCTAGTGCGTATACGGCGATTGTTCGGAAATCTCGCTTAACGCCTCTCCCGCTTCATCCGCGAAATGCACGTGTACGGCAAGATCCCCGAGCGATACGATACCGACCAGTTTGCCGTCCTGCACGACCGGCAGACGACGCACTTGGTGGTCGGCCATCAATTCCGCCGTCTCATCGATGGTAGCCTCCGGACCCACGGATATCACTTCTTCCGTCATCACATCACGGACGGAAGTGGAGCCAGGGTGCTTCTCGGCCATCGCGCGAATGACGAGATCCCGGTCGGTAACGACACCGATGAGGCGTTCGCCGTCAACGATCGGAATGAATCCGGTGTCATGCTGCTTCATCTTGACTGCGGCTTCATAAATATTATCCTGCGCCGTGCAGGTGACGATGGAATCCGTCATAATGTTCTCGATGTTTGGCATAATCATCCTCCTGTTCAACCATTAGGATAACCGTTATGCCTCTGAATTATGCCGATTTACGGATTCCTGAGCGCGTCGCAGGCCAGCCCCGCCAACAGCTCGCCAGCCGTCAGCATCGCCGGCTCGTCGATGTCGAAGCGCGGATGATGATGCGGATAGCTGGATGCCTCTCCATTGCCGGCCCCGACCAGCACGAAGCAGCCCGGAACTTCCTTCATATAGTAGGCGAAGTCCTCGGCCGGCATCAGCATATCCGCCTCCTGCACGCGCTCCGCCCCGAAGCAGCCTGCCGCGACGCGGCGCACCCGCTCCGCCTCGCTCTCATGATTGACCAGCGCCGGATAACCGACGCGGTATTCCAGTTCATATTCCGCGCCATGCATCGCGCACGTATGCTGAAGGATCGTCTCGAACCGATCGCGAAGCAGCTTCCGGACCGCCGGATCGAAAGAGCGTATCGTGCCTTTCAATACCGCGCGGTCGGCGATGACATTTTGGGTCGAACCGGCCTGCAGCGCCCCGACGGACACGACGGCCGGCTGCAGCGGCGACACGGTCCGGCTGACGATCGTCTGCCATTGCTGTACGAGCTGGGCGCCGATGACGACCGCATCCGTGCACAGATGCGGCATGCCGCCGTGGCCGCCCCGGCCGTATACCGTCAGGAAGAAGTCATCCACCGCCGCCATCATCGGCCCCGGCCGCACCGCCACGATGCCGGAAGGGATGGGGGTCCACAGGTGGACGCCATACATCCGATCGACGCCCTGCAGCGCCCCTTCCTTAATCATCGCTTGGGCACCGCCGGGACTGACCTCCTCCGCCGGCTGAAATATAAACCGCACTTCCCCGCTCCAGCTTTCGCGGTGCTCCGCCAACGCCCGGGCGACGGACAACAGCGTCGCCGTATGCGCGTCATGGCCGCACGCATGCATGACGCCCGGCACGGTCGACGCGTATTCGCATATCTTCTCGTCCTGGATCGGCAAGGCGTCCATGTCGGCGCGCAAGGCGACAACCGGACCGGCGCCGTTCCTCAGACGGCCGACCACGCCATGTCCGCCCACGCCGGCCGCTACCTCCAGGCCGAACGATTCGAGCTTCTCCTTGACGAACAGAGCTGTCCGCCTTTCCTCATAAGACACTTCGGGATGCCGGTGCAAATGCCGCCGCCAAGCGACAGTCTCCTCAAAGCGGGAGGCCAATGCGGCCTTCCACACCGGTGCGGTCGTATTGATCATAAGCCATTCCCCTTATCACTCATGATAGGATTCCGATTTCCTTCTCCATTGTGAACGTTTTCTATATTGTACCATAAAAGCGGGGACTACGAGGCCTCTTTTGCTCCGATTCAAGCCTTCCGGATCATCCGTTGCCCCTTTGCCTCAATTTTGAACAATCCGCTCCTTCGCGGCAAGCGATGTCTTGCGCAAGCCTGGGAAACATACTATCATGAGAAAGAGGTAACCGATTGCACATAATGAAGATGAATAGGAACGATATGAAGGAGGAATAGATGCATGATTATTGAGAACAGCGGCCTCATCGGCCTCGAATCGGATCTGGCCTACCTGGATGAGGTAACGGAGAATCTCGGTTTTATCCGCTGGCAGTGGGAATATTACCGGGCTACATACGATTTGAAAATTGAAGATAAAAAGAACGGCGAAGACTATTTTCTGCGCATCAATACCCGCGTGAAGGAAGGGAAACTGGAGAAGCCCGATACAATCCTCGCCATCGAGGCGGTATATATGGGGCGCGCTTCCTTCCCGCATGGACTGGATTACGACTCAGCGATTCCGCAGCCGATCGTGAACAATGCCACCCAGAAGCTGAATGAGCTGAAGCAAGCGCTTCTTAGCGCCTAAAGGTACGTTCCCTTGAACAGACCGCACAGACCCAATCAATCGAAGAACCCGCCAAACACGGGCAAGGGATCGCCTGATTTTATTTTGCTGGTGCTGACCCTGCTGCTTGTCGGGTTCGGCGTCGTGATGGTATTCAGTTCAAGCTCAAGTCTGGCTGCCGTATCCTCGAGGTATGATTATGATTCCTTCTACTTCGCCAAGCGGCAGCTGATGTGGGCTGGGTTAGGCTTCGTGGCTATGCTCTTCGCCATGAACATCCGTTATACGGCCTACAAAATACTGTTCATTCCGTTATTCATAGTCACTGTCCTCATGCTTCTTATCGTCCCGTTCACGGCGGAGGATGTGAACGGAGCGCGAAGCTGGTTCTATATCGGGGGCCTCGGCATTCAGCCTACCGAATTGGCGAAGATCGCGGTCGTGCTGTATTTGTCGGCCTTGATCGCCAAGAAGGGGGAGAAATTCCGCGACTTCCGCACCGGGCTGTTCCCGGTCATGATCATTGTCGGGTTCGTCGTCGGCCTGATTATGCTCCAGCCCGATATGGGCGGCGCGATGATACTGACGGCGTGCGCCGGGGTTATCGTCATTGCCGGAGGAGCGAACCTGAAGCATATTATGAATTGCCTGCTCGTCGGCATCGTCGGCGTGCTCGTCGTGCTCGGATTGAGCATGCTGTTCATGCCGGACAAGCTGTCGGGCGGCTACAAGATGGCCCGGGTGCAGTCCTGGCTCGATCCGTTCCACGATTCGCAGGCGGCCAGCTACAACCTGCTTCATTCCTTGAAGGCGATCGCGCATGGCGGCTGGACGGGAGCGGGCTTCGGGCAGAGCATTCAGAAGCTGTTGTACCTGCCATATCCGTACAATGACTTTATCTTCGCGATCATCGCGGAGGAATTGGGCTTTATCGGAACCGTCATCTTTTTGCTCGTCTATATTTGCTTCATCTGGCGCGGTATCCTGATCGCGCTGCGCTGCCCGGATATTTACGGAACGCTCGTAAGCATAGGCATTGTCGGCATCATCGCCGTCCAGGCCTTCATCAATATCGGCGGCGTCACGCGGACGATTCCGATTACGGGAGTCACCCTGCCGTTCATTAGTTACGGAGGCTCTTCCCTGTTCATTACGATGGTCAGCGTCGGAATACTCCTCAGCGTCTCGCGGGAATACAACCGCGTGCAGCAGAAGAAGGAGACCGGTCAATCGCTCCCCCGCCGTTCCAACAAAAAAGACTACCGGCCGCTTCGGTCCGTGTAGTCTTTTTTGTTCCCATGCATGGATGCCCATACATTCCTAATGACTATTTGATGCGCGGCATTTCGTCCAATTCCTCATCCTTGAATGCGACGCCTTCCACTTTGACGTTGACTTCTACCACATTCAAGCCCGTCATGTTCTGCACCGCTTCCCGCACATTCATCTGCAGCTGGCGGCATACTTCCTGTATCGGCATTCCGTACATAATGATAACTCTCAAATCTATGGCCGCTTCCACTTGGCCCACTTCCACGGAGACACCCTTTTGCACGTTGCGGCCGCTCAAGCGCTTCGCCCATCCTTCGGACAGCCCTCCGGACATAGCGGCAACACCTGGAGTTTCCAGCGCAGCGAGACCTGCGATTGTGGCGACGACATCGTCCGATATGCGAATATTCCCTTCATGGGTATTCAGTTGCTCCTCTGCCATCGTCATCCTCCTTTCTCTCTTATCTTTATTGTACCGATCCCCAATCTTGAAAGCAAACACCTGATGACAAGCAACGACAGTAATTTTTGTTTACGATCTCGATGCGGTTGGTTATATTAAATATCGGATGATTTCACGTTATTATGAATTTTCTAGGGGTGATGTTTTGGGAAAACGATTGTTCTTCATTATCCTCTGGCTGACCTTCCTCTTAAGTGCAGCCGGACATTACTTATCCTGGAACATGACGCTTCAATTCGCCCTGTCCGCCGTGGCGATCGTGTTCGTGGCCGGATTCCTTGGACGATCGACAGAGGCCGTCTCGCATTATGCGGGCCAGCGCCTGGGCGGGTTCCTGAATGCGACCTTCGGCAATGCGGCTGAACTCATCATCGCGATTTTCCTCGTGCGTGAAGGGCTGTTCGACATGGTCAAGGCGAGCCTGACCGGCGCCATCATCGGCAACCTCCTGCTTGTGCTCGGATTGAGCGTCCTTGTCGGAGGCATCAAGTATAAGGTGCAGACATTCAATGCGAACCTGGCCGGAATGAACGGCTCGCTGATGATACTGGCCGTGATCGCGCTGTTCGTGCCCGCCGCCTTCTTCACCACCCATTCCCTTAGCGAGAAGGGTACCGTTATCCTGAGCCTGGTCGTGGCCGGCATTCTCATCGCCGCTTATTTGCTCTGGCTTCTGTTCTCGATGGTCACGCATAAGGATCTGTTGACCGAAGAATCGGAGCGGTCGGAGGAACAGGCGGAAGAGGAGCCCCAATGGTCCAAAGGGAAGTCCGTGCTCTACCTCGTCATCTCCACGGTCATGGTTGCTTTTGTCAGCGAATGGCTTGTTGGGACGCTCGATACGTTCACGGCGCAATTCGGCCTGTCGGAGCTGTTCGTCGGAGCCTTCGTGATCGCCATTGTCGGCAATGCCGCAGAGCACAGCGCCGCCGTCATGATGGCCATGAAGAACAAGATCGGAGCCGCCGTGGAGATCGCGATCGGCAGCAGTCTGCAAATTGCGCTCTTTGTCGCTCCCGTGCTCGTCTTCGTGAGCGCGCTGTTCGGGCAGACGATGGACATCGTGTTCACGACGCTGGAGATGATCGCGATCGGGGTAGCGGTCTTCATCGCCAAATCTATCTCCCAGGACGGACGAACGAACTGGTATGAAGGCCTGCTGCTGCTCGCCGTCTACGTCATTCTGGGGGTATCCTTCTACCTTGTCTAAGCTGGGCAGCGGCGCCTGCACTCAAAAGGCCCGGGATACAACATCCCGGGCCTTCCCGTGTTCGCGGATACCGCCGTTCCGCGATAGGATTTATTGAGTAGCCTTATTCAACGCCTCATACAAGGTAGCCAGATTGCGTTCCAGCTTGCTGACGAGCTGCTTCCCAACGCTTTCCTCCACCAGTCCGGCTCGAACGGCGAAGTCAACCTGCCGAGAAAAACCGTACATCTGCGTATCCAATACTTCCTCATAGAGAGGGCAGTAACGCGTCGCCAAGTTCTCCATCTGGACCTGGATGAGTTTCTCTATTTGATGCGCATCCGCTTCTAGCAGAGTGAGCGCCCTGTCACTTAGCTGTTGCAACACATTCGACGAAGACATGCCTGGTTTCCCCCCTATGACTCGAAGTCACGATTGTTCTAACTCTAATATTAGACGATCATGCCGGGTAACACAAGATGCATGACGAACTTCTCTCATCCCGTAGCAGCCTGCGCAAGCGGCTGTATGTCAGGATAGATATAGAAAGAGCCGGAACATTCTGCTCCGGCTCTCGCTGCTATTCCGCTACAACGGATACGTCCAATCCATGCTTCTTGAATACTTCCGCCATCGCTGCCTTCGCCTCATCCGCATCCGGCCCGTGAACGTGAAGCTCGTACTTCTGGTTGCCCACCAAGGTCGTGAACAGGCCCAGAATGCTCTTAACATCAATGTATTTGTTGTCAGCTTGCAAGACTATCGAAGATCTGAATTTGTTCGCTGCTTGTGAGATTTCCACAATTGCCGTGTTATTGGACATCGAAATCCCTCCGTCATCAATTAGTTCGGTCGGTCTCCTTACGTTTCCATCATACCGTGAATGAGACGCTGGACGCAATAATAAATCCGCAAAAACATGCGGCAAATCAACGATTCCCCTTATTTGAGATGCTCCGGATTCAAGCACTCCAGCTCAGGGATGACAAATAGGCCGTCTTTGCGCACGAGAACATCGTCGAAGTACATTTCTCCTCCGCCGTATTCCGGACGCTGGATCAGCACCAGGTCCCAGTGTATCGAGGAACGGTTGCCGTTGTCCGCCGTCTCATAAGCTTGCCCCGGCGTAAAGTGAATGCTGCCCGCAATCTTCTCATCGAACAGCGTATCCTTCATCGGATGCAAAATGTACGGGTTGACGCCAATGGCGAACTCCCCGATGTGGCGCGCGCCTTCGTCCGAATTGAGAATATGGTTGATCCGGGCCGTATCATTGCTCGTCGCTTCCACAATTTTGCCGTTCTCGAACCGGAACGAGATATTCTCAAATGTGAAGCCGTTATAAATCGATGGCGTGTTGTAGGTCAACGTGCCATTGACGGAATCGCGGACCGGCGCGGTATAGACCTCGCCATCCGGAATATTGTTCTGTCCCGAGCATTTGACGGATCCGATGCCCCGAATCGAGAACGCCAGGTCTGTTCCCGGGCCGGTAAGGCGGACCTTGTCCGTGCGGTCCATCAGCGCCTTCAGCGACTCCATCGCCTTGTCCATCTTGGAGTAATCGAGATTGCATACATCGAAATAAAAATCTTCGAACGCTTCCGTCGACGTGTTCGCCAACTGGGCCATCGATGCGTTCGGATAACGAAGCACGACCCACTTCGTGCGCTTGACGCGCTCTTCCATATGTACCGGATGCGAATAAATAGCGTCATACAGCTTCATTTTGTCTTCCGGAACATCGGACATTTCGTTCGCGTTCTCCCCGGCGCGAATTCCGATATATCCCTGCATGTTCTGCATCCGGAGCAGATCATACTCCCGCCACGTCTTCATCTGTTCCTCAGACGCGTTCTTGATCAGCGAGCGCAGCACTTTCCGGTCCGTCAGCTGAACGAACGGGCGGCCGCCCCGCGCGGCGACTTCATCTACCAGCATCGTCACCAGCTCGCGCTCGGAGCCAATCATCTCAATCAGCACATTTTCACCTGGCTGCACGTTGATGGAATATCCAACCAAGTTCTGGGCCAGCTTCTGCAATCTTGGGTCTTTCATGTCACGTTCCTCCTCGGTCGGCCGATAAAATGATGAAACCTTACCCATTGTAACATGAGCGCTTATCGAAGTCAGCGCCGACTCTCGGTTGGCAGCCAGCGGATCGGCCGGAAGCCCTGAGACGCTCCGGATCACTTGTAAGAGAACCGCGTCTTCGTATGAACGGTCTCGCGGCGTTCCTTGCCGTTGTCATTGTAGCCGGCCGTGAACCAGCCTTCCAGGATGACAGGCAAGGAATGGCGCCGCTCCACCCAGACGACGTAACGTCCTGCGATGCTGGCGTCCTTCAGCTTCTGATCCAGGTCGGTCCGGCTGCGATCCACGATCGACTTCAGCTCCGCATCCAATTTGTTCCGTTCCTGCTCGCTCAGCGAACGGCGTATTTTCTGGTACGGCTCCGAAGGGATAATGATCCGCTTGTAGTCCTCCTCCAACTGGCTGATATAGATTCGCTTCGCATCCTCGTCGGACAATGTGACTTCCAGCGGAACGAGGTCTTTCCCTTCTTGCTCCGCTGTGTTCTCCTGACCGTTGCCCTTCGCCTTGACTTTCGTCTCCTGCTGAGGAAGAAAGGAGACCCGCTTGCGGGTGATTCGCTGCAATTGATCCATCTGCGCGACCGGATTCCATCGCTTGGCGGTCGTCCGCTGATCCATATCGGCGCCAAGCTTCATATGGACGCCCTTGTGCTGCTTCACCTCGCCTTCATACCGGAACTGCTTGGTCAGCAGCATGTCCTCGCCGACGCGGATCTCGGCCAAGCCTTCGAACCGCACTTGATCCTGGCCCCCGACTCCGCTCAGGGCGCGGTTCAGCATGTCATCGGGATTGGCGCTTACTCCGCACCCTTGCAGCAGAATGGCGAATCCGGCCACTGCGGACATCAAGGCGCGTCTTCGCCCCCGGCCTATCGTCCCGCCCATATCGATCCTCCCCTTCTTGTCGTAAGAAAATTTGCAAATGCCCCTAAAAAAAAGGAGGCGATTTACCGAAATAGAAAGAGATGGGCATGGATGGCCCATCTCTTCTATCGTCTCACGCTTGAATTGGGATTATTCATCGGGCAGCACCGTATGCTAGGTGCTGATGCGGATCTGATTGCGGCCGCTGTCCTTCGCTTCATAGAGCGCCATATCGGCTCGGTAGAACAGCGATTCGACACTGACCAAATCGTCCTGCCAGCTCCAGTCGGCAATGCCGCAGGAGACGGTGACCTGCGGTTCCGTCTCGTTGGCCACCCGGGTTCGAATCCGTTCCGCTATCCGGATCGTCTGGCTGATGCTGAGCTGCGGAAAATAGACCGCCAGCTCCTCGCCGCCCCAACGAGCCGCGATATCGGATTCGCGAATCGAACTCCGTATAATTTGACTGACCTGATTCAATATTTTATCGCCCACCTGATGGCCGTAGCGGTCATTGATTTGCTTGAAATAATCGATGTCCACGACGATAAGCGAACCGCAGAAGTCATTCTTCTGCTGGCGGTGAATCTGCTTGTCCAGGTAGTGGCGCGCATACAGCCCGGTCAGCTGATCTTTGTTGGCGAGATGCTTGACCCTGCTGTGGAGCGCCGCATTCGCAATCGCCAATCCGATGTGGGTCGCCAGCATCTGAAGCAGCTTGAAATTGTCGTACGTGAAGAATTGCTTGCGCCGATCGGCAAGCACGACGATGCCCACCATCTCCCCGCTGCCGAACAAAGGCGCGGCGATGACGGAATGATAATTCAGCTTCTCGAAAAACTGCATGGACGCGGGTACGTCCACCGCAATATCGGATACGATGACCGGCTCCTTTTCCAAATACATATGACCGAATAATCCTTCCTCGAAGGAAAGATACGCATCATCGAATTCGTCCATGTTGCAGGACACCACTTCATAGCACTGCCGCTCCTCGTTCAATTGAAGCAGCATGCAGAAGTCGGCCCGAAACACGCGCAGCAGCTCGTGGGTCGCGTCATGGAACACATCGCGCAGCCGCAAGCTCTGATTGATGCGCTTCGTCAAGTCATTGATGAACCGCAGCTCCTGTATGACCTCATTGGCCTGCTCGTGAAGACGGGCGTTCTCGAAGGCCGTACCGGCCGTCTCCACAATAAGCTGAATCAGCTGCACATCGGAAGGATCCGGCGCGATCCCGGGGAAGCTGACCTTAATCACACCATAGGCTCCCTGCTTGCCGCACAGCGCAAACCCTACTTCCGTATCGCTGTCCGCACCGTCACGTTCATAACATACTTCTCCCTTCATGAAGGCTTGACGCACGACACCGTCGCTTCCCGGCTGGAACTGCAAAGGCTTCACCTTCGGATTCGAGCTGGTATGATCCTGCGACAAATAGACCTCGATCCGCGCCTCTGGAACCAGTTGCTCGACACTGGACATAATCTGCGACAATACGGCATCGACGTTGATGCGGTCATGCATATGCCGGATAGCCCCATGCAGCACGTCGCGGCGCTTCAGTTCCCGTTCCGCCGTTCTCAGCGTTCGCGCCAGCTCGTCCACAAACACCAGCTCGAATTGCCGGTAAAAATGCGTTCGAAGTCCATAAACCCATGCATCCATGCCTGCGGAGAACGATTCATCCGGGTCCCCGTCCAATCGGCACACGACCGCCGCGAAGCTCTCATCCCGCTTGTTCAGCAGCGGGCAGGCGGCATAGAAGAAGCCGTATCCCGCCTGAACGGCCAGCTTGCGTTCCTGGAGAGCGGCTGCGCCTGCGCGATTGCTTGCCGCGTCGCCCGCCAGGCCGGAGTCGCCCGCCATCCACTTGCCCCCATAGTCAAATAACGCCATGCGGCCTCGCAGGACACAGGCGCGGGCCGGCAGCTCATCCGTCCATGCCTTGTAGGCGGCTTGCAGGAGAGGCTGCAGATAAGGGAAGTCGTTAACGTTCACATCCCGCTGCAGCACCCAGCTGTCCCGTGATAGAGGCTGCGGATCCCAGGTTCCGTCCGGAACTGGACCGTTCGTCCCTGCAACCTTCTTGTCCGATTCGATTGGCTGGTGATGGACTAGACGTTCCGTCATGCTCTTCTCCTTCTATATAAAGGGTGGTCTCCTACTATCATACAATATTTCTCTGCTAAAATGTACTACTTCCACACAACCTTTAAAAGTTTTTTAGGTCATAAGAACTATGTCGAAAGATCTACGGTTTTGTAAGCCGCATCTTGTCGAATGGTTGCCGCTTTTCTATGATTAGCGAGAAACATTGAAAAGCGCGAGATTTGCCGTTGATCATCTTGACATTCGGCCCGGTGATCTTATAGAATTGTTAGATGTATAAGGGGAGAACTGTTGTGTCACCCTCACGTATTTCCATCGCCGGACGGGCAGCGGCTGAAACCCCGGGCCGGAGCTGATCCATATATCAGCATGAGGATGGGAATCGGCGCAAAGCGACCCATTATCTAACATTTCGTTTGAGAAGGAGTCAACTTTCATATGGCACGTTACACAGGTCCTAAGTTCAAATTGAGCCGCCGCCTTGGTATCTCTCTGAGCGGCACAGGCAAAGAATTGAAAAACCGCGCTTACCCTCCAGGACAACATGGTCCGGGCATGCGCAAGAAATTGAGCGGCTACGCTGTTCAATTGCAAGAGAAGCAAAAGCTTCGCCACATGTACGGCTTGGGCGAGAAGCAATTCCGCACCTTGTTCGATCGCGCAACGAAAATGCAAGGCATCGCCGGTGAGAACTTCATGTTCCTGCTGGAGAGCCGCCTGGACAACCTGGTATACCGCCTCGGGTTCTCGAATTCCCGTGCAGGCGCGCGCCAATTGGTTGCTCACGGCCACGTTACGGTGAATGGCAAGAAAGTCGATATCCCATCCTACATTGTTACTCCAGGCGACGTTATCGGTCTTCGCGAGAGAAGCCGCGGCCTGAAAGTAATCAAAGAAGCGATGGAAGGCCGTCATCACCTTCCGAACTACTTGGAATTCAACGAGGCTGCTCTTGAAGGCAAGTACATCCGCCTGCCAGAGCGCGGAGAATTGTCCCAAGAGATCGACGAGAAGCAAATCGTCGAGTTCTACAGCCGTTAAGATTCTCATCTTGAGGCAGCGAATCGCCGTTCCTTATGGACGGCGATTTTTTGTTGTCTTTTTTTCTTGGCGCTGCGGAATTGCCCATCGAAGCCACATAGAAAGCTTTTCAACAAGTGCAAAACTGCAGCAATTTCAACTATATCATTTCAAATAGGAAAAAACAGGCGAAAAGGATGCAGGTTTCAGGCTGTTGAGAAAGAAGTTTTGAGTAGGAAAATGGATATTTCCACCATCCTGAAAACTGCACCATTTCCCTAGACACGCCCATCCGGCAGGCGAAATCCGCAAACTCCACGATTTTTCCAGGCACGCCGATTCGGTAAGCGAAATCCTGCAGAAATACAGCAATTCGATATGGACGACGATTCCAGAAAGGGAATCCTGCAAAATTACAGGAATTTCCCCCGTTTCGCTTCGGTTTGAAGCAAAAGGGCCTAAAATGATGTAGATTTGCAGCAATTCCTCGGGATGGGGACTCATTAAGCCGAAATTCCTGTAAAATAGCAGCAATTTCCTCCGCACGTCCAAGCCCCAGGAGGCAGCGATGCTTCCAGCAGGCCGGATAATGCTTCCAGCAGGCCGATAGTGCTTCCAGCAGGCCGATAGTGCTTCCTGAAGGCGATGATGCCCCCAGCATCCGACGCGGTCGGTTGGATCCCGT
>OGSV01000042.1_pt1 | contig 187797 bp, 160 predicted proteins | sample 1574221 | NCBI WGS metagenome assembly OGSV01 (sample SAMN03295823, study PRJEB24534) | human gut metagenome | isolation source: fecal sample 4 from infant 3 | host: Homo sapiens | place: USA: Pittsburgh, PA | collected 2014-07 | reverse complement strand
CCGAACTCAGAAGTGAAACGCCGTAGCGCCGATGGTAGTGTGGGGTCTCCCCATGCGAGAGTAGGGAACTGCCAGGCATCAAATAAGTGAAAAAGCCCATCCTGCCGGATGGGCTTTTTTGCGTCTGCAGAGAATGAAACTGCCGGATGCAGCGTACCATTTTATCCAGCCCATAAAAGCCCACTCTATTTCAAACCGATTTTTCTCTTTCTCGAACATATCTGAATCCTTTCTCTGCTAATGAAAACCGTGATCTTTCTCTCATAATAAATTATAACAATTATATAACATTTATTTCACCAAAAAAGACACAACCACCATTGATAAATTAATGCAATCGTTGGCAGGGGTACAATTCTAATGGCTGATAGCAGTGTAACTGAGAACGGGGCGCTGGCAGACGGCGATACTCGGCGTCGTATATGGGCGATTGTCGGAGCATCATCAGGGAATCTGGTCGAATGGTTTGATTTCTATATCTATTCTTTCTGCTCTCTCTATTTTGCTCATATCTTTTTTCCATCAGGAAACACCACCACGCAACTCTTACAAACAGCCGGAGTTTTTGCTGCAGGCTTTCTGATGCGACCGATTGGCGGCTGGCTGTTTGGTCGCATCGCGGATAAGCACGGGCGTAAAAAGTCGATGCTGCTGTCAGTTTGTATGATGTGTATGGGATCGCTGGTGATCGCTTGTCTTCCGGGATATGAAACCATCGGTACCTGGGCTCCTGCTCTATTGCTGCTGGCTAGGTTATTTCAGGGGCTGTCTGTCGGTGGTGAATACGGGACCAGCGCTACCTATATGAGTGAAGTAGCCGTTGAAGGGAAGAAAGGTTTTTATGCTTCCTTCCAGTACGTGACGTTAATCGGCGGGCAGTTACTGGCACTGCTGGTTGTGGTCATATTACAGCAAACGTTAGAAGACTCAGCGCTAAGATCGTGGGGTTGGCGTATTCCATTTGCGTTGGGCGCCGTACTGGCTATTGTTGCGTTATGGCTGCGTCGACAGTTGGATGAAACCTCGAAACAGGACGTTCGCGCGCTGAAAGAAGCTGGCTCTCTGAAAGGTCTGTGGCGTAATCGCAAAGCCTTCATCATGGTGCTTGGCTTTACCGCTGCTGGCTCGCTGTGTTTTTACACGTTCACAACTTACATGCAGAAGTACCTGGTTAACACTGCCGGTATGCATGCCAACGTAGCCAGTGGGATTATGACGGCGGCACTGTGTGTGTTTATGCTGGTGCAACCGTTGTTCGGTGCCTTGTCAGATAAAATTGGCCGACGTACTTCAATGCTGTGTTTTGGCGCGTTGGCCGCGATTTTCACCGTCCCCATTCTGACAGCGTTGCAAAGCGTGACGTCTCCGTATATGGCGTTTGCTCTGGTGATGTGTGCCTTGCTAATTGTGAGTTTCTATACGTCAATCAGCGGTATTCTGAAGGCCGAGATGTTCCCGGCACAGGTGCGCGCTCTGGGGGTTGGATTATCTTATGCGGTGGCCAATGCTCTGTTTGGTGGCTCAGCCGAATATGTTGCGTTATCCCTGAAGTCTGTCGGTATGGAAACAACATTCTTCTGGTACGTTACAGCACTGGCAATAGTCGCATTTTTGGTATCGCTGATGCTGCATGGGAAGGGGAAAGGTCTGCGCCTCTAGTGATGTGCCAGTTGCCAGACCGCATAGCCGGTAGACGCACCTGCAACATCCCAGGCGAAGTCTTTCCAGCTCCAGCCGCTCCCAGCGGGACGGCTGTCCCATAACTCTTTTGATGCGCCCATGCTGACAGAGAACATCAGGCCGATAGCCGCGCTGCGATCGCGGCTGTTGCCCTGATGTTGAGCATATTCGTTTCCAGCTGCGGAGAGCATAGCGGAGGCGATAAAGTGTTGAGCCTTGTCTTGTCCGCTCCAGCGGTCGTTTGCCATGTGGCTGCAGCCAGAAATGGCCAGGATACTGAAAAGAATAAACAAGCGCACCGTTGCCTCCATAGGAAAAACCCCGTCACTTGACGGGGTCTTGGTTACAGAATACGGCTAATTAATCTGTCGATACGGATACGGCGTAGTCGACGGATGAGCTTACGCACTTTGACTGGATAGTCGGCAATGCTTTGCAGGTCGCGATAGTGCTTAACGACGGTGGTATGCGTGCGAATAAGCTCCAGCTCTTTATCGCGCTGGGGAGTCAGCTCTTGCTTCGGATCGTGGATAAGGATGGCGTTTTCCAGATCCAGACGCCAGGCGCGAGGGTTAAGGTTGTTGCCGGTGAGCAGCATCCATTTATCATCAACCCACATGCCTTTCAGATGATAGGTGTTGTCATCATCTTTCCATAAGCGCACGACCAGTTGGTCGGTATTCACGTAATATTGCAGTCTGCTCAGGAAACGGCGCAGGTTAATTTCATACAGGTAGGGCAGCGCGCCGATGATTTTAAATGGCTCATCTTCTGGAATGAAAAAGTCGTTGGCGGTTTTATCACCGACAATGATCTCGACCTTTTTGCCTTCACGCAGCAGCTGAATGATATTGCGCACCAGTATAGCGGGCAGGTTGAAATAAGGGGTACAGATTGTGAGCTTGTGCTCCGCGCAGGGCATAAGGTGGAAAATGGTCTTATTTAACAGACTGGATTTTCCAAGGCCTACCAGAGGCGTTACCGAGAGCTGTTCATTATCCGCATCACCCTGAAAATGGAATGACGCATCGCGCAGTTCCTGACGGTAAAGGCGGATGTCGTTTTTAATTTCCGGGCTTTTAGGGCGATTAATATCATCAAGACGATTAACGCCGCGACCGTTCATCAGGTTCTGCGTGACCCAATCGAACATGATATCGGCCATTTGCGCGTTGCGAATCAACTGATAACGGTCATAGCGATATTTATCATGCTGATGCAGATAAACATCATTCAGGCTGGCCCCGCTGTACAGGACGCTGTCATCGATGATAAAGCCTTTAAAATGCAGGACGCCAAGCGCTTCTCGGGTGTTAATCGGAACACCGTAGACAGGAATATCAATACCTGGGTTTTCTTGTGCCATTCGGCAATACCAGTCAGCGTTGGTATTCGATGCCGCAGCACCAATACGTCCGCGCTGGGCTCGGTGCCAGTCGACAAGCACCCGGACATCCAGTTCAGGACGCTGCCGTTTTGCCGCATAGAGCGCGTCGAGTATGCCTTTGCCACCGTCATCCTGTTCCAGGTACAGCGCAATAATGCAGATCCGTCGCGTCGCGCTGGCTATTTTTTCCAGCAGAGTCTCCCTGAAATTAGCGGGAGCATAAAAGAAATCTACATCATCAACTGACTGAGAAATCTTGGGTAGTTGGGCAAGGTGTTGTTGATGTTTATTACGCTTAAATTTTGACAACATCACAGTGCATTTCTTCTCTGTTCATTGAAGGGTCCTCTGTGCTATGCAGACGACATAAGCGGGTAATGATACCACCAGTACCTATTAATGTGGTCAACATTTCCAGTACCTTACTCACGATTCCTCAAATTGGGCCAGATTAAGCGTTAGCCCAACAATTCCCTCTTCGAGTTGGACGTCAACAGCGAACCCGAGTTTCCGGGCCAGGGCGACCATCCCACGATTGTTTGGCATCGTAATACCATTCAAACGTCTAAGTCCGTGATCTCGGGTATATGCAATTAATTTTTCCATCAACCGGCGACCCAGTCCAAGCCCTTTGAGATCTGAACGAACCAGCACGGCGAACTCGGCGTCAATGTTATCAGGATCCGAGATTGCTCGCGTTACGCCGAGGATCTCTTGCTGATTGTTTTTACAGCGTACCGCAACAAAGGCCATTTCCCGATCGTAGTCGATCTGCGTCATATTGGCTAAATCTTCGTGGGTAAATTCGTTGATCTCACTGAAATAGCGATAATAAAGATCTTCTTTTGTTACCTGAGAAATGAACTGCTGCAGATGAGGTTCATCCTCGGGCAAAATAGGGCGGAACAAGCAACGCTCGCCGTTCTTCAACTCCACCCATTCTTCAAGCTGATGAGGGTAGGGACGTATAGCCAGTCTGCTTTCGTTATCGCCCGTGAAAGGGGCAATGTCCAGCGTGACATCCAGCGCGGTAAATTCACCGGCGGAGGCCAACAGCGGATGAATATCCAGACGCTGAATTTCCGGGCAATCGACGATCAGATTGGAGACCTGCACCAGAAGCTGACTTAACCCGGCGATATCCAATGGGCGTAATGCGCTGCGAGCGCGGATCTTTTTATTTTTGATCCCCTGGATCACCAGATAACGCGCCAGATTCATGTTCAATGGCGGCAACGCCACCACGGCTTGCTCTTCTGGTCGCCACTCAACTCCGCCTTCACCAAGCATAATCAACGGGCCAAATACCGGGTCATGTTCAACGACGACGCGCAGCTCCTGAGCGCCAGCGCGATTCGCCATACTTTGTACTAATAAACCGTGAATGCGCGCCTGCGGCCAGGCCATTTTTACCCGATCAAAAATCGCATTGGCTGCCTGCTGCACCTCTGTTGCTGTCCGCAGGTAGAGCATTACCCCCTGAACTTCTGATTTATGCGGGATATCAGGAGAACGCAGCTTTAGCGCCACCGGGTAACCGATTTGCTCCGCGATGTGTACGGCTTCAGCGCTGTCGCTGGCGATCCACGTCGGCAGCGTGTGTAAGCCATAGGCTTGTAAAATCGGCTGCACTTCATGGGTATCCAGCGACGTTGCTCCTTCAGCAATCGCCTGCTGTAACAGATTATGCGCCTCGGCGGTGTTGGTGGTCAGGTAGTCGGGCAGCGCAGGGGTTTCCCGCAGTTGCTTCTGGTTACGCCGGTACTCCACCATATGCATAAACGCGGTGATGGTGCCTTCTGGCGTGCGGTAGGTAGGTAATCCGGCTTCGCTAAACAGTCTACGGGCTTCCTGAGAGGAAAACTCTCCGCACCAGTTGGTCAGCAACGAGACAAACTTACCGCGGGGATGACGTTTTACCGCTTCGATTAACGCTTGTGCGCTTTCTGTTCCCGGGGCGGCTGCGCTGGGTGAGTGAATCACCATCAGTGCGTCGAAATCCTGGCTGGCGAGCAGGATATCCAGCGTCTTAACGTAGTGTTCGCTGCTGGCGTCGTCACGCAGATCCAGCGGGTTGGCGATATCAATATGTTCAGGTAACGCATCGCGTAATTTCTGGCAGGTATCTTCACTCAATGTCGCCAACTTACCATTTTTTGACCACAGCTCATCTAATGCCAGTGCGGCAGGCGCGGCCCCATTGCTGATGATCATCAGCCTGTCGCCGCGCAGTGGACGCATGTGGCTCAGGGTTTCTACCGCAGAGAACAGCTCGTGAGTGTCTTGTACGCGTAATAAACCGGCGCGCTGGATAGCCGCGTCCCACGCAGGGTCCATCCCTGCACTGGTATGCAGTAAACGCTGCGCCGCCGGACTACGACCACTCTTAATCACCAGAATGGGTTTATTGCGCGAGGCGCTACGGGCGGCGGAGACAAAGCGCCGGGCATCACTTAAATGTTCGAGATAAAGTAATATCGCGCTGGTTTTACTGTCGCGCGCCAGGTAATCCAGCAGTTCATCAACGTCGATATCAAGGCTGTCGCCCAGCGCGATAAACCAGGAAAAACCCATGTCGCGCTGCTGCGCCCAGTCCAGAATGGTGTTGGAAATCGCCGCTGACTGGGAAATAAATGCCAACTTACCGCGCTTGATGGGGACGGGGGAAAAGCTGGCGTTAAGCCCCTGCCAGGGCGCGAGAAGTCCCAGGCTGTTTGGGCCTAGCAGACGTATGTTGTAGCGTGCGGCGCAGGCCAACAATTCCAGGTGCTGCGATGCGGGAGCTGAAAGAATAATGCAGGTTTTACAGCCTTTCTCGCCAAGCGCTTCGAGTAATGCCAGGTTGCGGCTGGCATTGGTGCACAACACGGCAAGGTCTGGGCTAAAAGGCAGGCTGTTGATATTGGGCCAGGCCAGGACGCCCAACACCGCTTTCCATGCTGGCGTCACTGGTAAAACAGGTCCATTGAAACCGCCGGCAAGCAGGTTACGCATCATCAGGTAACCTGCGCGATTAGGCTTCATTGACGCCCCAATCACCGCAATGGATTTCGGTCGCAGTAGTGCTTCCAGACCACGCTGACTCATATCGGCTTCCTTAATGACACCAGTGACCGAATGATTTTAAACGCTTTCTGGCGAGTCTGCTGTGACGCTTCCCTGATGTTGAGTTTTTCCTGCCAGGTAGCGGGTTTTAAAGCGAGTGAAATGATCGCTCAACCCCTCCGCGGCTTGCGTATCGCCCGCCAGATCCAACAACGCGATGGCCACTTCGGCAGTACAGTATTGCCCTTCTGCGTGAATGCCACGCAGGTGGTAAGCGGAAAGTCGCGATAAATCAACGGAGATCACCGGCAGGTTATCAAGATACGGGCTTTTGCGGAACATTTTACGCGCTTCAGGCCAGGTACCATCAAGCATGATAAACAACGGTGGTTTACCGGCTGGTGGCGCGAAAATCACTTCACGCTCTTCGCCCGCATAGGATGCCGGGAATACAACCATCGGCTGGTAATCCGGATTTTTCACCAGTTCGAGCAACGCCTGCGGCGGTTCGGTGCGTGACCACTGAAAAGCCGTGGTATCGGGCAAAATATCGGCAATCAAACGTCCCGTGTTGCTGGGCTTCATCGGCTCGGTATCAAACATCACCAGACAAAAGCGGCTTTTGGCCTCAGACGGCACCAGCGTTGCGCACAAGCAGAGCTTCAGTGGCAACAGGCAGCGCTGACAGCGGCGAATGCGATTACCTCGGGCAAGGAAAGGACGCGTGGCGCGCGCGAGGCGCTCAGCGCGTAACTGAAGAACAGCGTTATCGGTCATGGGAGAACACGTTGAAAAACGCTATTGTCGCAGAGGTGAAAACGGGGCACAAGATGCGCCCCGTAGAGATTATAATGATTCGTTAAGCCAGCTATCAAACGGGGCTTTAGGTACGGCGCCATTAAGCATGTCGACGATTTCACCTTTTCTGAAGATCATAATGGTCGGGATGCTGCGGATACCGAAACGGGCGCTGAGTTCACGCTCGGCTTCTGTATTCACTTTAACAAAACGCACTTTACCGCTACGCTCTTCCGCGACATCTTCAAAAATCGGGGCGAAGTTACGGCATGGACCACACCAGGGGGCCCAAAAATCAACCACCACCGGGAGATCGTCTTTTAACAGTTTATCCAGTGTTTCACCGGTCGCATTGATCACCTCCCCATCAAACAGGTCGTGACCACAGCGTCCGCATTTAGCCGCTTCCTGGACACGATCGTCGGGGATGCGGTTGATAGCCTGGCAGCTGGTACAAACGGTATTCATAACTAACCTCTGGATGAGTGGAGTGGACTTCACGGCAGTAACGCCAGTATGTTTCTATTATGTTACATATTATCGGGGAGTCTGTTCTAAACAACAATGCGTTTTATTCAATGAGTACAATAGTCCTTAGCTTTTAAATGAAATAATGGCTAACGACGTGCACATCGGGTAATCTTCGCGCTTCGCGCAGAGCAGGTGGAGAAAAACATGAGCGACGAACTGAAGAATAAAAACGGCAAGGTCAAAGTGATGTACGTCCGCAGTGACGATGACTCGGACAAACGCACCCAAAATCCACGTACTGGTAAAGGCGGCGGTCGCCCCGGTACTTCCCGAGCCGAAGGCGGTCGTCGCCCTGCCCGTGATGACAGAAAGGGTCCGAACAGCGAACGTGGTCGTGAACGTGGTCGTGGCCGCGATGTAGAACGCGACCGTGGACGTGAAGATTCACCATGGCGTACCGTGTCCCGCGCACCGAATGATGATGCAGCAGACAAAGCCGATCACGGTGGTATCAGCGGCAAAAGCTTTATCGATCCTGAAGTATTACGTCGTCAGCGCGCGGAAGAAACCCGCGTTTACGGTGAGAATGCCTGTCAGGCTCTGTTCCAGAGTCGTCCGGACGCTATTGTTCGCGCCTGGTTTGTTCAGAGCGTAACCCCGCGCTTTAAAGAAGCATTACGCTGGATGGCGGCGAACCGCAAAGCCTACCACGTGGTTGACGAAGCCGAGCTGGCGAAAGCCTCCGGCACTGAACACCATGGCGGCGTCTGTTTCCTGATCAAAAAACGTAACGGTACCACTGTTAAGCAGTGGGTTGGTCAGGCCGGGGCGCAGGATTGCGTGCTGGCCCTGGAAGACATTGCTAACCCGCACAATCTGGGCGGCATGATGCGTAGCTGCGCGCACTTCGGTGTGAAAGGCGTAGTGGTACAGGATGCGGCGCTGTTGGAATCAGGTGCGGCTATCCGCACTGCTGAAGGCGGAGCTGAGCACGTTCAGCCGATCACCGGTGACAGTATTGTCGATGTGCTGGACGACTTCCGTAAAGCGGGTTACACGGTAGTGATGACCTCAAGCGTGAAAGGCAAGCCGCTGTTTACTACCACGTTGCCGGAAAAAATGGTGCTGGTATTAGGGCGTGAGCGTGAGGCTCTGCCAGAAGCAGCATGCTCAGCCGACGACCTGTGCGTGGCGATAGACGGTACGGGCAACGTAGAAACGCTCAACGTTTCTGTCGCGACCGGCGTGCTGCTCGCGGAGTGGTGGCGTCAGAACAAAGCCTGATAATAAAAATGCCAGCGATTCGCTGGCATTTTTTTACTCGCTTTCTGCTGGTAATACCGGCGTCCAGTCAATCGGCTTTTCACCTCGCTGTTCCAGCCACTCATTAGCCAGTACAAAATGATTGCAGCCAAAGAAACCGCGATGCGCAGAGAGCGGTGATGGGTGCGGCGCTTTCAATACATGGTGACGCTGCGCATCAATAATCGCACCTTTCTTTTGTGCGTGTGAACCCCAGAGCAGGAATACCACGCCTTCCCGATGTTGGTTAATCAGGCTGATGACTTTATCGGTAAATGTTTCCCATCCCAGACTGGCGTGCGAATGTGCCTGCCCGGCACGGACGGTAAGCACGGTGTTGAGTAACAGCACACCCTGGCGTGCCCAGCTTTCCAGATATCCGTGCGTTGGGCGTGTGAAGCCAGGAATCGTTGCTTCCAGCTCTTTGTACATGTTCAGCAACGAGGGCGGGGTGGCAATACCGGGGCGGACAGAAAACGCGAGGCCGTGTGCCTGGCCCGGACCGTGGTATGGATCCTGCCCCAGGATGACGACTTTCACGTCACCAAGTTCGGTAAAGCGAAAAGCGTTGAATACATCTTTTTGTGGCGGATAAATTGTCATACCTGACTGACGCTCGCCCGCCACAGTATGCAGCGTGTTAACAAAATAAGGCTGCTGTTTCTCTTCTGCCAGCACATCGTGCCAGGTTAATTCGGTGGCCATCTCGCTCTCCTGCGAATTTTCAATCCCCCTAGCTTAACTGCTTCTTTCGACGTCGCAAAATTCTGTACGTTTCTCAAGGGTCTACCCCTTAAAGATAGTTGAAAATTTATGTAAAAAGTTTAGCTGCGCATGTGGCGTAAGTTGATGTAAAACAATAAAATCCACCTATCACCACTTTTAATGTGTGGTTTTTATTGATTTAAATCAAAGATTCAAGGGGGTGTGAGGGGTATATATACACTCAAGCAACAATGGTTTTACCAATTGGCCGGATGACGGCCAACCGAGATCAAATAATTTTGCCGGGGAGGCATCAAATGATTACAGGTATCCAGATTACTAAAGCTGCAAACGACGACCTGCTGAACTCTTTCTGGCTGCTGGACAGCGAAAAAGGCGAAGCACGCTGCATCGTTGCGAAAGCAGGTTTCAATGCTGATGAAGTCGTTGCTGTCAGCAAACTGGGTGAAATCGAATACCGTGAAGTACCGGTAGACGTACAGCCGGAAGTCCGTGTGGAAGGTGGTCAGCACCTGAACGTGAACGTTCTGCGCCGCGAAACTCTGGAAGATGCAGTTAAGCATCCGGAAAAATATCCGCAACTGACCATCCGTGTTTCTGGTTATGCCGTGCGTTTCAACTCTCTGACGCCAGAACAGCAGCGCGACGTTATTGCTCGTACCTTTACTGAGAGCCTGTAAGGTTCACGGGGAATAACCCCGTCTGGCAGAGAATCTGAAAGCGGAAGATGCCAACGTATCTTCCGCTTTTTTGTGCACAAAAAATGCCGGGCTAAACGGCCCGGCATTCGGTTTACTCTTTGTCGGACTGCTGGGTAGCAGCTCCGCTCGGCTTACGGCGTTTGCCGACATTTTTGGCGTCGCGGTGACGTTTTTTCACCCGCGGTTTCTCTTTCTCTTTCGCTTTTTGCTCGGCGCGCTTCGCCAGCACTTTCTTGGATGGCTTACCGTTAGATTTCTCACTTGGCGCGCGCGTGGTTGGACGCAGTTCGTCGATGACGCGTGCTTTCAGTGGCTCGTCAATGTAGCGGCTCGCTTTGCCGAGCAGCAGATGGTCGTGGGCTTCAACCAAAGAGATCGCAGTACCTTTACGGCCTGCACGACCGGTACGGCCAATGCGGTGCAGATAGGCATCGCCACTGCGCGGCATGTCGAAGTTAAACACGTGGCTGACGTCAGGAATATCGATCCCACGAGCGGCAACGTCGGTTGCTACCAGCACGTTCACACGACCATCGGTCAGGCGTTTGATCGCTTCATTACGTTTGTTCTGCACCATCTCGCCTTCGAGATAGCAGTTATTAATGCCCGCCTGGCGCAACCAGCCTGCCAGCTCGTGCACACGCTCGCGTTTACGTACAAAAACAATCGAGCGGGTCGCTTCCGGCTGTTTTAACAAATGGATCAGCAGGGCCGTTTTGTGCTCGATGTCATCGGCACGGTAGTAAAACTGATGAATCTTCTTGCGTTCGCGGGTAGACGGATCCGCCGAAACTTCAACCGGCTCCTCCAACAGACGCTCAGCAAAATCTTTAATCGCATCGCCTTCCAGCGTGGCGGAGAACAGCATAGTTTGCTTACGCCAGCGGGTTTCTCCAGCGATATGCTCGATGTCCTGGGCAAAGCCCATGTCCAACATGCGGTCTGCTTCATCGAGGATTAGTGTCTCAACCGCATGGCAGTCAAAGTTTTCTTCTTTAATGTACTGCAGCAGACGACCGGTAGTGGCGACCACGATGTCCTGGTTTTCGCTAAAGACTTCCATGTGGTTCATGTAAGCCACGCCGCCGGTAATCGTGGCGATATCCAGATGCGTATTCTTCGCCAGTTCACGGGCGTGTTCGGCAACCTGCATCGCCAGTTCGCGCGTCGGTGTCAAAATCAAAATGCGCGGCGGGCCAGATTTCTTGCGCGGGAAGTCGAGCAGGTGCTGCAACGCTGGCAGCAAATATGCCGCCGTTTTACCGGTGCCTGTCGGCGCAGAACCGAGTACATCACGGCCATCGAGCGCAGGCGGAATGGCGGCAGCCTGAATGGCGGTCGGGCGAGTGAAACCTTTTTCCTGGAGGGCATCCAGAAGGCTTTCATCGAGTTCAAGTTCGGAAAAAGTCGTTACAGTCATGTTCTACCTCTGAGTGGGGCGCTGATTATAGACGTTACGGCTGCAATCTTCATCTGTTTGTATGGATATACCTTCTCAGGTATTGTTTTTATCCTATGTTATCGTTTTTTTTCCAGGAAGGTTGTTCTTCATGCCCCAGTCTACATCCGTACTTAGACGTAATGGATTTACTTTTAAGCAGTTTTTTGTGGCACACGATCGTTGTGCAATGAAAGTCGGAACGGACGGCATTTTATTGGGGGCCTGGGCCCCTGTTGCTGGCGTAAAGCGGATCCTGGATATTGGTACCGGGAGCGGCCTGTTGGCGCTGATGCTGGCCCAGCGCACAGATGAAAACGTCATCATTGACGCTGTGGAGCTTGATGTTGATGCCGCGCAGCAGGCGCAGGAGAACATCGCGCAATCCCCGTGGATGCATCGCGTGAACGTTCATACGGAAGATGTGCAGCAGTGGGTACCGCGCCAGACCGTGCGCTTTGATTTGATCATCAGCAACCCTCCCTATTATGAACAGGGAGTGGAATGTGCCACGCCGCAGCGCGAGCAGGCTCGCTACACCACCACGCTCGATCATCAAGTATTGCTGACGCTGGCGGCAGACAGCATTACGGAAGAAGGTTTTTTCTGTGTGGTGCTGCCCGAACAGATTGGTAACGCCTTTTCCCAGCAGGCACTGGGCATGGGCTGGCATCTGCGATTGCGCACGGATGTAGCAGAAACTGAGGCCCGACTACCGAATCGGGTACTGCTGGCATTCTCCCCGCAGGCCGGGGAGTGCTTTAGTGACAGGCTGGTGATCCGTGGGCCAGACCAACGTTACTCTGAAGGTTACACGGCGCTGACCCAGGCGTTTTATCTGTTCATGTGATGACTTAGCGGTGAGAGAATGGACGGGCCCGCCTCTGGAAGCTGTTCTGGATAATCCAGCGTATAGTGCAGGCCCCGACTCTCTTTACGCATCATCGCGCAGCGGACAATCAGCTCAGCAACCTGCACCAGATTGCGCAGTTCCAGCAAGTTGTTCGACACGCGGAAATGAGCGTAATACTCGTCGATTTCCTGTTGCAACATGGTGATACGGCGTAGGGCGCGCTCCAGACGTTTAGTTGTGCGCACGATACCGACGTAATCCCACATAAATAGCCGCAGCTCATGCCAGTTATGCTGAATCACAACCAGTTCATCCGGGTTTTCTACCCGGCTTTCATCCCAATCCGGGAGGGTGCTGACGCTGCGAGCATAAGGCATTCGCCTGTCGATATCTTCAGCCGCGGACCAGCCGTAAACCAGGCACTCCAGTAATGAGTTTGACGCCATCCGGTTGGCTCCATGCAGGCCGGTGTAACTCACTTCGCCGATCGCATACAGCCCGTCGACATCTGTACGGCCAAAGTCATCCACCATCACGCCGCCGCAGGTATAGTGCGCGGCAGGAACGATGGGAACCGGCTCTTTGGTCAAATCGATGCCCAGTCCCAGCAATTTTTCATAAATCATCGGGAAATGCTGACGAACAAATTCTTCCGGTTTATGGCTGATGTCGAGAAACATGCAGTCAGCGCCCAGGCGCTTCATTTCGTGGTCGATGGCGCGGGCAACAATATCGCGGGGAGCCAGTTCGCCACGCTCGTCAAAATCGGGCATAAAGCGCGAACCGTCCGGGCGCTTCAGATGTGCGCCTTCGCCACGCAGCGCCTCGGTTAGCAGAAAGTTGCGCGCCTGCGGATGATACAGCGCCGTCGGGTGAAACTGGTTAAATTCCAGGTTGGCGACACGGCATCCCGCGCGCCAGGCCATCGCAATCCCATCACCCGAGGAAATATCTGGATTGGTGGTGTATTGGTACACCTTTGACGCGCCGCCGGTGGCCAACACTACTGACTTGGCATGGCAGGTTTCTACGGCTTCTTTATTACGGTTCCAGATCCAGGCTCCGACAACCCGACGCGTTCCCGGCAGACCGATTTTATCGGAGACAATCAGATCGACGGCATTACTGCGCTCAAGAACCCGTATGTTGGGGTGATTTTGTGCCTGGCTGACGAGGGTGGTTTCGACTTCTTTACCGGTGGCATCCGCAGAGTGCAGAATGCGTCGATGGCTATGACCACCTTCACGGGTCAGGTGATAGCTCTCCTCACCGTTGGGCTGAACCTGCGTATCAAATAAGACGCCCTGATCGATAAGCCACTGAACGCAGGTGCGGGCATTGCTGGCGACAAATTCAACCGCATGGCGATCGCACAGGCCGGCCCCGGCAATCAGGGTATCTTCAACGTGGGAATCGATGCTGTCGGTTTCATCAAACACCGCGGCAATACCGCCCTGGGCATAAAATGTCGAGCCTTCGCTGACCGGACCTTTGCTCAGGACAATAACCTGATGTTTTTCGGCCAGGCGCAGCGCCAGTGAGAGTCCGGCAGCCCCGCTGCCAATGATCAGCACGTCACAGGATAATTCAGGAGTCGTATTCATGATTTTTGTTTAATTTACTAAACATTGTTTGGTCACCATAGCACCACTTTGCGCGATACTGCACGTTTTATTTTTAAATGTGTTGCAGTGACTAAACATGAAAAAAAAGTATGACGAGGACGAAATGAGCAAAAATATTTTGTGAAGCAGGCCGTTAGCACCAGATTATGTGATGAAATAAAGTGGCCGTTGGGTTACTCTGCAAGCGGTGAAATGGGCATTTCTAAACAGATAGTGCGTCGATCGGATTATGTAGACTTATAATGAGAGATAAGACCTGTCTACAACATGACAAACAAAAAACAATGCGTAACGGAACTTTACGAAACTTGAGCACTCTAAGCATTTGCTTGCTCATAGTGAAGCTGATGGAGTGGCGTTTCGAAGGCGCGTGGAAATTTGGTTTGGGGAGACTTTACCTCGGATGAGCGAGCAGTTAACGGACCAGGTCCTGGTAGAACGGGTCCAGAAGGGAGATCAGAAAGCCTTTAACCTACTGGTAGTGCGCTATCAGCATAAGGTGGCGAGTCTGGTTTCTCGCTATGTACCGTCGGGCGATGTACCCGATGTAGTACAAGAAGCATTTATCAAGGCCTATCGTGCGCTGGACTCGTTCCGGGGAGATAGTGCTTTTTATACCTGGCTGTATCGTATTGCAGTCAATACAGCGAAGAATTACCTGGTCGCTCAGGGGCGTCGTCCACCTTCCAGTGATATTGATGCGATTGAAGCAGAAAATTACGAAAGTGGCGGTGCGCTGAAAGAAATTTCGAACCCTGAGAACTTAATGTTGTCAGAAGAACTGAGACAGATAGTTTTCCGGACTATTGAGTCCCTCCCGGAAGATTTACGCATGGCAATAACCTTGCGGGAGCTGGATGGCCTGAGCTATGAAGAGATAGCCGCTATCATGGATTGTCCGGTAGGTACGGTGCGTTCACGTATCTTCCGAGCGAGGGAAGCTATTGATAATAAAGTTCAACCGCTTATCAGGCGTTGACGATAGCGGGATACTGGAAAAGGTATTAGGCATGCAGAAAGAAAAACTTTCCGCTTTAATGGATGGCGAAACGCTGGATACTGAGTTACTCAAAGAGCTGACTCAGGACCCGGAAATGCAAAAAACCTGGGAGAGTTATCACCTGATTCGCGATTCTATGCGAGGTGATACCGCCGACGTTCTCCATTTCGATATTTCCGCCCGCGTAATGGCTGCCATCCAGGATGAGCCAGTACGTCAGACGGTGCCATTGATTCCTGAGGCCCAGCCAGCACCGCACCAGTGGCAGAAAATGCCATTCTGGAAGAAAATGCGTCCATGGGCCGCGCAGCTTACCCAAATGGGTGTGGCCGCGTGTGTATCACTTGCAGTTATTGTTGGCGTCCAGCACTATAATGGGCAATCTGAAACGTCCCAGCAGCCCGAAACGCCGGTATTTAATACATTACCGATGATGGGTAAAGCCAGTCCGGTAAGCTTGGGTGTACCCTCTGACGCGACGGCCAGCGGTGGTCAGCAACAGCAGGTACAGGAGCAGCGTCGTCGTATTAATGCCATGTTGCAGGACTACGAACTGCAACGTCGACTGCACTCTGAACAGCTTCAGTTTGAGCAGGCCCAAACACAGCAAGCCGCTGTGCAGGTGCCAGGAATTCAAACTTTAGGAACGCAATCGCAGTAATGAAGCAACTTTGGTTTGCCATGTCACTTGTGGCTGGTAGCCTGTTTTTCTCTGTAAACGCCTCGGCCAATCCTGCGTCCGGGGCGTTGTTGCAGCAGATGATTCTGGCCAGCCAGTCGCTAACCTATGAGCTGTCATTTGTCAGCATCAATAAGCAGGGTGTTGAATCCCTACGTTATCGCCATGCTCGCCTGGATAACCGTCCGCTAGCGCAACTGTTGCAAATGGATGGACCGCGCCGGGAAGTGGTGCAGCGTGGCAATGAAATCAGCTATTTTGAGCCTGGTCTCGAACCGTTCACGCTGAACGGCGACTATATCGTTGACTCTCTGCCCTCTCTGATTTACACCGACTTCAAACGTCTTGCTCCCTACTATGACTTTATCTCAGTAGGTCGCACCCGCATTGCCGATCGGCTCTGTGAAGTGATCCGCGTAGTCGCCCGTGACGGTACGCGTTACAGCTATATCGTCTGGATGGACACGGAGACTAAGCTGCCGATGCGCGTCGATCTTCTCGACCGTGATGGTGAGACGCTGGAACAGTTCCGCGTTATCGCCTTTACCGTAAACAACGGCGTTAGCGATAGCATGCAGGCGCTGGCGAAAGCCAATCTACCGCCGTTGCTGTCAGTTCCTGCGGGTGAGAAAACCAACTTCAACTGGAGTCCGTCGTGGTTGCCGCAAGGCTTCAGCGAAGTTTCCAGCAGTCGACGTCCGCTGCCGACGATGGATAACATGCCGATCGAATCGCGCCTATATTCTGATGGCCTGTTCAGTTTCTCCGTGAACGTAAACCGTGCGATGCAAAACAGCGCCGATCAGCTGTTGCGAACCGGGCGTAGAACGGTTAGCACCAGCGTGCGTGATAACGCAGAAATTACGATTGTGGGCGAGCTTCCACCGCAAACGGCGAAGCGTATCGCGGACAATATTAAGTTCAGGGCTGCACAATGATTAAAGAGTGGGCGACAGTCGTCTCCTGGCAAAATGGTCTGGCGACGGTCAGCTGTGATGTTAAAGCATCATGTAGCAGCTGTGCTTCGCGGGCCGGATGCGGGAGCCGCGTGCTGAACAAACTTGGGCCGCAGACCACGCATACCATCGTGGTGCCCAGCGACGAACCCTTAGCGCCCGGTCAAAAAGTTGAACTGGGTATTGCCGAAGGTAGCCTGCTGGGTTCAGCGATGTTGGTCTACATGTCTCCGTTGGCGGGGCTCTTTCTCTTCGCGGCGCTATTCCAGGTGCTGTTTGGTTCCGACTTTGCGGCATTAAGCGGAGCCGTGCTGGGGGGCGTGGGCGGATTCCTGATTGCCCGTGGATACTCTCGTAAGCTTGCTGAGCGCGAAGCCTGGCAGCCGGTCATTCTGAACGTTGCTCTTCCACCCGATCTCATTCGCGTCGAAACCCAACAGTGATAGCTTTGCCTGATGGCGCTTGTGTCGCCATCCGGCAAAAGTTTCACCGACTTTGCAAAGTTGTTTCCAGTTCCCGCTATCCTTGCTCTATGAACATTTCCTCGCCTCAGCGTTGTAGTGTAGAATGCGGCGTTTCACTTAAACAGACGTTAAGCTCAGATCAGCGACTTCTCAGAGCCTGCTCAGGCGGGCGTAAGGCACAATAATTACACTATATGAAGAACATACGTAACTTTTCAATCATAGCTCACATCGACCACGGTAAATCGACGCTGTCTGACCGTATTATCCAGATCTGCGGTGGCCTGTCTGACCGTGAAATGGAAGCGCAGGTTCTCGACTCGATGGATCTTGAGCGTGAGCGCGGTATTACTATCAAAGCGCAGAGCGTGACGCTCGATTTCAAAGCATCTGATGGTGAAACCTATCAGCTTAACTTTATCGACACCCCGGGCCACGTTGACTTCTCGTATGAAGTTTCCCGCTCGCTTGCCGCCTGTGAAGGCGCACTGCTGGTGGTTGATGCCGGACAGGGCGTCGAAGCACAGACCCTGGCTAACTGCTATACCGCCATGGAAATGGATCTGGAAGTGGTGCCGGTACTGAATAAAATTGACCTGCCAGCCGCCGATCCTGAGCGTGTGGCGGAAGAGATCGAAGATATCGTCGGTATCGATGCGACGGATGCCGTTCGCTGTTCGGCGAAAACCGGCGTTGGCGTCACTGACGTTCTTGAACGTCTGGTGCGCGACATCCCGCCGCCGGAAGGCGACCCGGAAGGTCCGTTACAGGCGCTGATCATCGACTCCTGGTTCGATAACTACCTGGGCGTCGTATCACTGGTGCGTATTAAAAACGGCACCATGCGTAAAGGCGACAAAATTAAAGTGATGAGCACCGGTCAGGTCTATAACGCTGACCGTCTGGGCATCTTCACGCCAAAACAGGTTGACCGTACCGAGCTGAAATGCGGCGAGGTGGGTTGGTTGGTTTGTGCGATTAAAGACATCCTGGGCGCACCGGTTGGCGATACCCTGACGCAGGCGCGTAACCCGGCGGACAAGCCGCTGCCAGGCTTTAAAAAAGTGAAGCCACAGGTTTACGCCGGTCTGTTCCCGGTGAGCTCTGACGACTACGAAAACTTCCGTGACGCGCTCGGCAAGCTGAGCCTCAACGACGCCTCCCTGTTCTATGAACCGGAAAGCTCAACCGCGCTGGGCTTCGGCTTCCGCTGTGGCTTCCTCGGTCTGCTGCACATGGAGATCATTCAGGAACGTCTGGAACGTGAATACGATCTGGATCTGATCACTACCGCGCCGACCGTAGTCTACGAAGTCGAAACCACGGCGAAAGAGACGATCTACGTCGATAGCCCGTCCAAGCTGCCGCCGTTGAACAACATTTACGAACTGCGTGAGCCGATTGCTGAGTGTCACATGCTGCTGCCGCAGGCTTACCTCGGTAACGTCATCACGCTGTGTATCGAGAAGCGCGGCGTACAGACCAACATGGTTTACCACGGTAACCAGGTGGCGCTGACCTATGAAATTCCGATGGCGGAAGTGGTACTCGACTTCTTCGACCGTCTGAAGTCAACTTCTCGCGGCTATGCGTCGCTGGACTATAACTTCAAACGTTTCCAGGCGTCTGACATGGTGCGCGTTGATGTTCTCATCAACAACGAACGTGTCGATGCGCTGGCGCTGATTACCCACCGCGACAACTCCCAGAGCCGTGGTCGTGAACTGGTCGAGAAGATGAAAGATCTGATCCCTCGCCAGCAGTTTGATATCGCGATCCAGGCGGCCATTGGTACGCACATCATCGCGCGTTCAACGGTTAAGCAGCTGCGTAAAAACGTTCTGGCGAAATGCTACGGTGGCGATATCAGCCGTAAGAAAAAGCTGCTGCAAAAACAGAAAGAGGGTAAAAAGCGCATGAAGCAGATCGGTAACGTCGAACTGCCACAGGAAGCCTTCCTCGCCATTCTGCATGTCGGTAAAGACAGCAAATAATCTTAAGGAGTTGGCATGGCGAACATGTTTGCCCTGATTCTGGTGATTGCCACACTGGTGACGGGCATTTTATGGTGCGTAGATAAATTCATCTTCGCGCCTAAACGCCGGGAGCGTCAGGCAGCAGCGCAAGCTGCTGCAGGTGATTCACTGGATAAAGCAACGCTGAAAAAAGTGGCCCCTAAGCCAGGCTGGCTGGAAACCGGGGCATCCGTTTTCCCGGTTTTAGCTATTGTGCTGGTGGTGCGTTCATTTATTTATGAGCCGTTCCAGATCCCGTCTGGTTCGATGATGCCGACACTGCTTATCGGTGACTTTATCCTGGTGGAGAAATTCGCCTACGGGATTAAAGATCCGATTTACCAGAAAACGCTGATCGAAACCGGCCATCCGAAACGCGGTGATATCGTGGTGTTTAAATACCCGGAAGATCCGCGTCTGGACTACATCAAACGTGCTGTCGGTTTACCGGGAGACAAAGTGACGTACGATCCGGTGGCGAAAGAGGTAACTATTCAGCCAGGATGCAGTTCCGGTCAGGCGTGTGAAAACGCGCTGCCGGTAACGTACTCTGATGTTCAGCCAAGTGATTTTGTGCAGACATTTGCGCGTCGTAACGGCGGTGAAGCGACCAGCGGCTTCTTTGAGGTTCCGCTGAATGAAACGAAAGATAACGGTATTCGCCTCTCCGAGCGTAAAGAAACGCTGGGTGAGGTAACGCACCGCATTCTGACCGTGCCAATCGCGCAGGATCAGGTGGGGATGTATTACCGCCAGCCAGGCCAGCAGTTGGCAACCTGGATCGTCCCGCCGGGACACTACTTCATGATGGGTGATAACCGTGACAACAGCGCGGACAGCCGTTACTGGGGATTTGTGCCGGAAGCGAATCTGGTTGGTAAAGCAACCGCTATCTGGATGAGTTTCGATAAGCAAGAAGGCGAATGGCCGACCGGTGTGCGCTTAAGCCGTATTGGTGGCATTCACTAATCGCTGATAATCGTTCACGTTGTCGTCATTATGGCGACAGCGTGAATTATTTCTCGGATAAATTCCCGCAGACTAACGACATCCCTTGTCGTTGTGTATAGAATATTCCCCCGAAGTTTGAGGTTGGCACCGACAGGTTGCCACGGCACACGAAACAGCGTTGGTTTGTGTATAAATGCATTCAGCCGAAGCGGGATGGCTAAGCGAAATGCGTATATCAGGTCTGTTTCGTGTGCTGAATTGTTGACGCATTCATTTATTGGTATCGCATGAACCCCATCGTAATTAATCGGCTTCAACGGAAGCTGGGCTACACTTTTAATCATCAGGAGCTGTTGCAGCAGGCATTAACTCACCGTAGCGCCAGCAGCAAACATAACGAGCGTTTAGAATTTTTAGGCGACTCTATTCTGAGCTTTGTTATCGCTAATGCGCTGTATCACCGTTTTCCGCGTGTGGATGAAGGTGATATGAGTCGCATGCGCGCGACGCTGGTTCGCGGCAATACGCTGGCTGAATTAGCCCGTGAGTTTGACCTCGGTGAATGTTTACGTTTGGGGCCAGGCGAGCTGAAAAGCGGCGGTTTCCGTCGTGAATCGATCCTGGCAGATACCGTTGAAGCTTTGATCGGCGGCGTCTTCCTCGACAGCGATATTCAAACCGTTGAACAACTGATCCTGAACTGGTATCAGACTCGTCTGGATGAAATTAGCCCAGGCGATAAACAAAAAGATCCGAAAACGCGCCTGCAGGAATATTTGCAGGGTCGCCACCTGCCGCTACCGTCCTATCTGGTGGTGCAGGTTCGTGGTGAAGCACACGATCAAGAATTTACTATCCACTGCCAGGTCAGCGGCCTGAGTGAACCGGTGGTTGGCACAGGTTCGAGCCGTCGTAAGGCTGAGCAGGCTGCCGCCGAACAGGCGTTGAAAAAACTGGAGCTGGAATGAGCGAAGAGAAAACTTACTGCGGATTTATTGCCATCGTCGGTCGCCCGAACGTCGGCAAATCCACCCTGTTGAATAATCTGCTTGGGCAGAAGATTTCCATTACCTCACGTAAGGCTCAGACAACACGTCACCGTATTGTTGGCATCCATACCGAAGGTGCGTATCAGGCAATTTATGTTGATACCCCGGGCCTGCATATGGAAGAAAAACGGGCGATCAACCGCCTGATGAACAAAGCGGCAAGCAGCTCGATTGGTGATGTTGAACTGGTTATTTTCGTTGTGGAAGGCACCCGCTGGACGCCGGACGACGAAATGGTGCTCAACAAGCTGCGCGACGGTAAAGCCCCGGTTATTCTGGCTGTGAACAAAGTTGACAACGTTCAGGAAAAAGCCGATTTACTGCCGCACCTGCAGTTTCTGGCAAGCCAGATGAACTTCCTTGATATTGTCCCGATTTCTGCCGAAACCGGCCTGAATGTTGATACCGTTGCGGGCATCGTGCGTAAGCACCTGCCGGAAGCCATTCATCACTTCCCGGAAGATTACATCACCGACCGTTCTCAGCGCTTTATGGCGTCTGAAATCATCCGTGAAAAGCTGATGCGTTTTCTGGGGGCTGAACTGCCGTACTCCGTTACCGTGGAGATTGAACGTTTTATCTCTAACGAACGCGGTGGTTACGATATTAACGGGCTGATCCTCGTTGAACGTGAAGGGCAGAAGAAGATGGTTATTGGCAACAAAGGGGCCAAAATTAAAACCATCGGCATCGAAGCGCGTAAAGACATGCAGGAGATGTTCGAAGCGCCCGTTCACCTCGAGCTGTGGGTGAAAGTGAAATCCGGCTGGGCCGATGACGAGCGCGCGCTGCGTAGCCTCGGTTACGGCGACGACGTCTAATTTTTCATAGGTTATGGCTTTCGAGGTGCAGGAAGGCGGCAAGACCGCAGATCCTCGGGAGCTTACTCAAGTGAGTGACTGGGGTGAGTGGGCGCAGCCAACACACCTGCAGCTTGAAAGACGGCGGGTATGATGGAAGGATGGCAACGCGCTTTTGTCCTGCATAGCCGCCCGTGGAGCGAAACCAGTCTCGTGCTGGACGTCTTCACGGAAGAATCGGGTCGTGTGCGCCTGGTGGCTAAAGGCGCGCGCTCCAAACGTTCTAATCTCAAAGGCGCGCTCCAGCCTTTTACTCCGTTGTTGCTTCGCTTTGGTGGACGTGGTGAGGTCAAAACCTTACGCAGTGCCGAAGCCGTTTCTCTGGCTCTCCCCCTTAGCGGTATCACACTGTACAGCGGCTTGTATATCAACGAGCTTATCTCTCGTGTACTTGAGTATGAGACCCGCTTTTCTGAACTCTTTTTCGACTACCTCAACTGTATTCAGGCGCTGGCTGGCGCGACGGGTTCGCCAGAGCCTGCGCTGCGTCGCTTTGAGCTGGCCTTACTTGGACATCTGGGGTACGGCGTCGATTTTACCCACTGTGCGGGTAGTGGCGAGCCGGTGGACGACACCATGACCTATCGTTATCGGGAAGAAAAAGGGTTTATCGCAAGCGTAGTGATTGATAACGCCACCTTTACCGGACGCCATCTGAAAGCACTCGAATCGCGGGAATTTCCGGATGCTGATACGCTTCGCGCCGCGAAACGCTTTACCCGCATGGCGTTAAAGCCGTATCTTGGTGGTAAGCCGTTAAAAAGCCGGGAACTGTTCCGGCAATTTATGCCAAAACGCGCAGTAAAAACAAAAAATGATTAACGAGGATGGATTGCCATGGCCGAATTACTGTTAGGCGTCAACATTGACCACATTGCCACTTTACGTAATGCACGCGGCACCGCATACCCTGACCCGGTTCAGGCGGCGTTTATCGTTGAGCAGGCGGGCGCAGACGGCATTACCGTGCACCTGCGTGAAGATCGTCGCCATATTACCGATCGCGACGTGCGCATTTTGCGCCAGACGCTGGATACGCGTATGAATCTGGAAATGGCGGTAACCGAAGAGATGCTGGCGATTGCCGTTGAGACTAAGCCGCATTTTTGCTGCCTGGTGCCGGAAAAACGTCAGGAAGTGACGACTGAAGGTGGCCTGGATGTCGCTGGTCAGCGTGACAAGATGCGTGATGCCTGCAAACGCCTGGCGGACGCAGGCATTCTGGTTTCGCTGTTTATCGATGCTGATGACGAACAGATTAAGGCCGCTGCTGAAGTCGGCGCGCCGTACATCGAAATTCACACCGGCTGTTACGCCGATGCGAAAACCGACGCTGAACAGGCCAGCGAACTGGCGCGTATCGCCAAAGCGGCGACCTTTGCCGCCAGCCTTGGCCTGAAGGTGAATGCGGGTCACGGCCTGACGTACCATAACGTTAAAGCCATCGCGCGGATCCCGGAAATGCACGAGTTGAACATTGGCCATGCCATTATCGGCCGCGCGGTGATGAGCGGTCTGAAAGATGCAGTAGTCGAAATGAAGCGCCTGATGCTGGAAGCGCGTGGCTAATGGCGATTCTGGGATTAGGTACGGATATCGTGGAGATTGCCCGCATCGAAGCGGTGATCTCCCGTTCCGGCGACCGTCTGGCAAGACGCGTGCTCAGCGACAACGAATGGGCAATCTGGGAGACGCATCAGCAACCGGTGCGCTTTCTGGCGAAGCGTTTTGCGGTCAAAGAGGCGGCAGCAAAAGCCTTTGGTACCGGTATTCGCAACGGTCTGGCGTTTAATCAGTTTGAAGTCTTTAACGACGAACTCGGTAAGCCGCGTCTGCGGTTATGGGGGGAGGCGTTAAAACTGGCGGAAAAACTCGGCGTCGCACATATGCATGTGACGCTGGCCGATGAGCGTCACTACGCCTGCGCCACGGTGATTATCGAGAGCTAACGTTTTGTCGGCCTGATAAGCATAGCGTCATCAGGCAACGTTACAGCTTATCGGCGTGGTGCATCAGTACAAACTTATCCCACAGCTGCTCTTCCGTTTCGACATGTGCCGGATCTTTCAAAATAGTATTGGGGATCGGGCACACCTTCTGGCAGGTTGGCGTGTCGTAATGGCCTACGCATTCCGTACACTTGTCGCTGTTAATCTCGTAAATGCTGTCACCCATCGAAATCGCCTCATTCGGGCATTCGGGCTCGCACATATCGCAATTGATACACTTTTTAGTGATTAACAGGGCCATCAGGAAACTCTCAAAACATCACAAATCGGGCGGGCATTATACGCGCATTCTTTGCTCAGACCAGTTTTTTTACCAGTGCTTCGCTGTGGCGAATGCGTTCCGGGGCATGCTCCAGATCTTGCTGCACCAGCGCCATAAACAGTAAATCAGTGAGCATCATTTGCGCATGGGTAGAGGAAATCGCTGCGCTGCGCGTGGCCTGTTCTTCAGCAATCGTGTACAGACAATGAGTTGCGCGCTGTTGCAGGGCGTTAGGGGTAAATCCGGTGATGGCGAGAATTTTGGCTCCGGCGCGCAACGTTTCATCCGCAGCCAGGTTGAGTTCGCGGCGTTCTCCGGTATACGAAATGGCCAGCAGCAGATCGTTGGGTGAAAGCGCCTGCACCGCCGCCAGCAGGGCGTGCATATCGCGTTCAACCACCGCGTTAAACCCAATCTTTAGCAGTTTCCAGGCAAAATTCTGCGCTACCAGACCCGATGCGCCAATCCCGGTCAGGATAATGCGCCGGGCTGAGCGCAGCATCGTGACGCTCTCTATCAGTTTCTCTTCGCTGTTGACGTCCAGCGTCGCATGCATCGCCGCCACGTTCTCTTTAATCAGTTTTTCGCCCACCATACGCATGGGGTCGTCACCGCGAATCTGATTATGCACCGGAATGGAATGAGGGTTGGGATTGCTGGCCAACGCTTCGCTAATCGCCAGTTTCAGCGCCGGAAACCCTTTAAAGCCCATCTTTTGCGCGAACTTCACCACGCTGGACTGGCTGACGCCTGCTTCAAAGGCCAGCTGCTGTGAGCTGAGATGACGCGCGGTATCCGGCTGAGCAAGAAGATAATCCGCAAGTTTTTTATCGCTTTGCGCGAGGTCCGGGTAACGCTGACGAATGCGAATTAAACAGTTCATGCTGTCTCCTGGCGAAAACGTGATGGCGATTGCAAAACAAAATTTCACTCGCCTGGATGAATATAATATTCCATTATGACAGATTATTATGAATTAAAAATTCCTAAGGAACAAAAAATGAATCTCGGTGCATTAGTTTCAGAAACCCGCAATCCACAGACCATGGATCTGGATGCGCTCTCAACGTTGGAGTTGGTTCATCGATTTAATCAACAGGATACGCTGGTAGCGGAAGCAGTAAAAGCAACTCTGCCTCAAGTTGCGTGCGCGGTCGATGCGGCAGCCAACGCGTTAAAAGCTGGTGGACGCATTATTTACATGGGCGCAGGTACCAGCGGGCGTCTTGGGGTGCTGGACGCGTCTGAGTGCCCACCGACCTTCGGTGTACCGCATGGTCTGGTGGTTGGGCTGATTGCCGGGGGGCCGGGCGCGCTGCTCAAGGCGGTAGAAGGCGCGGAAGATAACCCGCAGTTAGGCGAGGACGATCTGCGCGCACTCAACCTTACCGCACAGGATCTGGTGGTTGGTCTGGCGGCTTCAGGTCGCACGCCGTATGTGATTGGCGGGCTGAAATATGCGCGTTCGGTGGGTTGTACGACGGCGGCTATTTCCTGCAATCCGGATTCTCCTGTCGCGCATGAAGCGGATATTGCTATCTCCCCGGTGGTGGGACCGGAGGCGTTGACCGGGTCAACACGGCTGAAATCCGGCACCGCGCAAAAACTGGTGCTCAATATGATCTCCACCGGTGCGATGGTGAAATTTGGCAAGGTGTACCAGAACCTGATGGTGGATATGCAGGCAACCAACGTCAAACTGGTCGATCGAGCGTGCCGTATGGTGGTTGAAGCCACCGGCATTGCGCGTGAACAGGCGCAAGCGCTGTTAAAGCAGACTGATTTTGACGTTAAGCCAGCGATTTTAATGGCGCTCACCGGCCTGGATGCCGCTGCCGCCCGTGAAAAGCTTGCCGCTCACCAGGGTTTTTTACGCGCGGCGTTAGAACACTAAGAGGTGTATATGGATAAGACGGCGGTGCTGGCCAGCGACATTCTGCTGGGCGTAGGCGGAGAGCAAAATATTCTGCGCCTGGAAAACTGTATGACCCGCGTCAGGGTGGAAGTTCAGGATGACGATCAGATTGATATTCCCCGTCTCAGGCAACTGCCCGGTGTTAGCGGTTACGTGAAGCAGGGCGCGCAGCATCAGATAATCGTCGGCCCCGGTAAAGCTGCCAAGGTGGTGGATGCCATGCGCTCCCTGATTGCCGGTGGCGGCGAGCGTGCACATGTGAATAATATCGAGCGCACCAAATCAGAGGCCAAAGCGAAGTACAAAGCGCCAATGAGCGATGCGCTGCGCAAGCTGGCGAACGTCTTTATCCCTCTTATTCCGGCGTTTATCGCCTCCGGTTTGATCACCGGCATTATAAACATCCTTAAGCGGCCGGATATCGTGGGGGATTTTGCGACCCATTATCCGAATATGCTGGGGCTGATGGGCATATTTGGCAGCGCCGTGTTTGCCATCATGAATATTCTGGTTGGGGTGAATACCGCCAAAGTCTTCGGCGGCTCTCTGGCGATGGGCGGGGTGATGGCGGGGATCCTCTCCAGTCCGCAGCTGGCGCAGATTACCCTGTTTGGCGAAGCGTTGCAGCCGGGGCGCGGCGGGGTGATCGCAGTGCTGCTGGTGGTTGCGCTGATGTGTTGGATCGAGCGCAAATTCCGCGAACTGTTGCCGGAATCGCTGGAGCTTATTCTTAACCCGCTGCTGACCACCATCATTACCGGGGCCATCGCGATTGTGGCGCTACAACCGCTTGGAGGCTGGATTTCTGAATCTATCGCTCACGGCGCATCCTGGGCTATCGACCGCGGCGGGTTCCTGGTTGGTGCCATACTAGCGGGAACTTTCCTGCCATTGGTGCTCACCGGACTTCATCAAGGGTTGGTGCCCATCCACGTTGAGCTGGTACAGGCACACGGTTATAACGCGCTCTTTCCTATCCTGGCGATGGCTGGCGTTGGACAAGTAGGGGCTGCGATAGCGGTGTTGATGAAAACCCGTAATGCGCGGCTAAAGAAAGTGATCAAAGGAGCGCTGCCGGTCGGGCTGCTGGGCATTGGCGAGCCGCTTATTTTTGGCGTCACGCTGCCGTTGGGTAAACCGTTTATCGGTGCCTGCCTTGGCGGAGCGGTAGGCGGGGCGCTGATTAGCTACTGGAAGGTGGCGACGGTTATCACCTTTGGCATCTCCGGTTTGCCGCTGGCACTGACGATTGTTGCCGGAAAAGTGATGTTCTATCTGTTAGGCTATCTGGTAGCAGTTATCGCCGGGTTCCTGTTTACCTGGCTATTGGGGTTCAACGATCCAGAGGAATAAGGTTTGACCAATCACCAGCGCCGCGTTGTTTTTTTTGATTTGGATGGCACGTTACATCAGCAGGATATGTTCGGTAGCTTTATACGTTATCTGCTGCGTCGCCAGCCGCTGAACGCGTTGCTTGTGCTGCCTCTGCTACCGGTGATTGCGCTGGCGCTGCTGATACAAGGGCGCGCCGCCCGCTGGCCAATGAGCCTGCTGTTGTGGGGATGCACTTTTGGTCGTAGCGAGGCGCGTCTGAAAGGGCATCAGGCTGACTTTGTGCGCTGGTTTCGCAGTAACGTGACGGCCTTTCCGCTCGTGCAACAGCGGCTGACAACCTACCTGTTAAGCTCTGACGCCGAAATCTGGCTTATCACTGGCTCCCCGCAGTCGCTGGTCGAGCAGGTGTACTTCGACACGCCGTGGCTACTGCGAGTCAATCTGATCGCCAGTAAAATGGCGCGGGGATTCGGCGGGTGGGTGCTGCCTCTGCGCTGTCTGGGCCATGAGAAAGTGACGCAACTGGAACGCCACATTGGTGCGCCGCTTCAGCTTTACAGTGGCTACAGCGACAGTAATCAGGACAATCCTCTGCTCTCTTTTTGCCAGCATCGCTGGCGCGTCACGCCGCGCGGAGAGCTGCAACAACTCGAATAGAGTAAACGATAGCGTCTGTGTATAATGCGCCCGCTTTGATTACTGGAGTTACCCCTTTGTCTGAAGTTGAATTTAGCCACGAATACTGGATGCGTCATGCTTTAACGCTGGCTAAGCGCGCCTGGGATGAGCGTGAAGTCCCGGTGGGCGCGGTATTGGTACATAACAACCGCGTGATTGGCGAAGGCTGGAACCGTCCGATTGGTCACCATGATCCGACTGCCCACGCTGAAATTATGGCGCTGCGTCAGGGCGGCCTGGTGCTGCAAAACTACCGTCTGTTGGATACCACGCTGTATGTCACTCTGGAGCCGTGTGTGATGTGCGCAGGCGCGATGGTGCACAGCCGTATCGGCCGGGTCGTTTTTGGCGCGCGCGATGCGAAAACGGGGGCAGCCGGGTCATTAATGGATGTACTGCATCACCCTGGAATGAATCATCGGGTGGAGGTGACCGAAGGGGTGCTACGGGATGAATGCGCCACGTTGCTCAGTGATTTCTTCCGCATGCGTCGTCAGGAAATCAAAGCGCTGAAAAAAAACGCCAATTTGTAAATGCCGGTCTGATTGCCTGATGACGCTGCGCTTATCAGGCCTACGAAGCTACTTGCCCTCTTTTTTCTGCGGTGAAAACAGCAGGGAAGGGGAGTGCGACAGGTAATTTGACGACGTCTGAGACAAAAACGCCGAAAGCGGCAATTCATCTTTACCTATTAGCTCTGCCGGCGTCACCGCCGGGTAATCCTGCGCCAGTTGCTGCGTTTCAAGCGCCCGTTTTTCTTTCTCCTGCAGATACCCCACCAGGCTAATCTGGTACTTACGGATATTTTCTACATAAGCGTAGGCTTCGTGGCCTCGCGCATAACCATAGGTCAGCTTGTTGTAATACGGCTTTTGGCTGAGCAGTGGCAGACGCTGTTTTACGTCGGACCAGCTGTTCGGATTGCCTTTGGTTTTCACGGTCAGCGCCCGTGCATCCAGCATGTGCGCATAACCCATGTTGTAGGCTGCGAGCGCAAACCAGATGCGTTCCCCTTCGGGGACGGTATCGGGCACTTTACTCATCATATCCTGCAAATACCGCGCGCCGCCGCTGATGCTTTGTTCGGCATCGGTACGGTCGGTAAGTCCGAGACTTTGAGCGGTATTTTTGGTCAGCATCATCAACCCGCGTACGCCGGTCGGGGAAGTGGCCTGCGCGTCCCAGTGTGACTCCTGATAAGAGATTGCGGCGAGCAGTCGCCAGTCTATCTCCTGAGCATATTTCTCAAACAGCGGCTTAAGGTCCGGCAATACGCTGTCTACGGCGCGTAAAAAGGTGCGGGTATCGACATAGTCAAAATCATCGCCATGTCCGAGATACTTTTCTTCTAGTCGCGCCAGAGAGCCGTCTTCATTCATGGTGTTAAAAAAATCCAACAGGGCGGCAGACAGCGTGTTGTCATCGTCCAGGCGACTAAACCAGGTCACCGGCTGTTCGTCAGATACGTCCAGCGCTACGGCCAGTTCAGGATGTACGCGCTGGTATAAGCTGATGGCGACGGAATCGGCAATGGTGTAATCCAGCTTCCCGGCGATAACATCATCAAGCAGTTCAGTAGTGCCCTTTTTGTCATCCACCTTCCAGCTCAGATCGGGAAATTTATTCTCTTTAAGTAACTGGAGATCGTTAACCACCACGTGTCCCGGGGCGATGGTCAGCTGATTTTCGTTCACAGTGGCAAGAGTGCGCGGGCGGTATTGCCCAACCCGATACACCAACTGTTGTGAAACCGAATAGTAGGTTGGGCCGGGCTGGTAATTTTTCACCCGCTCGCTGTTATATACCAGGCCTGCGGCTAACAGATCGGCATGGCCGTTATCCAGGTCGTCAAAGAGCTGGCTGATGTTCTGGCGCACGGTGACTTTTAACTTCACGCCCAGGTAGTTGGCGAACGCCTGAGTCAGTTCATAATCCAGGCCGAATTTCTTACCGTTGAGGGTCGCGTAAGTTAACGGCGAGTCGAGGGTACTGACGCGCAGTTCTCCCCGCGACTGAATGGCGGCGATACGATTTTCGGCTTTACCGAACCAGGGAATAGATGGCCAGAGGGCCGCTGCCAACAACAGCGTTAATATGCCGATGAACAGATAATTAATCTTTAATTTTTTCAATTAGTTAATTCTCTGAACCGTACGTTGTCTCTGCCTGCTGTGGTGATGATTAAGAAGTGAAGTCGTCATTAATGAGCGGCATTTTGCTTAAACTTGCGTCAGTTGGCAACTTATTCTGAAACCAGACCGCATTTGATGATAAGAGAAGGTCGTGATTTTATTTCGACGCAAACGGTTTCGTCGGCGCGGTAGATTCTTTATAATGACGCCCGTTTCCCCCACTTGGGCACACCGAAAGCTTAGAAGACGAGAGACTTATGATGGAAATTCTGCGTGGTTCACCTGCACTGTCTGCATTCCGTATTAATAAACTGCTGGCACGTTTTCAGGCTGCCAACCTCCAGGTCCACAATATTTACGCCGAGTACGTCCATTTTGCCGATCTGAATGCACCGTTGAATGAGGATGAGCACGCCCAGCTTGTACGCCTGCTGAAATATGGTCCTGCTCTTCACAGCCATGCCCCTGAAGGCAAACTGCTGCTGGTTACGCCTCGCCCTGGCACCATCTCCCCGTGGTCTTCTAAAGCGACTGATATTGCCCACAACTGCGGCCTGCAACAGATTAGCCGTCTGGAACGTGGCATTGCCTGGTATGTAGAAGCCTCTACGCTGACCGCTGAGCAGTGGCAGATGGTTGCCGACGAACTGCACGACCGCATGATGGAAACGGTTTTCTCTGCGCTGAACGATGCCGAAAAACTGTTTGTCCATCACCAGCCTGCGCCGGTCTCCAGTGTTGATCTGCTGGGTGAGGGACGCCAGGCGCTGATCGACGCAAACCTGCGTCTGGGTCTGGCGCTGGCGGAAGACGAAATCGACTATCTGCAGGATGCGTTTACCAAACTGGGACGCAACCCGAACGACATTGAACTGTACATGTTTGCGCAGGCTAACTCCGAGCACTGCCGCCACAAAATTTTTAACGCCGACTGGGTTATCGACGGTAAACAGCAGCCCAAGTCGTTGTTCAAGATGATTAAAAACACTTTCGAAACCACGCCGGACCACGTGCTGTCTGCCTATAAAGACAACGCCGCGGTAATGGAAGGTTCTGAAGTGGGCCGCTACTTTGCCGACCACAAAACCGGCCGCTACGATTTCCATCAGGAGCCAGCCCACATCCTGATGAAGGTTGAAACCCACAACCACCCGACGGCTATCTCTCCGTGGCCGGGCGCGGCTACCGGCTCCGGCGGCGAAATCCGCGACGAGGGTGCAACCGGTCGCGGTGCAAAACCGAAAGCCGGGCTGGTGGGCTTCTCCGTTTCCAACCTGCGTATTCCTGGCTTTGAACAGCCGTGGGAAGAAGACTTTGGTAAGCCGGACCGTATTGTTACCGCGCTCGATATCATGACCGAAGGTCCGTTGGGCGGCGCGGCGTTTAACAACGAATTCGGTCGCCCGGCGCTGACCGGCTACTTCCGCACCTACGAAGAAAAGGTCAACAGCCACAACGGCGAAGAGCTACGCGGTTACCATAAACCGATCATGCTGGCGGGCGGGATCGGTAACATCCGTGCCGATCACGTGCAAAAAGGTGAGATCGTCGTTGGCGCCAAGCTGATCGTCCTCGGCGGCCCGGCGATGAACATCGGGCTTGGCGGCGGGGCGGCCTCCTCTATGGCTTCCGGCCAGTCTGATGCCGATCTTGATTTCGCTTCGGTACAGCGCGACAACCCGGAAATGGAACGTCGTTGCCAGGAAGTTATCGACCGCTGCTGGCAGATGGGCGATGCGAACCCGATCCTGTTTATCCATGACGTTGGCGCAGGCGGTCTGTCTAACGCCATGCCGGAGTTGGTAAGCGATGGCGGTCGCGGCGGTAAGTTCCAGCTGCGCGATATTCTTAGCGACGAGCCGGGTATGAGCCCGCTGGAAATCTGGTGTAACGAATCCCAGGAGCGTTATGTGCTGGCGGTTGCCGCTGACCAGCTACCGCTGTTTGACGAACTGTGTAAGCGCGAGCGCGCGCCGTATGCGGTGATCGGTGAGGCCACTGAAGAACAGCATCTCACACTGAGCGACAGCCACTTCGATAACCAGCCGATCGACATGCCGCTTGATGTGCTGCTGGGTAAAACCCCGAAAATGACCCGCGATGTGCAGACGCTGAAAGCCAAAGGCGACGCCCTGAATCGTGGCGAAATCTCGATTGCAGATGCGGTTAACCGCGTGCTGCATCTGCCGACTGTCGCTGAGAAAACGTTCCTCGTGACGATCGGCGACCGTACCGTTACCGGCATGGTGGCGCGTGACCAGATGGTTGGTCCGTGGCAGATCCCGGTAGCCAACTGCGCGGTCACCACCGCAAGTCTGGATAGCTACTACGGTGAAGCGATGTCTATCGGTGAGCGTGCGCCAGTTGCGCTACTGGATTTCTCGGCCTCTGCGCGTCTGGCGGTAGGTGAAGCGCTGACTAACATTGCGGCAACGCAGATTGGCGATATCAAACGCATTAAACTGTCGGCTAACTGGATGGCGGCTGCGGGTCACCCCGGTGAAGATGCCGGGCTGTACGAAGCGGTAAAAGCCGTTGGGGAAGAATTATGTCCGGCGCTTGGCCTGACTATTCCGGTGGGCAAAGACTCTATGTCGATGAAAACCCGCTGGCAGGAAGGTAATGAGCAGCGTGAAATGACTTCGCCGCTGTCGCTGGTGATCACCGCCTTTGCCCGCGTGGAAGACGTGCGCCACACGATAACCCCACAGCTCTCTACTGAAGACAACGCCCTGCTGCTGATTGACCTCGGTCTTGGTCACAACGCGCTGGGCGCGACGGCGCTGGCACAGGTTTATCGTCAACTGGGCGACAAGCCTGCCGACGTGCGTAACGTTGAGCAACTGAAAGGCTTCTACGACGCCATTCAGGCGCTGGTCGCGCAGCGTAAGCTGCTGGCCTACCATGACCGTTCCGACGGCGGACTGCTGGTTACGCTGGCGGAAATGGCCTTCACCGGTCACTGCGGTATTGACGCTGATATCCACTCGCTGGGTGACGATCGTCTGGCGGCGCTGTTTAATGAAGAGCTGGGCGCAGTGATCCAGGTTCGCGCTGCTGACCGTGAAGCGGTTGAGGTGTTGCTGGCACAACATGGCCTGGCAGATTGCGTGCACTATCTCGGCCAGGCGGTAACGGGTGACCGTTTCACCCTGAGCGCCAACGGTCAGCCGGTGTTCAGCGAAAGCCGCACCACGCTGCGCATGTGGTGGGCGGAAACCACCTGGCAGATGCAGCGTCTGCGCGACAACCCGGAGTGTGCCGATCAGGAACACGACGCGAAAACCAACGATGCCGATCCTGGTCTCAACGTTAAACTGTCGTTTGATATCAACGAAGATGTTGCCGCCCCGTACATCGCTACCGGCGCGCGTCCAAAAGTGGCCGTGCTGCGCGAGCAGGGCGTGAACTCCCACGTCGAAATGGCGGCTGCCTTCCACCGTGCGGGCTTTGACGCCATCGATGTGCATATGAGCGACCTGCTGGGCGGACGCATCGGTCTGGGTAACTTCCAGGCGCTGGTAGCCTGTGGCGGTTTCTCTTACGGCGATGTGCTCGGCGCAGGGGAAGGCTGGGCGAAGTCGATTCTGTTCAACAACCGCGTCCGCGATGAGTTCGAAACCTTCTTCCATCGCCCGCAAACGCTGGCGCTCGGAGTGTGTAACGGTTGCCAGATGATGTCTAACCTGCGTGAACTGATCCCGGGAAGCGAGCTGTGGCCACGCTTTGTGCGTAACCACTCCGATCGTTTTGAAGCCCGCTTCAGCCTGGTCGAAGTGACGCAAAGCCCGTCTTTACTGCTTGCCGATATGGTTGGTTCGATGATGCCGATTGCCGTTTCTCACGGTGAAGGCCGTGTGGAAGTGCGTGACGGCGCGCATCTGGCCGCGCTGGAGAGTAAGGGACTGGTGGCGCTGCGCTACGTTGATAACTTCGGTAAGGTGACCGAGACCTACCCGGCTAACCCGAACGGTTCGCCGAACGGAATTACTGCCGTTACTACTGAAAATGGTCGCGTCACCATTATGATGCCGCACCCGGAACGCGTATTCCGTACCGTGAGCAACTCCTGGCACCCGGAAAACTGGGGCGAGGACAGCCCGTGGATGCGTATCTTCCGCAACGCGCGTAAACAGCTCGGGTAATCAGCTCGATAACCTTTAAGCCCCTCTGTGTAAGGGGCTTTTTTTTGTCTGTCATTTTGTATGCCGCTATCCGACAATGCGTTTAAGTGTCGGGAAATCCCGACATAGGTGGGGTTACGTTGTCGTCAAAAAGAGACACTTAATTATATGATTTACAATGAATTTGTTTTTAAGTGCTGCAAGTGTTGCTGATTGGAGACGGTAAGGGTGAAAAATAGCCAAAATCATTTTTCATATAAATAAGAACATTTTCTATATTTATCATTGTGTTAATAAAGCGTTTTGAATATTGGCACAGATGCTGCATAATATAGCCCAGTGGCTCATTCACCTTCTTATGTCAGCCCCTTCGGGACGTGCTACATAAACTTCGAATGACGCACAACAAGGTGCCTGCCGTCCAACATCTGATATTAGCATCGCTCATATCAACCTTCGGGCGAAACGTCGAGTTAGGCACCGCCTTATTCCACAACAAAGCCGGGTTAATCCCGGCTTTGTTGTATCTGACGTTCCCCTCAGTTAGCATCAACCTATTCCTGTCCATTGAGAGTAACGCCTTGAAGCGCTGGTCTGTTTTCCCCCGATCTTTACGTCAATTGGTTACGTTGGCATTTTTGCTTATCCTGCTGCCGTTGTTAGTTTTGGCCTGGCAGGCGTGGCAAAGTCTGAATGCCCTGAGCGCGCAGGCGGCGCTGACGAACCAAACCACGCTGATTGACGCCAGACGCAGCGAAGCGATGACCAATGCTGCGCTGGAGATGGAGCGTAGCTACCGGCAATACTGTGTGCTTGATGACCCAACGCTGGCTAAGGTTTACCAGAGCCAACGTAAACGCTACAGCGACATGCTGGATGCGCATGCGGGCGTGTTGCCGGATACCAAGCTTTATCAGGCATTGCGTCAGGACCTCAACGATCTCGCGCAGTTGCAGTGCACTAACAGCGGTCCTGACAGCGTGGCGGCGGCGCGGCTGGACGCTTTCGCCAGTGCCAATACTGAAATGGTACAAGCGACGCGCACGGTCGTCTTTTCTCGTGGGCAGCAGCTACAGCAGGAAATAGCCGAACGTGGGCAGTTCTTTGGCTGGCAGGCGCTGGTGCTGTTTCTTGTCAGCCTGGCGATGGTGTTGCTGTTTACCCGCATGATAATCGGTCCGGTGAAGGGCATAGAAAAAATGATCAATCGTCTGGGGGAAGGGCGCTCGCTGGGCGATAGCGTATTATTTACGGGACCCCGGGAGCTGCGGTCCGTGGGCCAGCGCATTATCTGGCTGAGCGAACGTCTCTCCTGGCTGGAGTCACAACGACATCAGTTTTTACGCCACCTGTCTCATGAGCTGAAAACGCCTCTGGCGAGCATGCGCGAAGGTACCGAGCTGTTAGCCGATCAGGTCGTTGGGCCGTTAACGCCAGAGCAAAAAGAGGTGGTCGGTATTCTCGATGACAGTAGCCGCAACCTGCAAAAACTGATTGAGCAACTGCTCGATTACAACCGCAAGCTGGCGGATGACGAGGTTGAGCTTGAACGAGTGGAAATCGCGCCGCTGGTGGAAAGTGTCGTTTCTGCACATAGCCTGCCCGCTCGCGCCAAAATGATACATACTGATGTTGCGCTTGCGGTGAACGCCTGCCTGGCAGAACCGATGCTATTGATGAGCGTGCTGGACAATCTTTATTCCAATGCGGTGCACTATGGCGCTGAATCCGGTAACATTTGGATCCGCAGCAGTTTGCATGGCTCAATGGTATACATTGATGTAATGAATACCGGCACACCGATTCCAGAAGCAGAACAGACCATGATCTTCGAGCCTTTTTTCCAGGGTAGCCATCAGCGAAAAGGGGCGGTAAAAGGAAGCGGGTTGGGGCTGAGCATTGCCAGAGATTGCATCCGCCGTATGCGGGGCAAACTGTATCTGGTTGATGAGCATGCGCAAAACGTTTGTTTTCGCATAGAACTGCCGCTATCTGCAGCGAAAAATCACTAAAATAAACCTAAGTCTGGTGAGTATGCCATACGTTGTTGTCCGAATGCTTAAACGACATTTTTTCCGTCGCGTCATCCTCGCAAGCCTGCCGTGTCTGGCGCTGGTAGGCTGCGTCCCGAACGCGGTGAATCATATTATCGGCGACCCCTCGCAGGAGAAAATTCCGCCTCATCAACTGGCGGACTACCTTGCAACCGACTGTAGCGATATCTGGTCGCTGTCTGGTCAGCCCACAGAGACCAATCCGCTGTACTGGCTGCGGGCGATGGATTGCGCCAATCGCCTGATGCCGGTACAGGCGCGTAGTGAAGCCAGCACGATGATGCCTGATACCTGGCAGGGGGCTTTCAGGCGCGGGATCCTGCTTGATAACGCCAACATTACGCCGCCTGAAAGGCGGGAGACGGTTACGCGCCTCGACGCATTAAGCCCGCAAATTCCGCCACAGGTACGGCCGCTGTATCAGGTCTGGCGCAGTAGTCAGACGTTGCAGTTGCAACTGGCCGAAGAGCGTATGCGCTACAGCAAGCTTCAGCAGGCGTCAGACAGCGATCTTGATACGTTACGTCAGCAGCAGCAACATTTGCAGTCTCAGCTCGATCTCACGACCCGCAAGCTGGAGAATCTAACCGATATTGAACGCCAGCTTTCCACGCGCAAACCTGCCGGTAGTTACAACCCTGATGCGCCGCACGGGAACGAAAAAGTCACCCTACCTGATAACGAGGAAGGCGCAGCGCCGTCTGCCGATGAGGTCACGCCATGATAAGCCGTAAGCCCGCGCATCTGCTGCTGGTGGATGACGATCCCGGCCTGTTGAAATTACTTGGAATGCGCCTGACCAGCGAAGGCTACAGCGTCGTAACCGCAGAAAGCGGGCAGGAAGGGCTACGAGTGCTGAACCGTGAAAAAGTGGATCTGGTTATTAGCGATCTGCGCATGGATGAAATGGACGGCATGCAGCTGTTTACTGAAATCCAGAAAGTGCAACCGGGAATGCCGGTTATTATCCTTACCGCTCACGGTTCCATCCCCGACGCCGTTGCGGCGACCCAGCAAGGGGTGTTCAGCTTTCTCACTAAGCCGGTGGATAAAGACGCGTTATACCATGCGATCGACGGGGCGTTGGAACAGTCTGCGCCTGCCGCTGATGACAGCTGGCGTGAGTCCATCGTCACCCGCAGCCCACTGATGCTGCGCCTGCTGGAACAGGCGCGCATGGTGGCGCAATCGGACGTAAGCGTATTGATCAACGGCCAAAGCGGAACTGGGAAAGAAGTTTTTGCCCAGGCCATTCACAACGCCAGCCCGCGCAGCCACAAGCCCTTTATTGCCATTAACTGCGGCGCATTGCCGGAACAACTGCTGGAGTCCGAACTGTTTGGTCATGCGCGCGGCGCCTTTACCGGCGCGGTGAGCAATCGTGAAGGGCTGTTTCAGGCCGCGGAAGGCGGAACGCTGTTTCTCGATGAGATTGGCGATATGCCCGCGCCGTTGCAGGTTAAATTGCTACGTGTATTGCAGGAGCGAAAAGTCAGGCCGCTGGGCAGTAACCGCGATATCGATATTGATGTGCGGATCGTTTCCGCGACCCACCGCGATTTACCCAAAGCGATGGCTCGGGGGGAATTTCGCGAAGATTTGTACTATCGCCTCAACGTGGTGAGCCTGAAGATCCCGGCGCTGGCCGAGCGTACGGAAGATATTCCGCTGCTGGCAAACCATCTGCTGCGCCAGTCTGCTGAACGACACAAACCGTTCGTGCGCGCCTTTTCGACCGATGCCATGAAACGACTAATGACCGCCAGTTGGCCTGGTAACGTGCGTCAGTTGGTTAACGTGATTGAGCAGTGCGTGGCGTTGACCTCTTCGCCGGTGATCAGCGACGCGCTGGTGGAGCAGGCGCTGGAAGGGGAGAATACCGCGCTGCCGACCTTTGTTGAAGCGCGTAACCAGTTTGAACTCAACTACCTGCGTAAGCTGTTGCAAATCACCAAGGGCAATGTGACCCATGCGGCGCGAATGGCGGGGCGCAACCGCACCGAATTCTACAAGTTGCTCTCTCGCCATGAGCTGGATGCAAACGATTTCAAAGAATAAATCTGCGGATTATGTTAGTTTTATTCGATCAAAAGACAGGCGACCTTTTCAAGGAATAGCATGAAAAAGATTGATGCGATTATTAAACCCTTCAAGCTGGACGACGTCCGCGAAGCGCTGGCTGAAGTCGGCATTACCGGTATGACTGTAACAGAAGTGAAAGGGTTTGGCCGTCAGAAAGGCCATACTGAGCTGTACCGTGGTGCGGAATATATGGTGGATTTTCTGCCGAAGGTAAAAATTGAAATTGTGGTCACCGACGACATCGTCGATACCTGCGTCGACACCATTATTCGTACTGCCCAGACCGGTAAAATCGGTGACGGTAAGATTTTTGTCTTCGACGTGGCACGCGTGATTCGTATTCGCACCGGTGAAGAAGACGACGCGGCAATCTAAGCCGCGCCGTGCTTGCCGGATGGCGGTGTAAACACCTTATCAGGCCTACAATATCCCGTAGGCCTGATAAGCGCAGCGCCATCAGGCATGAGTAATTACAAGACTTTATGCGGGCCGAAGCATTCGTAATGAATGTTCTCGTTTTTCACGCCCAGGCCGACCAGCTGCTTCGCGGCAAACTGCATAAAGCCAACCGGACCGCACAGATAAAACTGCATCGCCGGATCGCTGATTGCGCCTTCCCGTTTGTTCAAATCCATCAGACCAATACTATCAAACGCACCTTTCGCGCGATCGGCTTCGGTTGGCTCACGATACCAGGTGTGTGCGCTAAAGCGTGGCAGCGTTTTGCCCAGTTCATTCACTTCATCGGCAAAGGCATGTACATCGCCATTTTCTGCCGCGTGGAACCAGTTAACCTGCGCCGTATGATTCGCTTTTGCCAGCGTATCCAGCATCGCCAGCATCGGGGTTTGACCCACGCCTGCTGAAATCAGAGAGACTGGGGTATCGGTTGCGACGTCCATAAAGAAATCGCCCGCAGGTGCGGCTAAGTGAACGACGTCGCCCACATTCGCATGGGTGTGCAGCCAGGTGGAAACCTGACCACCGTCTTCACGCTTCACAGCAATACGGTAGCCTTTGCCATCGGGTTTACGGGTCAGTGAGTACTGACGAATTTCCTGATGCGGGAAACCTTCCGGCTTCAGCCAGACGCCCAGGTATTGCCCCGGATGATATTCAGCCACTGCGCCACCGTCGACAGGTTCAAATTCAAAGCTGGTGATAAGCGCACTGCGTGGGGTTTTTGCCACGATGCGGAAAGGACGGGTACCTTCCCAGCCGCCATTTTTATTGGCATTTTCGCTGTAGATCTGCGCTTCACGGTTGATGAAAACGTTCGCCAGCACGCCGTATGCTTTGCCCCATGCATCCAGAACTTCCTGGCCCGGGCTGAACATTTCGTCCAGCGTTGCCAGCAAATGGCCACCTACGATGTTGTACTGCTCCGGTTTAATCTGGAAGCTGGTATGCTTCTGCGCGATTTTCTCAACGGCAGGCAACAGCGCCGCCAGGTTCTCGATATTGCTGGCATACGCGGCAATAGCGTTAAACAGCGCTTCCCGCTGATCGCCATTACGCTGGTTACTCATGTTGAAGATTTCTTTCAGCTCTGGGTTATGCGTAAACATGCGATCGTAGAAATGTGCGGTCAGCTTCGGGCCTGTTTCAACCAGCAGGGGAATGGTGGCTTTCACTGTAGCGATGGTTTGTGCGTCAAGCATACGGTCTTCCTTTATCTGAAATTTTAATGATGTATGTCAAATGCATCTTATAAAAAATACCCCTGCATTGTAAATGGTTCTTTGTAACTTTGCGTTGTAAAGGTTACATCGTGAAAAATCTGCATCACAAACCTGAAAAGAAATCCGTTGAAATTCAGCAGACCTTTGTTCTCCAAAGCCTTGCGTGCCGTGAAGGTAATCGTTTGCGTAAAATCCTTTGTCAAGACCTGTTATCGAAGAATGATTCGGTTATACTGTTCGCCGTCGTCCAACGGGACTGCCTTTTTAGGCCGAAATTCTATTGTTAGCTGAGTCAGGAGATGCGGATGTTAAAGCGTGAAATGAACATTGCCGATTATGATGCCGAACTGTGGCAGGCTATGGAGCAGGAAAAAGTACGTCAGGAAGAGCACATCGAACTGATCGCCTCCGAAAACTACACCAGCCCGCGTGTTATGCAGGCGCAGGGTTCTCAGCTGACCAACAAATACGCTGAAGGTTATCCGGGCAAGCGCTACTACGGCGGTTGTGAGTACGTTGATATCGTTGAGCAATTGGCTATCGATCGTGCAAAAGAGCTGTTTGGCGCTGACTACGCTAACGTACAGCCGCACTCCGGCTCCCAGGCTAACTTTGCTGTTTACACCGCTCTGCTGCAACCGGGTGATACCGTTCTGGGTATGAACCTGGCGCAAGGCGGCCACCTGACTCACGGTTCCCCGGTTAACTTCTCTGGCAAGCTGTACAACATCATCCCTTACGGTATTGATGAGTCCGGTAAAATTGACTACGAAGATATGGCTAAGCAGGCCAAAGAGCACAAGCCGAAGATGATCATCGGCGGATTCTCTGCTTACTCCGGCGTTGTTGACTGGGCAAAAATGCGTGAAATCGCCGACAGCATTGGTGCATACCTGTTCGTTGACATGGCGCACGTTGCGGGCCTTATCGCCGCAGGCGTTTACCCGAACCCGGTTCCACACGCACACGTAGTGACCACCACCACCCACAAAACCCTGGCGGGTCCGCGCGGCGGCCTGATCCTGGCTAAAGGCGGTGACGAAGAGCTGTACAAAAAGCTGAACTCCGCGGTGTTCCCAAGCGCGCAGGGCGGCCCGCTGATGCACGTGATCGCGGCGAAAGCCGTGGCGCTGAAAGAAGCGATGGAGCCTGAGTTTAAGGTTTACCAGCAGCAGGTTGCCAAAAACGCCAAAGCGATGGTGGAAGTGTTCCTGAACCGTGGCTACAAAGTGGTTTCTGGCGGTACTGAAAACCACCTGTTCCTGCTGGATCTGGTTGATAAAAACCTGACCGGTAAAGAAGCTGACGCCGCACTGGGCCGCGCTAACATCACTGTTAACAAAAACAGCGTGCCGAACGATCCGAAGAGCCCGTTTGTGACTTCCGGTATCCGTATCGGTTCTCCGGCTGTGACTCGCCGTGGCTTTAAAGAAGCGGAAGTGAAAGAGCTGGCTGGCTGGATGTGTGACGTTCTGGACAACATCAATGACGAAGCCGTTATCGAGCGCGTCAAAGGTAAAGTTCTGGATATCTGCGCACGCTTCCCGGTTTACGCGTAATTCTGCTTAACGCAAAACGAAAGGCCGCTGATGCGGCCTTTTTTAATGCCTGATAGCGCTGCGCTTATCAGGCTGCTATCACAACGACTTCAGCGCCACGCCTTCATCGCATAGCGCTTCCTCGCTTACCACTCGTCCTGAATGAATTAACTTACGCAGTGCGCGCACTTCGCGTCCGTTGTTGAGCGCTACTGCGCCAATTAGCTTCCCATCACGCAGGTGGAACCAGACAGCCTTGCCGTCATCCGGATTGCCACGACATAACCATGTTTGCCCTTGCATATCGCCAACAAATTGCAGATTGTCATTAAATTGGTCAGTCCAGAACCAGCCTGGCGTCTTCTCCGGCAACGGCAGGTTGAGCATTGCGGCAGCGGCAATCTGTGCCTGGTTATTGGCATTTTCCCAGCTTTCCACTCGTTCTAACGAACCGTCGGGCTGGCGCGTTATCGCCACATCACCGGCGGCGAAAATCGCGGGATCGGAGGTGATGCAGGCGGAGTCAACGATAATACCGTTAGCCGTCTCCAGCCCCGCTTCGCGAGCCAGCGCATCATTCGCCACGATACCGATGCCATAAACCAGCGCATCGGCCTGTAGCGTCTCGCCGTTTTGCAGGGTAAGCGAGAGAAACTCTCCCGCTTCAGCGTGCTCAATGGCGCTGTTGAGCAGCACCCGCACCCCTGCCTGTCGGTGGCGGTTTAGCAGATAGTCGCGCACCGGAGCAGGGGCGTTGCGACCCATTACCGTTGAGGCCAGCTCCACTAACGTCACCCTACAGCCGCGTTGGATCGCGCTGGCCGCTAATTCCAGGCCAATGGTGCCCGCACCGACAATCACAATCGCCTTGCCCGGCAGCAAGGCACCGCGCAGACGCTCGGCATCTGTGGCGTGACGCAGGGTAAAGCAACGTTCGCCCAGTTTATCCAGTAGCGGCAGCGGTCTGGCGGCGGCCCCGGTCGCCAACAGCAACTGCGACCAGCGGTAGGACTGACCATCGGCGAGCATCAGCGTGCGAGAGGTGCGGTCAATCTGACGCAGCGTGACGCCAAGATGCAGCTGTACGTTGTTCTCCCGCCACCAGTCAGCGTTCAGGATCGGCTGTCGCTGTGGATTTTCGTCCAGCAGCATCGCTTTGGAGAGCGGAGGGCGTTCATAGGGCAGATACGGCTCATCAGAAAACAGATGCAATTCGCCGTTAAATCCTTGCTGACGCAGTGCGACGGCGGCCATTGCCGCAGCCTGACCACCGCCGACGATAGCGATAATTTTATGGCTCATAACGCCTCCTCAGAGATCCAGTCCGGCGGCAACGTGACGAATACCGCGAATGCCCAAACCGGCATCGGCATTGATCATCACGCCACTCAATGTGCGATTGTTGCGCTTTGACGCCAGCATCACATACGGGCCGGTAAAATCCGCTGGCTCAGGAAAAAACTGCAACGGCAAAATGGCGGCGATTTTTTCCGGCGTCAGCGACTGCATAATCGACGTATCGCCCTGGCCCAGCGCCTGTGGGCCGCGCAGATCGGTCGCCATACCGCACGGACCGACGCCGTTGACGCGCACCTTTGGCGCCAGCTCGTAGGCTAACTGGCGAATCAACCCGGTGGCGGCATGTTTAGAGGCGGTATACAACGGACCGCCGCCGCCGGGATACCACGCCGCGTTGGAAAGGGTAAAGATGATGTTGCCTTCGCTGGCGATAAGCGCAGGGGCGCAGGCTTTTGCGCCCAGCAGATAGCCCAGCACGTTGACGTTAAACAGCTCATGAAAGCCGCTCTCCAGCGCGTCCGCTGGCGTATTGACCAGCGAGGCGTTGTGATCCCATATCCCGGCGTTGCCGATCAAACAGTCCAGGGTGCCGTAGCGCGCCAGAATTTGATCCACCGCGCGCTGATAGTCGGCGTAGCAGGTGACGTTGCCTTCTACTGCCAGCACATGTTCGCCAAAACGTTGGCGCAGACTGGCGACTTTGGCTGGCGAAAGTTCCAGCGTGGCGACCCGCGCGCCTTCCTCAATGAAACGCTCGACCAGCGCCAGGCCAAGACCGGAGCCGCCGCCGGTGATAAAGACCACGTTATCGCGTAAATCGCTCATCTCGCGTCCTCTGGAATATCAACGAACACATCACTACCTTCCACGTACACCGCGTAGGTGGTCAGCGGATCGGTGGCAGGTAAACACAACGCCTTACCGGTTTTCAGGCAGAAACTGGCGGCATGTAGCGGGCATTCCACCGTCGCGTCGTCTTCCAGATAACCTTCCGACATCGAGGCATTACCGTGGCTACAGCGATCGTTAATGGCATAAAACTCGCCGCCAACGTTGAACAGCGCGATGACAGGCGAGGTGTCGAGCCGGAGCGCTTCACCCTCCGGCAAATCCCCTACGGGGCAGGCATAAATACGACTCATCAGAACAATACACTCAGGTTATGGGAGGTGATCACCGCTTGATCCAGCACGATCTCACGCTCCAGTAAGCGCCACTCATCGCCCGGTAAACGGCGCACTTTGTCCATGCGCATGCCGACGTAAAAGGTTTCATCGCGCTCTTTTTGCGCGCGATACAGCAGATAGTTAAGGCGCACGGCGAACACATCCGGCACTTCGGTTTCACTGACCTGGCAGTTGCTGATCAGGTGCCGGGTACGCGACGGCGGCTCCTCTGCCCAGGCCATCCCGGTTTCCAGTCGCGCAATACGGCGTTCAAGCTGATCTTTGTTGTCGTTAAAAATCCAGGTGGTTGGCGGCTGCACGCCTTTGCGACGGTCGCGCGTCTGGGCATTGACCGTTGTGCGCATGGTATAGCGAATGTCGTCATCCAGCTGTGCCAGCCAGTCGCGAAACTGCCAGTCATCCAGCAGGCTGGCTTCATGGTAGAGAAACTGCGTAATGCGGTGATGCAGTTCCAGGGAAACTAAAGCACTCATTTCATCACCTCCTGCTGGTAAGCGGCGGTTTTTTCCTGCACTTCCTGCCAGCTTTCGCTGCTGAGTAAATCAGCCCAGCGCTGATACATGCCGCGGGCGGCGGTTTCTGAGAAGATGTAGTTGGTGATCCCCGGAATGCCGTCTTCACGACGTCTCTCCTGACCTAACCCCATTTCCAGGCACAGTTTGCTATTACGCGCCCGATGCCCCTTCAGCAGTTTTTGAATTTCACACCAGTTTTCCGAGTCGTCCTGTTCAAGGAATCCGGCGGGGCCAAAAGCGCGCGTAGCGCTGTTTTCAAATGCGGCTTTCACTTCATCAGAGGCTGCTTTATCGGTAATACAGAACGCCCACACTTCAACCTGATCAGGACCGCGCGGATGCCAGACGCGCAACGTAGCGGTACCATTGAGCCAGGAAAGCGTTGGAAAAATGTTGTTGTGACCGGCCAGACGCAGGGCACGAACCTTACCCAGACGCTGTTCAGCTTCCGCGTAGGTGTCGCGGTAGTAGCTGGAGACTTCGCCGTCGACCCACACGTTGGCATCCGGCTTTTCGGTAAAGAAGAAGCCGCTGCCGTGCCCGTCCTGGCCGAACTGTAGTGCATCTTTGGCGGTTTCCCACACCGGGCGAGCGGTTTGTCCGTCACCGAGGCGTTTATCGCTACCGTCGTCTTTTGCCCCCAACACCTGCACAGCGGAGGCATGACTGAACAATGCGTGATACTGATCGCTGGCAAACTGTTCGGCGGGGAATTTCCAGTTACAGTCGATGGTCCACTTCTGTACGCCGCCGACGATTTCTGTGCCGCCTTCGCGGCGGTCAAGCACGCCGTCGAGATACCACGCGATGTCGCCGAGATAATCGCGTAGCGTGGGCGCGGTGGTGTCCCAGTTGCCGAAAATCAGCCCTTTATAGCTCTCTACGCCAGGAACTTCGTTCAGTCCCCAGTGCGATTTGCATAGTCCTTGCGGGTAAGCGCGAGGCTCCAGCGGGACGTCGATCAGCTCGCCATTGATACCGTACGACCAGCCGTGATACGGGCAGGTAAAGGCGCGAGTGTTCCCGCAGTCGGCGTAGCTGACGCGCATCGCCCGGTGGCGGCACTGGTTGAGAAACGCTTTGATGCTGCCGTCTTTCTGGCGAACCACCACGACCGCATCCTCGCCCATGTAGGTGTTAAAAAAATCACCGGCTTTGGGGATTTGGCTTTCGTGGGCGAGAAATAGCCAGCAGCGCCCGAAGATGCGCTCCAGCTCCAGTTGGTAAATTTCTGGGTCAGTATAAATCCGTGGGGTTACACGACCGTTTTGCGTGTCGATCAGTTGGTAGATGTCTAAATTTGAGGGTGTGGTCATATTTTTTAATCCTGAAAGATAAGATGTATTGACCTTCTATTTTTGTGCCATAAGGATGTTGCTGGTTAGTTATCAATCTGTGAAATAGTAAATTTCTACCAGTTGAGACATTTTTTCGATAACAAGGAGAAGGGCATGGAACTGAGGCACTTACGCTATTTTGTGGCGGTGGCGCAGGCGCTGAATTTCACCCGGGCGGCAGAAAAGCTGCATACCTCTCAGCCGTCGTTAAGCAGCCAGATCCGCGATCTGGAAACCTGCGTGGGCGTTCCGTTACTGGTGCGGGACAAGCGAAAAGTTGCGCTGACGGCGGCCGGGGAGTGCTTTTTACAGGATGCGCTGGCGATCCTTGAGCAGGCGGAAAATGCCAAAGTTCGCGCCCGTAAAACGGGGCAGGAAGATAATCATTTCGCTATTGGTTTTGTCCCTTCCGCTGAGGTGAATTTGCTCCCGAAAGTGCTGCCCTTATTTCGTTTAAAACAACCGGATACGCACATTGAGCTGGTAAGCCTGATAACCACCGAACAGGAAGAAAGGATCCTCAACGGAGAACTGGACGTGGGCTTAATGCGTCACCCGGTGTACAGCCCGGAGCTGGATTATCTGGAGCTGATTCATGAGCCGCTGGTCGTGGTGTTACCGGTGAATCATCCGTTAGCCAATGAGCAAGCGATCTCCGCAGAACAGTTACACGGCGTAAATTTTGTCAGTACCGATCCCGCTTATTCCGGGGCGCTAGCGATGATTGTCAAAAACTGGTTTCAGCAGCAGGAAAGCCAGCCCAATATTGTGCAGGTAGCGACCAATATTCTGGTGACCATGAATCTGGTCGGCATGGGGCTGGGGGTGACTTTGATACCCGGTTATATGAATAATTTTAATACCGGGCAGGTGGTTTTTCGGCCAATCGTCGGTGAAGCGCCAACGCTGGCATTGTTGATGGCATGGAAGAAGGGCGAGCTAAAGCCCGCCCTGCAGCAATTCATCGAACTGGCACAACGCCAGAGGATAGAGTAAAGCGCTATTTCACGAGAACGGTAATCGTGGCTGTACCGCTAAATTTACCTGGGGCTGGCGTTCCACCGAGGAGATTGATCGGCCATGCCTCCAGGCTGATGACCCCCTGGCCGGAAGAACGGAGAGCGATTAACCCATTTGTGAACGGGATATCGCGGTGGGTGTCATCGATACGAGCCATTCTCACGCCGATGTCCGGGATATTATCGGCCTCCCGGCGGCGGGCGACTAACGTGTACTGATCAAGCACATCATCGCCATCAATCCTCATTTCCATATCATTGTTGATGCTTGATGTATCGCCACAGTCGTAGTCAATATCAAAACTGACTGGTGTATAGCCGTCCGGCATCTCATTTGGGGTAGTGAAACGACTGGTGTTGATATAACCGAGATCGACCTGAATGACGTCGCCCTGGTTGATTTTACAGTCCTGAGGCACGGTAATGCTCCCCTGGATGTGCAGCTTGGCGATATCTTCCAGGCTGCTCATTGACGGAGGGGTGGACGTAGAGGTCCATCCGGCCCGTACGGAGGCGATTGGGGTCTCTGGAATCTCCAGTTCACCTAAGAAGGGTTTGGTGACGTACAGCGTAAAACGGGTACGTGCGCCAATCGTCACCGGCGCGGCGCGATTCTCCGCCGGATCGTCGGTACACACGCTGCCTTTTACGCTGCTTATCCCATACGAGCCGTTTTCTTTCAATGGTCTACTATTTGTCGGTAAGACGGCTGTGGCGCCGGGAATATCGTCAACTTCGGTTTTAATATCCAGATTATCATTCAGATGGTAAAAGCCGCTGAGTTGACCGTTTCCGGATAGCGCGCTGGTGACCGTATAGAACAGCGCCACTTTGCTACCCGCGCCACATTCGCAACTAATTTGATAAGCACCGCCCGTGAGCGGTGTCGGCAGCTCCAGCGAGGTTCCGGCGACGTTCTGGGCTTGCGTCCAGTCGCTGGAGACATCGGCGTTAAAGCGACCTTCTGCGAAGCAGGGCCCATTGTTCGCCGCGTAGAGCGGGGCGATAGATAGCGCCAGCAGCGCGGCGGCAATCCCATTTTTCATCCACGAATTCTTTATTGACATAGTGCGTTCCCATTATGTATTGCGGCGCTGCGAGCGGCATCTTCCTGCAGGCTGAAGGTAAACTGGCACTGTTGATCAGGCTGATTGCCCCAGCGCACGGACCACCTCTGCGGCTGATTGTTCACGCCGGTGATATACAGCACGCCGCCTTCATCGACGATGCTTTGCTGCGTCTGGCTGCTGGCTACTGCGCCGAAGGGCAGCGCATTCCCTCGCGCATCGGTGAGTTTCAACAGCACGCGGTAGCCGGTCTGGGCAATAAAGTGCGCCGTTACGGCGGCACCGCGATTAGGCACCACGGTACGCACGGTTTCGGTCACATCGACATTATCCGGCATCATAGTGGTATCGAGAGAGATGGCGTTTTCCTGATACGCGGTCAGATAGGGGATAATGGCATAGCCAAAATAGTCGGTGGCGATGCCCGGATAGTTTTTCACCCGGATACCTGCCGCGCCGTTGGCGTCAATCAGCGCAAAGGCATTACCCAGCGGCTGCGACAGCGTCACGCCGTGGGGATGGGCGACAATACCGCCGGAGAGGCCGTAGCTCATCTGCTGGCTATCGCTGCTGTAGTCGTAGCCCGCATTCATGGTGCCATAGGCCGAGCGATAGCTGCCGTACAGGCTGCTGCTATCACCACCGCCGCCTTCGCTTTGCCGCTGTTTGAGGCTATAGCTCAGTCGACGGTCTTCCAGCATCGAGCCGTTGATACCCACTTCGTGCTGTGTGGCGCGATCGCGTTGATCGGTGGTGCGCCAGGTTGCCCGCGCATGCGACAGCCAGCGATCCAGCGGTACGCTCAGGCTGAGCGACAGCGTCCGATCGTTGTCGCTGTCCTGCGAATCGGTGAACTGGCCGCTGAGGTTATAGCTCACGCCCCATAGATTGCCGTTCAGGCCGATGGACAGGTTTTTATCCTGCCCCCCGCGATCCCAGTACTTCTGCTGCGAGCCGGAGGCGTAGAAGCTGATACCAGAAAACAGCGACTGGCTGACGGTGAACTGAGCTTCATCGCGCAGGCGGTCGTCGGCGCTGATGTCCTTCTGGTTGGCGTCGGAGAAGTTGAAATAACCGCTGCTGGTGTAGCGATAGTAGCTTACTGACACGCTGGTGCCGCTTTCCGGTAGATCTTTGATGTACTGGGTACGCCAGCTGTAGCCGTGATAGTTTTCATCGTTATCAAGCTGGGTATTCGCACGGCTGACATCCATTGATACCGCCCCAAGTTCGCCGAGCGTAGAGCCGAGACCCAGCGCCAGCGCCCGATAGTCCTGCGAGGCATTCAGGCCACCGTACAGGGTCAACACGTTGTTCAGGCCATAGCTGGCGGTGCTTTCAAGGAACTCCGGCTCGTTGCTGTCCTGCGAGCTGGCGGCGCGAAAGCGCCCGGCGGTGGCGCTGTATTTGAGATATCCCGGCCTCTGCATCTGCGGTAGCGCGGAGAACGGCTGGACGAAGTGCCGCACGCTACCGTCGGCCTCTTCGATAGTGACGTCTAAATCGCCGCTGAAGGAAGAGGGGTAGAGGTCGTTGATTTCAAAAGCGCCGGCCGGGACATTGCTTTGATACAGGGTGTAGCCGTTTTGCCGTACCGTGACGATAGCGCTGGAGTTGGCGATACCGCGAATAGTCGGCGCAAAGCCGCGCTGGCTGTTGGGTAGCATGGTTTCATCGGAGTACAGCCGCACGCCGGTAAACTGATAGCTGGTGAATACCGTGCCTTCCGTTGCGCTCTCGCCCATTACCAGCTGCGATTTCAGACTTTTGATATCCCGCTGCAACCAGCTATTAATGCTCTCCCAGCGTGTGTCGTTATCGTTGTGCGTCCAGGTGGAATAATTGCGCAGCCGCCAGGGGCCGATATTGGCGCCGTTTTGCATATTCAGATACTGGCGCTGGGTGTTATCGCTGTCGTATTGGTTCTGCGAGCCGCTAAAGGCGTAGTTGGTAAACAGCACCGGCATACCGTCGTCCCAGCGGGAGGGGTCAATATAGCCGCGGGCGTCGCGGTACAATGCAATCTGCGGCACGCTGAGATTCAGCCGGCTATGGTTGAAGTCGAACTGAGAGACGCTGCCGGGGATGGCCTGCGCCAGATCGGCAATTATCGTACGGTTGTCCTGCTCCGCAAGCTGCGGATAGTTGTCGATCTTAAAGCCTAACTCACGTAGCTGCCCAAGGGTGAACTGAGGAATCAGCTGGTGGTCTTTACCGGCGATGAACGGCAGCGTACGTTGTACCGTTTTCTTTTTATTAATATAAATATCAACAATATATTCACCAGGGAGCTGGGCGTTATTCTGAGAAAATACGTTGAGATCCACTGCCCGCTGGCCACTTTTCTCCGTTTCCAGCAGCGCCGGGTCAAAATAGAGATCGCTGGCCCAGGCCTGGCATGCGCTCAGGCATCCGCTGACAATCGCGCAATGTATCCAGACAGAGAGCCGTTTCGTGGTTAATAAATGCGGTGTTAATTGCACCATTTCGCTTGTCATTCCTTGAGAGCTATTATCGTGTGGTCAACGTGGGGTACGGCTATTGCAGCGTTCGGGTTTCCGTTTTGGTGGCCCCGCCGTAGTCGTTAATGGCTGCCCACTGCACCGTTTTCCCTGCAGAAGCGGGAACCTCGATCTGTTTATGCTCGCCGGGAGCGATATAGTCGATTTTACTGGTGAGATCGGTTTTCCCGAGCGCAATACCGGCAAAGACGACGTGATAAGCTGATGGGTTATAGATGTCTAACTTATTATTGCTATATTTATATTCGAGAGATTTATAGGCATCGTAAGGTTTACCCGTTAAATTGGCTGGCCGATAGAATAGTTTGATACGCGTTTTAAATACCAGGGTCAGCATATTATTATCGCTGTCGGCAGACTGGCTTTTTGCCGGGATCGCGCGGACGTTAATAAAGAAAAGTGATTCTTTGTTATTAATGATGTTTTCAGATGATTTAATTATTCGTAGTGATGAATCGCTGCCCGAATCCAGGCGAAATAGCGGTGGCGTAATAATAAAAGGACCACGCGCCGTTCCTTGCGCATTATCGACCCACGACTGTAATAAATAGGGCAGGTTCTCGCTGCGGTTAGCCACCGGCAGGGCGGCCTCTTTTTTCCCGGCATCGTAGATGACGCGAGTTCTCTCTAGCACAATTCCACCCGCGAGGCACTGGCTGACCCAACCGCCAAGCAGCATCGATAATACGAGAATAGTGTGTTTTTTCATCACAGTCATCCTTAACCAGACGTCAGAAAACGTCTCTTTCCGTCCTTGCTGGAAGAAAAGAGACGACGTACGGGAATTAGCGGTAGTCTATGGTGACATCCACGCTGGCGTTGGCTTCCCCAGGGGTGATCAGTGATGAATCAACGGTGGAGACGTAATAGGCTTGCAGCCCTACGGTAGTGGTGCCATCGGCTTCCGGGGTAAAACTAACTTTCGGCGTGGTGAGCTTATTCAGCGACATTTGTTGGCCGTCGCTGGCTCTGTCGATACGGATACCCACGCCGGTTGCAGGGGTGTCCAGGCTGCTAACGGCGACCAGATCGTCGTGATTGGCCACGGTGCCGCCTGCACGCGTTTCCAGCCACACCTGAAACGAGTTGTCCGTTGTACCATCAACGTGTTCCCACGGGGTGGTTGGGCAATTTTTTAACGGAATATCAACCGGAATCGCCGGGGAACGGTCGCCAACGCTTTTAAACTGAGCAGCGGCGTAGTGACCCAGTTCTACGTTGATGACATCGCCATTAGAAAACTCACAGGTGCTGGTTAGAATTTCACCCGTAAATTCAATGGTACCATCTGTCGCCCATGCGCTTCCCGCAGAAAGCGCTATCAGGCTAACTGCTATAGATTTTGTAATTTTGTTCATTAAATTCCCTCTTATCCGATAAACCTATTGACAATTAAATTTATGAAAACATACAGGTTAAAATTAATTGCGGGGCGATGGTATTCGATATTCGTGCATAAGCAAGTTAAGGCGTGATGTTTTCAGATTATATTTATTAAAAATAAGAAAATTAACTGTCATTGTATTAAATAATATTAAATTAGTGAGGGGTGAAATATTATAATAACGAATGTTTTTGCTAAGTATTATACTCGTGATGATATTAAGCCCTTGATATTTAGTTGCGTGTTTTTTAGCTAAATTTTCCCCTTCCTTGCATTCCTGTTTACTCATCCCATTACATCTTCTGCTGTAAAATTGTACAGGTGTAAATGATTGTGGATTCGGATAGCCAACAGTGTTGGTTAAAAGTGATGTTTGTCACAATTATCTGGTAAATGTGAACAGTAGTACTCTTCAGAATGCGGCTTGTGTCATTAGACTAGGGCTTCTAAAACGGGAGGACCCATGGCTTTGCATTCCACGCGCTGGCTGGCGCTCGGTTATTTCACCTACTTCTTTAGCTACGGTATTTTTCTGCCTTTCTGGAGCGTCTGGCTCGAAGGGCTGGGGCTGACGCCGGAAACCATCGGTTTACTGCTGGGCGCGGGGCTGATTGCCCGTTTTCTCGGCAGTTTGCTGATTGCGCCGCGCGTAAGCGATCCCTCTCGTCTGATCTCTGCTTTACGTATTCTGGCGCTGTTGACGCTGGTGTTTGCGCTGGCCTTCTGGGCGGGCACCAACGTGGCGTGGCTGATGGTGGTGATGGTCGGCTTTAACCTGTTTTTCTCGCCGCTGGTGCCGTTGACCGACGCGCTGGCCAACACCTGGCAAAAACAGATAACCATGGACTACGGTCGGGTAAGACTGTGGGGATCCGTTGCCTTTGTGATTGGCTCCGCGCTGACCGGCAAGCTGGTGAGCCTGTTTGACTATCGGGTGATCCTGGTCCTGCTGTCGCTTGGCGTCGCGTCGATGCTATTGGGGATGATGATCCGCCCGAGCGTGCAGCCAGCGGGGGAAAACCGTCAGCAGGAGAGCGCGGGATGGCCCGCCTGGCGTGCGTTGATAACCCAAAGCTGGCGTTTTCTGGCCTGTGTGAGTCTGTTGCAAGGTGCGCATGCCGCTTATTACGGGTTCAGCGCCATCTACTGGCAGTCTGCCGGATATTCCGCTTCGGCGGTGGGCTATTTGTGGTCATTAGGCGTGGTGGCGGAAGTGATTATTTTTGCGCTCAGTCACAAGCTGTTCCGCCGCTTTAGCGCGCGCGATTTGCTGCTGCTTTCCGCTGTTTGCGGCGTGGCACGTTGGGGGTTGATGGGCTGGAGCACTGAGCTACCGTGGCTGATTGTGGTGCAAATCCTCCATTGCGGAACCTTTACCGTCTGCCACCTGGCGGCAATGCGCTATATCGCGACGCGCCAGGGCAGCGAAGTGATACGTTTGCAGGCGGTGTATTCTGCGGTGGCGATGGGCGGCAGCATCGCCATCATGACCGTATTCGCAGGCTACCTGTACCAGAATCTGGGCAACGGCGTATTCTGGGTGATGGCGCTGGTGGCGCTACCGGCAATCTTTCTGCGCCCGAAGGTGGTGGCGCAGCCTGCAACGTTATGATTCGAGGATTTTGCGGATCTGCTGCTGCTGATGCGGCGTAAGTGCCAGATCCGCATGAATCAACGGCGGAGAAAACAGCGGCAGCGGCGTGGTATACGGCGTAATAATCAACGTGACTCCGCGCGGCGTACCCTGTTTTTGAAAGTCCTGCATCGGCATATGTTTTACGTTGAGCGGCAGCAGCGTCAGTTCGCGCAGCTGTTGCTCAATATGCGCTTCAAGTTGTTCATTGTTGCCGGTCAGCAGGATAATCTGCTTCTCGTGCAAATCCTTCTCCTGCATCAGCCAGGCACCGAAAATAACGGCGACCAGCCCAATCTCTTCTTCTGAAAACTGCACATCGTACTCCGCTTCGAAGCCATGTATCGCCTCGCGGGTAGTACGAACCAGACGGGGATAAAGTCGGCTGAACTCCTCCGGCAGCGTGTTATCAATGCCAATGGCAAACACGCTGCGGTTAAGCGCCTGGGCAAGGTGAATATACAGCTGATCGTTCAGTCCTTGCTCATCGCTGAAGCGTACATTGCCATACTCGCGAAAACGCAGCACCAGCCGTGCAATAGCAAGACGCAGGCGACGATCCTGCTGGTGGTTATCGCGCACGGGGTCGGGGATACGGAGCATTGAGAACAGCAACGCCATAAACAGCGATTCGCCCGGCGGCGCACTCTGCATGACGTGGCGCTGCCAGTGGCGGCCAATTTCCTCCGCGAGCGGATACTCTGCGCAGGATTGCGCCCAGCGTTGCTGGAGCGGATTAAATTCCGGGGTGACTCCCGCGTGATGCTGTAGCAGACAATACTGTAAATACAGGCGCAGGAACTGGATGTCACGGTACTCAAACGGCTTCTGCAAGCGCCGGGAGCACAGATTAATGAGCGCATGCAGATTGGTGTCGTCATACAGCGTACGCGCGATACCTTGTTGTTTCAGCGCCATTTTTAATGCGGGTGTGAAATGCTGGGCGATGAAAGTCGGGCAGATCCGCAGACCGCGGCGCAGCCACTGTAACAGACACAGGCGCTGATTTAGCGGGGTCCCTTCGATCGTATAGCCGCCATTCAGCGCGGTGGTAATCGCGAGTCGGTGATAGCGCTGGATTTCGAGTCCTGCGCCAATAATATCTTCCTCAACAGTGGCATCATCAACGCCATTGAGGCTACTGAAGGTTTGAGCTGTAGCGATTTGCCCTGGCAGGAAAAGCGTCAGCAGCACCTGGCAACGGCGCTGGGGAGCGGAAAGTACAGATGGTGGAGCAAGCGTTGACATCATCTGTAGGATCTCCCGTAAGTATGTTTGATAAGAATAGCTAAAGTTTGCTCATAGATTTGGAGAATGGAATGCTTTCCACCAGGAATGCTGGAGAGCGTCACAGAATTTTTAACGTGCGGAACAGATAGCAGGAGTGGAACGCAGCGCGTTAACTGGCTTTTTCACTGTTTTATCTTCTATTGAGACATAAAAAAAACCCGCCTGAGGGTGACGGGTTGAGAAGACGAGTGGAAATGCGCGGTCTGGTGTTACTGCTCGCGGCTCAGCGTTAATCCCACATCACCGCCAGGATGTACAGACAATAGCGTCTCTTTTGAGTAACCGCTTTCGCTCATCAGACAGGCGCAGGCGGCGTCAAAGATAGCCAGGACCAGTAAAATTGAGGTGGTGGCCAACATGTTCAACGGGTCGGCCTCACGCTGGACGCCGGTGGAAATCACCAGCCTCGACGCTTTAGCAATGGCTGAGTCGGCGTTTTCAGTCACGCTCAGGATGGGCACATTTCTCGCAGCCAGTCCGGGCAGCAGTCGGGTGAGTTCATCCGAATTTCCCCCGCGTGATAGCATAATGACCAGGTCGTCGGCGCGTAAAAAACCGAGATCGCCATGCGCCGCATCCGTCGCGTTGAGGTAAATCGCCGGACGTTCCACGCAGGCGAGCATGTGCGCAACTTTACGCGCCGCAATACCGGATGTACCGACGCCAGTGACGACGATTTTCCCTTGGCAACCGCGCAGCTCCGCCATTAGCGACTGCCAGACCGGTTCAGTCAGATGCTGTCCCAGATCTGCGAGGGCATTGCTATAGAGCTGAAATACGCCGGTGGCCTGAGACCAGGAGTCACTCATGCGTCCTCCTGCATCAGTTGGCGGTATTTCATATGATCCTGATACATCTCGTGGAATACCCGATATTTGCGATCGTAGTACTGCTTAATGCGATTGGTCTGCGGGGTGACCGTTTTACCAATCCGGCTCATCGCCGACATCGCTTCCGGGAACGTGTCGAACACGCCTGCGGCGATAGTCCCCATCATGGCGCCGCCCAGCAGCATGGCTTCGCTCTCTTCAGGCAGCAGCATGGCGCAACCGGTGGCGTTGGCATGCTCCTGAACGAAGATCGGGTTTTTCGTCCCGCCGCCGCTGGCCATAATCGTATCGATGGTGTAGCCGCTTTGGTTCATCGTTTCAATGATATGGCGCGTTCCCAGCGCAATGGCCTGGATGGTTGCGAGGTACTGGAGCGCCATATCTTCCGGCGTGCGGGACAGCTTCAGTCCGGTGATTGCTCCCGTGAGCGTGGGGTTAGCGCGCGGCGAGCGGTTGCCGTGGAAATAGGGCAGGATGTGCATGTCACGGGTCAAAAAGGCGATATCTTCCGGCTCACCAGCCATTTTACGCAGCAGCGCATTCAGCACTTCATAAATGGTTTGCCCCTGAGACTTAGCCTGCGTCAGCAGGGTTTCGTAACACGGGTGCGACTGAATAACGTGGTCGATTAACGCCCCGGTTGCTGACTGCCCGCCTTCATTGAGCCAGTATTCCGGCAGTACGGCTGAGTAGTAAGGGCCCCAGACGCCGCCGATAAAACGCGGCTCTTTGGAAATCGCCATGTGTCCGGTGGAGGTGCCACCAATTAGTGCGACACGACGGTCAAAATCCGCCACCTCGCCGGAAACTCCGCTTGCGCCGAGCGTACCGAGTGTGCCGGCGTGGGCATCGATTATCGAGACGCTGACCGCGGTCCCCGGAATCAGTCCCATTTCGCTGGCGGCGCGCGCGGACAGCCCGTGACCGAGCGGTTCGCCCATGGTTTTCACGTAGCGACCAATTTTGGCAGCATCATGTTCCAGCAGGTCTTCCAGCCCAATCTGGCGGAAATAGCTGGCATCCCATTTGTCTTCATGGCCCATATAGGTCCATTTACACACTGTCGAACACAATGAGCGTGTGTCATCGCCTGTTGCGCGCCAGGTCAGGAAATCGGGCAGGTCAAAGTAGTAACCCGCATTGGCCCAGGTATTGGGCATATGCTGCTTCAGCCACAGCAGCTTGGGCGTTTGCATTTCCGGGGAGATAATCCCGCCAACGTAGTCCAGCACCCGATGATGCAGGGCGTTAATGCGTTCAGCCTGGGTAATGGCGCGGTGATCCATCCACACAATGATGTTCTGTTCGCTGCGCCCGGACGGGCTGATGGTCAGCGGTTTACCTTCTTTATCCAGCACCACCAGTGAGCAGGTAGCGTCAAAGCCCAGACCTTTCACCTGGATTGGGTTGATATCTGACTGGTTAATCGCATCGCGAACCGCGTTACACACCGCCTGCCAGATGTTATCGGAAGACTGCTCAACAAAATCGGCCTGCGGGCGGTAAATCTCGATAGCCCGACTGGCCTGGCCGACCATTCTGCCGTTGAGATCAAACACGCCGGCACGGGCGCTTCCGGTTCCGACATCCACACCAATAAAGTAACTTGCCATAATTTTTTCTCCTGAAATCAGGCTTTACGATTCTGTAATGCGATAAAGAGGATCAGCACCGCGCCCCACAGCGCCATCGTCAGATAGCTGCTGACCCCCAGCAAGTTAAGGCCGCTTTCCAGCATTTGCAGCACAATCAGCGCCAGTACCAGGCCGATAATGCGCCCGAAACCGCCATCCGGGTTGATGCCGCCGAGGACGGAGGCAAGGATGGTGACCAGCAGGTAGGACTCACCGTATCCGGCTTTTGCCGAGTTGAATTTCGCCATCATCAGAATGGCGGCGACCCAGCCGAGCAGGGCAGAAATCACGTACACGGAAATTTGTACCCGGACGGTATTTACGCCGCTGTAGCGGGTAGCCTGTTCATTGGAACCAACGAGATACAGACTGCGCCCAAGCGTGGTGTGCTCCAGCAGTACCCACAGCAGGATTGCCACCAGGAAAAAGAGCAGCAGCGCTACCGGAATACCGGCAATCGTGGCGTTACCAAGATATTGAATGGCGGTCGGGAAACCGGAAATCACTGTCCCATTGGAAAGCAGAATATTCAGCCCGGAGATAAGCGTCATCGTGCCGAGCGTGGCGAGAATCGGCGAAACCCCGACCCAGGCAATCAGCGCGCCGTTGAGCGTACCGATTGCGACCGCCACGGCAGCGCCTGCCAGCAGCGCCAGCACCAGAAACAGCGGGTTATCCGGATGGGTGACGATAATCGCCGCCATTACCAGCGAGCAGGCATTCGCTCCTGCAATTATCGACAGGTTTATGCCGCCGGTCAGCATGGTCATGCCCATCCCGAGGGCCAGCATGCCAAGGATCGGCAGTTGCGAGCCAATCGACTGGAAGTTAGCGACGCTGAAAAAACGGCTGCCGAGCAGGGCCGAGAAGACCAGGGCGACGACCACAATAATGACGCATTGCAGACGAATGATGGCATCACCGGGTAAAAATCTGGCGATTGTTTTCATCTCAAAGCTCCCTTGCCAGTTTGCGTTTTTCGTTCCAGGCCGTGGCGCTAATGCTGACCAGGATAATGGCGCCGCTGAACACGGTGTGCCAGTAAGAGGAGACGCTGAGCAGCGTCAGGCCATTTTGTAAGAAGGCCAGCAGGACCACGCCGAGCAGGGTTCCGGTTAATGTGCCGCGTCCGCCGCTCATGCTGGTTCCGCCGAGCACGACCGCCGCCAGCACCGTCAACTCAAAGCCGAGCAGCGAATTGGGCGCAACTGACTGGGTGATTTGCGCCTGAACCACGGCGGCAACGCCTGCCAGAATACCCATGTAGCCATACACGTAGAAATGCAGCTTCAGCAGATTCAGCCCCAGGCGCGAAGCCGCATCACGATTACCGCCCATGGCGTAAACCTGACGGCCAAGACGGGTATAGTTCATCAGCACGGCGGTAAAGATGATCACAGCCGCCAGGCACAGCAGAGGCAGTGTCAAGCCGTAGTCGTAGCCATCCGCCGCGGTGAACGAGAACCAATTGATGCCGTTCATAAACCAGTCCGGAAAGCCGTACAGCCAGGTGCCTTTGGTGGCGTACACCAGCAGACCGTAGTAAACGTTCAACGTGGCGATGGTAATGATGATGGCCGGAACGCGCAGCCAGTAGACCAGGAAGCCATTAATAAGTCCCAGCAGCAGACCCACCGCAATCGCGATGATTAACGCCAGCGCGAAGTTGCCGCCGTGGCCGATAACCCAACTGGCCATCGCATACTGGGCTATCGCGGTCATCGCCGGAAATGAGATGTCGATCCCGCCGGAAATCAGTACCACAAACAGCCCGCAGGCAAGGATGCCGAGAATCGCATAGCTGGTAGCCACATCCGTCAGGTTCCCCAAAGACAAGAACTCATCGGTGCTGATGCTCAGCCCAACGGCAAGGGCCACAACCAGCAGGCCCAGCCAAAACTCATGTTGCCCGATTAAACGGGAGAGATGCATCTTATTCATTGATTACCTCGACCACTTCAGCAATCTCCTCTTCACGGCACTGATGAGGATTAAATTCCGCCACCAGCCTGCCGCGACGCATCACCAGCACGCGGTGGCTGTTGTAATACGCTTCCGGGATTTCATCGCAAATCATCAGCACCGCCATACCCTGTTCCGCCAGATCGCGGGCTATCTGGTAAATACCCTCTTTGTTGGCGATATCTACGCCTACGGTAGGGGAGTCGAGGATCAGGATGCGGGGATTAGTCGCCACCCATTTGGCAATGGCGATACGCTGGGCATTACCGCCGGAAAGGGTTTTAACCGGCAGGTGTGGATCGGACACTTTGATATTCAGCTCGCGGATCAAGTCGGCGACCAGCTTTTGCGCTTTACGATGATCGAGCAGGCCGCTGCCAGTATGCAGTTGATCAAACACCGTGACGATGGTGTTGTCGTAGATCGACTGCTCCATGATCAGCCCCTGCGTCAGGCGATCTTCTGAGACGTAGCCGATCCCATGTTTGATGGCATCATGGTTATTGCGAAGAGTGACCGGCTGGCCGTTAATGCGAATCTCACCGCTTTCTGGGTGCGTCATGCCAAACAGGCTCAGACAAAGTTCGGTGCGTCCGGCGCCCAGCAGCCCCACAATGGAGACAATCTCGCCGCCGTGCAGCGACAGATTAATGTTTTGGTATTTGCCTCTGCGGCTGAGGTTGCGCAGCTCCAGCAGGGGCTCTTGCTCAATAGCGGGTCTTTCCGGCAGCGGGCTATAGTGGAAGCGTTGTCCGGTCATCAGGAAAGCCAGCTCGTGGCTGTCGAGTTCGCTGGCAGGATAAGTGCCCACCAGTTTGCCGTCGCGCATCACGCTGATGCGGTCAGCCACTTCCATCACTTCATCCAGACGGTGGCTGACAAACACTACACAAATTCCGGCAGCTTTTAGTTCGTTAACGACCCGTAGCAGGCCATTAACCTCCTGACGGGTTAGTGAGGCGGTGGGCTCGTCCATAATCACCAGACGCGCGTCGGCGGCAATCGCCCGGCAAATGGCGACCAGTTGTCGGTCGGCAATCGAGAGTTTTTCAACCTTTTTATCGGGATCGATGTTCACACCGATGCGCTTCATGGCTGCCAGCGCCTGCTGCTTCATGGCGCCACGACGTACCCAGATATCGCCACCGGGCAGATAGCGGTTGACCGCGATATTCTCCGCGACGCTAAAGTTAGGGAACAACGACAGGTCCTGATAAATAACCTGAATGCCATAATGGGAAGAGAGCTGCGGCGTCAGGTGATGGAACAATTTGCCATCGAGTAAAATCTGCGCGCCTTTTTCCGGATGATAAACTCCGGAGATCACTTTAATAATGGTACTTTTACCACAGCCGTTTTGACCCGCCAGACAGTGAACTTCGCCTTTTCTCAGCGTCAGATTCACGTTATCCAGCGCCAGCACGCCCGGGAATTGTTTGCTGATATTCTCAAGAGTGATAAATGCGGTGGTGTCTGCCATGGACAATACCCCTGCGAGCGCCCGGATGGACGCTGAGTGTTAGTTTGGTTGATAGCGCCGGCCAGACGGCCGGCGTTAAGGTTCCCTGGTGTTGGCTAAAGCCTTAGAAACCAAGTGATTGTGCGTTGTCTTTGGTGACTTCGAGGATCTTGTTAAAGCGGATCACTTTCTTCTCCGTGTCGATATCGGCTTTCCCTAAACCATCGATACTCAGGTCGGCGTTAACTTCTTTGCCCTGCAACAGCTGATCGGCAACCGTTACCAGCGCGTAGCCCGCGTCTTTTGGATCCCACAGCAGCGCTTTTTTGATATCACCGCGCATCAGGTAAGGTGCAGCCTGTGCTGGCATTGCGATCCCGACAACGGCGATTTTATCTTTGGCGCGTTTTTTCTGCACAGCCTGACCCGCACCGATTGGACCCAGCGAGCCGAAACCGATAATGCCTTTCATCTGCGGATAAGTTTTCATCAGGTCCAGCGTCGTGGCGTAGGATTTATCGATGCTTTCCGCAACCGGCAGACGTGAAGTGACCTCAAACATTTCCGGATATTTTTCTTTCTGGTACTTAATTGCATAATCCGCCCACGCGTTATGCAGCGGCACCGTCAGTGAACCGACATAGATGGCGTAACCCCCTTTGCCGCCCATATTTTTTGCTAACTCATCGACGTTGGCCTGCGCGTATTTTTCACTATCGATGGTTTCGATATCCCATTGGCCAATTTGCTCATCCGGGGATTCGTGCGTCAGAACGACAATGCCTTTATCGCGCGCTTTTTTCAGTACTGGCTCAAGGACCTTGGCATCGTTCGGTACCACGATGATGGCGTTGACGTTTTTGGCGATCAGATCCTCAATCACTTTGACCTGCTGTGCCGGATCCGGCGTGGAAGGCCCGGTCTGGTAAGCATTCACATCCAGTTTTTTTGCTGCTTCATTAACACCGGTTTCCATCCGGTTAAACCACGGAATCCCGGTGACCTTGGCAACCACAGCAATTTCATATTTTTCCGCCGCAAAGGACGTGCCGGACAACATGCATGCAGAAACCAGGGTTGCACTGAGTAATGCGAGTTTGAATTTCATAGTTGTACCTTTCGTAGGGGGCAGGACATGTCACGGCGTGAAGTTAACAACGAATGGAAGAGGGAATGAATCACAAGTTTGGTGAATGTGATCTATGCCCATTATTGTAATTTTATGGAAAATAAACGGTTAAATATTGGTTAAATTTGCACGGAAATACACTCAGGGATTTGAATTTAGTGTTAACAAAACATTAAAATGAAACCATAAATTAACAAATTGTTATCATTTTACTTAAGTTGTGGCGACGAAAAGGTATTTGGGAGGATGTTGCTGAAGAAGAAATTGTTGAAATTGAGAACTGAATCGATACCGGAAAAGGAGGCTCAACATTTTTTCGTTCAATGGTATCCTCAGCACACTTTCGCCAAACACAGCATCATTATTTGTGGCGGTGTAGATTTTTCTCGTGGAGAACTCATGCAAGGCGTTAAACGTATCATTATGACGTTGTTTCTCGCGATCCTGTCCTTTGGCGCAGGTGCGCATCCCCACAGCTTTATCCATTTGAAAACCGAGATAGTGAGCGAGAATGACCAGTTCGTCGCGCTAAAAATGCGCTGGACGATGGATGAAATCACCTCGGCAGATCTGCTTTACGATGCGGGAAATGCCAAACCTGGTGATGAGATCTGGAAAAAACTGGCGGCGGAAGTGATGGCCAACGTCCTCGGGCAGCACTATTTCACCGAAGTGTGGCACGACGGGAAAAAGGTAAAGTTTAAAAACAGGCCGACGGAATATGGCATGGAGCGTGAAGAACATCAGGCAGTGCTGACGTTCGTGTTGCCGCTGGCGGAAGCTCAGCCGCTGAGCGGTCAAAAATATACCATTTCAACCTTCGACCCCACCTACTACGTTGATATGAGCTATGACAAAGACAGCGATGCCTGGCTGGCGCAGGCCATAAGTCAGCAATGCCGTATTTCAGTACATACGCCGACGCCGAATGAACAAATGCTGAGCTTTGCGCAGTCGCTGGATAAAGAAGACGCACCGCCGGAGGATATGGAATTGGGTAAACAGTTTGCACAGACGGTGACGCTGCAATGTCCGTAGTTTATCAACAACGCGCCGCCAGACGCCGCTGGCTCACGCTATGGCCGCTGGCGGTGTTTTTACTGCTGGCTGCAGTCGGCATACTGTGGCTATGGCAGGCCTGGCCGCAGGTGATGATGAAGAGTGTCGTCTGGCAGCGCGACGTTAACCAGCAGATGAGCGGTTTGCTGAAAGCCGTTGCCGCCAATCCGGCCCAGGCCGGGGGATCGCTGCTGCTGTTTAGTTTTCTCTATGGTGTGCTGCATGCGTTGGGACCAGGACATGGAAAAGTCGTCATTACCACCTGGCTGGCAACGCATCCCTCGAAGCTGAGGTCGAGTATTGGCCTGACGCTGGCCTCATCTTTATTACAGGGACTGGTCGCCATCGGGCTGGTGGTTGTGGTGCTCACCATTTTGCAGTTGCCTGCACGACAGCTACATATGAGTAGTTTCTGGCTGGAGAAAGGGAGTTACGCGCTGGTTGGCGTGTTGGGCGTTTTATTGTGCGTCCGTGCGCTGAAGAAATTGCGCCAGTTACTGCGTCGCCCGAAATTTATCGCCTTCACGCCGCACCATGTGCATCACGAGGGATGTGGCTGTGGGCATCAGCATTTGCCTGATCCTGAACAGCTGCAAAGCGGTGATGACTGGCGCGCCCGGCTGATGATCGTTTTGTCTATGGGAATGCGGCCATGCTCCGGGGCAATTATGGTTTTACTGTTTAGCAAAGTGGTTGGCGTTTTTAGCTGGGGCATGGCGTCGGCGCTGGCGATGGCGGCAGGAACCTCTTTGACGATTACGTCACTGGCTTTGCTGGTACACAGTTTCCGCTCGCTGGCGGTGAGACTTAGCGGACATAAAGCGCCGGTGCTGTGGCGACAGATTGGCTGGACGACGCTGGCATTAGCCGGTGGTGCGATGCTGATTGCTGCAGCGGTAGTGATGTGGGTGAGCGCGGTGCCGGTGGGGCGAGGGATTAGACCGTTTTAATCAAAGCCGGATGGCGGCTTCGCCTTATCCGGCCTGTATCAACACGTAAGCCCGGTAAGCATGACACCACCGGGCTGTACTGAATTAACGCTTCAGCGCGTCGCTCAGTTCGTCACGCATGTTAGCCAGCATGGCTTTCACTACGCGCGGATTACCTGCAACGATGTTGCCAGTCGCCATATAGTTATGACCGCCGGTGAAGTCGCAAACCAGTGCGCCTGCTTCACGAGCAATCAGCTCACCTGCGGCGAAATCCCATGGTTTCAGACCGATTTCGAAGTAACCGTCAACGCGTGCAGCGGCAACGTAAGCCAGATCCAGCGCAGCAGAACCTGTGCGGCGGAAGTCAGCGCACTCGGTAAACATCTTGCCAAGAATTTTCATGTAAGACGTGGCGTGCTGTTTCGCTTTGAACGGGAAACCGGTGGCGATGATTGTGCCGTCCAGATCGCGTGCAGTGCTGCCACGCAGACGGTAGCCGTTCAGCTGTGCGCCCTGGCCGCGGGTTGCGGTGAACAGTTCGTTACGCATTGGATCGTAAACAACGGCGACTTCAGTACGGCCTTTAATGCGTACTGCGATGGAAACCGCGAAGTGCGGCAGACGTTTTACGAAGTTGGTGGTGCCATCCAGTGGATCGATAACCCATTGAACATCCTGATCTTCACCAACATGCTCACCGCTTTCTTCGGTGATGATGGTGTGCTGTGGGTAGGATTTGCGAATTGTTTCGATAATAATCGCTTCGGCGGCTTTATCGACGTTAGTCACGAAATCATTGCTGCCTTTCTGGCTGGTTTCTACAGAGTCTGGCGTTTCGTAGTGTTTGGCAATTACATTACCCGCCTTGCGCGCTGCGCGCACGGCGATGGTCAGCATCGGATGCATCGGTCTCTCTCACTGGATGTTAAAGAACGGGAAAACGGCGCAGAGTATAGCAGCGAGTTCGGAATATGTCTTCGTTTTATGATAATATGCCCGAATAATCTTTAGCCGAAGAAATACAATGCTGCAAAATATTCGAATCGTGCTGGTGGAAACCTCTCACACTGGCAACATGGGCTCTGTGGCCCGCGCAATGAAAACCATGGGTTTAACTAATCTGTGGCTGGTAAATCCACTGGTTAAACCGGACTCCCAGGCCATCGCCCTGGCGGCTGGTGCCAGCGATGTGATCGGCAGCGCGCAGATCGTCGATACTCTCGATGAAGCGCTGGCGGGTTGCAGCCTGGTGGTGGGTACCAGCGCGCGCTCCCGTACGCTGCCGTGGCCGATGCTGGATCCGCGTGAATGCGGTTTAAAAAGCGTCTCTGAAGCAACGAACTCGCCGGTGGCGCTGGTGTTTGGACGTGAACGCGTTGGCCTGACCAACGAAGAGCTGCAGAAGTGTCATTATCACGTCGCCATTGCCGCGAACCCGGAATACAGCTCGCTCAACCTGGCGATGGCGGTGCAGGTCATCTCTTATGAAGTTCGCATGGCCTGGCTGGCAACGCAGGAAAGCGACAAGACCGCAGAATACGAAGAAGCTGAGTATCCGCTGGTCGATGATTTAGAGCGTTTTTACGGTCATCTGGAACAAACGCTGCTGTCGACCGGGTTTATCCGCGAAGGACATCCGGGGCAGGTGATGAACAAGCTGCGCCGTCTGTTCACTCGCGCGCGTCCTGAGAGCCAGGAGCTGAACATTTTGCGCGGAATTTTAGCTTCTATAGAGCAGCAGAATAAAGGCAAGTAAGCGTCTTGATGCCGGATGGCTGCACGATTTCCAGGCCGGATTAGCGAAGCGCCATCCGGTAAATGAAAATGGCACTGAAGGTTAAATACCTGACTAAATTAGTCAAGTAAATAGTTGACTGATTTAGTCGGGAATGTCAGACTTGCCCCTGCTATGCAATACCCCCATTTTACAATAAAAAACCCCGGGCAGGGGCGAGTTTGAGGCTAAGTAAGACATGAGACTGACATCAAAAGGGCGTTATGCCGTGACCGCAATGTTGGACGTTGCGCTCAACTCCGAAACGGGCCCGGTACCGTTGGCTGATATTTCTGAACGTCAGGGAATTTCCCTGTCATATCTGGAGCAGCTGTTTTCCCGTTTGCGTAAAAACGGTCTGGTTTCCAGCGTACGTGGACCAGGCGGCGGGTATCTGCTGGGTAAAGATGCCGGCAGCATCGCAGTAGGTGAAGTGATTAGCGCTGTTGACGAGTCTGTAGACGCGACCCGTTGCCAGGGCAAAGGCGGTTGTCAGGGCGGCGATAAATGCCTGACCCACGCGCTGTGGCGCGATCTGAGCGATCGTCTGACCGGTTTCCTCAACAACATTACGTTGGGCGAACTGGTGAATAATCAGGAAGTCCTGGATGTGTCTGGTCGCCAGCACACACATGACGCTCCACGCAGTACCCGCACGCAAGACGCTATCGACGTCAAACTGCGTGCCTAATAAAAATTACGCAATATCTTCTGGTTGCATTAAGGCAGCCAGAAAGATGAAGCGTAAAAAGTATTTCAGAATCAGGCCGGGGTGCCAGACGCCCCGTTAACTCGGTCGTACATCCAGCCGGTTGCCTGATTCCTTGCATTGAAGCGATGTACGGAGTTTATAGAGCAATGAAATTACCGATCTATCTCGACTACTCCGCAACCACGCCGGTGGACCCGCGTGTTGCCGAGAAAATGATGCAGTGTCTGACCCTGGACGGAAACTTTGGTAACCCAGCTTCCCGTTCACACCGTTTCGGCTGGCAAGCTGAAGAGGCGGTAGATATCGCCCGCAATCAGATCGCTGATCTGGTCGGTGCCGATCCGCGTGAAATCGTCTTTACTTCCGGTGCGACGGAATCCGATAACCTGGCGATTAAAGGTGCAGCCAACTTTTACCAGAAAAAAGGCAAGCACATCATCACCAGCAAAACCGAACACAAAGCCGTGCTGGACACCTGCCGTCAGCTGGAGCGCGAAGGGTTTGAAGTGACCTACCTCGCCCCACAGCGTAACGGCATTATCGACCTGAAAGAACTTGAAGCGGCAATGCGTGACGACACTATTCTGGTCTCCATCATGCACGTTAACAACGAAATCGGCGTGGTACAGGATATCGCAACCATCGGCGAAATGTGCCGTGCCCGCGGTATCATCTATCACGTTGATGCGACCCAGAGCGTGGGCAAACTGCCTATCGATCTGAGCCAACTGAAAGTTGACCTGATGTCCTTCTCCGGCCACAAAATCTATGGTCCGAAAGGTATCGGCGCGCTGTACGTTCGTCGTAAACCGCGTATTCGTATTGAAGCGCAGATGCACGGCGGCGGTCACGAGCGCGGTATGCGTTCCGGTACGCTGCCTGTGCACCAAATCGTTGGGATGGGTGAAGCTTACCGTATCGCCAAAGAAGAGATGGAAACCGAGATGGCGCGCCTGCGCACTCTGCGTAACCGTCTGTGGAACGGCGTGAAAGATATGGAAGAGGTGTACCTCAATGGTGACCTCGAGCAGGGCGCGCCGAACATTCTCAACGTTAGCTTCAACTTTGTTGAAGGCGAGTCGCTGATTATGGCGCTGAAAGACCTGGCTGTATCCTCCGGTTCTGCATGTACCTCTGCAAGCCTGGAGCCATCCTACGTGCTGCGCGCGCTGGGGATGACCGACGAGCTGGCACATAGCTCAATTCGTTTCTCTTTAGGTCGTTTCACTACCGAAGAAGAGATTGACTACGCCATCAATCTGGTTCGCAACTCCATTGGCCGCCTGCGCGACCTTTCCCCGCTGTGGGAAATGTTCAAACAGGGCGTGGATTTGAACAGTATTGAATGGTCTCATCACTAATTCGGCGCACATAAGGAGAATTCATCATGGCTTATAGCGAAAAAGTAATCGATCATTACGAGAATCCACGTAACGTGGGCTCTTTTGACAACAGCGACGAGAACGTGGGCAGCGGCATGGTGGGTGCACCGGCCTGTGGCGACGTGATGAAGTTGCAGATCAAAGTCAACAATGAGGGTATCATTGAAGACGCGCGTTTCAAGACTTACGGCTGCGGTTCCGCTATTGCCTCCAGCTCTCTGGTTACCGAATGGGTAAAAGGGAAATCTCTGGACGAAGCACAGGCGATCAAAAATACCGATATCGCCGACGAGCTTGAACTGCCACCGGTGAAAATTCACTGCTCTATTCTGGCTGAAGACGCGATTAAAGCCGCGATTGCGGATTACAAAAGCAAACGTGAAGCAAAATAATTAAGAGTTGAGGTTTTATTATGTCGATTACCTTAAGCGACAGTGCAGCAGCGCGTGTAAATACCTTCCTGGCAAACCGCGGTAAAGGGTTTGGTCTGCGTCTGGGCGTGAGAACCTCCGGCTGCTCAGGTATGGCTTATGTACTGGAATTTGTTGACGAGCCGGCGGCTGAAGATACCGTGTTTGAAGACAAAGGCGTAAAAGTCGTGATCGACGGTAAGAGCCTGCAATTCCTCGACGGTACGCAGTTAGACTTCGTCAAAGAAGGTCTGAACGAAGGGTTTAAGTTCACTAACCCGAACGTGAAAGACGAATGTGGATGCGGCGAAAGCTTCCACGTGTAACGCGCTTACTGATAACCCCACCGTGGTCGCCTGCGCGTGGGGTTTGTTTTACCTGACTCTCTGGTTTTGCCTCATCGAACAACAGAGAATCGATGCCCTGAGAATGTTATGGACTACTTCACCCTCTTTGGCTTACCGGCCCGTTATCAGCTCGATACTCAGGCGCTGAGCCTACGTTTTCAGGATCTGCAACGTCAGTATCATCCTGATAAATTCGCCAGCGGTTCTCAGGCGGAACAACTTGCTGCGGTTTCGCAGTCCGCCACTATCAACCAGGCCTGGCAAACGCTGCGTCATCCTTTGATGCGCGCCGAATACTTGTTGTCTTTACACGGCTTTGATATCCGCAGCGAGCAGCACACGGTGCGCGATACCGCGTTTCTGATGGAACAGCTGGAGCTGCGCGAAGAGCTGGACGAGATTGAACAGGCAAAAGACAATCAACGGCTGGATGCGTTTATGCAACGCGTCAGCGAAATGTACAACGTTCGCCATCAACTGATGGTTGAACAGCTGGATAGCGAGACGTGGGACGCAGCGGCAGATACCGTGCGTAAGCTGCGTTTTCTCGATAAACTGCGAAGCAGTGCAGAACAACTCGAAGAAAAACTGCTCGATTTTTAATTTCCGGAAGCGAAAATGGCCTTATTACAAATTAGTGAGCCTGGTCTGAGCGCCGCGCCGCACCAGCGTCGTCTGGCGGTCGGTATCGATTTAGGCACCACCAACTCCCTGGTTGCGACCGTACGCAGCGGCCAGGCCGAAACGTTGGCAGATCATGAAGGTCGCCACCTGTTGCCGTCAGTGGTTCACTATCAGCAACAGGGCTACTCGGTCGGTTACGATGCCCGCGCCAATGCAGCGCAGGATACGGCAAACACCGTCAGCTCGGTAAAACGCATGATGGGCCGCTCTCTGGCGGATATCCAGGCGCGTTACCCGCATCTGCCTTATTCATTCCAGGCGAGCGAAAACGGCCTGCCGATGATTGAAACCGCTGCCGGTTTGCTTAATCCGGTGCGCGTATCCGCTGACATTCTGAAAGCGCTGGCCGCGCGGGCAACCGAATCGTTGTCCGGCGAACTGGATGGCGTAGTGATCACCGTTCCGGCTTACTTTGACGATGCACAGCGTCAGGGGACGAAAGACGCCGCGCGTCTGGCGGGCCTGCACGTATTGCGTCTGCTGAACGAACCGACCGCTGCGGCGATCGCTTATGGCCTGGATTCCGGTCAGGAAGGCGTGATCGCGGTCTATGACCTTGGCGGCGGTACTTTTGATATTTCTATTCTGCGCCTGAGTCGCGGCGTGTTCGAAGTGTTGGCGACCGGTGGTGATTCCGCGCTCGGCGGCGACGATTTTGACCATCTGCTGGCCGATTACATTCGCGAGCAGGCGGGCGTTGCCGATCGCAGCGATAACCGCGTACAGCGCGAGCTGCTGGATGCCGCGATTGCAGCGAAAATCGCACTCAGCGACGCCGATTCTGTGACGGTTAACGTGGCGGGATGGCAGGGTGAAATCACCCGTGAAACCTTTAATGAACTCATTTCCGCACTGGTTAAACGTACGCTGCTGGCCTGCCGCCGTGCGCTGAAAGATGCGGGCGTTGAGCCGCAGGATGTGCTGGAAGTGGTAATGGTCGGTGGTTCAACGCGCGTGCCGCTGGTACGTGAACGCGTCGGTGAATTCTTTGGCCGTACGCCGCTGACCTCTATCGACCCGGACAAAGTGGTCGCTATCGGTGCGGCAATCCAGGCGGATATTCTGGTCGGGAATAAACCGGACAGCGAAATGCTGCTGCTGGACGTTATCCCGCTGTCTCTGGGACTGGAAACCATGGGCGGTCTGGTGGAGAAAGTGATCCCGCGTAACACCACTATCCCGGTGGCGCGCGCGCAGGACTTCACCACGTTTAAAGATGGCCAAACCGCGATGTCCATTCACGTGATGCAAGGCGAGCGTGAGTTGGTGCAGGACTGTCGTTCACTGGCGCGTTTTGCGCTGCGCGGTATCCCGGCGTTGCCGGCAGGCGGCGCGCATATCCGCGTGACCTTCCAGGTCGATGCTGATGGGCTGCTGAGCGTCACCGCTATGGAGAAATCCACCGGCGTTGAGTCCTCGATTCAGGTCAAACCGTCCTACGGTCTGACCGACAGTGAAATCGCCTCCATGATTCAGGATTCGATGAGTTTTGCCGAGCAGGACGTTAAAGCTCGTATGCTGGCAGAACAGAAAGTCGAAGCGGCACGCGTACTGGAGAGTTTATCTGGTGCGCTGAACGCTGATGCCGCGCTGTTAAGCGCCGCAGAACGTCAGGCTATCGACACCGCTGCTGCGCACTTGAGCGAGGTAGCACAGGGTGACGATGTTGACGCGATAGAACAAGCCATTAAAAACGTAGACAAACAAACCCAGGAATTCGCCGCTCGCCGTATGGACAAATCCGTCCGTAGCGCGCTGAAAGGCCATTCCGTGGACGAGGTTTAATATGCCAAAGATTGTTATTTTGCCTCATCAGGATCTCTGTCCCGATGGCGCAGTTCTGGAAGCTGAGACCGGCGAAACCATTCTCGACGTTGCCCTGCGTAACGGTATCGAGATTGAACACGCCTGTGAAAAATCCTGTGCCTGCACGACCTGCCACTGCATCGTACGTGAAGGTTTTGATTCTTTGCCGGAAAGCACAGAAGAAGAAGACGACATGCTGGATAAAGCCTGGGGACTGGAGCCGGAGAGCCGTTTAAGCTGTCAGGCACGGGTAACCGAGGACGATTTAGTGGTCGAAATCCCACGTTACACAATCAATCATGCACGTGAGCATTAACAGAGGGTAGTATGGGACTGAAGTGGACCGATAGCCGCGAAATCGGCGAGGCGCTGTACGACGCGTTCCCCGATCTCGATCCCAAGACCGTTCGTTTCACCGATCTGCACCAATGGATCTGTGACCTGGAAGAGTTCGATGATGATCCACAGGCATCGAACGAAAAAATCCTTGAGGCCATTTTACTGGTCTGGCTGGACGAAGCCGAATAAGTCAACGGGCTGCCCACGGGTGGCCCGTTTTCCTGTATGCGCGAAATAAGGATAAATAAAATGACAGAAGCCATGAAAATTACGCTTTCCACGCAACCCGCTGACGCTCGCTGGGGTGAAAAGGCGACATACAGCATTAATAATGACGGTATTACCCTGCACCTGAACGGAAAAGATGATCTCAGCCTTATCCAGCGCGCCGCGCGTAAAATTGACGGCCTGGGTATTAAACATGTCCAACTGGATGGTGAAGGCTGGGATACCGAACGTAGCTGGGCGTTCTGGCAGGGTTACAAAGGACCAAAAGGCACCCGCAAAGTTGAGTGGGCCGCTCTGGACGAGGCGCAGCGCAAAGAGCTGGATAACCGTCTGAAGATTATTGACTGGGTGCGCGATACCATTAACGCACCTGCAGAAGAGCTGGGCCCGGAACAGCTGGCGCAACGCGCGGTAGACCTGCTGTGCGGCGTGGCCTGCGACAACGTCTCGTACCGTATCACCAAAGGTGAAGATCTGCGCGAGCAGAACTACATGGGGCTGCATACTGTGGGTCGAGGCTCTGAACGTCCGCCGGTGCTGCTGGCGCTCGATTACAACCCGACTGGCGACAAAGAAGCTCCAGTTTATGCCTGCCTGGTTGGCAAGGGAATTACCTTTGACTCTGGCGGATACAGTATCAAGCAAAGCGCATTTATGGACTCAATGAAGTCCGATATGGGCGGTGCGGCAACGGTCACCGGCGCGCTGGCGTTTGCCATCACCCGTGGCCTGAACAAGCGTGTGAAGCTGTATCTGTGCTGCGCGGATAACCTGATCAGCGGCAACGCCTTTAAGCTTGGCGATATCATTCACTATCGCAACGGTAAAAAAGTTGAAGTGATGAATACCGATGCTGAAGGGCGTCTGGTGTTGGCCGATGGCTTAATCGACGCCAGCGCGCAAAAACCGGAACTGATCATTGATGCCGCCACGCTGACCGGCGCGGCGAAAACCGCACTGGGCAACGATTACCACGCGCTGTTTAGCTTTGATGACCAACTGGCCGCGCGTTTGTTGGCAAGTGCGGCGCAAGAAAACGAGCCGTTCTGGCGTTTGCCATTGGCAGAGTTCCACCGTAGTCAACTGCCGTCAAATTTTGCCGAGCTGAACAATACCGGCAGTGCGGCCTACCCAGCGGGTGCAAGCACCGCGGCGGGCTTCCTGTCCCATTTCGTGGAAAATTACCAGCAAGGCTGGCTGCACATCGATTGCTCTGCAACCTATCGCAAAGCGCCGGTTGAGCAGTGGTCTGCGGGCGCAACTGGTCTGGGTGTGCGCACCATCGCGAATCTGCTGACCGCATAATTCATGACTGTATTGCCGGATGGCGCTACGCTTATCCGGCTTACATGTATTCATCCAATTTGTGATACTTATGTCCGAAACAAAAAATGAATTAGAAACGTTGCTGGAGCAAGCAGCGACAGAGCCTGCGCATCGTCCGGCATTTTTCCGTACATTACTGGAATCCACCGTCTGGGTGCCGGGTACTGCCGCAGAAGGCGAGGCGGTAGTAGAAGACAGTGCCCTCGACCTTCAACACTGGGAAAAAGAAGACGGCACGACCGTGATCCCGTTCTTCACCTCCCTGGAAGCCCTGCAACAGGCGGTTGAAGATGAGCAAGCATTTGTCGTTATGCCGGTGCGTACGCTATTTGAAATGACGCTTGGCGAAACGCTCTTTCTCAACGCTAAACTGCCGACCGGCAAAGAGTTTATGCCGCGTGAAATCAGCCTGCTGATGGGGGAAGAGGGTAATCCGCTAAGCACCCAGGAAGTACTGGAAGGTGGTGAATCGCTGATCCTTTCTGAAGTCGCCGAACCTCCGGCGCAGATGATTGACTCACTGACCACGCTGTTTAAAACCATTAAGCCGGTAAAACGCGCATTTCTCTGCTCAATCAAAGAAAGTGCGGAAGCCCAGCCGAATCTGCTGATTGGTATTGAAGCTGAAGGTGATATTGAAGAGATCATCCATGCTGCGGGTAGCGTCGCGACCGATACGTTGCCGGGTGATGAACCCATTGATATCTGCCAGGTGAAGAAAGGTGAGAAGGGCGTGAGTCACTTTATCACTGAGCACATCGCACCGTTCTACGAACGCCGCTGGGGCGGTTTCCTGCGCGATTTCAAACAGAACCGGATTATCTGAGTGAAGGAAAGCCGCCACGAAGGATAATACCTCGCGCACTGAATAATTTTGCCGCTAACTCAGTTGGCTTTTTCTCCCTCAAAAGGGAGTATTAGTGCGCTACGATGAGCCTGCTTTGCTAAAGCAGCACAGCCTGCTGGAAAGGCCGAGAACCGGACCGGTACAAAAAAACCGCTCATTGAGCGGTTTTTTTGTGGGTGAAAAAGATGAGTAAATCAGAATTTATTGAGTCTCAGCCGGTTCTACCGGTAAATCGTTACGCGCGCCCCATTCGCTCCATGCGCCGTCATACAATGCGACGTTAGAAACGCCCAGCGTGGCAAGCGCCAGCACAACCACCGCCGCCGTGACGCCTGAGCCGCAGCTGGCGATAATGGGGCGGTCAAAGCTTACGCCATGGCTGAAGAAAATAGCATCCAGTTCGTCGGTAGTTTTCAGTTCACCGTCACGAACCAGCTCTGTCCACGGTACGTTAAGCGCACCAGGCACATGGCCACGCTTGAGGCCCGGACGCGGCTCGTCAACTTCGGCATTAAAACGCGCAGCCGGTCGGGCATCGACGATCTGCGCCGTTTTTTCATGACTGGCCAGCAGTACGTCGGTAACGCGCACAACCGCTTCAGGCGTAAATGCCACGTTAAATTCACCTTCCGGTAAATCCTCATTTCCTTCTTTGAGCATTAGCTCATCGCGCTGCCAGCCAGCCAGACCGCCTGCCAGAATGGAGACATTCTCGACACCAAATGTCCGCAGCATCCACCATGCGCGAGGCGCGGAAAACAGGTTGCCGTCATCGTAGACAACCAGGTGTTTATCCTGATGAACGCCCAATTCGCGCATCGCTACGGCAAAGGCTTCCGGTCGCGGCATCATATGCGGTAGCGGTGACGTATGGTCGGAAAGCGCTTCAATATCAAAAAAGACTGCGCCAGGAATATGGCCTGCACGATACTCCTCGCCAACATCGCGATCTTCCTGTCCTGGAGGTGCCATCCGGGCATCAAGAATTTGTATTTCCGGGTCGTCAATGTGTTCGGCAAGCCAGTCGGCAGCGACAAAAAAGGCGGTGGTCATAGGCATCTCCATTTTTACCAGGTTTTGGCAAATTGTCGGATGTTTAGGGCAATGCGACAAGTAAAAGAGGCTGATTTGTCAGGCGAATCCACATTAATCACGAAAAAATAGGACAACGTAGAACAGTTACTGGCTTCCACAGCCGAAAATCTGACGCATAATAGTTGTTCTACGTAGCTAACGGGCCACTACGGCCAGGGATGAAAAATGAAACATTTACGCGTAGCGGCCTGTATGCTGATGCTGGCACTGGTTGGGTGCGATAATAATAACGAAAAATCACCGACGGCTGCGAAGCCTGATGCGCCTGCACCGCAGACTGCGCCAGCAAAAGATAAGGCCCAATTACAAAAGCTGATTCAGCAAAGCCAGGGCAAGTCGCTGACGCTGCTTGATGCCTCCGAGGTCCAGCTCGATGGCGCGGCAACGCTCGTTTTAACCTTTTCCATTCCCCTCGATCCGGAACAAGATTTTTCTCGCGTAGTGCACGTTGTTGATAAAAAAAGCGGCAAAGTGGATGGGGCCTGGGAGCTGGCGCCAAATCTAAAAGAGCTACGCTTACGCCATCTCGAACCTAACCGGGAACTGGTGGTTACCATTGAGCGTGATTTGCTGGCGCTGAATAAAGCGACGTTCGCTATCGATTATGAAAAAAATATTACCACCCGCGACGTCCAGCCAAGCGTAGGGTTCGCTAGTCGCGGCTCGCTGCTGCCGGGAAAAGTGATTGAAGGGTTACCGGTGATGGCCCTTAACGTTAATAGCGTGGATGTGAACTTCTTTCGCGTGAAGCCTGAATCGCTCGGTGCGTTTGTCAGCCAGTGGGAATACCGTAATTCGTTGTCAAACTGGGAGTCAGACAATCTGCTGAAAATGGCGGAGCTGGTTTATACCGGACGCTTTGACCTCAATCCTGAGCGTAACACCCGAGAGAAGCTGCTACTGCCACTGAGCGATATCAAGCCGTTGCAGCAAGCAGGCGTTTACATTGCGGTGATGAATCAGGCCGGACACTATAACTACAGCAATGCTGCTACGCTGTTTACGCTCAGTGACATTGGTGTCTCTGCGCACCGTTACCACAATCAACTGGATGTCTTTACGCAGAGTCTGGAAAACGGCGCTGCGCAGCAGGGTATTGAGGTCACGTTACTCAACGAAAAAGGGCAGACGCTGGCGCAGGCTACCAGCGACGCGCAGGGGCACGTCAAGCTGGAAACCGATAAAGACGCGGCCTTATTGCTGGCCCGTAAAGACGGGCAAACCACGCTGCTGGACCTGAAGCTCCCGGCGTTGGATCTGGCTGAATTTGATATTGCCGGCGCGCCGGGATACAGCAAGCAGTTCTTTATGTTTGGCCCCCGAGACCTCTATCGCCCTGGCGAAACGGTGATCCTCAACGGATTACTGCGAGATAGCGACGGCAAAACGCTGCCTGACCAGCCGGTGAAGCTGGAGGTCGTTAAGCCCGACGGACAGGTGTTACGCTCGGTAGTGAGCCAGCCGGAAAACGGTCTGTATCGCTTTAGCTGGCCGCTGGACAGCAGCGCGCCAACCGGCATGTGGCATATTCGTGCCAATACTGGCGACAACCAGTCGCGGATGTGGGATTTCCACGTCGAAGATTTCATGCCTGAGCGGATGGCGCTCAATCTCACCGCCAATAAAATACCGGTGGCGCCAACTGATGAAGTGAAGTTCTCGGTGGTGGGCTACTACCTGTACGGCGCGCCCGCCAACGGCAATGCTCTGCAAGGGCAGCTTTTCCTGCGCCCGCTGCGGGAAGCGGTGCAGGCATTACCGGGGTTCCAGTTTGGTAATATTGCCGAAGAAAATCTTTCTCGCAGCCTCGATGAGGTTCAGTTGACGCTGGATGACCACGGTCGCGGCGAAGTGACTACCAACAGCCAATGGCAGGAGACGCATTCTCCGTTACAGGTGATTCTGCAAGCCAGCCTGCTGGAGTCGGGTGGCCGTCCGGTGACGCGTCGGGTTGAACAAGCCATCTGGCCTGCGGATACGCTGCCAGGTATTCGTCCGCAGTTTGCGGCGAGAGCCGTATATGACTACCGCACCGATACTACCGTCAATCAGCCTGGCGTAGATGAAAACAGCAATGCCGCTTTTGATATTGTGTATGCCGATGCGCAAGGTGAGAAAAAAGCGGTGTCCGGTTTACAGGTGCGTTTGATCCGTGAACGCCGTGATTATTACTGGAACTGGTCTGAAGGTGAGGGCTGGCAATCGCAGTTCGATCAAAAAGATCTGGTTGAGGGTGAGCAGACCCTGGATCTGAAGGCCGATGAGACCGGTAAAGTCAGCTTCCCGGTCGAGTGGGGTGCCTATCGCCTGGAAGTGAAAGCTCCGAATGATGCGGTGAGCAGCGTGCGCTTCTGGGCTGGTTATAGCTGGCAGGATAACAGCGACGGCAGCGGGGCAGTGCGTCCCGATCGCGTGACCCTGAAACTGGATAAACCCGGCTATCGTCCCGGCGATACCATGAAGCTACACATTGCCGCACCCGCGGCTGGCAAAGGTTACGCGATGGTGGAGTCCAGCGAAGGCCCGCTGTGGTGGCAAGAGATAGACGTACCGACGGATGGTCTTGATATCTCCATCCCGGTCGATAAAACCTGGAATCGCCATGACTTGTATCTCAGCGCGCTGGTGGTTCGTCCTGGCGACAAGTCTCGTTCGGCAACGCCAAAACGGGCAGTCGGCTTACTGCATTTGCCGTTAGGCGATGAAAACCGTCGTCTGGCGCTGGAGCTGGAAAGCCCGGCGAAAATGCGTCCAAATCAGCCGTTGACCGTCAAGATTACAGCCAGTGTTAAAAATGGCGATGTGCCAAAACAGGTTAACGTGCTGGTCTCAGCCGTTGACAGCGGGGTGTTGAACATTACCGATTACGCCACGCCGGATCCCTGGCAGGCGTTTTTCGGGCAAAAACGCTATGGCGCGGATATTTATGATATTTACGGCCAGGTGATCGAAGGGCAAGGACGTCTGGCGGCGCTGCGCTTTGGTGGTGATGGCGATGAGTTAAAACGCGGCGGCAAGCCACCGGTTAATCACGTCAATATCGTGGCGCAACAGGCGCTGCCGGTGACGCTTAACGAGCAGGGCGAAGGTACGGTGACGTTACCAATTGGTGATTTCAACGGCGAGCTGCGGGTAATGGCGCAAGCCTGGACGGCGGATGACTTTGGCAGTAGCGAAAGCAAAGTGATTGTCGCCGCGCCGGTAATTACTGAACTGAACATGCCGCGCTTTCTGGCGGGGGGCGATACCTCGCGCCTGACGCTGGACGTGACCAACCTGACTGACAAACCGCAAACGCTGATTATTAATCTCGCGGCCAGCGGTTTACTGGAGTTGATGGGGCAAGATCCCGCCCCGGTGAATCTGGCTCCAGGCGTACGGACTACGCTGTTTATTCCGGTGCGTGCGCGGGAGGGCTTTGGCGATGGCGAAATTCAGGCGCAAATTAGCGGTCTGAATCTACCGGGTGAAACGCTGCCTGTTCAGCATAAACAGTGGAAAATTGGCGTGCGACCGGCGTTCCCGGCGCAAACTGTTAATTACGGCGTCGCACTTCAGCCGGGCGCAACCTGGCAGCTTCCGGGCGAAGAACTGACGAATTTCTCTCCTGTGACGATGCAGGGACAACTGCTGTTCAGCGGTAAGCCACCGCTGAATCTGGCGCGCTATATCCGTGAACTGAAAGCTTACCCTTACGGTTGCCTCGAGCAAACGGCGAGCGGGTTGTTCCCATCCTTATACACCAATGCCGCGCAGTTGAAGGCGTTAGGTATCGCGGGCGACAGCGATGAAAAACGCCGTGCGGCAGTAGAGATTGGCATCTCTCGTTTACTGCAAATGCAGCGTGATAACGGCGGTTTTGCGCTGTGGGATAAGAACGGGTCGGAAGAGTACTGGCTGACCGCGTATGTGATGGATTTCCTCGTTCGCGCGAATGAACAGGGCTATAGCGTCCCGGCAGAGGTGATTAACCGGGGTAACGAGCGGCTGCTGCGCTATTTGCAGGATCCGGGCATGATGTCGATTCGCTATACCGACGACGCATCAGCAAGCCGGTTTGCCGTACAGGCCTACGCCGCGCTGGTGCTGGCTCGTCAGCAGAAAGCCCCGCTTGGCGCGCTGCGTGAGATCTGGGAGCGTCGTGCACAGGCGGCTTCCGGTTTACCGCTGTTGCAACTGGGGATAGCGCTGAAAAACATGGGCGACGCCAACCGCAGTGAACAAGCGTTGACGCTGGCGCTGAATACGCCACGTCGCGATGCGCAGCAGTGGATGGCGGATTACGGCAGTCAGCTACGTGACAACGCGCTGATGCTGGCATTGTTGGAAGAGAACAAGCTTAAACCTGACGTGCAGAATACGCTGCTGAACACCTTGTCAGAACAGGCCTTTGGGCAGCGCTGGCTCTCTACTCAGGAAAACAATGCGCTGTTCCTTGCCGCGCGTACGTTGCAGGACTTGCCTGGCTCGTGGCAGGCGCAAACGTCACTCTCTGAACAGGCGTTAGCCGGGGAGAAATCACAAACGCGTAATCTGGATGCTGACGCGCTGTCTACGCTGAACGTCACCAATACCGGTAATCTGCCGCTGTGGCTGCGTCTGGATGTGAGTGGTTACCCGCAAACCTCGCCGACGCCTGCCAGCAACGTCCTGCACATTGAGCGTCAGATCCTGGGGCTCGACGGGAACAGCAAAGCGCTGGATTCTCTGCGCAGCGGCGAGCTGGTACTGGTCTGGCTGGAGGTGAAAGCCAGCCAGAACGTGCCGGATGCGCTGGTGGTTGACTTACTGCCAGCCGGCCTGGAGCTGGAAAACCAGAATCTGGCCAACGGCAGCGCCAGTCTGCAGGACAGCGGCAGCGAGGTAGCGAATTTGCTCAATCAGATGCAGCAGGCGGATATCCAGCACGTTGAGTTCCGTGACGATCGCTTTGTCGCCGCGGTAGCGGTCAACGAAGGGCAGCCGGTGACGCTGGTCTATCTGGCGCGGGCGGTAACGCCGGGGACCTATCAGGTTCCTGTGCCGCAGGTGGAGTCAATGTATGTTCCGCAGTGGCGCGCGACCGGTGCGACAGAGGGGCTTTTGATTGTCAGACCGTAAATGATGCGCGGGTTGGGGAAACGCGGCTGCTGGCTCTGGCTGGCAGCCGTTGCGCTATTGCTGGTAGCGGGGGTTTGGGCGGCAGATAAAATCTGGCCGCTGCCGCTTCACGAAGTCGATCCGGCACGTGTCGTGGTGGCTTACGATGGTACGCCGCTATGGCGCTTCGCCGACGCGGACGGTATCTGGCGTTATCCGGTGACTATTGATGAGGTGTCCCCCCGTTACCTTGAGGCGTTAATCAACTACGAAGACCGCTGGTTCTGGAAACATCCCGGCGTCAATCCGTTTTCAGTGCTGCGCGCGGCATGGCAGGACCTCTCCTCAGGTCGTGTCGTTTCAGGCGGCAGTACGCTCACCATGCAGGTCGCACGATTACTCGATCCCCACCCGCGAACTTTCGGCGGCAAGTTCCGCCAGCTCTGGCGCGCATTGCAGCTGGAATGGCATCTTTCTAAGCGCGACATCCTGACGCTATATCTTAACCGTGCGCCGTTTGGCGGCACGCTGCAGGGCGTGGGTGCGGCGAGCTGGGCCTATCTTGGTAAATCACCCGCACAGTTGAGTTATTCCGATGCCGCGCTGCTGGCCGTGTTGCCGCAGGCACCGAGCCGTCTGCGCCCGGACCGCTGGCCGGATCGCGCTGAAGCGGCGCGCAATAAAGTGCTTGAGCGCATGGCGACGCAGGGCGTTTGGCCTGCCAGACAGGTGCAGGAGTCACGCGAAGAACCGGTCTGGCTGGCGCCCAGACAAATGCCGCAGCTAGCGCCGTTATTCTCGCGCATGATGCTGGGAAAAAGCCGGAGCGATAAAATCGTGACCACCCTTGACGCCGGATTGCAGCGCCAACTGGAAGAGCTGGCGCAAAACTGGAAGGGCCGCTTACCTGCGCGCAGTTCGCTGGCGATGATTGTGGTCGATCACACTGATATGAGCGTGCGTGGCTGGGTGGGGTCGGTAGATATGAATGACGACTCCCGCTTTGGCCATGTGGATATGGTGAATGCGATCCGCTCGCCGGGCTCGGTGCTGAAGCCGTTTATCTATGGTCTGGCGCTGGATGACGGATTAATTCACCCTGCTTCATTGTTGCAGGATGTACCGCGTCGAACCGGAGATTATCGACCAGGGAATTTTGACAGTGGTTTTCATGGCCCGGTGAGTATGAGCGAAGCGCTGGTGCGCTCGCTAAATTTACCCGCCGTGCAGGTACTTGAAGCCTATGGCCCGAAGCGTTTTGCCGCATCGTTACGTAACATTGGCTTACCGCTGTATCTGCCCGCAGGTGCCGCACCGAATCTGTCGCTGATTTTGGGCGGGGCAGGGGCCAGACTGGAAGACATGGCGGCGGCGTACAGTGCCTTTGCCCGTCAGGGAAAAGCGGGGAAACTGCGCCTGCAGCCAGACGATCCACTGCTGGAACGTCCGTTGATGTCGATAGGCGCGGCGTGGATTATTCGCCGCATTATGGCTGACGAAGCGCAACCGCTGCCGGATAACGCGCTGAGCAGAGTGGTTCCGCTGGCGTGGAAAACGGGTACCAGTTATGGCTATCGCGATGCGTGGGCGATTGGCGTTAACGCCCGTTATGTGATGGGTATCTGGACCGGCAGACCCGACGGTACGCCGGTGGTGGGCCAGTTTGGTTTTGCCAGCGCCGTGCCGTTGCTCAATCAGGTCAACAATCTTTTGCTCTCTCGCGGGGCAAATCAGCCGGAGGATCCGCGCCCTGAATCCGTTAGCCGCGGCGTAGTGTGCTGGCCGGGCGGGCAGTCACTTGCGCCGGGAGACAGCAACTGTCGACGCCGTCTGGCAACCTGGCTGCTGGAGGGCAGCCAGCCGCCCACGTTGTTATTGCCCGAACAGGAGGGTGTGAGTGGCATTCGTTTCCCCGTCTGGCTGGATGATGAAGGCAAACGTGTGGCGGCGGATTGCCCGCAGGCGCGCGAACAAACGTTAATCGTCTGGCCTTTACCGCTGGAGCCATGGCTGCCGGAGTCAGAGCGCCGTGGGGCGAGATTACCGCCGGTTTCTGCCACGTGTCCGCCGCTGGGGCAGGATGCTTCGCTGCCGTTGCAGTTGACAGGGGTTCGTGATGGCGCGATCGTGAAGCGTTTACCCGGTTCTGCGCTGGCCTCATTGCCAGTACAAACCAGCGGTGGGACTGGCGATCGCTGGTGGTTTCTTAACGGTGAACGGCTGGATGAACGCGGACGCCGTCTTACGCTACGGCTGGCGACCAAAGGGGATTATCAACTGCTGGTGATGGATGACGCCGGACAGGTGGCGACGGTGAGATTTTCGTTGCAGTAGACCACCAGGTGACTTTTGTTGCTAAAATTCATCTTATTTTAAAGAAATGTTATCTTCGTCAATAGTCAATTGCCGGGATGCTCTTTATAATCCGCGCCAGGTAAACAACAACAAAACATCTTTTTCAGAGGTAATCATGGCTATTGAACGTACTTTTTCCATCATCAAACCAAACGCGGTGGCAAAAAACGTTATTGGGAGCATCTTTGCGCGCTTTGAAGCAGCAGGGTTCAAAATTGTCGGTACTAAAATGCTGCACCTGACCGTTGAGCAGGCGCGTGGCTTCTATGCTGAGCATGATGGTAAGCCGTTCTTTGACGGTCTGGTTGAATTCATGACCTCCGGTCCGATCGTTGTTTCTGTTCTGGAAAGCGAAAATGCCGTACAGCGTCACCGTGATCTGCTGGGTGCAACCAACCCGGCGAATGCGCTGGCGGGTACTCTGCGTGCAGACTACGCTGACAGCTTCACCGAGAACGGTACTCACGGTTCCGACTCCGTTGAATCTGCCGCGCGTGAAATCGCCTATTTCTTCGGTGAAGGCGAGGTTTGCCCGCGCACGCGCTAATCTCCTGCGTCTTTCACATCGCATAGTTTTCTATGCTTTCGGGGAGGCTCGAACGTACCGCTTTCCTGCGATGCGAAATCCTTTGGAGAGGAATTAGCGATTTACATATTATTTTCGCTAATGCTTCGTGCAAACGTGGCATCCCTGCGCCAGACTTTGTACAATGCAACGCCCCGGAAGAGCAGAACGCTTGCCGGGGCGTTTCTTTTTAACCCTCCACGGGCCACAACGTGTAACAACGAGGCCGGAAAAAATTATGTCTGAATTAGTTAACACCTCTGAAGTCGTCATTCCTGCGGTTCCAAATAAAAATGGAAAAATCAACCTGCTGGATCTGAACCGTCAGCAAATGCGCGAATTCTTCAAAGATATGGGTGAAAAACCGTTTCGTGCCGATCAGGTCATGAAGTGGATGTACCACTATTGCAGCGACAACTTTGATGACATGACTGACATCAATAAGGTGCTGCGTAACAAGCTGAAAGAAGTGGCTGAAATTCGCGCCCCGGAAGTGGTGGAAGAGCAGCGTTCCTCTGACGGTACGATCAAATGGGCCATCGCGGTTGGCGATCAGCGCGTAGAAACCGTGTATATCCCGGAAGACGATCGCGCGACCCTGTGTGTTTCTTCACAGGTCGGTTGTGCATTAGAGTGTAAATTCTGCTCTACGGCGCAACAGGGCTTTAACCGTAACCTGCGGGTGTCGGAAATCATTGGTCAGGTCTGGCGTGCGGCGAAAATCGTCGGTGCGGTGAAAGCTACCGGCGTGCGTCCTATCACCAACGTGGTGATGATGGGGATGGGCGAGCCGCTGCTCAACCTGACCAACGTAGTGCCAGCGATGGAAATCATGCTGGATGACTTCGGTTTTGGGCTGTCCAAGCGTCGCGTCACGCTCTCCACCTCAGGCGTTGTCCCTGCGCTGGATAAGTTGGGCGATATGATTGATGTCGCGCTAGCGATTTCTCTGCATGCGCCGAACGATGAAATTCGTGACGAAATTGTACCTATCAACAAAAAGTACAATATCGAAACATTCCTTGGCGCGGTTCGTCGTTATCTGGAGAAGTCCAACGCTAACCAGGGTCGTGTGACCATTGAGTATGTGATGTTAGATCACATCAATGATGGTACTGAACACGCGCATCAGTTGGCAGAGCTGCTGAAAGATACGCCGTGTAAGATTAACCTGATCCCGTGGAACCCGTTCCCTGGCGCGCCGTATGGCCGTAGCTCTAACAGCCGTATCGATCGTTTCTCCAAAGTGTTGATGAGCTATGGTTTCACTACCATCGTGCGTAAAACACGTGGCGATGACATCGATGCAGCCTGCGGTCAGCTGGCGGGTGACGTTATCGACCGTACCAAGCGTACTCTGCGTAAGCGTATGCAGGGCGACGCTATCGATATCAAGACCGTTTGATGTTGAGTGCACTACGGTATAATTCATGTACCGTAGTGCAACGTAAGCCAAATGAGGTTCTTTGTTGTTTTCGTGAGGTCAATAATAACGGTGCGTTTTTGTCGACTTTAAGGCAGTATGTAACGGCGCAACAAGCCTTTAGCCCTCAGGTTTACGTTGTTTTGTCTTTGATAGTCTGACCGTTTTATACTGTCTGACGAAGGTTAACTGACCAGATGTTTCGCGGTGTGGGTGAGCATTGTGGCTCGCCGGCATCAGAACCCAAATTTACGCAGCTGTAGCGAATGAATACTGAAGCCACGCACGACAAAAATGAAGCACTATCCACCGGCGTTCGTCTGCGCAATGCCCGTGAACAACTCGGATTCAGCCAGCAGGCAGTCGCGGAGCGACTTTGCCTGAAGGTCTCCACGGTACGTGATATTGAAGAAGATAAGGCGCCAGCCGATCTCGCTTCAACATTCCTGCGCGGGTATATCCGTTCTTATGCGCGTCTGGTGCATATTCCTGAAGAAGAACTGTTGCCAGGGCTGGAAAAACAGGCTCCGATTCGCCCAGCCAAAGTCGCACCGATGCAGAGCTTCTCGCTCGGTAAGCGTCGTAAAAAACGCGACGGCTGGTTAATGACCTTTACCTGGCTGGTGCTGTTTGTCGTTGTCGGACTGACGGGAGCCTGGTGGTGGCAGAACCATAAAGCGCAGCAGGAAGAGATTACCACCATGGCCGATCAATCCTCCGCTGAGCTGAATGCCGGTAAAGATGGTGCGCAGAACGTACCGTTAGATACCAGCGCCGCAGCGGGCCAGGATACTACCCCGGCTCCAGACGATGGCGCGGTGGCGGACGCAGCGCCTACGCCAGATGTTGCTGCAACCCCGGCACCTGCCGCTGATGCGCAGCAGAATGCCGTTGTGGCACCTTCTCAGGCTAACGTCGATACCGCAACTGCTGCGCCAGCGACCGCGGCGCCGCTGCCGACTGACCAGGCGGGTGTCACTACCCCAGCCGCCGATCCTAACGCACTGGTAATGAACTTTACCGCCGATTGCTGGCTGGAAGTGACCGATGCGACCGGAAAAAAACTGTTCAGTGGTATGCAGCGTAAGGACGGCAATCTGAATCTGACGGGTCAGGCGCCGTACAAACTGAAAATTGGCGCTCCGGCGGCAGTGCAGATTCAGTTCCAGGGTAAACCTGTCGATCTGAGTCGTTTTATCAGAACTAACCAGGTTGCGCGTCTGACCGTTAATGCCGAACAATCACCGGCTCAGTAACAGACGGCAATGCGGGAGATTTTTTAATGCATAACCAGGCTCCAATTCAACGTAGAAAATCAACACGCATTTACGTTGGGAACGTGCCGATCGGCGATGGCGCGCCCATCGCCGTACAGTCTATGACCAATACGCGTACCACAGATGTGGAAGCGACGGTTAATCAGATCAAAGCGCTGGAACGCGTCGGCGCAGATATTGTTCGTGTCTCTGTACCGACAATGGATGCCGCAGAAGCGTTCAAGCTTATCAAACAGCAGGTTAATGTCCCGCTGGTTGCCGATATTCACTTCGACTATCGTATCGCGCTGAAGGTGGCGGAATACGGCGTCGATTGCCTGCGTATCAACCCAGGCAATATCGGTAATGAAGAGCGTATTCGCATGGTAGTGGACTGCGCTCGTGATAAAAATATTCCTATCCGTATCGGCGTCAACGCCGGATCGCTGGAAAAAGATCTGCAGGAAAAATACGGTGAACCGACGCCGCAGGCGCTGCTGGAATCCGCTATGCGCCATGTGGATCACCTCGATCGTCTGAACTTCGATCAATTCAAAGTCAGCGTTAAAGCGTCTGACGTTTTCCTCGCTGTTGAATCCTATCGCCTGCTGGCGAAAAAGATCGATCAACCGCTGCATTTGGGGATCACCGAAGCCGGTGGCGCACGCAGCGGGGCGGTAAAATCAGCGATCGGTTTAGGATTGCTGTTGTCCGAAGGGATCGGCGATACGCTGCGTGTCTCTCTGGCAGCGGATCCGGTGGAAGAGATCAAAGTTGGCTTCGATATCCTGAAATCGCTGCGCATTCGTGCGCGCGGGATCAACTTTATCGCCTGCCCAACCTGCTCGCGTCAGGAGTTCGACGTTATCGGTACGGTGAACGCGCTGGAACAACGTCTGGAAGATATCATTACGCCAATGGATGTTTCGATCATCGGCTGTGTGGTGAACGGTCCTGGCGAAGCGCTGGTTTCTACGCTGGGCGTGACGGGCGGTAACAAGAAAAGCGGTCTGTATGAAGACGGCGTGCGTAAGGATCGACTCGATAACGACGATATGATTACGCAGCTTGAAGCCCGCATTCGCGCCAAAGCGAGTATCCTGGACGAAGCGCGTCGTATTGACGTGCAGCAGCTTGAAAAATAACAACGTGATGGGAAGCGGCGTGCTTCCCGTGTATGATTGAACCCGCATGGCGCCCGCATTGTTCGGGTTAGCGCTGAGGGTTCATTTTTATATTCATAAAGAGAATAAACGTGGCAAAAAACATTCAAGCCATTCGCGGCATGAACGATTATCTGCCTGGCGAAACCGCCATCTGGCAGCGCATTGAAGGCACTCTCAAAAACGTGCTCGGCAGCTACGGTTACAGTGAAATCCGCTTGCCGATTGTAGAGCAGACCCCGTTATTCAAACGCGCGATCGGTGAAGTCACCGACGTGGTTGAAAAAGAGATGTATACCTTTGAGGACCGTAATGGCGACAGCCTGACGTTGCGTCCTGAAGGGACTGCGGGCTGCGTACGCGCCGGCATCGAACATGGTCTCCTGTACAATCAGGAACAGCGTCTGTGGTATATCGGGCCGATGTTCCGCCACGAACGTCCGCAAAAAGGGCGCTATCGTCAATTCCATCAGTTGGGTGTCGAAGTGTTTGGCCTGCAAGGTCCGGACATCGATGCTGAACTGATTATGCTGACCGCTCGCTGGTGGCGCGCGCTGGGTATTTCTCAGCATGTCAGCCTTGAGCTGAACTCAATTGGTTCGCTTGAAGCCCGCGCTAACTACCGTGATGCGCTGGTCGCCTACCTGGAACAGCACAAAGAGAAACTGGACGAAGATTGCAAGCGCCGTATGTACACTAACCCGCTGCGCGTTCTCGACTCCAAAAACCCGGAAGTACAGGCGCTGCTCAACGACGCACCTTCGCTGGGCGACTATCTTGATGACGACTCTCGCGAGCACTTTGCGGGCCTGTGCAAACTGCTGGAATCCGCAGGTATTGCCTACACCGTCAATCAGCGTCTGGTTCGTGGTCTTGATTATTACAACCGCACCGTATTTGAGTGGGTTACCAGCAGCCTGGGCTCTCAGGGTACCGTGTGTGCCGGTGGGCGTTACGACGGTCTGGTAGAGCAACTTGGCGGTCGCGCAACGCCGGCCGTGGGCTTTGCCATGGGTCTGGAACGACTTGTTTTGTTAGTTCAGGCAGTTAATCCGGAATTTAACGCAGATCCTGTTGTCGATATATACCTGGTCGCTTCGGGGGCGGATACGCAGTCGGTTGCAATGCGGCTTGCAGAACGTCTGCGCGATGAAGTTCCTGGTGTGAAACTGATGACAAACCACGGTGGCGGCAACTTTAAGAAACAGTTCGCCCGCGCCGACAAGTGGGGCGCCCGCGTTGCACTGGTACTGGGCGAGTCCGAAGTGGCTGACGGTACTGTTGTAGTGAAGGATTTGCGCTCTGGTGAGCAAACGGCAGTAGCGCAGGATAGCGTTGCCGCGCATTTGCGCACTCTACTGGGCTAAGGAGAAGGACAGCGTGGAAATTTACGAGAACGAAAACGACCAGATTGATGCAGTAAAACGCTTCTTTGCTGAAAACGGCAAAGCGCTGGCTGTTGGGGTCATTTTAGGGGTTGGCGCGCTGGTTGGCTGGCGTTACTGGACCAGCCATCAGACTGAGTCCGCACGCTCTGCTTCTCTGGCATATCAAAATACGGTGACTGCGGTTAGCGCGGGTAAACCGGATAGCCTTCCTGCTGCAGAGAAATTTGCCGCAGAAAACAAAAATACCTACGGCGCGTTAGCTTCACTGGAACTGGCGCAGCAGTTTGTTGACCAAAATGAACTTGAGAAAGCCGCAAGCCAGCTGCAACAAGGCTTAGCAGCGACCAGCGATGAGAATCTCAAAGCGGTGATTAACCTGCGTCTGGCTCGTGTTCAGGTTCAGCTTAAACAGGCTGATACCGCGCTGAAAACACTCGACACCATTAAAGGTGAAGGGTGGACGGCCATTGTTGCCGACCTGCGCGGTGAAGCATTGCTGAGCAAAGGCGATAAACAAGGTGCGCGTAGCGCATGGGAAGCGGGCGTGAAAAGCGATGCCTCTCCTGCTCTGAGCGAAATGATGCAGATGAAAATCAATAATTTGTCCATCTGAGAGGGACCCGATGCAATTGCGTAAATTACTTCTGCCAGGGCTGCTTTCCGTTACCCTATTGAGCGGCTGTTCACTGTTTAGTGGCGAAGAAGATGTCGTTAAGATGTCCCCATTACCGGTGGTTGAAAACCAGTTTACTCCGTCTACGGACTGGAGCACCTCTGTAGGTAACGGTATTGGTGATTTCTATTCCAATCTTCATCCTGCGCTGGCGGATAACGTTGTCTATGCAGCCGATCGCGCCGGCGTCGTTAAGGCGTTGAATGCGGACGACGGCAAAGAAGTCTGGTCTGTTAATCTGGGTGAGAAAGACGGCTGGTTCTCCCGCGCATCTGCACAGCTTTCTGGCGGTGTAACCGTGTCCGGTGGCCATGTTTACATTGGCAGCGAAAAAGCGCAGGTTTATGCGCTGAACACCAGCGATGGTACCACCGCATGGCAGACGAAAGTTGCCGGTGAAGCGCTGTCTCGCCCTGTTGTGAGCGATGGCGTGGTATTAATCCACACCAGTAACGGTCAGTTGCAGGCCTTGAACGAAGCTGACGGCGCTATCAAATGGACCGTTAACCTCGACATGCCTTCTCTGTCTCTGCGCGGCGAATCTGCCCCAGCGACAGCCTTTGGCGCAGCTATCGTTGGCGGTGATAACGGCCGCGTAAGCGCCGTGCTGATGCAGCAGGGCCAGATGATTTGGCAGCAGCGTATTTCTCAGGCGACAGGTCCAACAGAAATCGATCGTCTGAGCGACGTTGATACCACGCCGGTTATCGTCAATGGCGTTGTCTACGCGCTGGCTTATAATGGTAACCTGACGGCGCTGGATCTGCGCAGCGGTCAGATCATGTGGAAACGTGAACTGGGCTCGGTGAATGATTTCATCGTCGACGGTAACCGTATCTACCTGGTTGACCAGAACGACCGTGTACTGGCGCTGACCACCGACGGCGGTGTGACGCTGTGGACGCAAAGCGATCTGCTGCACCGTCTGTTGACGTCCCCGGTATTGTATAACGGCAATCTGGTCGTGGGTGATAGCGAAGGCTACCTGCACTGGATTAACGTTGACGATGGCCGCTTTGTCGCCCAGCAGAAAGTTGACAGCTCTGGTTTCCTGACCGAGCCGGTCTCTGCTGATGGTAAACTGCTGATCCAGGCGAAAGACGGTACGCTGTACTCTATTACGCGTTAATCGTCCCGGCCGCTCGCTTTGAAAAACGGCTCCTGGTGCAGGGGCCGTTTTACTGTTTTTAACAACGGCGCAAAAAATGTGCCGTTGTCTGATGATTTATTAAATGAGGCTTTAAACATGGTACCTGTGGTCGCGCTTGTCGGGCGCCCTAACGTTGGCAAATCCACGTTATTTAACCGTCTAACTCGCACCCGAGATGCGCTGGTTGCGGATTTCCCGGGTCTGACTCGTGACCGTAAGTACGGTCGTGCGGAAATTGAAGGCCGCGAGTTTATCTGTATTGATACCGGCGGTATTGATGGCACCGAAGACGGTGTAGAAACCCGCATGGCGGAACAGTCGCTGTTGGCGATCGAAGAAGCGGACGTTGTGCTGTTCATGGTAGATGCGCGTGCTGGCCTGATGCCTGCGGATGAAGCCATTGCGAAACATCTGCGTTCGCGCCAGAAACCGACGTTCCTGGTAGCCAACAAAACTGACGGACTCGATCCTGATCAGGCTGTCGTCGATTTCTACTCGCTGGGTCTGGGGGAAATTTATCCGATCGCGGCATCCCATGGTCGTGGCGTTCTCAGCCTGCTGGAACATGTTCTGCTGCCGTGGATGGATGACGTTGCTCCTCAGGAAGAAGTGGATGAAGATGCAGAATATTGGGCGCAACTGGAAGCCGAAGAGAACGGCGAAGAAGAGCCTGAAGATGACTTCAATCCGCAGGATCTGCCGATCAAACTGGCGATTGTTGGTCGCCCGAACGTAGGTAAGTCCACGCTTACTAACCGTATTCTCGGCGAAGACCGCGTAGTGGTTTACGACATGCCGGGGACCACGCGTGACAGTATTTATATCCCGATGCAACGCGATGAGCGCGAATATGTGCTCATCGATACCGCGGGCGTGCGTAAGCGCGGCAAAATTACCGAAGCAGTAGAAAAATTCTCAGTTATCAAAACGCTGCAGGCGATTGAAGATGCCAACGTGGTGATGCTGGTGATTGACGCGCGCGAAGGTATTTCCGATCAGGACCTGTCGCTGCTGGGCTTTATCCTCAATAGTGGGCGTTCACTTGTTATTGTGGTCAACAAGTGGGATGGCCTGACGCAGGAAGTGAAAGAGCAGGTCAAAGAGACTTTGGACTTCCGTCTGGGCTTTATTGATTTTGCGCGTGTACACTTCATCTCTGCGCTGCACGGCAGCGGCGTGGGTAATCTGTTTGAATCGGTCCGCGAAGCGTATGACAGCTCCACTCGTCGCGTCAGCACCGCGATGCTGACGCGTATTATGACTATGGCGGCAGAAGATCATCAGCCGCCGCTGGTGCGTGGTCGTCGTGTGAAGCTGAAATATGCCCACGCCGGTGGTTATAACCCACCAATCGTGGTGATTCACGGCAACCAGGTCAAAGACCTGCCGGATTCCTACAAGCGTTATCTGATGAACTATTTCCGTAAGTCTTTGGATGTGATGGGGACGCCGATCCGCATTCAGTTCAAAGAAGGGGAAAACCCGTTTGCGAACAAACGCAATACGCTGACGCCGACGCAGATGCGTAAACGTAAGCGTTTGATAAAACACATCAAAAAAAGCAAGTAACTGTTGCTGATTCTGATAAAAACCCGTGCTTGTCGCGGGTTTTTTTTCGACGTTCCATCGCCAGCCTCAGCCCGTGCGATGTCAATCACTATTCATTTTTTACCAAGTTTAAATCTAAGAAAGTAGACATTTGTCGAGTTTTCGTCTTAAAGTCCGGGGGCTGGTACTAGACAAAACTAGCCTTAGGTTATCAAATGGTTAAATAAATTTTCGCCGCATGTAAAAAATCGGTCAGATACGTAACTGGCTGGCGTACATCGCGGTGTTTACACACACGACGACATAACTTTCGGGAGAATTATGCAATCCTCTGTTAATCAAAAAGAAAGCCGAACTTTCTTCGGCCATCCTTATCCGCTCGGCTCGCTGTTCTTCACAGAGATGTGGGAGCGCTTCTCGTTTTATGGCATTCGCCCGTTACTGATCCTGTTTATGGCTGCTACCGTTTATGACGGCGGCATGGGGCTGGCACGTGAAAATGCCTCGGCGATTGTGGGTATCTTTGCCGGTACGATGTACCTCGCTGCGCTGCCGGGTGGCTGGCTGGCTGATAACTGGCTCGGCCAACAGAAAGCGGTGTGGTACGGTTCCATCCTGATTGCCCTCGGCCATCTGTCAATTGCGCTCTCCGCCATTATGGGGAACAACCTGTTCTTTATTGGTCTGATGTTTATCGTGCTCGGCTCCGGTCTGTTTAAGACCTGTATTTCGGTCATGGTTGGCACGCTGTATAAAAAAGGCGATGCGCGTCGCGACGGCGGTTTCTCGCTGTTCTACATGGGCATCAACATGGGGTCGTTTATCGCGCCGCTGATTTCCGGCTGGCTGATTAAAACCCATGGGTGGCACTGGGGCTTTGGCATCGGTGGTATCGGGATGTTGGTGGCGTTGATCATTTTCCGTGTATTTGCCGTTCCATCAATGAAACGCTACGACAGCGAAGTGGGGCTCGACTCCACCTGGAATAGCCCGGTAGTGAAACGTAACGGCGTGGGAGCGTGGCTGTTGGCGCTGGCTGTCGGTGCGGCGGTTATCGTTACGCTGATAGCGCAGGGCGTGATTGTAATTAATCCGGTCGCGGTTGCCAGCATGCTGGTGTACGTGATTGCAGCCTCCGTTGCGCTCTACTTTATCTACCTGTTCATCTTTGCCGGTCTGAACCGTAAAGAGCGCGCCAGACTGCTGGTCTGCTTTATCCTGCTGGTTTCCGCCGCGTTCTTCTGGTCCGCGTTTGAGCAGAAGCCAACCTCGTTCAACCTGTTCGCTAACGACTACACTAACCGTATGATCGGTGATTTTGAAATCCCGGCGGTCTGGTTCCAGTCGATAAACGCGCTGTTTATTATCCTGCTGGCACCGGTATTCAGTTGGGCATGGCCGAAGCTGGCAAGCATGAATATTCGCCCGAGTAGCATCACCAAGTTTGTTATCGGTATCCTCTTTGCGGCGGCAGGCTTCGGTCTGATGATGCTGGCGGCGCAAAACGTTCTCAGTAACGGCGGGGCAGGCGTTTCTCCATTCTGGCTGGTGGGCAGTATCCTGATGCTGACGCTTGGCGAGCTGTGCCTGAGTCCGATCGGTCTGGCGACAATGACGCTGCTGGCTCCGGAAAGAATGCGCGGGCAGATGATGGGCCTGTGGTTCTGCGCCAGTGCGCTGGGCAACCTGGCCGCAGGTTTGATTGGCGGTCATGTGAAGGCTGACCAACTGGATATGCTGCCGGATCTCTTCGCACGCTGCTCGATTGCGCTGCTGATCTGCGCTGCGGTACTGATCATCCTCATTGTTCCGATTCGTCGCATGCTGGAGAATACGCAAACTAAACCGGCAACTAGCGCCTGATAACACCTCGATTGTGCCGGGGCAGACGTTATGTCCCGGCTATTCAATTAACGAGGTAAGAGCATGCTGTTAGGATTTGTTGGGCTTGGTGCAGTCGTTGAAACGGCATACTTGCCCGCATTACGTAATATGTTTGGTGATGCACTACGCTGTGTGGGATTTGATGTTCAACCCGCAAAGCAGCCCGCAGACGTGACACGCTGTGCGTCGCTCGCTGAACTTCTTGCAATGCCGCTTGATACCCTGTTTATTACCACCGCATCCCTGCATCACCTCGATGTGCTTGAACAGGCGCTGGCGGCTCCCATCGCTCGTATTGTGGTCGAAAAGCCTATTGTCGCCACGCTTTCCCAAATTGAAAAACTGAAAACGCTGCTGACTCAACCGGATGCTGCCAACCGCGTGCTGGCACTCGACCATTGGATGGCACGCAATGGTGCAATGCAGCTGGCGTTGGGCAAACTCGGAGCGCAGTGGCAGGGCGATAATCCGCAACAGGCACTTGTCTCTCATTTTTCACACATTGTTAAAATCGACGGTTTTTTGCAGGAACCGAGCGGGTTTAACGCTGTTGGAGAACCCATTGCGCTTAACTTTGCCACCGGTGAGCCGGATACCCGTGAGCTTCGTCATCCGGACGGTGTGATTCTGGACATTGGCACACATGTACTGGCAATGCTGCGTGAAACAGTGCGTTACCTGGGCGGTAATGACAGTATGACCTTGCAGGTGAAGAGCGCTAAAGACCGTCTGGGACGAAATATTGTAGAGGGCGACCTGACCACAGCAGAAGGAGATGCGCATCTGCAGGGACAGATTAGCGGCATTCCGCTGGACATCTGGCTGAATAAATACGCGGGGCCGGCTGGCGGACAAAAAGGCTTGCGCCTTTGTCTGCGCGATGGTCGTGTCATTAGCCATGATCGCCGTGGTGTCGAGGATGTGCTCGAATTGATTGACGGTGATGTTGTACAACGCTGGAGTCTGCCTGGTAGTGTATATGCCCATTGTCTGGTGGAGCATATTCTGGGCGCGCAAAGTCTGTTTGAACGCAGTCCACAGGAAGTGAGCCGCACGACGCAGCGCAGGCTGGAGGAAGTGGAGTGCCTGTTAACGTTACAGCAGCAGTTACGCGGGCGGCATTAAACGCATCGTGTTAAACTCAGCGCAGTAATGGATCCCTGTACTGGAGTCGCTATGTCTATTATTTGCCCGGATTGTCATGCAGAGCTGGAGCCGCAAAACGGTATGGCGCACTGTGATAACTGTAATAAAGATATTCAGTTAGAAGCGCACTGCCCGGAGTGCAATCAGCCGCTGCAGGTGCTTAAAGCCTGTGGCGCGGTGGATTATTTCTGCCAGAACGGTCATGGCCTTATCTCGAAGAAACGCGTGGCGTTTGTGCCGCTTTAATCCTGTTTTTTCCTGCGCGTTTTCTTTGTCTTCGTGACAGCTCTCACTTCGCTTTCCACCCATCCGTCAGACAGGCGGGTGGTGAGCACATCACCTGCTGTAACCTGTTTAGTCTGTTTCAGCACTTCACCCTCTTTTGCGGTCGTCACGCTATAACCGCGGGCCAGCGTGGCCAGTGGGCTGACTGCCTCAAGATGGGTAACCGCGTTGCCAAAACGCTCGCGCTGATCGCTTAAACGCGCACGGATATTTTCCGCCAGTCGGTATTCCAGTTGCTGAATGCGTGTTTGCGCACGGTAAATACGCGGCTGCGGGTTTTGCTGATTCAGACGCTGCAGCATGCGCTGCTGACGCTGATTTGCCTGTTTAATCTTATTCTCAAGTGCGAAGTTCATTCTCTGACGCAGTCGTTCCAGCACGGTCTGTTGACGGGCCAGACGCAGTTGCGGATGCTGCTGTTGCAAGCGGTGATGAAGCTGGGTAAATCGACGAGTACGATTGACGAGGTAGTAGTCCATCGCCATCTCCAGACGCTGCTGACCATGCTGTATTTGACGCAGCAGTTCAAGCTGATTACGGCTGACAATTTCAGCTGCCGCCGACGGCGTAGGTGCCCGTAAATCTGCAATAAAATCGGCAATAGTGACATCGGTTTCATGGCCGACGGCGCTGACAACTGGAATGCGGCTGGCAAAGATCGCCCGTGCAACACGTTCGTCGTTAAAGCTCCACAAATCTTCCAGCGAGCCGCCGCCGCGCCCGACGATCAGCACATCGCACTCGCCCCGCGCGTTCGCCAGTTCAATGGCCCGAACGATCTGCCCTGGCGCATCATCGCCCTGGACTGCGGTCGGGTAGATAATAACGGGCAGGGAAGGGTCGCGACGCTTCAGGACGTGGAGAATATCGTGCAGCGCGGCGCCGGTTTTAGAGGTGATTACCCCGACGCAGTGGGCCGGTGAGGGCAGCGTTTTTTTGAACTGCTGATCGAATAGCCCTTCACCCTGCAGTTTGGCCTTGAGTTGCTCATATTTTTGCTGCAGCAAACCTTCGCCCGCTGGCTGCATGCTCTCAACAATTATCTGATAGTCGCCGCGCGGCTCGTACAATGTAATGTTGGCGCGTACCAGTACCTGCTGACCGTGCTGTGGTCGGAACGTTACCCGGCGATTGCTGTTGCGAAACATCGCGCAGCGTACCTGAGCGGTGTCATCTTTGAGCGTGAAATACCAGTGACCGGAGGACGGCTGCGTGAAATTCGAAATTTCACCGCTGATCCACACTTGTCCCATTTCCTGCTCAAGCAGCAAACGAACCGTCTGATTCAGGCGGCTTACGGTAAAAATTGAGGTGGTCTGAGAGGATAACATGTGAGCGGGATCAAATTCTAAATCAGCAAGTTATTCAGTCGAAAGTAACATGCTCACAGAGGAGCGCAAGGTTTTTTTGCAAAAAAGTGTGGATGCAATCGGTTACGCTCTGTATAATGCCGCGGCAATATTTAATAACCTCCCAGGTGAGATATTGCCCATGCTACGTATCGCAAAAGAAGCCCTGACGTTTGACGACGTCCTCCTCGTTCCCGCTCATTCTACTGTTCTGCCGAATACTGCTGATCTCAGCACCCAGTTGACGAAAACCATTCGCCTGAACATTCCTATGCTCTCCGCAGCAATGGACACCGTGACGGAAGCGCGCCTGGCAATTGCCCTGGCTCAGGAAGGCGGCATCGGTTTTATCCACAAAAACATGTCTATTGAGCGCCAGGCGGAAGAAGTTCGTCGCGTGAAGAAACATGAATCTGGCGTCGTGACCGACCCACAAACCGTACTGCCAACCACCACTCTGCGCGAAGTAAAAGAACTGACCGAGCGTAACGGTTTCGCAGGCTACCCGGTAGTGACTGAAGATAACGAACTGGTCGGCATCATCACCGGTCGTGACGTACGGTTTGTGACTGATCTGAATCAGCCGGTTAGCGTCTACATGACGCCGAAAGAGCGTCTGGTGACCGTTCGTGAAGGCGAAGCACGCGATGTTGTCTTTGCCAAAATGCACGAAAAACGCGTCGAGAAAGCGCTGGTTGTTGACGACAGCTTCCATCTGCTCGGCATGATCACCGTTAAAGATTTCCAGAAAGCGGAACGTAAACCTAACGCCTGTAAAGACGAGCATGGTCGTCTGCGCGTTGGGGCTGCTGTAGGCGCAGGTGCGGGTAACGAAGAGCGTGTTGACGCGCTGGTTGCCGCTGGCGTTGATGTTCTGCTGATTGACTCCTCTCACGGTCACTCAGAAGGCGTACTGCAGCGTATCCGTGAAACTCGTGCTAAATACCCGGATCTGCAGATCATCGGGGGGAACGTTGCGACTGGTGCAGGCGCTCGCGCGCTGGCGGAAGCCGGCTGCAGCGCTGTTAAAGTCGGTATCGGCCCAGGCTCCATCTGTACTACCCGTATCGTTACCGGCGTCGGTGTACCGCAGATCACCGCCGTTTCTGACGCTGTTGAAGCGCTGGAAGGCACTGGTATCCCGGTTATTGCCGATGGCGGTATTCGTTTTTCCGGCGACATCGCAAAAGCGATCGCTGCGGGTGCTTCTGCAGTGATGGTTGGCTCTATGCTGGCGGGGACTGAAGAATCTCCGGGCGAAATCGAACTGTATCAGGGCCGTTCTTACAAATCATACCGTGGTATGGGCTCTTTGGGCGCGATGTCCAAAGGTTCTTCCGACCGTTATTTCCAAAGCGATAACGCCGCTGACAAACTGGTCCCGGAAGGTATCGAAGGTCGCGTTGCGTATAAAGGTCGCCTGAAAGAGATCATTCACCAGCAGATGGGTGGCCTGCGCTCCTGTATGGGTCTGACCGGCTGTGGTACTATCGACGCGCTGCGAACAAAAGCAGAGTTTGTACGTATCAGCGGTGCGGGTATTCAGGAAAGTCACGTCCACGATGTGACCATCACCAAAGAGTCCCCTAACTACCGCATGGGCTCCTGATAAGTTTCCGCGCCCGGCTATATGCCGGGCGAATTTGTTTCACTTGCCTCGGAATTAGCGTCAATGACAGACAATATTCATAAACATCGCATTCTCATCCTTGATTTCGGATCTCAGTACACTCAGCTGGTTGCTCGTCGCGTACGTGAACTGGGCGTCTATTGTGAACTGTGGGCGTGGGATGTTACGGAAGCACAAATTCGCGAATTCAACCCAAGCGGTATCATTCTTTCCGGTGGTCCGGAAAGCACCACTGAAGAAAACAGCCCGCGTGCGCCGGAATACGTTTTCACTGCGGGCGTGCCTGTGTTCGGCGTGTGCTACGGCATGCAGACTATGGCAATGCAGCTCGGTGGTCATGTTGAAGGTTCTAACGAACGTGAATTCGGCTATGCGCAGGTTGAAGTTCAGACCGACAGCGCGCTGATCCGCGGTATTGAAGACTCTCTGACCGCAGACGGCAAACCACTGCTGGACGTGTGGATGAGCCACGGCGACAAAGTGACCGCTATTCCGGAAGGTTTCGTGACCGTTGCCAGCACCGACAACTGCCCGTTTGCCATCATGGCGCACGAGGAAAAACGTTTCTACGGTGTGCAGTTCCATCCGGAAGTTACCCACACCCGTCAGGGGATGCGCATGCTGGAGCGTTTTGTGCGCGACATCTGCCAGTGTGAAGCGCTGTGGACCCCGGCAAAAATTATCGATGACGCCGTTGCCCGCATTCGTGAGCAGGTTGGCACTGATAAAGTGATCCTCGGCCTCTCCGGCGGCGTTGACTCCTCCGTCACCGCGATGCTGCTGCACCGTGCGATTGGCAAAAACCTGACCTGTGTGTTCGTCGACAACGGTCTGCTGCGTCTCAACGAAGCTCAGCAGGTGATGGATATGTTCGGCGACCATTTCGGCCTGAACATCATTCATGTTGAAGGTGAAAAGCGTTTCCTGGACGCGCTGAAAGGCGAGAACGATCCGGAAGCTAAACGTAAAATCATCGGCCGCGTGTTCGTGGAAGTCTTCGACGAAGAAGCGCTGAAGCTGGAAGACGTTAAGTGGCTGGCGCAGGGAACCATCTATCCGGACGTGATCGAATCCGCGGCTTCTGCCACCGGTAAAGCGCACGTCATCAAATCTCACCACAACGTGGGCGGTTTGCCGAAAGAGATGAAGATGGGTCTGGTTGAACCGCTGCGTGAGCTGTTCAAAGACGAAGTGCGTAAGATTGGTCTGGAGCTTGGTCTGCCGTACGACATGCTGTACCGTCACCCATTCCCGGGTCCGGGTCTGGGCGTACGCGTGCTGGGCGAAGTGAAGAAAGAGTACTGCGACCTGCTGCGCCGTGCGGATGCTATCTTCATTGAGGAACTGCACAACGCTGACCTGTACAACAAAGTGAGCCAGGCGTTCACCGTGTTCCTGCCGGTACGTTCCGTTGGCGTCATGGGCGATGGCCGTAAGTACGACTGGGTTGTTTCCCTGCGTGCTGTTGAAACCATCGACTTTATGACCGCGCACTGGGCGCACCTGCCGTATGACTTCTTAGGCCGCGTCTCTAACCGCATTATCAACGAAGTTAACGGTATTTCCCGCGTGGTGTATGACATCAGCGGTAAGCCGCCAGCTACGATTGAATGGGAATAATATTCCTCCCGTTTAGCGGTTTCTGAACCGGTAGTATGTAAAAGCCCTCTTTTTACAGAGGGCTTTTTATTGCGCGAATTTTATCGATGCGACAGTCCTGCTCGATAGTAGGGTTAATCACACACTTAACGTCTGCGCTCCATTCAACACCGCTTCTTATTTACGGAAATAATGAAAAATACTCAGGGTATTACCCTGTAGAATTTAATAACGGTAACAATTCAGATAAGCATTTAAATTTATGCTAAATATGAATGTTTTAGTCAGTGATATTTTCTGGCGATATTAATTAGCGTCTATTTGAGCGCAGTGTCTCTTTTTTATATCCAGTACACTGGAACGTAAAAAATCAGCGCGAATGGCGCGGTGAAGCGGGATTCAAAGATGGTGTATTTTTGCGAAAAACACGGTTGATTATCCGATATATCAGCACGTGTGGGCGGGCAAGACTGCGTGAAGTTTCATCACTCAAATCCCTTACCGGATGGTTAAATGTCAGGCGATTAGCCATCCGGTAAGGAATCTTAATGCTGTGGGTATCCTCGGCGCGAGCGATCAGCGTACGTCAGTTTGTGCAGGAGATGCCTGTTGCGGTAGGGTGATCTGCTGAGATTCTTTTTTGTTCTGGTGGTGGTGCCACGCACCTATGGCGGAGTAGACGAAGCGTCCGAAGAAGAAAAGAAAGCTGATAAGCAGTACGATCCGGATCATGCGACTGTTAAATCGGTGTCGTTTGCGTAGGCTGGTAACCTGGCTCACAAAAGGTTCCTTGTAGTGTACCCAACTGAGGGCGATAGTCACATTAAGGCATACTGTGAGGGAATGGTCAATTTTTCCTTATGTAAAATTGCTTCAGTTGTTTTATCTATTTATGTTATGGAAATTAATATTATTATTTGCATTAATAATGAGATAACGATAAAAAACCATGAAAAGAGTAATAATTGATTAATGAGGGACTTATTTATTGATGTGTATCAAGCATCACCCTTTGCTGACAACTAAAATTGATGAGTCATTTTAATGTATTTAACTTTATCGTTTTAACGTCAGGTGGGATGCCTGTCCGAATACCCCCTGCAGGATGTGCGGGATTCTACTGAGCATCTATGAAACTCAATAAAAATTATATTGGTATTAGAGATAGATGGTGGGCGTTACCTCTCATCTTGCCTTCCTTGCTGTTGCCTATATTGAGCACTGCTAACACCTATGCCCATATTAGTACCGGGAACGTAATTCTTTTCTACCTGCCTTTAGCGCTGATGATTAGCCTGATGTTGTTTTTTGGCTGGGCGGCATTACCAGGAATTATCATTTCCATCATCTGGTACAAATATCCGCAGGTTGGGTTATTTGAAATGCTCTCAATAATTTCGCACTTTATAGTTACGATAGTGCTTAGTTGGGGAGGGTATAAAGTTTTTGCTCCCCGGCGGAATAACGTTTCTTACGGTGACTCCCACCTGATGTTTCAGCACATGTTTTGGCAGGTTTTCTGCCCGGCAACGCTGTTTCTACTATTCTTCCATTTCGCCGCGTTTGTGGGCGTCTATGAGAGCAAATCCGGCATGGTGGGCGTTATGCCCCTTAATACCGGCACGTTGATCAACTATCAGGCCATGCTGGCCGGGAATCTGGTTGGGGTTCCACTGTGCTACTTTATAATTCGCACGATTCGTAATCCTTTGTATATCAGAGGCTATTTATCTCAATTAAAGCAGCAGTTTGATACCAAAGTTACCAAAACAGAGTTTGCGGTCTGGTTGATTATATTGACCATACTAATGACATTGTTGTGTATGCCGCTAGATGAGAAAAGCTCGATATTTAGCACGAATTATACCTTGTCACTGATGCTGCCCGTCATGCTATGGGGAGCTATGCGTTACGGTTATAAATTTATTTCGTTAATATGGATGCTCGTACTCATTACAGCAATTCATTATTATCAACGCTATATGCCCTGGTATTCGGGTTACGATGTGCAGCTTGCCATTACCTCATCGAGTTATCTGGTTTTTTCCTTCATTGTGAATTTTATTGCCGTACTGGCAACGCGCCAGAGAATTGTCGCCAGACATTCTCATCGTCTGGCCTTCTTTGACCCCATGGTGCATATTCCGAATTTGCGCGCTTTGAACCGGGATTTGAGAAAAGCGCCATGGTCAGTGCTTTGCTTTTTGAGTGTTCCGGGAATGGAACTGCTGGTGAAAAATTACGGCATTATGCTACGTATCCAGTACAAGCAAAAACTTGCCCAGTGGGTAAAGCCATTGCTGAAACAAGATGAGCATGTCTATCAGTTATCGGGTAATGATTTAGTCCTGCGGTTTAACACCGAGTCGCATCAGGAGCGTATTGAAGCGCTGGACAGGCATATCAAGCAGTTTCGTTTTATCTGGGATGGCATGCCTTTACAGCCGCAGGTGGGGATTAGTTTTTGCTATGTCCGTTCTCCTGTTAACCACATCTACTTGTTACTGGGGGAGTTAAGCACTATCGCCGAGCTTTCTCTGGCGACCAATGCGCCAGAGAATTTGCAGCGCCGAGGCGTGATGCACCTGCAACGTGACCTGAAAGATAAGGTTGCGATGATGAATCGTCTGCAACTGGCGCTGGAGCACCATCGCTTTTTCCTGATGGCGCAGCCGATTTCAGGCGTGCGCGGCGATGTTTATCACGAAATTCTGCTGCGGCTCGAGGGGGATGATGGTGAAACCATCGGTCCTGACAGCTTCTTACCGGTAGCGCATGAGTTTGGATTGTCATCCAGCATCGATCTGTGGGTGATTGAAAATACGCTGAAGTTTATGGCGCAGAATCGGGAAAAAATGCCCGCTCGTCGGTTTGCTATTAACTTATCTCCCACGTCGGTATGCCGTGCCCGGCTTCCGCATGACATCAACCAACTGCTGATTAAGTACAAAGTTGAACCGTGGCAGCTGATTTTTGAAGTAACGGAAAGCAATGCCTTAACCAATGCGGAACAGGCGCAGGCAACGTTACTGCAGCTGCAATCATTGGGCTGTCAGATTGCGATTGATGATTTTGGTACCGGATATGCCAGCTATGCGCGGCTGAAGAATGTGAATGCCGATATTCTGAAAATTGATGGCAGCTTTATTCGCAACATCGTTTCGAATAGCCTCGACTATCAAATCGTGGCCTCTATTTGCCATCTGGCGCGGATGAAAAGAATGCTGGTGGTCGCGGAGTACGTCGAAAGTGAAGAAATACGCAGTGCGGTAATTTCGCTGGGGATTGATTACATGCAGGGGTATCTGATTGGTAAACCGCAGCCGTTGCATGAAATGTTGGAAGAGCAGGTGCCAGAAGAACTGGCACCTGCTGAGAGCTTATGCGGCGATATCGGGTGAACTCTCTTCTTCAATTTTGAGACGCCAGCCGGTAACGGCTTCCCAGTATTGCTGCTCTTTTTCCAGATCGAGCAGCACCAGCGCATTCTGGCTAAACCAGTCATGCGGAAAGCGTAAGGTCCAGTGGTTGTCGTCGGTAATTAGGGTCAGCGTCGGTGGCGTGGTGGTCGCCTGTCGCTGATTATTCAGCAGCACGCCCAGGCGCAACAGCTGAATTAACGGCAGAAACTGTTTTTTCTTGAACAGCGTAAAGCGCGGCAAATCATCCAGTTTCACCGCTTTGCGATGATATCGAACCAGGGTTGCCATCATCAGCTGTTGTTCCTGATTGAAACCCGGTAAATCGCTGTTTTGGAGGATATACGCCGAGTGGCGATGTAAACCGCTGTGGTTGATGTTCAGCCCAACCTCATGCAGCATCGCCGCCCAGCGCAGCAACGCTTCCAGTTGTGGATTGGCCAGCTTTGGCTGCTGCGTATGCCACTGGTCGTACATTTGCATCGTCGTTTCCAGTACGCGCCGGGCCTGTTCGCTGTCGATATTGTACTGGTTCGCCAGGCTGCTCGCGGTACGACTGCGAACGTCCTGGTGGCGAAAACGACCTTCCATCTCATACAGCACGCCTTCGCGTAGTGCGCCATCAGAAAGGCGGAGTTCGCGGATAGCCAGTGCGTCAAAAACGCCGCACAGAATCGCGAGTCCCGGCACAAACACCGCTTTTCGCTCTTCAGACAGCCCCGGCAGGCTGAGCGCATCGAATGACGCATGCTTTAGCACTTCGGATCGCAGTTTGTCCAGGCGTTCGGGGGTGATAAAACCATCTTTCTCGCCCATCTCCAGCAGCACTTCGTGTGCCGCTTTAATCGTGCCCGACGCGCCCAGCGCAACGTTCCAGCCCTGAATGCGAAACTGCCAGGTTAAGGTTTCAAGCTTTTGCGCTGCCGCCATGCGCGCACGCTGGAAGTTTTCCCGACTAATAGCGCCGCCCGGGAAATACATCTGAGCAAAACTGACGCAGCCCATACGACGGCTTTCCACCAGTTTGGGCTCGAAATCTTCGCCGATCACCAGTTCTGTTGAACCACCGCCGATATCAATAACCAGCTTACGACCCTTTTCCGGCTGGGTGTGCTCCACGCCCATAAAAATCAGTCGGGCTTCTTCATTACCGGAAATAATCTCAATAGGGTAGGGGATAACTTTTTCTGCTCGCTTGAGAAAATCGGTCGCATTTAGCGCCTGACGCAAAGTATGGGTTCCCACGATGCATACGCTTGATGGGGGAAAGCCCTGCAGACGTTCGGCGAACAGCGACAGGCAGCTTAATCCGCGCTCCATTGCCTCTTCGCTCAGCTTGTTATCTTCGCCGAGGCCATCCGCCAGATGAACGCGCTGTTTCAGTCGCCCGATAATCTGCATTGCGCCATCAACCACGCGGGCAATGACCATATGGAAACTGTTTGAACCAAGGTCGACCGCAGCAAATTCCTGCGGTCGTGGAGTCTTGTCGTGTATTGGCATAGCGTTAGTCAGGTTGCTCGAGTGATTTGATGTAGTCGTATATCGCCAATTGTGACTGAACCTTACGGCGGTTTCCGCGCGGTACGTAGCGATTACTGAGTTCTTTATCGATGAAGCGAGCCTTCACCGTGTCGCTGAACAGGATATCGATAATATCCAGCACCCGTTGCTTAAGACGCGGGTCCAGCAGCGGTGTGGCGACTTCGATGCGATAGTCGATATTCCTGGTCATCCAGTCTGCGGAGGAGAGGTATACCTGCTTGTCGCCACCGTTTTCGAAGATATAAACCCGGTCGTGTTCAAGGTAGCGGTCAACTATGCTTATCACGCGAATATTGTCGCTAATGCCTTCCAGATTCGGAATCAAAGAGCACATACCGCGAATCAATAAATTGACTGGCACGCCTGAGCTTGAGGCCGCATAGAGACGATCAACCAGGCCTTTATCGACCAGGTTATTCAGTTTTAGGGTGATACCGGAAGGCTGTCCTTGCTGCGCGTTGGCGATTTCTTTGTCAATCATCGCGTACAGCAAACGGCGCGAGTTCTGCGGAGAAACCAGCAGATAATCGAATGTCACCGGACGATACGGGTTCTCGATGAAGTTGAACACCCGACGAACCTCGTTGGTAATGCGTGAGTCGGCGGTAAGTAACGAGTAGTCGGTATAGAGACGCGCCGTTTTTTCGTTGAAGTTCCCCGTCCCGATATGCGCATAGCGCACAACTTCATCACCTTCTTTACGCGAGATAAGGAACAATTTTGCGTGAATTTTCAGGCCCGGCGCGGAGAAGATGACGTGAACGCCAGCCTCGGTAAGACGCTTGGCCCAATGAATGTTGGCTTCTTCATCAAAGCGAGCCTGCAATTCTACCACCACGGTGACTTTCTTACCGTTGTGCGCAGCATGGATCATCGAATCAATGATGCGCGAGTCTTTGGCCACACGGTAGATGTTGATTTTTATCGCCAGCACGCTCGGGTCGAAAGAGGCCTGGCGCAACAGTTCAAGAACGTGCTCAAAAGTGTGATACGGATAATATAGCAGCACGTCGCGTTCGCGAACGGCGTCAAAGCCGTTACGAAACTTCTCGTTATCGAACCAGATATGGCGCAAACGCGGCAGCGGTTTGTTCACCAGGTTAGCTTTGCCAACGTTGGGGAAATTAATAAAGTCTTTGAAGTTATGGTAACGCCCACCGGGAACAATCGAGTCGTAGCGAGAAATCGTCAGCTTTTCACGCAGTACCTCGACCAGTGCATTGGGCATGTCGCGCTGATAGACAAAACGTACAGGCTCTGCGGTCAGACGCTGTTTCAGACTGGACGACATCAGCTCCATCAGGCTCGATTCCATCTCGTGCACCAAATCGTATTCGGCGTCGCGAGTCATTTTCATCGAATAGGCGTTCAGCGCATCGTAATCAAAGAACCCTTTGAAAATGTCGTCAAGGCAGTAGCGTAAGATGTTGTCCAGCAGGATCATCGGTTTGCGACGGCGCGGGGTTTCCGGCGGTAGATTCACAAAACGGGGAACCTTGTCGGAAGGGATTTCCAGCAGCGCGTAGCGGATCGTATCGCCGCGGATAATTTCCACCGCCAGATAGGTGTAGTCATCTTTCAGAAACTGAACTAAATCCGTCTCGCGGTTGATCAGGATCGGTGTAATGTGCTGGCGAAGATATTGTTTGAAGTAGTGGCGTAACCAGCTCTGTTGATTGACCGACAACTGACGTTCATTGATAAGGAAAATCTGGTTGCGCGCCATCTCCAGCAGCAACTCGTTGTACAGGCCGTCAAATTCCTGATCGGCTTTTAATACGCGGGCCTGGATTTTACCTAACAGATGGCGGGAGTGAGAGTTTGAACCCTGTTCTTCGCTAATAATGATTCGGCGCTTCAGTTCGGCGAAACGAACCTTATAAAACTCGTCGAGATTATTGGAATAGATGCCTAAGAAACGCATCCGTTCGATCAACGGGTTTGACTTATCAGCAGCTTCCTGGAGTACACGTTCGTTGAACGCTAACCAGCTGAGTTCTTTCTCGATATATAGCTTTTCCTGACCCATTACCACTTTTACTCCGTTTCATTCACGGGACACTACCGATTTATTATGGCGAGCATTGCTCTCAGATGTCCAACAGTGCCAGAAAAATATGACAATAAACCGTCTGATAGCAAAGAGAAAGGGGGGAGCGTAGATGAATACCGGAGATGTTAACCGGAAAAGGTATTTATGCCTGTAAACCGGATGGTGAGATCCGGTTTACAGGTTGATTTTATTATTCGTCGGCGGCGTAGCCTTGTGGCGGCAGACGAACGCCGTCCAGCCATGCTGCGTTATCACGCATTTTCAGGCGACCATCAGTAAACCAGCTTACCACCAGTGGGTAAATGGTATGTTCCTGGGCCTGGACTCGTGCCGTGACATCATCTTCGCTGTCGCCTTCAAATACCGGAACCTTGGCCTGGAGAATAACCGGTCCGCCGTCCAGTTCATCGGTGACGAAATGGACGGAAGTGCCATGCTCTTCATCGCCGTTTTCCAGAACCTGACGGTGCGTGTGCAGGCCAGGATACTTCGGCAATAAAGACGGGTGGATATTCAGCAATCGTTCAGAATAGTGAGCAACAAACGCCGGACTTAGAATGCGCATATAACCGGCCAGCACCACGACATCGGGGGCATAAGCGTCGATCTCTTGTATCAGTTGCTGGTCGAATGCTTCGCGACTGGCAAACTGGGCGGCTTCCAGCGAGTGTGCAGGAATATTCGCTTCGCGTGCGCGCTCAAGGCCGAATGCATCGGCCTTGTTACTGAATACTGCACGTATGGTGCCATTGATTTTATTCTGTTCGCAGGCATCGATTATCGCCTGCAAATTGCTTCCGTTGCCGGAAATGAGCACCACAATGTTTTTCATTCAATGACCACACGCTGTTCGGAATCAGAAGCTTTGATGATACCGATTTTCCATGCGCTTTCACCTTTCTCATTGAGCAAAGCAAGGGCGTTGTCCACTTCAGAAGCTGGCAAGGCGATAACCATGCCTACGCCGCAGTTAAAGGTGCGATACATCTCATGCTGGCTGACGTTACCCGCCGTTTGCAGCCAGTTGAAGACGGCTGGCCACTGCCATGAAGATTCATCGATCACAGCCTGCGTGTTGTCTGGCAGAACGCGTGGAATATTTTCCCAGAAACCACCGCCGGTCAGGTGGGCAATGGCATGCACATCAACCTTCTCAATCAATTCCAGAATGGATTTGACATAAATGCGGGTCGGGGCCAGTAAGTGATCGGCCAGCGGCTTGCCTTCAAGCTCGGTGATTTCCGGGTCACAACCGCTGACTTCAACAATTTTGCGCACCAGAGAGTAGCCGTTGGAGTGCGGACCGCTGGAACCGAGTGCAATCAGTACGTCGCCGTCAGCCACTTTTGAACCGTCGATGATCTCAGATTTTTCGACGACGCCAACGCAGAAGCCTGCCACGTCGTAATCTTCGCCGTGGTACATCCCCGGCATTTCAGCCGTTTCCCCGCCGACAAGCGCACAGCCAGACTGCAGACAGCCTTCGGCAATACCGTTAATGACGCTGGCTGCGGTATTCACATCCAGTTTGCCGGTAGCATAGTAGTCGAGGAAAAACAGCGGCTCAGCGCCCTGAACCACGAGGTCGTTGACGCACATTGCGACGAGGTCAATGCCGATAGTGTCATGGCGTTTCAGATCCATCGCCAGACGCAGTTTTGTGCCGACGCCATCAGTGCCGGAAACCAGTACCGGTTCACGATATTTTTGCGGCAATGCGCACAGCGCACCGAAGCCACCCAGACCACCCATAACTTCCGGACGACGAGTTTTCTTTACTACGCCTTTGATTCGATCAACCAGAGCATTACCTGCATCAATATCAACACCGGCATCTTTGTAGCTAAGAGAGGTTTTATCGGTCACTGCCTGCTTCCCCACATGTTTACTTGCAGTAAAAGTTAAATTCGGCGCAATTCTAACAGGGAAAGCAAACGTTTGCGAGCCTGCTCTGCATCAAGTTTTATGTGCTGATTTTTTCAGCATTTTACAATCATTTATCTATTTGTTTGAACTGCGCCACGAAAATGAAACCGGGTACAGTCTTGTGCTTGAAACCTGCCTGCTGAATACACAGTATCGTACTGAAACCGGTTTCTGTTTTCTGTTGCGGACCTCATCAACAGCGTTTTGCACAGAGTAATCACGAGAGGGGAAGGGTATGTCAGGATTTAAAGCAGATTTCATGTGGGGTGGTGCCGTAGCCGCTCATCAACTGGAAGGTGGCTGGCAGGAAGGTGGAAAAGGAATTAGCGTTGCCGATGTCATGACGGCGGGGGCGCATGGCGTGGCGCGTGAAATCACTGACGGTGTGATTGCCGGTAAAAACTACCCTAACCACGACGCCATCGATTTTTATCACCGCTATAAAGACGACATTAAACTGTTTGCCGAAATGGGGTTTAAATGTTTTCGCACTTCGATTGCCTGGACGCGTATTTTCCCCTTAGGCGACGAAGCGCAACCCAATGAGGCTGGCCTGCAGTTCTATGATGACCTGTTTGACGAATGCCTGAAATATGGCATTGAACCGGTGATTACGTTGTCGCATTTCGAGATGCCATACCATCTGGTGACGGAATATGGCGGCTGGCGTAACCGCAAACTTATCGATTTCTTTGTCCGTTTTGCCACAGTGGTTTTTACCCGTTACCAGCACAAAGTGAAGTACTGGATGACGTTTAATGAAATTAACAACCAGGCAAATTATCACGAAGACTTCGCGCCTTTTACTAACTCTGGCCTGAAATATCAGCCCGGTGAAGACCGCGAGCCGGTTATGTACCAGGCGGCGCACTATGAACTGGTGGCAAGCGCGCTGGCGGTAAAGGCTGCGCGTGAGATTAACCCGGCATTGCAGATAGGGTGCATGATTGCCATGTGTCCTATCTATCCACTGACCTGCGCGCCGGACGATATGATGATGGCGATGAACGCCATGCACCGGCGTTACTGGTTTACCGATGTCCATGTGCGCGGCAAATACCCGCGGCATCTTCTCAACTACTTTGCCCGGCGTGGCTTTGATCTTGATATCACCGAGGAAGACCGTCAGGCGCTGACTGAGGGTTGTGTCGATTACATCGGCTTTAGCTACTATATGTCTTTCGCAACGCAGGCCACGGCAGACAACCCACAGCTGGACTACGACGAGTCGAAAAGCCTGGTTTCCAACCCGTACGTGCAGAAATCGGACTGGGGCTGGCAGATTGATCCCGTTGGTCTGCGCTATTCGCTGAACTGGTTCTGGGATCATTACCAACTGCCGCTGTTTATCGTCGAAAACGGCTTTGGTGCGATTGACGTGCAGCAGGCCGACGGCTCGGTAGATGATTCCTATCGTATTGACTATATGGCCGCACATATCAGCGAAATGAAAAAAGCGGTAGTGGAAGATGGCGTGGACCTGATGGGCTATACCCCGTGGGGCTGTATTGATTTAGTCTCGGCCGGGACGGGGGAGATGAAAAAACGCTACGGCTTTATCTATGTTGATAAAAATAATGACGGAAGCGGAACGTTAGTACGCTCGCCGAAGAAATCTTTTTCATGGTATCAAAACGTTATCCAGACCAATGCTGAATATCTATAAAATTCATAGTATTGACAGCCAGCCCCGCCAATAATGCGGGGCTTGTTTTATACTCATCATCCAGACGCAAACGACTTTGGTTGATCCATATCAAGCGTATCCAGTGTTGCGCCAGAGACGAAAAGCGGTATAATCCGGCGATTTTTTTGTGGTTGCCACTCGTCTGAGGAAAGGAGAAGAGTATGAAGATCGTGGAAGTCAAACACCCACTCGTCAAACACAAGCTGGGACTGATGCGTGAAAACGACATCAGCACTAAACGCTTTCGTGAACTCGCCTCGGAAGTTGGCAGCCTGCTGACTTATGAAGCAACCGCTGGTCTGGAAACCGAAAAGGTGACCATTGAAGGCTGGAACGGTCCGGTTGAAGTTGACCAAATCAAAGGTAAAAAAATCACCGTTGTGCCAATCCTGCGTGCGGGCCTGGGCATGATGGAAGGCGTACTGGAAAACGTTCCGAGCGCGCGTATCAGCGTGGTTGGTATGTACCGAAACGAAGAAACGCTGGAGCCGGTTCCGTACTTCCAGAAGCTGGTATCTAACATCGATGAGCGTATGGCGCTGATCGTTGACCCGATGCTGGCAACCGGCGGTTCCGTGATCGCCACCATCGACCTGCTGAAAAATGCAGGCTGCACCAGCATTAAAGTGCTGGTCCTGGTTGCGGCACCGGAAGGTATCGCGGCACTGGAAAAAGCGCACCCGGATGTTGAGCTGTACACGGCCTCCATCGATCAGGGGTTGAACGAGCACGGATACATTATTCCGGGGCTCGGCGATGCCGGCGATAAGATTTTTGGTACCAAGTAAACGAATAAGTGAAAAGAAGCCGACTTTAAGAGTCGGCTTTTTTTTGAATATAACAACCCAAGGCTAATAACAAACAACACTCAGAGGAAAACACTATGACGCGCCGTGCTATCGGGGTGAGTGAAAGACCGCCGCTTTTACAGACAATCCCGCTTAGTTTGCAGCACCTGTTCGCCATGTTTGGCGCAACGGTACTGGTGCCAGTCCTGTTCCACATCAACCCGGCTACCGTTCTGCTGTTTAACGGCATTGGTACGTTGCTGTATCTCTTTATCTGTAAAGGTAAAATTCCTGCGTATCTGGGTTCCAGCTTCGCATTTATTTCCCCAGTACTGCTGTTGCTGCCGTTAGGGTATGAAGTGGCGCTGGGTGGTTTCATTATGTGCGGCGTTCTGTTCTGTCTGGTTTCTTTCATCGTTAAGAAAGCAGGAACCGGCTGGCTGGATGTCATGTTCCCTCCTGCGGCGATGGGCGCAATCGTTGCCGTCATCGGTCTGGAGCTGGCTGGCGTCGCTGCGGGCATGGCGGGGTTACTGCCCGCAGAGGGACAATTACCGGATTCAAAAACCATCATCATCTCAATGGTGACGCTGGCGGTTACGGTATTTGGCTCTGTACTGTTCCGCGGTTTTATGGCGATTATCCCGATTCTGATTGGGGTGCTGGCCGGCTACGCGCTCTCCTTCGTGATGGGAGTCGTGGACACCACGCCGATTGCGCAGGCCCACTGGTTTGCTCTGCCAACGTTCTACACGCCGCGCTTTGAATGGGTTGCCATTCTGACCATCCTGCCGGCGGCGCTGGTGGTCATCGCTGAACACGTTGGACACCTGGTGGTAACGGCGAATATCGTGAAAAAAGATTTGATTCGCGATCCTGGCCTGCATCGTTCAATGTTTGCCAACGGCCTGTCTACGGTTATCTCTGGTTTCTTCGGCTCTACGCCGAACACCACGTACGGTGAAAATATTGGCGTAATGGCGATTACTCGTGTTTACAGTACCTGGGTTATCGGCGGCGCGGCAATTTTTGCCATTCTGCTCTCCTGTGTGGGCAAGCTGGCGGCGGCGATCCAAATCATTCCACTGCCGGTCATGGGTGGCGTATCGCTGCTGCTGTACGGCGTGATTGGTGCTTCCGGTATTCGCGTACTGATCGAGTCAAAAGTTGACTACAACAAAGCGCAAAACCTGATCCTGACCTCGGTTATTTTGATCATCGGCGTGAGTGGCGCGAAAGTTCACATTGGTGCCGCTGAGCTGAAAGGCATGGCGCTGGCGACCATTGTTGGCGTTTGTCTGAGCCTGATTTTCAAAGTTATCAGCCTGCTGCGTCCGGAAGAAGTCGTGCTTGACGCGGAAGATGCCGACAGTCCGCAACAGTAAATCTCTTACCGGGCGGCGATGCTGCCCGGTTCTATCACGACGTATTTCTGTGTTAAACTCAACGCGATTTTATGAAATCCTGGGTTGAGGTATCTCTGAACACACCGGCACAGCTCTCTTTGCCACTTTATCTTCCTGACGACGAAACTTTCGCAAGTTTCTGGCCGGGGGATAACTCCTCTTTACTGGCTGCACTGCAAAACGTGCTGCGTCAGGACCATAGCGGGTATATTTATCTCTGGTCGCGTGAAGGCGCTGGCCGTAGTCATTTGCTGCATGCAGCCTGTGCGGAACTGTCCGCGCGCGGCGATGCGGTAGGCTATGTGCCGCTCGACAAGCGTACCTGGTTCGTCCCCGAGGTGCTCGACGGTATGGAGCATTTATCGCTGGTATGCATCGATAACATCGAATGTGTGGCCGGGGATTCGCTGTGGGAAATGGCGATCTTTGATCTCTACAACCGCATCCTGGAGTCGGGGAAAACGCGTCTGCTGATCACCGGCGATCGCCCGCCAAGACAGCTGAATCTGGGGTTGCCGGATCTCGCCTCGCGCCTGGACTGGGGACAAATCTACAAGCTGCAGCCGCTTTCCGATGAAGATAAGCTGCAGGCGTTGCAATTACGCGCCAGACTTCGTGGGTTTGAACTGCCGGAAGATGTGGGACGCTTCCTGCTCAAGCGTCTGGATCGAGAAATGCGTACGCTGTTTATGACGTTGGATCAGCTTGATCACGCATCGATCACCGCCCAGCGTAAGCTGACCATTCCATTCGTAAAAGAGATACTGAAGCTGTAAGCGCCGCAGCCGAAAAAACTGCGGCAGGTTTCAGGTTAACCGATGATTTCCAGTACCTGCTCCGGCGGGCGTCCAATTCTCGCCTGGCCTTTGGCAACCACAATCGGGCGCTCCATCAATTTCGGGTTTTCCACCATTGCCTGAATCAGCGCATCTTCACTCAGATTTACGTCCGCCAGATTAAGTGACTTATAGAGATCTTCTTTCTGGCGCATCAGCTCGCGCGCGCTGGACATGCCCAGCATCTGCAGCAATTCACGCAGGGTTGTGGCGTCAGCCGGGGTTTCCAGATACAACACCACTTCCGGGTCCACACCGTTGGACTTCAGTAACTCCAGCGTTTCACGGCTCTTGGAGCAGCGTGGGTTATGGTAGATTTTAATCGCGTCTGACATGACTTCTCCTTGCATAACAATCCTGCCGGATGGCGACCAAAAGACCTTATCTGGCCTACATATCGCCATCCGGCAAGGGGTCGATAATTACATTTTCGTATACGGTTTAAAGCGCTCTTGCAGTTGGCGTAGCTGGTCGATACGGGCATCGTATCTGGCCTGCTGCTGGCTACCCAGCTTGACCTGTGAGCTTGCGCTGCTGAGCATCGAAATAGCCTGATCCAGACGTCCTGCGAGGGCATACCCTTCCGCGCGGGCTGCCAGTTCCTGATCACGGTTGTTCAGGTTGGCTTCCGTTTGCGCTAAAAGATCCCAGCCGTTAGGGTCGTCCTTATGGCTAAACGTATAGCGATTCAGGATGGTCGCTGCCTCTTTGGCTTGCCCGGCCTGTAAATACGCATTTGCCAGGTTGAGCTGCAGTACCGGGTTGGTGCGCAGGTCGCGGGCGTTTTTCAACCGATTAATGGCATCGCTGGTTTTCTTCTGGCCGAGATCGATATCCGTTGCCAGGTCGAGATACCAGGCATTGTTAGCATCTGCCGCTAGCAGCGGTTGCAGTGTTTTACGTGCCTCGTCATATTTACTGGCCTCCATTGCCTGCAATGCCCGGCCATACTGCGCCGCACGTTGCTCACGTATGTTGCCTTTCGACCAGTTACTCAGCAGGTCATCGGTCAGCTGGTTGCGACCAGAGTTGTACATGCCTAAGGTGCGTGCCTTGGCCAGATAAAAATCTTCTGAAGACTGGACGACAGCCGGACGCATTTGGTTGGCGCGGTTACGGGCATCCGACAGACGGCTTTCTGGCAGGGGGTGAGTCAGCAAAATTTCTGGTGGACGCGAAGAGTAACGGGCCTGATCGAGCAATTTTTCCAGAAACGTCGGCATGGCCTGGGGATCGAATCCCGAGCGTTGCAGTACCTGAATACCGATGCGGTCTGCTTCCTGTTCGTTTTGCTGCGTAAAGCTAATCATCCCCTGACGTGTACCCGCCAGCGTACCGGTCAGCGCCGCCATACCTGCTTGCGGGCTGGCCATCGCCAATAAAATTGACCCTAACGCACCCACCCACGTTAGCGGCGCGCTGCGTTTCTGGTCTTCCATTGCACGCGCCAGGTGACGCTGCGTAACGTGGGATATTTCGTGCGCCATAACCGATGCCAGTTGGCTTTCGTTATCGGAATAGCGGAACAGTGCGGAGTGCAAAACAACGTTGCCGCCAAAGAAAGCAAAGGCGTTGATTTCATCGTTGTTAATCAAAAAGAAGGTGAAGGGCGTTTTTACCGAGTCGGCGTGCGAGACCAGACGCATCCCCAGCGCATTAATGTATTGCGTCAGCAACGGATCGTTAATTAATGGCGCACTGCCGCGCAGCTGGCGTACATAATAATCGCCCATCTGCATTTCCTGTCCTATGGAAAGCGTACTCCCTGCCGAGGTTCCCATATCAGGCAGGGTGTCCGCGGTTTCTGCAAATGCGGGCGCAACCTGACCGATGGTCAGTGCAGCAATGAGGGTAGCAACCAGGTTTTTTTTCAACTGCCTGAACATAACCTCTGTCCTGTATTCTTTTTTGAGATAGCCATTTGACCAATGCCGTGAAGTTTCGTTCACACTCCGCAAGCTTAGGGAGTGTAACTGCGAAACCTGACGATGAACACCCAGGAAAAATGACTTTTCACTTTGCGTAATCCGCTATAAAAAGCGAAGTCTTTTTTGTGACATTTCGATACAATTCGGGATCGCAATCCCGCTATTGGATTCATGGAAGGGTTTTATGCTCGAAATGTTGATGCAATGGTATCGCCGCCGCTTTAGCGACCCCGAAGCCATCGCCTTGCTGATTATTCTGGTTGCCGGTTTTGGCATCCTGTTCTTTTTTAGCGGTCTTTTGGCGCCGCTGCTGGTCGCCATTGTGCTGGCGTACCTGCTCGAATGGCCGACAGTACGGCTGGAACATATTGGTTGTTCACGGCGTTGGGCGACATCGATTGTGTTGGTGGTGTTTGTCGGTATTTTGCTGCTGATGGCGTTTGTGGTAATGCCCGTTGCATGGCAACAGGGGATCTACCTGATCCGCGATATGCCCGGCATGCTCAATAAATTGTCTGATTTTGCCGCCACCTTACCGCGGCGTTATCCGGCGCTGATGGATGCGGGCATTATTGATGCGATGGCGGAGAATATGCGCTCGCGAATGCTCACCATGGGCGATTCGGTGGTGAAATATTCGCTAGCTTCACTGGTCGGATTGCTGACGCTGGCGGTCTATCTGATTCTCGTCCCGTTGATGGTGTTCTTCCTGATCAAAGATAAAGGACAAATGCTGAACGCTGTGCGTCGGGTGCTGCCGCGTAATCGCGGACTGGCGGGGCAGGTGTGGAAAGAGATGAACCAGCAAATCACCAACTATATCCGCGGCAAGGTGCTGGAAATGGTGGTGGTTGGCGTGGCGACCTGGCTCGGCTTCCTGCTGTTTGGCCTCAACTATTCGCTGCTGCTGGCGGTGCTGGTAGGCTTCTCCGTGCTGATCCCGTATATCGGCGCTTTCGTGGTCACTATTCCGGTGGTCGGTGTGGCATTGTTCCAGTTCGGGCTTGGTACCGAGTTCTGGAGCTGTTTTGCCGTATACCTGATAATCCAGGCGCTGGACGGTAATTTGCTGGTGCCGGTGCTGTTCTCCGAGGCGGTAAATCTGCATCCGCTGGTGATTATTCTCTCAGTGGTGATATTCGGCGGCCTGTGGGGATTCTGGGGCGTATTCTTTGCGATTCCTCTGGCGACGTTAATCAAAGCGGTAATGCATGCCTGGCCGGATGGTCAGGTCGTTGATGAACCCTAATCTGTTTGCTTCGGCGATGCAATGTCGCCGGAGCCGAACTTGTCTGACCTCTATCCACACATTCTGAATAATCTCCTCTGGTGTCGTTTTTCTCTGCGTTTGTCTTTAACTTGACCCGCGTGATGTCTTTAAGTCACGCAAGGAATAAGGCCAACAGGAGAACAAAATGGGTCACAACACACACACGCAGCAGAAGGTGGGATGGGGCGGATATCTCGCTTTTTTTATTACGATTATTCTTTTTTCCGGCATGTTTGCGAAAAGTACCGAATGGTGGCGAGTCTTTGATTTCACCGTTCTCAACGGTGCGTTTGGGCAGATTAATGCGGCGGGGGACACGGCGGTCTCTTTTCGCGGCACGGGCGGTATGGGCGCAAAAGACGGCTTCTTATTCGCGCTTGAGCTGGCGCCTTCCGTCATTCTTTCACTCGGGATAATTTCCGTCACCGAAGGGCTGGGAGGGTTGCGTGCGGCACAGCAACTGATGACGCCAGTCCTGCGCCCGTTACTCGGTATTCCGGGTATTTGCTCGCTGGCGCTGATTGCGAATTTGCAAAATACCGATGCTGCGGCAGGGATGACTAAAGAAATGGCGGAAGAGGGCATTATCACTGAACAGGAACGTGCCATTTTTGCCTGCTGGCAAACCAGCGGCAGTGCGTGTATTACCAACTATTTTTCCTCGGGTGCCGCGTTGTTTACGATGGTTACCGTTCCGGTGATTACGCCGCTGGCGGTGATCCTTGTCTTCAAATTTGTGGGTGCGAACCTGCTGCGTTTGTGGATTGCGCAGCTGGAAAATCGCCGTACGCAGCAGGAGGCGTGAGATGACAACGCAAGTACGTAAAAACGTCATGGATATGTTTATCGATGGCGCACGGCGCGGATTCACTATTGCAACAACCAGCCTGTTGCCTAATGTGGTAATGGCGTTTGTGATTATTCAGGCGCTGAAGGTGACGGGACTGCTCGAGATTGTCGGGCGGGTATGTGAGCCGGTAATGGCGCTGTGGGGACTGCCGGGGGAATCTGCTACCGTACTGCTGGCGGCGGTGATGAGTATGGGAGGCGGCGTCGGTGTTTGCGCCAGCCTGGTTGTCGCCGGTACGCTTTCGGGACATGATGCTACGGTGCTGTTACCGGCTATCTACCTGATGGGCAATCCGGTGCAAAATGTGGGACGCTGTCTGGGTACCGCGGGGGTCCATCCCCGTTATTACCCGCTTATTATTGCGGTATGCGTAATTAATGCGCTGCTCTCTATTTGGGTTATGCAGGTTATTGCCTGACAAGGAAGGTTATGAACTGTTCCATTCTTAATTTGACGTTGTTCCAGCAGGGACACGTGTACGCGCCGGAAGACTTAGGGCGCCAGGATATACTGGTGTCTGGCAGCAAAATTGTTGCCATCGCACCGTCGATTTCCCCTGACGATTTTCCTGGCTGCGAGTGTATCAATCTTGACGGCGCGATTGTGTGCCCAGGATTTATCGATCAACACGTCCATCTGATTGGCGGCGGCGGAGAAGCGGGGCCGCACACCCGCACGCCGGAAGTGCGCTTGTCGCGGCTGGTTGAAGCTGGCGTCACCTCGGTGGTGGGATTGCTGGGGACAGATGGTATTACCCGTCACCCTGAATCCCTGCTGGCGAAAACCCGCGCGCTGGAATTTGAAGGCATCAGCGCATGGATGCTGACCGGGGCGTATTCTCTGCCTTCCCCGACCATCACCGGCAGTATCGATCGCGATGTGGCGCTGATCGATAAAATCATTGGCGTGAAATGTGCTGTTTCGGACCATCGTTCTTCAGCCCCGGACACCTCCGCGCTGGCAAACATGGCGGCGCAGTCGCGCGTTGGTGGATTGTTAGGGCGCAAGCCGGGGATTAGCGTCTTCCATATGGGCGACAGCCCGCGCATGCTGGAGCCGTTGTACCAGATCCTCGACAGTTGCGATGTACCGATTACCAAGCTGCTGCCCACACACGTCAATCGTGCGGAACCGCTGTTTCAGTCGGCGCTGGAGTATGCCCGCAAAGGCGGTTATATCGACATTACCAGCAGCATTGATGAACCCGTCGACCCGGCCACGGCTATCGCCACAGCGCTACGTCAGAACGTGCCGCTGTCGCGTATTACCTTGAGTTCGGATGGCAACGGTAGCCAGCCGGAATTTGATGACTACGGTAATCTTACCGGCATCGGTGTCGCAGGGTTTGAATCACTGGCTGAAACAGTGCGCCAGTTGGTGAAGGTTCATGCCATACCGCTGGAACTGGCGCTGTGTCCGCTGACGCGAACGGTCGCAGAATTTTTGGGACTGGAACATAAAGGGCGTCTGGCGGTGGGATGCGATGCCGACATTCTGGTGCTCAATGATGCGCTTGAAGTTCATCACCTGTGGGCGAAGGGAAAAGCCGTCGTCAGAGAGAAAAAAGCCTGTGTAAAAGGGACGTTTGAATAAACGACGTTGATGCCGGATGGCGGCGTAAACGCCTTATCCGGCTACGGAGTTATGCGGATGGCGGCCTGATAAGACGCGTGGCGTCACCATCAGGCGCTATCCGGCAAAATGTAAATCAGGCGTTCTCTTTCAGCCAGTTCATTACCACGTCGTGGTGGTTGCTGGTTTTGAAGTCATCAAACACATGCTCAATTTTCCCTTCAGCATCAATCAGGAAGCTGATGCGGTGGATGCCATCATAGGTTTTGCCCATAAATGACTTCTCACCCCAGACGCCGAACTGCTCGCAAACCTGGTGATCTTCGTCGGACAGGAGCGTGAAGTTAAGGACTTCTTTCTCCGCGAATCGGGAAAGCTTCTCTGGTTTATCGGTGCTGATTCCCAGCACTTCAACACCTGCTTTTTTTAACTCATCCATGTTATCGCGCAGGCCGCAGGCCTGTACGGTACAGCCGGGTGTCATGGCTTTCGGGTAAAAATAAACCAGAACACGCTGTCCCTGGAAGTCGGTTAAATTTACTTGTTCTCCGTCTTGATCCGGCAAGCTAAATTTCGGTGCGATATCACCGGCTTTCAGTGGGTTCATTACTTAACTCCATCCTGTTCATCATGCTGTGAGTAATTGACGACGTTAATACTGCCTTGCGCATTGAGTTCTGTACAGAGTGCTTTAAACGCATCTTCAATATTTGCCGAATCATGTGACGCAGGACTATGTGCGGTAATTTGAATAAACAGCTGTGCCGCCTTTCCGTTCTCAGCCGGTTGCGTGCGTGAAACCAGTTCCGCAATATTCATTTGGTGGCTGTCAAACAGGGCGGTAAAGCGTTCAATCAAATGCGGAGAATCAGGAACATCGACCTGCACCCATACCGTAGCGGGCATCGCCGGACGGGGGCGTGCGGTCGTGCGCTTCATCACAATCAGTAAATCCAGCTCTGCACCTTTTAACGGCAAGGTTGATTCAATTAGGGTAATGGCATTCCAGGTGCCCGACAGCAACATGATAAACGTGAACTCGTCACCCAGCATGGCCAGTCGGCTGTCTTCGATATTACAGCCGCAACTGCTGACATGACGTGTGATGGTGTTCACAATTCCCGGGCGGTCAGCACCCAGCGCAGTAATGACCAGATAGTGTTGCGATGACGATGTCAAACCTGTTCTTCCTTTGAGCGGTGAGGTAATCATAAGGAAAGCATAAAAAAAACATGCATACAACAATCAGAACGGCTCTGGTCGCTTGCTTTTATTGTCGTACCAAACGTACCATTGAGACACTTGTTTGCACAGAGGATGGCCCATGTTCACGGGAAGTATTGTCGCGCTTGTTACGCCGATGGATGAGAAAGGTAAAGTCTGCCGGTCGAGCCTGAAAAAACTGATTGATTATCATGTCGCCAGCGGCACCTCGGCGATCGTTTCGGTTGGCACCACCGGTGAGTCTGCCACCCTGAGTCATGATGAACATGGCGATGTGGTGATGATGACCCTGGAGCTGGCCGACGGGCGTATTCCGGTGATTGCCGGAACCGGCGCTAATGCGACCGCGGAAGCCATTAGTCTGACGCAGCGTTTCAACGACAGTGGTGTTGTCGGCTGCCTGACGGTGACGCCTTACTACAACCGCCCAACCCAGGAAGGTTTGTTCCAGCATTTCAAAGCCATCGCTGAACATACTGACCTGCCGCAAATTCTGTATAATGTACCGTCCCGTACCGGCTGCGATATGTTGCCGGAAACCGTTGGTCGCCTGGCGAAAGTAAAAAATATTATCGCTATTAAAGAGGCCACGGGGAACTTAAGTCGCGTTCACCAGATCAAAGAGCTGGTTTCAGACGACTTTATTCTGCTCAGCGGTGATGACGCGACCGGACTGGATTTTATGCAGCTCGGTGGTCATGGCGTGATTTCCGTGACGTCTAACGTTGCGGCACGCGATATGGCCGAAATGTGCAAACTGGCGGCAGCCGGGAACTTTGCCGAGGCGCGGGTGATTAACCAGCGTCTGATGCCGTTACACAACAAACTATTTGTCGAACCCAATCCTATCCCAGTGAAATGGGCGTGTAAGGAGTTGGGACTTGTGGCGACCGATACGCTACGTCTGCCGATGACGCCAATCACGGATAATGCTCGTGAAATCGTCAAAGCGGCGCTTAAGCATGCCGGTTTGCTGTAAAGTTTAGGGAGATTTGATGGCTTACTCAGTACAAAAGTCGCGCCTGGCCAAGGTTGCGGGTGTTTCGCTTGTTATGTTGCTCGCGGCCTGTAGTTCTGACTCGCGTTATAAGCGCCAGGTGAGCGGTGATGAATCCTATCTGGAGGCCGCACCGCTTGCTGAGCTTCACGCTCCAGCTGGGATGATTCTGCCGGTTATGTCGGGTGACTATAATATCCCGGTCACTAACGGCAGCGGTGCCGTTGGTAAAGCGCTGGACATTCGCCCGCCGGCTCAGCCGTTAGCACTAGTCACTGGTGCTCGCACTCAGATCGCGGGTGATACGTCGACATTGCTGGTGGAAAATGGTCGTGGCAACACGCTGTGGCCACAGGTCGTTAGCGTCATTCAGTCTAAAAACTACACGATCACCAAACGTGATGATGCCAGCCAGACGTTGACCACCGACTGGGTTAACTGGAACCGTCTGGATGAAGACGAGCAGTACCGTGGACGTTATCAAATCTCGGTTAAACCGCAGGGCTATCAGCAAGCGGTAACGGTGAAACTGATTAACCTCGAGCAGGCGGGTAAACCCGTAGCTGATCCAGCATCAATGCAGCGTTACAGCGCTGAGATGATGAACGTTATCTCCGCTGGTCTGGATAAGAACGCCACTGACGCCGCGAATGCCGCGCAGAACCGCTCTGCCGCCACCATGGATGTTCAAAGTGCTGCCGATGACACCGGTTTACCGATGCTGGTGGTACGTGGACCGTTCAACGTGGTATGGCAACGTCTGCCGGCAGCGCTTGAGAAAGTGGGGATGAAAGTGACCGACAGCACCCGTTCTCAGGGCAGCATCGCCGTGACCTACAAACCACTGTCTGATAGCAACTGGCAGGAGCTGGGCGCAAGCGATCCGGGTCTGGTATCCGGCGACTATAAACTGCAGGTCGGTGATTTAGACAACCGCAGTAGCTTGCAGTTTATCGATCCGAAGGGGCATACCCTAACGCAAAGCCAGAACGACGCGCTGGTCGCCGTCTTCCAGGCAGCGTTCAGTAAGTAAAAATAAAGGGCTGGATAACTCCAGCCCTTTTTTTCTGATATGATACGCAAACGTGTGCGTCGGCAGAAAAACGCAATATTTATCGTTAATTCACACCCAGGAGTAATAAAGATGCAAAAGCAAGCTGAGTTGTATCGTGGTAAAGCGAAGACCGTATACAGCACGGAAAACCCGGACCTGTTGGTGCTCGAATTCCGCAATGATACGTCAGCAGGGGATGGCGCGCGCATTGAACAGTTTGATCGTAAAGGCATGGTGAACAACAAGTTCAACCATTTCATTATGACTAAACTGCAAGAAGCGGGCATTCCTACCCAGATGGAGCGACTGCTTTCCGATACTGAATGTCTGGTGAAAAAACTGGAGATGGTACCGGTTGAATGTGTGGTTCGTAACCGCGCAGCAGGCTCCCTGGTTAAGCGTTTAGGCGTTGAGGAAGGTATTGAACTGAATCCGCCGCTGTTTGATCTGTTCCTGAAAAACGATGCTATGCACGATCCAATGATTAACGATTCCTATTGTGAAACTTTTGGTTGGGTGAGCAAAGAGAATCTGGCGCGTATGAAAGAGCTGACCTACAAAGCCAACGACGTGCTGAAAAAGATGTTTGATGATGCCGGTCTGATTCTGGTCGACTTCAAACTTGAGTTTGGTTTGTATAAAGGTGAAGTGGTCCTGGGCGATGAGTTCTCACCGGACGGTAGCCGTCTGTGGGACAAAGAAACGCTGGATAAAATGGACAAAGATCGCTTCCGCCAGAGCCTGGGCGGCCTGATCGAAGCCTATGAAGCCGTCGCGCATCGTCTGGGTGTGAAGTTAGACTAACCCTCCCCTGAGCCGGCGATCGCTCTCCGGCTCATCAATCCCGCCGATTTTGATTACTGTTTCTTATGGTAATCCTGTTCCGAACCGCCTACGATCATCATCATAATGAATAAAAAGTTGAGGTGATTATGCGCTGGCAAGGGCGTCGTGAAAGTGACAATGTGGAAGACAGACGAAATAGCTCCGGTGGCGGCCCTTCTATAGGCGGCCCTGGTTTTCGTTTGCCCAGTGGTAAAGGCGGCATCATCCTGCTGATTGTGGTGCTGGTGGCGGGATATTATGGCGTGGATCTCACCGGATTAATGACCGGCCAGCCAGTTTCCCAACAGCAATCATCACACTCCATCAGCCCAAATGATGATGAAGCAGCAAAATTTACCTCGGTGATTCTGGCCACCACGGAAGATACCTGGGGGCAGCAGTTTGAAAAAATGGGCCGGACCTACCAACAGCCGAAGCTGGTAATGTATCGCGGAGCGACGCGTACCGGCTGTGGCGCGGGTCAGTCGGTGATGGGGCCGTTTTACTGCCCGGCGGATGGTACGGTGTATATCGACCTCTCATTTTATGATGACATGAAAAACAAGCTGGGCGCCGATGGTGATTTTGCTCAGGGCTATGTTATCGCCCATGAAGTGGGCCACCACGTGCAGAAACTGCTGGGTATTGAACCGAAAATTCGCCAGATGCAGCAGAATGCCTCACAGGCTGAGGTGAACCGTCTTTCCGTACGTATGGAACTGCAGGCGGACTGCTTTGCCGGCGTCTGGGGCAACAGTATGCAGCAGCAAGGCGTGCTGGAGTCCGGCGACCTGGCAGAAGCGCTGAACGCCGCTCAGGCCATTGGCGACGATCGCCTGCAGCAGCAGGGACAAGGACGCGTTGTGCCGGACAGCTTTACCCACGGCACTTCTGAGCAGCGGCTTAGCTGGTTCAAACGCGGTTTTGACAGCGGCGATCCGGGACAATGTAATACTTTTGGTAAAGGCATTTAAGCTACTGAGGCAGGGATGTCTGATAATACGGCGCTGAGCGCGTTAACCGAACAGATGGCCCACGAAGGGATCCGTCGTCTGCTGATTATCAGTGGCGAGGGGAACTGGTGTCAGGAGCGGGCATTAGCGCTACGCGACACGTTACCCGGCGACTGGTTATGGGTGGGCGCACCCGCCCCTGCTGAGCCAAACTGTACGCCACAGGCGCTGCAAACGTTATTAGGCCGCGAGTTTCGTCATGCGGTTTTTGACGCCGGGCAGGGATTTGACGCTGCGGCGTTTGCCGCCTTAAGCGGAACGCTGATCGCCGGGAGCTGGCTGGTTTTGCTGACTCCCCCCTGGCATACCTGGCACACGCATCCGGACGTGGATTCACTGCGCTGGAGCGACTGTGCTGAACCTATCCCAACGCCGCACTTTGTTGAACATGTCAAACGGGTGATTTCCCGTGACGGACAGGCTCTGCACTGGCAGCAGCATCACGCAGTTTCCAGCCCGCGTTTTCCTGTTCGTGCAGTCTGGCACGCGGCAACCGGTTACCCTCAGCCTGAACAGGCGATGATTTTAACCCAGTTGCTGGATATGCCTCCCGGCGTGGCTGCGGTCACAGCTGCACGTGGCCGGGGCAAATCGGCTCTGGCAGGGCAACTGATAGCACGTATCAACGGGACCGCGATTGTCACCGCGCCTGCTAAAGCGGCAACGGATGTGCTGGCGCAATTTGCCGCAGAGCGATACCGCTTTATGGCCCCGGATGCGCTGTTAAGCAGCTCTGCAACCGCAGACTGGCTGATTGTGGATGAAGCCGCCGCGATCCCCGCGCCGCTGCTACACCAACTGGTTGCGCGTTTCCCTCGTACGCTGTTAACCACCACCGTACAGGGCTACGAGGGAACCGGCAGAGGCTTTTTGCTGAAATTCTGCGCCCGCTTTCCCCATCTTCGACGCTATGAGTTGCAACAACCCGTACGCTGGGCGCAGGGATGTCCGCTGGAGAAAATCGTCAGCGATGCGCTGGTGTTTGACGACGAAACCTTTGCGCATGCCCCCTTGGGGGAGCTTAGCTTCTCGGAATTTGAGCAACTCTCATGGCAGACAAACCCGGCGCTGCCGTTAGCGGTATATCAGCTGCTTTCCGGCGCGCATTATCGCACCTCGCCACTGGATCTGCGGCGAATGATGGACGCGCCGGGTCAGCATTTTCTTCAGGCTTCGGCTGCTGACTCGGTGGCGGGCGCCGTCTGGCTGGTCGACGAGGGGGGATTATCCGCAGAATTAAGCCAGGCCGTCTGGGCCGGATATCGCCGACCAAGAGGAAATTTGGTTGCGCAGTCACTGGCGGCGCACGGCGGAGACCCATTGGCAGCGACGCTCGTCGGGCGGCGGGTCAGTCGAATTGCGGTTCATCCCGCACGTCAAAGAGAAGGTATTGGGCAACAGCTGATTCTGCAGGCCCGGCACTATTGCACGCAGTGCGACTATCTGTCCGTCAGCTTTGGTTATACGGCTGAATTATGGCGTTTCTGGCAGCGCTGCGGTTTTGTCCTGGTACGGATGGGTAATCATCGGGAAGCCAGCAGCGGCTGTTATACCGCTATGGCGGTGCTGCCCATCAGCGAAGCGGGAAAATGCCTTGCCCGGCGGGCGCACCTGCGCCTGCGACGGGATGCGGAGATTCTTGCTCAGTGGAACGCAGAGCGCATTCCGCTGGTACCGCTGAAAGAGACTACGCTTAATGAGGATGACTGGGGTGAGCTGGCTGGGTTTGCCTTCGCGCATCGACCATTACTGACATCATTAGGTTGTCTGAGTCGTTTGCTTGAGCGCAGCGAGTTGCCTCTTCCGGCATTGCGCGGGCGTATACAGGCTCAACGCAGCGATGCTGAATTGTGCCAACAGCTGAAAATATCGGGTCGCAAAGCGCTGTTGGCAGTTCAGCGCGCCGAGGCGGCGCAGGCCTTAAAACAGCTGGATGCTGAACGTGAACAACGGCTACATAATCGCATTATGCAATGGCAATTTTTTCACTGACTTCTTCAATTTCCTGGCATGGTCATTGCGGTTAAGCGGCGTAGAATGATTCTCATCAGTTAAGGAGATCGCCATGAAACATGACCATTTTGTTGTTCAAAGTCCCGATAAACCCGCTCAACAGCTCTTGTTGCTGTTTCATGGCGTCGGCGATAACCCGGTTGCCATGGGCGAAATTGGCTCCTGGTTTGCGCCGCTGTTTCCGGATGCGCTAATCGTCAGCATTGGCGGGGCAGAGCCTTATGGTACGACTTCCGGCCGTCAGTGGTTTTCGGTACAGGGGGTAACGGAAGAGAACCGCCAGGCGCGTATTGACGCGATTATGCCGGTCTTTATCGAAACCGTTCGCTACTGGCAGAAGCAAAGCGGCGTTTCGCCTCAGGCGACCGCGCTGATTGGTTTTTCTCAGGGCTCGATTATGTCGCTTGAGAGTATTAAAGCCGAGCCAGGGCTGGCGTCGCGGGTCATCGCCTTTAATGGTCGCTATGCCACGTTGCCGGAGGTTGCAACTACCGCGACGACGGTGCATTTGATTCACGGCGGTGAAGACCGGGTGATTGAGTTATCTCATGCCGTTGCCGCGCAGGAGGCGTTAATTCGCGCCGGTGGGGATGTGACGCTGGATATCGTCGAAAATCTGGGGCACGCCATTGATGAACGCAGTATGCAGTTTGCGCTCGACCACCTGCGTTTTACCGTACCGAAGCACTACTTTGATGAAGCGCTGAGCGGTGGTAAGCCTCACGATGATGATGTGATTGAGATGATTTAACCCGCAGGCCGGATGGCGATGTGAAACCGCCATTCGGCCTGCGTTGGCTTATTTCTTCGGTTGATCCTTGTTTGGCCAATCGTCGTCGTCATCCCATTTATCGTTAAAATCACGATGCGGGGGAAGCTCCGGCTTATTGGCAAGAAATTTCTTGTGGTCGACGCGCTTGAGATCTTTAATCACGTTCAGCAATACGCCTACCAGAAACACCAACACCAGAATCCACCAGTATTTTGCCAGCCAGTCCATGCTCATTTCCTCTTACAGGAACACTCATCAGGCGACGAGTTGCTCCATGATACGTTGATACATACGGGCAAGCAGCTGCAGGTCGGCGGCATTAACACATTCATTAATTTTATGAATGGTCGCGTTGACCGGCCCCAGTTCTACTACCTGTGCCCCCATGCGGGCAATAAAACGCCCGTCGGACGTCCCGCCTGTAGTCAGTAACTGCGGTTTAATCTCATTATAGTGCTCAATGGCGTTCACCACCGCATCCACCAGTTTACCGCGTGCGGTCAGGAACGGCTGACCGGAAAGCCACCAGTCGACGGTATAACGCAACTGATGTTTCTCCAGCAGCTCCAGCACCCGGGACTTAATCATTTCATCGTTTAATTCGGTGCTGAAACGGAAGTTGAACTGGATAAACAGTTCGCCGGGAATAACATTGTTGCTGCCGGTTCCTGCCTGAATATTGGCAATCTGCATGCTGGTCGCCGGGAAGAATTCGTTGCCCTGATCCCACTCAATCGCCACCAGTTCATTGAGCATTGGCGCTGCGCGGTGTACCGGGTTATCGGCCAGATGCGGGTAGGCTACGTGGCCCTGCACGCCGTGAATGGTCAGATTGCAGGTCAGTGAACCACGACGCCCATTTTTCACCACGTCGCCAACGATTTCCGTGCTGGACGGCTCGCCAACCAGACAATAATCCAGTCGTTCATTGCGCGCCATAAGTGCTTCAACCACTTTTACGGTGCCGTTTTGGGCGCTGGCCTCTTCGTCAGAGGTTATCAAAAACGCCAGACGACCCTGATGGTTTGGATGCTGGGCGACAAAACGTTCTGCGGCCACGACCATTGCCGCCAGTGAGCCTTTCATATCGGCTGCGCCACGCCCGAACAACATGCCATCGCGAATGGTCGGTTCGAACGGTGGATTAATCCAACGATCGACATCGCCGACAGGCACTACGTCAGTGTGACCGGCAAATGCCAGAGTCTCACCTTTGCCGCGCCATGCCCAAAAATTCTGTGTGTCACCAAAATCCATACGCTCAACGGTAAAACCTACCGCGCGCAGGCGTTCAATCATTAACGCCTGGCACCCGGCATCATCCGGGCTCAGGGAAGGACGGCGAATAAGCTGCTGTGTCAGCTCAATAACCGGGCACGACATAGACTATACCTCATTAAAAAACTGCGTATAACTGGATTCACTAAAGCCAAGCAGCATAGGCTTACCCGGCGCGCAGAGCAATGGGCGTTTGATAATTGCAGGCATTTCAATCATCAATGCAGCAGCAGAGGACGCATCGGTGATTTGGTTACGTGTGGCTTCATCCAGTTTGCGCCAGGTGGTTCCACGTGTATTGAGCAGCGCCTCCCAACCTAATTCGCTGATAAAGGCGTGTAATAACGCGTTGTCCAGGCCGTCGACGCGATAATCATGGAAGCGGTAGTCGACCCCATTGTCTTCCAGCCAGCGTCTGGCTTTTTTAATCGTATCGCAATTCTTAATGCCGTAGAGGGTGATCATTTGAATCCTTATTGACGTAATTTGAATATTTATTCTCATGTTCTATAAACATGAATAATACATATTGTCATCGAACCGTTATAGAAAAATATAACATTGTTGTTGAATGGTGAATAATGATTCCTGAAAGTTCCAAAATTCACGGGAAACTGAAAATCAGAATTTGCCTGTTTGCATCAGCCTGTTTTTCCATCAGAATTGCCAAAGTCGTAGATGATGTATGAATATTTCAAAATATTGCAGTAAGTCACATAAAATTTATGGGGTTAGCGCATAGTGATTACATATACCCCCGAACACTGGAGGATGTAATCGCAACCATTGGTTAAATGATCTTCTTTTTATGATGATGATTTCGTAGAATGCCCATAATAATAAGAGAGGTTGTTATGATTGAACGTGAACTGGGGAACTGGAAAGACTTTATCGAAGTGATGCTTCGTAAATAATTTTCTGGAAGAAATTCATATCCTGCAAAGGATAATAAAAGGCGACTCAACGTAAGTCGCCTTTTTTGTGTCCGATTATTCTGGGCGTGGCTTCAACGGGAAGCGTCTGCGTACCAGCACAAAGAACAGAGGAACGAAGTAAATCGCCAGGACTGTGGCTGAAATCATCCCGCCCATTACGCCAGTCCCCACCGCATGTTGACCGCCGGAACCTGCACCACTGCTGATGGTCATCGGCAACACCCCAAAGATAAACGCCAGTGACGTCATCAGAATTGGGCGTAAGCGTTGGCGACAGGCATGCAGCGTGGCGTCGAGCAAGTCGTGACCTTTCTCGTTCATCTCATTGGCGAATTCAACAATCAATATTGCGTTCTTCGCCGAAAGCCCGATAACGGTGAGTAATCCGACCTGAAAGTACACGTCGTTTTCCAGACCGCGCATCCAGGTAGCGAGCAGCGCGCCAATGACCCCCAGCGGTACAACCAGCATGACGGAGAAGGGAACCGACCAGCTTTCGTACAGAGCCGCCAGACACAGGAACACCACCAGCAAAGAAATGGCGTACAGAGCTGGCGCCTGAGAGCCCGACAGCCGTTCCTGGTAAGACATCGCGGTCCATTCGAGGCCGAATCCGGTCGGCAACTGGTGGACCAGCGATTCCATAATGTCCATCGCCGTACCGGTACTGACGCCTGGGGCGGCTTCGCCAACAATCTCGACGGCGGAGTAGCCGTTATAGCGTTCCAGACGCGGTGAACCCGTTTCCCAGCGCGACGTGGCAAAGGCCGAGAAAGGCACCATGCCGCCGCTATTATTGCGGACGTACCACAGATTGATGTCGTCCGGGAGCATGCGATATTTTGCCGCCGCCTGCACGTAAACCTTCTTCACGCGACCCCGGTCCATAAAGTCATTGACGTAGCTGGAGCCCCAGGCCGTTTGCAAGGTGTCGTTGATGTCATCAATGGAAACGCCCAGCGCCTGGGCTTTGCGCTGATCGATATCAATTTGCAACTGCGGGCTGTCGTCCAGACCATTATGACGAACGCGGGTCAGAGACGCGTCTTTCCCGGCCAGCTCAATCAGCTTGTCGCGCGCGGCCATTAACGCATCATGGCCCGCACCGGCGTGATCTTGCAGCTCCATATCGAAACCGGCAGAGCTCCCGAGACCGCTAATCGCCGGAGGGCTGCTGGCGAAGACGCGGGCTTCCTTAATCTTATTAAAGGCTTTGGTCGCGCGCTCGATGATGGCGAAAGAGGTTCCGGTGGTGGTGTCGCGATCATCCCAGTCTTTTAAGCGGACAAACATCCGCGCCACGTTTTGACCGTTCCCGCCGGGGCCGGAACCGACCGTGGAAAAGACCGACGTAATGTTGTCTTTCTCATGGGTGAAGTAATACTTCTCCACTTCCTCAACCACTTTCAATGTTTGCTGCTGCGTGGAGCCGCTGGGCAACTGTATCGAGGTGGTAAACATGCCGCGGTCTTCGAGCGGCAGGAAGGAGGTTGGCAGGCGCAGGAACAGGAAAACCATACCGCCGAGCAGCAGGCCGTAAATCAGTATCCAGCGCAGGCTGCGGTGCAGGATCCTGGCGACGCCTTTTTCGTAGCGTTCGGCGTTGCGGTTAAACATCCGGTTAAACCAGCCAAAGAAACCGGTTTGCCCGTGATGCTCGCCTTTATGTAGCGGTTTGAGCAGAGTGGCGCACAGGGCAGGGGTGAGGATCATCGCCACCAGAACTGAAAGAACCATTGCGGAGACGATGGTAATCGAGAACTGGCGGTAAATAGCCCCGGTAGTGCCGCCGAAGAAGGCCATCGGGATAAACACCGCCGACAGCACCATGGCGATACCGACCAGCGCGCCCTGGATTTGCCCCATCGATTTCCGCGTCGCTTCCCGCGGCGAGAGGCCTTCCTCACTCATAATACGCTCGACGTTTTCCACCACCACAATGGCATCATCGACCAGCAAGCCGATCGCCAGCACCATCGCAAACATCGTCAGGGTGTTAACGCTGTAGCCAAAGGCGTAGAGCACGGAAAAAGTACCCATCAGGACGACGGGAACGGCGATTGTAGGAATCAGCGTGGCGCGGAACTTTTGCAGGAACAGGTACATCACAAGGAATACCAGCGCGATCGCTTCCAGCAGTGTTTTCACCACGTCGATGATTGAGGCTTTGACAAAGGAGGTAGTTTCATACGCCACCTTGTATTCCAGCCCGTGCGGAAAATACTGTGAGAGCTCGTTCAGGCGGTCGATAACCAGCTCCGCCGTTGCCATTTCATTGGCACCGGAGGCCAGTTTTACCCCCAGACCGGAAGCCGGGTGGCCGTTGAAGCGGCTGAGATAGTCGTACTTTTCCGCACCCATTTCGACCGTCGCCACATCACCCAGTTTAACTTCTGAGCCGTCCTGGTTGACGCGTAGCGTAATCGCGCGGAATTCATCCGGAGTCTGCAGCAGCGACTGGGCGTTGATTGTCGCATTCAGCGCTTGTTTGTCTACCGAAGGCGTGCCGCCAAGTTGCCCGACGGCAATCTGCGCATTCTGTGATTCGATAGCATCGGTCACATCTTTGGCGGTCATCTGGAAGCTGTTAAGTTTGACCGGGTCGAGCCAGATACGCATGGAATATTGTGAACCGTAGGCGTCAATATCGCCCACGCCGTTTATACGACTGAGCGGATCCTGGATATTACTGGCGACGTAGTCGGCGATGTCCTGCTTATCCATTGAGCCATCGGTGGAGACGAAGGCGATAGTCAGAATATTGGTGTCCCCGGTCTTGCGCACCGTGACCCCTTGATTCTGTACCGCCTGCGGCAGCTTACGCATTGCCGATTGCAGCTGGTTTTGCACCTGCTGGACGGCTTCATCAGGATCGGTTCCCGCGAGGAAGCTCAGCGTAACTGACGCCTGGCCTGTCCCGCTGCTCTGCGACGACATGTACATCAGATTATCGAGACCAGTCATGTTCTGCTCGATAACCTGGGTGACGGTATTTTCCAGGGTTTGTGCGGACGCGCCAGGGTAGTTCGCGGTTACCCGCACGTTTGGCGGTGCCAGATCGGGATATTGCTCAACGGGCAGCGAAAAAATAGCCAGGGCTCCTGTCAGGCACAACAGGATTGCTAACACCCAGGCAAAAATGGGGCGATCGATGAAAAAATTCGCCATTAAAAGGGGACCTCGTGTTTCTGCGTATCGTTATGGGTGTGAATTGCTTCACTTTAGCGGCAAGGTACGGGGCAAACGTGGAGAAAAAAAGAAGATAATGTAAATTATCATGCCCGTTTACAGCATACCTTTCGTGCCAACGCCGTCAGGCCTGGATCGAGAACCGACGGCGCTTTGCGGTTCTTTACGTTAGCTCTCCGTCGGATTCTGCCGAACGAAAACTGATACTCACCAGCGTTCCCCCTCCGGAGGGTTGAGAGAAAGTCAGCGTGCCGCTCAGCCTTTCCGCCCGCTCGCGCATAATATTTAACCCATAGTGCCCCGAAGGCTCATGCGGCTCGCCAATGCCGATGCCGTTATCGCGAATATAAACCGTGTGATTACCATCCGGCGCGGTCACGCAACTGACGGCAATTTCGGTTGCGCTGGCATGTTTAATCGCGTTCAGCACCGCTTCACGGACGATCTGCAGCAGATGCACCTGCATTTGCGCGTCCAGCGCCAGGGTCGGTAACCGGCAATCAAGCGTCAGTTTAGCCGAGGTCTGATTTTGCAGCGTTTCCAGCATTTCATGCAGGGCGGAGGGGAGATCGGCCTGCTGTAAAGTCAGGCGGAAGGTGGTGAGCAGTTCGCGTAGCTGGCGGTAGGCGTCGTTCAGCGCCTGAGAGAAATCCGCCATAATGCTTTGCGCTGGGGCGTTATCTTCGGGAATCGAACGCTTCAGCAGCGTGAGCTGAATGCGTAAATAAGAGAGCACTTGCGCCAGCGAGTCGTGCAGCTCGCGCGCAATCGTCGCGCGCTCCTCCATTAACAACAGCTGCTGAAAATGTTTTTGCGCTTGGTTGAAGTACAACCCGCGACCCAGCATCGAGGAGACGCTGTTAAGCAGCGGGGTAGAAGCATTGACGTTCGGGCTTTGCCAGTGCAGTTCACCGTAGACGGTTTCCTGCATGGTGACCGGCAGGATCTGCATCGGCAGCTCGGGGCTTTTTGCGCCTTCGCTAATTCGCCAGTTATCTCCGACGGTGAGTTCCAGGAAATAGGCGGCGTCATGCTCGCGGACGATCTGTAAAATATGGCGGAAGCAGTACACATCAATCTGACTGGTATTTAACGCCTGAGAGCACTGATACAACACTTCCAGACGACGATTAGCTTCGTGGAGATCGTGGGTCTTCTCAGCGACAGACGCTTCCAGTGAGCGGTACAGCTTGTGTAATTCACTCGACATCTGGCTGAAGGTCTTGCCCAACAACCCGAGTTCGTTGGGCAAATCAGTATCCAGCGAGGGGATGTCAAACTGACCGTGTTCAATGTGCTGGCTGGCCACCACCAGCTTATTCAGCGGACGCACCACCTGCTGGCGAATACGCCGTAAGGTAAAGAAAACGAGGGTGAAAATGCCGATCCCGCCCGCCAGTGAAATACCAAAAACCAGCATCACTTTGCGTTCGGCATAATGTTGCAGCGCCAGCACGAAGAGATCGATTTGATCGACATAGTTATTGATATTGCTCTGGTACCAATTTAAATCGCCATCGATCAGACGGGCGTTCATTTCCAGCCAGTTTGCATGTAGACGTCCATAGCGACTTTTTACCGCTTGAGGCACGTACCACGCGTTCAGGTTCTGTAGTGCTGGCGAGTTTAGCGCCTGCTGGAAAAGCTGGCGGTGAGCGTTAAGCTGCGGACTTTGGCTTTGCAGATCGTAACCCAGACGGTAACTTTGCATGCGCAATGAGCCAGCCACGTTGATGGCTTCGGCATCTCGTAAGCTGCTGGTCAGCGTGAGCAGCGCAATACCCGTTGAGAGAATCGACAACAGCACTATGTAGAAAAAAGCTTTAGCCAGACTGGCCGAGACCGGACGCTTTACCGTCACTTGTGCATCCTCACACAATACACGTCGCGCCTTAAAACAGCCCGAACGATGCGGTGTATTTGATAAATGTTAATAAAACGCCATGAAACTGGATGGTAACTGAAACGCAATTTCATATGCGATGAAATAAATTGATCTGCCACAGGTTCTGGATAAATAGTTGTGCTTCCTGGGCAAATGAACATTGCCGCTTCCTTCCGTGTCGGTTAATAACAACACTCATATAAAGAATAAGGTTTTTGCAACCAAAAAAGAAGGAAGCCATGAATCGTTTTATTATGGTTAATAGCCAGCAGTGCCTGGGATGCCATGCCTGTGAGGTCGCCTGCGTCATGGCTCACAATGGCGAGCAGCATGTCCTGAGTCAACGGCATTTCCAGCCCCGAATTACCGTCATCAAGCATCAGCAGCAGCGCAGTGCGGTAACCTGCCATCACTGTGAAGATGCGCCCTGCGCCAGAAGTTGCCCGAACGGGGCAATCAGCCATGATAACGACAGCGTTCAGGTGAACCCGAAAAAGTGTATTGGCTGTAAATCGTGCGTCGTTGCTTGTCCTTTCGGCACGATGCAGATCGTACTCACTCCTGTCGCTAAAGGGAAGGTGAAAGCCACTGCGCACAAATGCGATTTGTGTCAGGGACGCGAACAAGGGCCTGCCTGTGTAGAGAACTGTCCGGCACAAGCGTTACAACTGGTGACGGAAAATTCGCTTACTGGTCTGTCAAAAGCGCGCAGGCTACGCACCGCCAGTCTGGAAAGCCAGCCCTGGCACGCCAACGCCACCGATTTCGTTTCGCATAAAATTACCAAACGTGAGCAAATGCAGGCGACGCCTGCGCGTGGTGAGCCGGATAAGCTGGCAATTGAGGCCCGTAAAACCAGCTTTGAGGAGATCTATCTGCCGTTTCGTACGGCGCAGGCGGAACGGGAAGCGTCCCGCTGCCTGAAATGCGGCGACCACAGTATTTGCGAATGGACCTGCCCATTGCATAACCATATTCCGCAGTGGATTGAACTGGTCAAAGCCGGGAATATCGATGCGGCGGTTGAGCTTTCTCACCAGACCAACTGCCTGCCGGAAGTGACCGGGCGCGTATGTCCGCAGGACCGACTTTGCGAAGGGGCATGTACGGTGCGTAGCGAGCATGGGGCGGTCACTATCGGAAATATTGAGCGTTACATCTCTGATCGGGCCCTGAGCAAAGGATGGCGACCGGACTTAAGCCACGTGCAGAAAGTGGATAAGCGCGTTGCTATCATCGGCGCGGGTCCGGCGGGTCTGGCCTGCGCGGATGTGCTGGCGCGCAGCGGAGTCAGCGCCACCGTATACGATCGCCACCCTGAAATCGGCGGTTTGCTGACGTTCGGCATTCCGGCCTTCAAGCTGGACAAATCGCTGCTGGCCCGCCGCCGTGAAATCTTCAGCGCCATGGGTATTCATTTCGAACTTAACTGTGAAGTGGGTAAGGATGTGGCGCTGTCGGCGCTGCTGGAGGATTACGATGCCGTGTTCGTGGGCGTAGGAACCTATCGTTCCATGAAGGCGGATCTGCCGAATGAAGACGCGCCTGGCGTTTATGACGCGTTACCGTTCCTGATTGCCAACACCAAGCAGGTGATGGGGCTGGATGAACTGCCTGAAGAGCCGTTCATCGACACCGCCGGACTGAACGTGGTTGTACTGGGCGGAGGCGATACGGCAATGGACTGCGTGCGTACCGCGCTGCGTCATGGCGCACGCCAGGTGACCTGCGCTTATCGTCGTGATGAAGCCAACATGCCCGGTTCGAAAAAAGAGGTGAAGAACGCCCGGGAAGAGGGGGCTAACTTCGAGTTTAACGTCCAGCCGGTTGAGCTGGTGTTACATGATGATGGGCGAGTCAGCGGCGTGCGTTTTTTACGTACCCAGCTTGGCGAGCCAGACGCGCAGGGACGTCGTCGCCCGGTTCCCCTCGCCGGGAGTGAGTTTGTCATGCCCGCAGATGCGGTGATCATGGCGTTTGGTTTTCACCCACATGGCATGCCGTGGCTGGAGACGCATGGGGTTAAGGTCGATAACTGGGGGCGCATAGCCGCCAATGTTGAAAGCGCATACCGTTATCAAACCAGTAACCCGAAAATCTTCGCTGGTGGTGACGCGGTACGCGGTGCGGATCTGGTGGTTACGGCCATGGCGGAAGGACGGCATGCCGCCCAAGGGATCGTCGACTGGCTGGGCGTAAAATCAGTCAAATCTCACTAAGTCGCTAAGAAGGCCGGATAAGGCGCGTTAGCGTTGCTATCCGGCTCTGTGCCGCATAATTGCCTGATGGCGCTTCGCTTATCAGGCCGACATTGCACCAAGACAAACCCGGTTTCACGGCGTAGTATTATTTCTCACTTCTTGCTGTGGAGCCGGTATGTCGCAAAAAATTACCCTCATCAAAGATAAAGTCCTTTCCGATAACTACTTCATCCTGCGCAATATCACCTATGACCTGACCCGTAGCAATGGAGAGGTGATTCGTCACAAACGCGAGGTTTACGATCGCGGCAACGGCGCCACTATCCTGCTGTATAACCCGGAGAAGAAAACGGTGGTGCTCATCCGCCAGTTTCGCGTCGCCACCTGGGTCAATGGTAATGAAAGCGGTCAACTGATTGAAACCTGCGCCGGGCTGCTGGATAACGACGAACCGGAAGCGTGCATTCGGAAAGAGGCCATTGAAGAGACCGGCTTTGAAGTGGGTGAAGTGCGTAAGCTGTTTGAGCTCTATATGTCGCCGGGCGGCGTGACGGAGATAATTCATTTCTTTATTGCGCAATACAGCGACAGCCAGCGGGCAAATGCGGGCGGAGGGGTGGAAGATGAAGATATTGAGGTTCTGGAGCTGCCGTTCACCCAGGCGCTGGAAATGATTAAAACGGGTGAGATCCGTGACGGTAAGACGGTGCTATTGCTGAACTATTTGCAATCGTCGCATCTCATGGACTAATGCGCGGGATTTATATTTCTTTACAAATTTTCGGCCAATCCGACGATTCTTATTGAGCCACATCAGTCGCGCAAGGAAGATACCGCTTAGGCTGTGTGTTTTGACTTCGGGGTTGTACCGTCCATGCGCTATCGCGTTATTTTACTTTTCCTGCTCGGGTTGTTACCCGTCCGTTTGCTGTGGGCCGCGCCCGCGCAACAGACGTTTTCTGACTGGCAGGTGACGTGCAATAACCAAAACTTTTGCGTGGCGCGCAATACCGGAGAACATCACGGCCTGGTCATGACCTTGAGCCGCAGTGCCGGGGCACATACCGACGCCGTGTTGCGTATTGAACTGGGTGGGCTGGAATCGCCCACAGCCAAAGAGAGCGATATTGCGCCACGTCTGCTACTGGATGGCGCGCCGCTCCCGCTTCGCGGTGAACACTGGCGTATTACCCCCTGGCAGCTGATGACCGATGATCCGGCCACCATCAGCGCATTTTTAACAACCGTACAGGACGCGAATGCGATAACCCTGCAAAAAGGGACGCAAAACCTGTCCCTGGTCGGGCTAAAAGCCGCGCTGCTTTTTATCGACGCCCAGCAAAAACGGGTCGGCAGCGAAACCGCATGGATTGAAAAAGGCGACGAGCCTCCGCTCAGCGTACCTCCCGCTCCTGCTTTAAAAGGCGTGGCTGTGATTAACCCAACGCCAACGCCTCTCACGCAACAAGAGCGCAGTGAATTGCTGGATTACGGTAACTGGCGGATCAACGGTATTCGCTGTTCGATCGATCCGCTGCGTCGCGAGATGCGCGTCACGGCCTTAACGGATGATAAAGCGCTGCTGATGATCGGCTGTGAAGCCGGGGCATATAACACCATCGATCTGGCGTGGGTGGTTTCACGTACTACCCCGTTGACGTCACGGGCGGTACGGCTAAGCCTGCCTTTTAAAACGGATGCGGAAAGTCGCGATATGGAGCTGACCAACGCCACGTTTGATGAGAAGTCGCGCGAGCTGGTAACCCTCGCTAAAGGACGAGGGTTGGCAGATTGCGGTATCCAGACTCGCTGGCGCTACGACGGTCAGCGTTTTCGTCTGGTGCGCTATGCCCAAGAGCCAAGCTGCGATAACTGGCATGGGCCAGATGCCTGGCCCACGCTGTGGATCACACGTTAAGCACCTTATGCGCTTTGTCGACAATGTTATCCACCGTAAAGCCGAAGAACGGGAACAGCTTGTCTGCCGGAGCCGACTCCCCATAACCCGTCATACCGACAATCGCCCCTTTCAGCCCAACATATTTGTACCAGTAGTCGGCAATTCCTGCTTCTACCGCCACGCGCGCGCTGACGTTTGAGGGGAGGACCGATTCCCTGTACGCCTCATCCTGGGCGTCGAAAATATCGGTTGAGGGCAGAGAAACCACCCGCACGTTACGACCTTCACCGGTCAGTTTTTCCGCCGCCAGCAGCGTGATTTCCATTTCTGAACCGGTAGCAATCAGGATAACATCCGGCTTACCCCCGCCATCCTTCAGCACATAGCCGCCGCGGGCAATCTGCTGCACTTGCTCAGGCGTCCGCTCAACCTGCGCCAGATTTTGCCGCGAGAGGATCAGCGCCGTTGGCCCGTCATGGCGTTCGACCGCCAGCTTCCAGCCTACCGCCGCTTCAACCTGATCGCAGGGTCGCCAGGTGCTGAAATTAGGCGTCAGACGCAGGCTGGCGAGCTGTTCGACGGCCTGGTGCGTGGGACCATCTTCCCCAAGGCCAATCGAGTCGTGGGTATAAACCATGATTTGTCGGGCTTTCATCAGCGCCGCCATGCGTGCGGCATTACGGGCATATTCGACAAACATCAGGAACGTTGCGGTGTACGGTACGAAGCCCCCGTGGTGAGCGATACCGTTGGCAATCGCGGTCATGCCAAATTCCCGCACGCCGTAGTGGATGTAATTTCCTGCATGATCCTCTTTAAGAGAAGTGGAGCCTTTCCAGATGGTCAGGTTGCTGGGCGCCAGATCCGCCGAACCGCCAAGCAGCTCAGGCAGTATCGGCCCGTAGGCGTTCAGGGTATTTTGCGAGGCCTTACGGGTGGCGATTTTGGCCGGATTGGCCTGCAGCTCGGTGATATATTTCTGGGTCGTTTCTTCCCACTCTTCCGGCAGTCCACCGCTCATCCGGCGGGTAAACTCTGCCGCCAGATCCGGATGCGCATGTCGATAAGCGGCGAATTTCTCATTCCAGCTCTGTTGGGCTTTCTCGCCTTTTTCACGAGCGTCCCACGCCCGGTAAATCTCTTTGGGGATTTCAAAGGCAGGATGATGCCACCCCAACTTCTGCCGGGTCAGCGCCACTTCTTCTTCACCCAGCGCCGCGCCGTGCGCTTCTTCTTTCCCGGCTTTATTCGGTGAACCAAAACCAATCACCGTGCGGCAGATAATCAGCGACGGTTTATCGGTAACGGCCTGTGCTTCCTGAATCGCTTTTTTCACCGCCTCAGGGTCATGACCGTCAATCTCGTGCACCACATGCCAGTGATAGGCCTCAAAGCGTTTCGCGGTATCGTCGGTAAACCAGCCGTCGGTTTCGCCATCAATTGAGATGCCGTTGTGATCGTAAAAGCCGATGAGTTTGCCAAGTCCCAGGGTGCCCGCCAGCGAGCACACTTCGTGAGAAATGCCCTCCATCAGACAGCCGTCGCCCATAAAGACCCAGGTATAGTGATTAACAATCTCGTGGTCTGGCTGGTTAAACTGCGCCGCCAGCGTGCGTTCTGCAATCGCCATTCCGACAGCGTTGGCTAAACCCTGACCCAACGGTCCGGTGGTGGTCTCCACGCCCGGCGTATAGCCAATTTCCGGGTGTCCTGGCGTCTTCGAATGGAGCTGGCGGAAGTTCTTTAACTCTTCGAGCGGCAGGTTGTAGCCGGAAAGATGCAACAGGCTGTAAAGCAGCATTGAGGCGTGGCCATTGGATAAAATAAACCGGTCACGATCGTACCAGGTGGGATCGGACGGGTTATGGCGCAGGAAATCGTTCCACAGTACTTCGGCGATATCGGCCATCCCCATTGGTGCTCCAGGGTGGCCAGAGTTAGCTTTTTGGACGGCATCCATACTTAGCGCACGAATGGCATTGGCAAGCTCTTTACGGGTCATAGGAAATACTCCTTGAAAAGTAAAGTGTTAGATGCGTGTTGTGATTCACACTTTTGAGATAATTGCGGGTGTTGTCAGCAAAAAGCATAGCAGACAAGCATGGTATTGCTGGCTTAAGCAGGTAACATAGATGTTATAAATTGATAACAAATTCTTTCTTTGAATGGTGAGAGTATGGGGACCTTCAAAGTTTGTGCCGTTGACTGAGGTGATAATGTGCGGCTCAGTAGAATGGTTACCCGCGCCACTTTTTTGATAGATACGTGAAAGGAACAACAAGATGGATGACCAGTTAAAACAAAGCGCCCTCGATTTCCACGAATTTCCGGTACCCGGTAAAATCCAGGTTTCTCCGACCAAGCCTCTGGCAACCCAGCGCGACCTCGCGTTGGCCTACTCGCCGGGCGTGGCTGCACCGTGTCTTGAAATTGAAAAGGACCCGCTGGCAGCCTACAAATACACCGCACGCGGCAACCTGGTTGCGGTTATTTCCAACGGTACTGCGGTTCTGGGCCTGGGTAATATTGGCGCGCTGGCCGGTAAACCAGTGATGGAAGGTAAAGGCGTTCTGTTTAAGAAATTCGCCGGGATTGACGTGTTCGACATCGAAGTTGATGAACTCGATCCGGATAAATTTATCAACGTGGTAGCGGCGCTTGAACCAACGTTTGGCGGCATTAACCTCGAAGATATCAAAGCGCCGGAGTGCTTCTACATTGAGCAAAAACTCCGTGAGCGCATGAATATTCCGGTATTCCACGATGACCAGCACGGCACGGCAATCATCAGTACTGCCGCAATCCTTAACGGTCTGCGGGTGGTTGAGAAAAATATCTCTGATGTGCGTATGGTGGTGTCCGGTGCAGGTGCGGCGGCGATTGCCTGTATGAACCTGCTGGTGGCGCTGGGTATGCAGAAACACAACATTGTGGTCTGCGACTCCAAAGGGGTTATTTACAAAGATCGTGAACCAAACATGGCGGAAACCAAAGCGGCTTACGCAGTGGTGGATGACGGTAAGCGTACGCTGGATGATGTCATTGACGGCGCAGACATTTTCCTCGGTTGCTCTGGTCCGAAAGTGCTGACGCAGGAAATGGTTAAGAAGATGGCGCGTGCGCCAATGATCCTGGCCCTCGCCAACCCGGAACCGGAAATCCTGCCGCCGCTGGCGAAAGAGGTGCGTTCCGACGCCATCATTTGCACCGGCCGTTCCGACTACCCGAACCAGGTTAACAACGTCCTGTGCTTCCCGTTCATCTTCCGCGGCGCGCTGGACGTCGGCGCTACTGCCATCAACGAAGAGATGAAACTGGCCGCGGTACACGCCATTGCTGAGCTGGCGCACGCCGAGCAGAGCGAAGTGGTGGCCTCCGCCTATGGCGACCAGGACCTGAGCTTCGGGCCGGAATACATTATTCCGAAACCGTTCGACCCGCGTCTGATCGTCAAAATCGCCCCTGCGGTGGCGAAGGCGGCGATGGATTCCGGTGTGGCAACGCGTCCGATTGCCGACTTTGACGCTTACATCGATAAGCTGACCGAATTCGTCTACAAAACCAACCTGTTCATGAAGCCGATTTTCTCTCTGGCACGCAAAGCGCCGAAGCGCGTGGTGCTGACTGAAGGGGAAGAGGCGCGTGTACTGCATGCCACGCAGGAGCTGATCACTTTAGGTCTGGCGAAACCGATCCTGATCGGTCGTCCGAGCGTTATCGAAATGCGTATCCAGAAACTGGGTCTGCAGATCAAAGCGGGCGTCGATTTTGAGATCGTCAACAATGAATCCGATCCGCGCTTTAAGGAGTACTGGAGCGAGTACTACCAGATTATGAAACGTCGTGGTATTACCCAGGAGCAGGCGCAGCGTGCGGTAATTGCCAACACCACGGTGATCGGCGCGATCATGGTGCAGCGCGGCGAAGCGGATGCAATGATCTGCGGTACGATTGGCGACTACCATGAGCACTTCAGCGTGGTGAAAGAGGTGTTTGGTCATCGCGATGGCGTGCATACTGCCGGGGCGATGAACGCCTTGCTGCTGCCAAGCGGTAACACCTTTATCGCCGATACCTACGTTAACGACGATCCTACGCCGGAGCAACTGGCGGAAATCGCCGTGATGGCGGCAGAAACCGTGCGTCGCTTTGGTATCGAACCGAAGGTAGCGCTGCTGTCGCACTCCAACTTTGGCTCATCTAACTGTCCGTCGGCCAGCAAAATGCGCGAAGCGCTGGAGCTGATTAAGGCGCGTGCGCCAGAGTTGATGATTGATGGCGAAATGCACGGCGATGCCGCGCTGGTGGAAAGCATCCGTCATGACCGCATGCCGGACAGTCCGCTGAAAGGCTCAGCGAATATTCTGGTGATGCCGAATATGGAAGCTGCCCGTATTAGTTACAACTTACTACGCGTTTCCAGCTCTGAAGGCGTAACGGTCGGCCCGGTGCTGATGGGGGTTGCGAAACCGGTTCACGTATTAACGCCGATCGCTTCTGTTCGTCGTATCGTTAATATGGTGGCGCTGGCGGTCGTAGAAGCCCAAACTCAACCGCTGTAATTTCACTTTAATTTATTTCCGGCGCGGGTTTCTCCCGCGCCTTTTTATTTCCCCTTTCTTAGTGATCCACTTCACCTTTTAAACATGGTTGCCGAATTTTGTTATTTACTCTGACAAAAAATTGCCACGATGAGGGCAGTTTTAGCGGAGGCGGTGAGCAATGGAAAAAGAACGCATTATTCAGGAATTTGTGCCGGGGAAACAGGTTACGCTGGCGCATCTCATTGCGCACCCCGGCGAGGAACTGGCGAAAAAGATCGGCGTTCCCGAAGCGGGCGCTATCGGCATCATGACGCTGACGCCAGGCGAAACCGCCATGATTGCCGGTGACTTAGCTATGAAGGCGGCAGATGTACATATCGGCTTTCTCGATCGATTCAGCGGTGCGCTGGTCATCTACGGCTCGGTAGGTGCGGTAGAAGAAGCGTTATTACAGACGGTAAGCGGTCTGGGTCGGTTATTAAATTTCACTTTGTGCAACCTGACAAAAAGTTAATCAGAGGCGGCGATGAAACGTATTGCGTTTGTCGGTACGGTGGGGGCGGGGAAAACAACGCTCTTTAATGCGCTACAGGGAAATTATTCCCTCGCCAGAAAAACACAGGCCGTGGAGTTTAATGAAAATGGCGATATCGACACGCCAGGAGAATATTTTAGCCATCCGCGCTGGTATCACGCCTTAATTACCACGCTGCAGGATGTTGATACGTTGATTTATATACACGCGGCAAATGATAAAGAAAGTCGCTTACCTGCCGGGCTGTTGGATATCGGCGCCAGTAAACGACAAATCGCCGTTATCAGCAAAACGGACATGCCGGATGCCGACGTCGCCGCAACGCGACAACTACTTCGCGGGATAGGGTTCCAGGAGCCGATTTTCGAACTCAACAGCCATGACCCGCGCAGCGTGCAGCACCTGGTGGATTATCTGACTGAGCTCAGCCAAAAGGAGGAAAGGGCAGGTGAAAAAACTCATCACAGCTAACGATATTCGTGCGGCCCACGCACGCGGCGAACAGGAAGTGTCAGTTGTTCTGCGCGCCAGCATCATCACCCCGGAGGCGCGCGAAGTTGCGGAGCTGCTGGGCGTCACCATCAGTGAATGCGATGAATCCGCGCCAACCGTTGCTGCTGCCGCACCGGTTGCGGTGGATGATGGCAAAACGGAAAGCCAGCGCATTCGCGAAACCATCATTGCGCAGTTACCGGAAGGGCAGTTTACCGAAAGCCTGGTCGCCCAACTGATGGACAAAGTCATGAAGGAGAAACAGTCGCTGGAGCAGGGCGGAATGCAGCCGAGCTTTAACTCGGTGACCGGCAAAGGCGGCGTCAAAGTCATCGACGGCAGCAGCGTGAAGTTTGGTCGTTTTGACGGCGCACAACCGCACTGCGTGGGTTTAACCGATCTGGTGACCGACCAGGACGGTAGCAGCATGGCCGCCGGGTTCATGCAGTGGGATAACGCTTTTTTCCCATGGACGCTGAACTACGACGAAATCGACATGATTCTGGAAGGCGAGCTGCACGTTCGCCACGAAGGCGAAACCATGATTGCTAAAGCCGGGGACGTGATGTTTATCCCGAAAGGCTCCAGCATCGAATTTGGTACGCCATCGACGGTGAAATTTCTGTATGTGGCCTGGCCTGCGAACTGGCAGTCCTGCTAAGGCGGATGTATGAAGGATTTCATTACCGAAGCATGGCTCAGAGCGAATCATACGCTCAGCGAAGGGGCTGAAATTCATCTCCCCGCTGATGCTCGCCTGACGCCATCTGCCCGGGAATTACTGGAAAGCCGACATCTGCGCATTAAGTATATCGACGAGCAGGGCAGCCTGTTTATTGATGACGAAGCACAGCAGCCGCAGCCGGTGCATGGTTTAACCAGCAGCGATACGCATCCACAGGCCAGTTGCGAACTGTGTCATCAACCGGTGGTGAAGAAAGCAGACACGCTGACGCATCTGACAGCGGACAAGATGGTCGCTAAAAGTGACCCGCGCCTGGGATTTCGCGCCGCGCTGGACAGCACCATCGCCCTGGCCGTGTGGTTGCAGATAGAGCTGGCGGAACCGTGGCAGCCGTGGCTGGCGGATATCCGTTCGCGTCTGGGCAACATTATGCGCGCCGACGCTATCGACGAGCCGCTGGCAGCACAAGCTATCGTCGGGTTAAGCGACGAAGATTTACACCGGCTTTCGCATCAGCCTCTGCGCTATCTGGACCACGACCATCTGGTGCCTGAAGCCAGTCATGGCCGTGATTGCGCGTTGCTTAATCTGCTGCGTACCAAAGTTCGTGAAACGGAGACGGTGGCGGCCCAGGTATTCATCACCCGTAGTTTTGACGTGATGCGACCGGACATCATGCAGGCGCTCAATCGCCTTTCCAGTACGGTCTACGTGATGATGATTCTGAGCGTAGCGAAGCATCCACTGACGGTTAGCCAAATTCAACAGCGACTGGGGGAGAAGCAATGATCATTGAACGTGCTCGTCAACTCGCCCAGCGTTCACCTGCACGGGTGGTGTTCCCGGATGCGCTGGATGTTCGGGTGTTGAAAGCGGCAAATTACCTGCATCAGCACGGTCTGGCACATCCTGTTCTCGTCGCCAGTCCGTTTGCGCTGCGCCAGTTTGCCCTCAGCCATCGGGTGGCGATGGATGGCATTCAGGTTATCGACCCGCAAAGCAACCAGTCCATGCGTGAAGAGTTTGCGCTGCGCTGGCTGGCCCGCGCGGGAGATAAAACGCCTGCAGATGCGCTGGAAAAACTCAACGATCCGCTGATGTTCGCCGCCGCCATGGTTAGCGCGGGTAAAGCTGACGTCTGTATTGCGGGCAATTTGTCGTCGACAGCAAACGTGCTGCGCGCTGGGCTACGCATTATTGGGCTACAGCCAGGCTGTAAAACGTTGTCGTCAATTTTCCTGATGCTGCCGCAGTACCTCGGGCCGGCATTAGGGTTTGCCGATTGCAGCGTCGTGCCGCAGCCCACAGCCGCGCAGCTGGCGGATATTGCGATTGCCAGCGCGCAGACATGGCAGGCGATCACCGGTGAAGAACCGCGCGTGGCCATGCTGTCGTTTTCAAGTCAAGGCAGTGCTCGTCATCCTAACGTCGCTAACGTGCAGCAGGCTACGGAGATCGTTCGTGAGCGTGCCCCGCAGCTTACCGTGGATGGGGAACTGCAATTTGATGCCGCCTTTGTTCCGGATGTCGCCGCGCAAAAAGCGCCCGCCAGTCCGTTAAAGGGCAATGCCAATGTGATGGTCTTCCCATCGCTAGAGGCAGGCAATATTGGCTACAAAATCGCCCAGCGTCTGGGAGGGTATCGTGCCGTAGGTCCGTTAATCCAAGGGCTTGCCGCACCGCTTCATGACCTCTCTCGCGGCTGTAGCGTACAGGAAATTATCGAACTGGCGTTGGTGGCAGCAGTGCCGCGTCAGACTGACATGAGTCGTGAAAACGCCTCACACACACTGGTTGTTTAGGTCCCGTTCTGGACCCCTTAATGAGAGGAAAACACAATGGAAGCATTAGGAATGATTGAAACCCGGGGCCTGGTTGCACTGATTGAGGCTTCTGACGCAATGGTTAAAGCGGCACGCGTGAAACTGGTCGGCGTGAAGCAGATCGGCGGCGGTCTGGTTACTGCAATGGTCCGTGGCGACGTAGCGGCATGTAAAGCCGCAACGGATGCTGGTGCTGCTGCTGCACAGCGTATTGGTGAGCTGGTTTCCGTACACGTAATCCCGCGTCCGCATGGCGATCTGGAAGAAGTGTTCCCGATCAGCTTTAAAGGCGACAGCAACGACATGTAAGTCGTCCATGTGACGCCACAGACTTCATTGCTGGCGTCACCCTCTCTCCTTTTCACATTACCTTCTGCGGAGGGTAGGGGGAGGTTTTACCTGAAATATGCCACGGAGGCGCGTATGAAACTGGCAATCGTCACAGGACAAATTGTTTGTACCGTACGCCATCAGGGGCTCGCGCACGACAAGTTGCTGATGGTGGAAATGATTGATGCCTGCGGAAATCCCGACGGGCAATGTGCTGTTGCTATCGACAGCATTGGGGCGGGAACCGGAGAGTGGGTGCTGCTGGTCAGCGGAAGCTCAGCCCGTCAGGCGCACCGTAACGAATCATCACCTGTCGATCTGTGCGTGATTGGCATTGTTGATGAAGTGGTGGCAGGTGGTCAGGTGATCTTCCATAAATAAGGCAGAAAATCATGAATCAACAGGATATTGAACAGGTCGTGAAAGCGGTGCTGCTGAAAATGAAAGACAGCAGCCAACCCGTCAGTGCCGTTCAAGAAATGGGCGTTTTTGCCTCCCTGGATGACGCAGTGGCGGCAGCAAAACTGGCCCAGCAAGGGCTGAAAAGCGTTGCCATGCGCCAACTGGCTATCACGGCTCTACGTGAGGCGGGCGAAAAACATGCCCGAGAATTAGCGGAACTTGCCGTCACAGAAACCGGCATGGGACGCGTTGAAGATAAATTTGCCAAAAACGTGGCGCAGGCACGCGCCACGCCGGGCGTGGAATGCCTGTCTCCACAGGTTCTGACCGGTGATAACGGCCTGACGCTGATTGAAAACGCGCCGTGGGGCGTGGTGGCCTCGGTGACACCGTCCACCAACCCGGCTGCGACCGTTATTAACAACGCCATCAGCCTGATTGCGGCTGGCAACAGCGTGGTCTTCGCACCGCATCCGGCTGCCAAGGGCGTGTCTCAGCGCGCTATCACTCTGCTTAACCAGGCGGTAGTTGCTGCAGGCGGACCGGCAAACCTGCTGGTTACCGTGGCCAATCCGGATATTGAAACCGCCCAGCGTCTGTTTAAGTACCCAGGCATCGGCCTGCTGGTGGTGACCGGCGGTGAAGCCGTAGTGGATGCCGCGCGTAAGCACACCAACAAACGTCTGATTGCCGCCGGTGCGGGAAATCCGCCGGTGGTGGTTGATGAAACGGCTGATCTGGCACGCGCAGCCCAGTCGATCGTCAAAGGCGCTTCGTTTGACAACAACATTATCTGCGCCGACGAAAAAGTGCTGATCGTGGTCGATAGCGTCGCTGATGAGCTGATGCGTCTGATGGAAAGCCAGCATGCAGTCAAGCTGACCACGGCTCAGGCCGAACAACTGCAACCGGTGCTGCTGAAAAATGTCGATGAACGCGGTAAAGGCACGGTCAGTCGTGACTGGGTGGGTCGCGACGCAGGAAAAATCGCTGCGGCGATTGGTCTGAACGTACCGGAGCAAACCCGGCTGTTGTTCGTCGAAACCTCTGCGACTCACCCGTTTGCCGTAACCGAACTGATGATGCCGGTTCTGCCGGTCGTGCGGGTCGCCAACGTCGATGAGGCCATTGAACTGGCGGTCAAGCTTGAGGGCGGTTGTCACCATACGGCGGCGATGCACTCGCGCAATATCGACAACATGAACCGCATGGCAAACGCCATTGATACCAGCATTTTCGTTAAGAACGGACCGTGCATTGCCGGTCTTGGACTCGGCGGCGAAGGCTGGACCACGATGACCATTACCACGCCAACCGGGGAAGGGGTGACCAGCGCACGCACGTTTGTGCGTCTGCGTCGCTGTGTGTTGGTGGATGCCTTCAGAATTGTATAAGGAGTGAACGATATGGCGCACGACGAACAACGTTGGCTGACACCCAGATTGCTAAAAGCGGCAACGCTATGTAACCAGACGCCCGTAAAGAGCGATTCACCGCTGTGGCTGGGCGTGGATTTGGGGACGTGTGACGTGGTGTCGATGGTTGTCGACAGTGACGGACAGCCGGTTGCGGTTTGCCTGGACTGGGCCGACGTCGTGCGCGATGGCATCGTCTGGGATTTCTTCGGTGCGGTGACTATCGTTCGTCGCCATCTCGATACGCTCGAACAACAGTTGGGTTGCCGCTTTACCCACGCGGCAACCTCGTTTCCACCGGGAACTGACCCACGGATCTCGATCAACGTGCTGGAATCTGCCGGGCTTGAAGTCAGTCATGTGCTCGATGAACCGACCGCGGTGGCGGACCTGTTGCAGCTTGATAACGCTGGTGTGGTGGATATCGGTGGCGGTACCACCGGGATTGCGATTGTGAAGCGAGGCAAGGTGACTTACTCCGCCGATGAAGCGACCGGCGGGCACCACATTTCTCTGACGCTTGCCGGGAACCGTCGCATCCAGTTGGAAGAGGCGGAGCAGTACAAACGCAGCAACGGTAAAGAAATTTGGCCGGTGGTTAAGCCGGTCTACGAAAAAATGGCGGAAATTGTGGCTCACCATATTGCCGGACAGGGCGTGGCAGATTTATGGCTGGCCGGTGGTTCCTGTATGCAGCCGGGCGTTGATGAACTGTTTCGTAAGCGTTTCCCGGAACTGCAGGTGCATTTACCCCAGCACAGCCTGTTTATGACCCCGCTGGCGATTGCAAATAGCGGAAAAGAAAAAGCGGAAGGAATCTATGCAAGCTGAATTGCAGACCGCGCTCTTTCAGGCATTCGATACCCTGAATCTGCAACGCGTAAAAACGTTTAGCGTTCCACCGGTTACGTTGTGTGGACTGGGAGCGCTCAGTACCTGCGGACAGGAAGCACAAACGCGCGGCCTGACGCATATGTTCGTCATGGTCGACAGTTTCCTGCACCAGGCGGGGATGACCGCCGCACTGGAACGCAGCCTGGCGATGAAAGGCGTGGCGATGACGCTGTGGCCATGTCCGGTGGGCGAACCGTGCATTACGGACGTCTGCGCGGCGGTCGCGCAACTGCGTGAATCGAAGTGCGATGGCGTAGTGGCCTTTGGTGGCGGTTCCGTATTGGATGCCGCAAAGGCTGTGGCGTTGCTGGTGACCAATCCCACCCAGACGCTGGCAGACATGGACGAGAGCAGCGCGTTACGCCCGCGTCTGCCGCTGATTGCCGTACCGACTACCGCCGGAACGGGTTCAGAAACCACTAATGTCACGGTGATTATCGACGCTGCGACCGGGCTTAAAAAAGTGCTGGCCCACGCAACCCTGATGCCGGATGTGGCGATTCTTGACGCCGCGCTGACGGAAGGTGTGCCCGCACACGTAACGGCGATGACCGGGATCGATGCGCTGACGCATGCCGTTGAAGCGTATAGCGCTCTGAACGCGACGCCGTTTACCGACAGTCTGGCGATTGGCGCGATTGCGATGATAGGTAAATCGCTGCCGAAGGCCGTTGGCTATGGTCAGGATCTGGCGGCGCGAGAAAGCATGCTACTGGCTTCCTGTATGGCCGGGATGGCGTTTTCCAGCGCGGGGCTGGGCCTGTGTCACGCGATGGCGCACCAGCCGGGTGCGACGCTGCACATCCCACATGGACAGGCTAACGCCATGCTGCTGCCCACAGTAATGGGTTTCAACCGCATGGTGTGTCGTGAGCGTTTCAGCCATATCGGACGGGCGCTAACCAACAAGAAGTCGGACGATCGCGATGCCATCAACGCCGTCAGCGAGCTGATTAGCGAAGTGGGCCAGACCAAACGACTCTCTGACGTTGGGGCAAAGCCCGAGCATTACAGCGCATGGGCTCACGCCGCGCTGGAGGATATTTGTATTCGCAGTAACCCACGCACCGCCACGCAGGCCGACATTATCGCGTTGTATGCGGCGGCACAATAAATACACATATGACAGGGAGTGAAGGTTATGGGAATTAACGAAATCATCATGTACATCATGATGTTCTTTATGCTGATTGCCGCCGTGGACAGGATCCTGTCGCAGTTCGGCGGTTCGGCACGCTTCCTCGGTAAGTTCGGGAAGAGTATTGAGGGATCGGGCGGCCAGTTTGAAGAAGGTTTTATGGCGATGGGCGCGCTGGGTCTGGCGATGGTCGGTATGACCGCGCTGGCACCGGTACTGGCGCATGTGCTCGGGCCGGTGATTATTCCACTGTACGAAATGTTGGGCGCGAACCCGTCGATGTTTGCCGGAACGCTGCTGGCGTGCGATATGGGCGGCTTCTTCCTGGCGAAAGAACTGGCGGGCGGCGACGTTGCGGCGTGGCTGTACTCTGGCCTGATCCTCGGGGCGATGATGGGGCCGACGCTGGTCTTCTCTATTCCGGTTGCGCTGGGGATTATTGAACCGTCTGACCGTCGTTATCTGGCGCTGGGCGTGTTGGCTGGGATCGTCACCATTCCGATTGGCTGTATTGCAGGTGGTTTGATCGCGATGTACTCCGGTGTCGAAATCAACGGGCAGCCGGTGGAGTTCACCTTCGCGCTAATCCTGATGAACATGATCCCGGTGCTGATCGTTGCCGTGCTGGTGGCGCTGGGACTGAAATTCATCCCGGAAAAAATGATCAACGGCTTCCAGATCTTCGCGAAATTCCTGGTGGCGCTGATCACCATCGGTCTGGCGGCAGCGGTGATCAAATTCCTGCTCGGCTGGGAACTGATTCCGGGTCTTGATCCTATCTTCATGGCACCGGGTGACAAGCCGGGTGAAGTGATGCGCGCCATCGAAGTTATCGGTTCTATCTCCTGCGTGCTGCTGGGTGCGTACCCAATGGTACTGCTGCTGACCCGCTGGTTTGAAAAGCCGCTGATGAGCGTCGGTAACCTGTTAAAAATCAATAACATCGCGGCTGCTGGCATGGTGGCGACGCTGGCGAACAACATCCCAATGTTCGGCATGATGAAGAATATGGATACCCGCGGCAAAGTGATCAACTGCGCTTTTGCGGTCTCCGCAGCCTTCGCTCTGGGTGACCACTTAGGTTTCGCCGCGGCCAACATGAACGCGATGATCTTCCCAATGATTGTCGGCAAGCTGATTGGCGGCGTGACGGCGATTGGTGTGGCTATGCTGTTGGTACCGAAAGACGAAGATGTTCCGGCACCAGCAGAAACCAACCCGGAGGCGCAATCGTGAATACTCGCCAGCTACTCAGCGTCGGTATCGATATCGGCACCACCACCACTCAGGTCATCTTCTCGCGCCTTGAGCTGGTCAACCGTGCGGCAGTGTCGCAGGTGCCGCGTTACGAATTCATCAAACGCGAAATTAGCTGGCAAAGCCCGGTGTTCTTTACCCCCGTTGATAAGCAGGGCGGGTTGAAAGAGGCCGAACTTAAGGCGCTGATCCTCGCCCAGTATCAGGCGGCGGGAATTGCGCCTGAGACCGTCGATTCCGGCGCGATCATCATTACCGGAGAAAGTGCCAAAACCCGCAACGCGCGACCTGCGGTGATGACGCTCTCTCAGTCGCTGGGGGACTTCGTGGTAGCCAGCGCCGGTCCGCATCTGGAATCAGTGATTGCCGGTCACGGCGCAGGGGCTCAAACCCTGTCAGAGCAGAAGTTGTGCCGCGTACTGAATATCGACATCGGTGGCGGGACGTCGAACTACGTCCTGTTCGATGCCGGAAAAGTCAGCGGTTCGGCCTGCCTGAACGTCGGCGGACGACTGCTGGAAACGGACGGTCAGGGGCGGGTGGTGCATGCGCATCAGCCAGGACAGATGATTGTTGATGACGTATTTGGTCCAGGCACCGACGCCCGGACCCTTAATGCGGCGCAGCTTGTTCAGGTGGCCCGACGGATGGCGGCGCTGATCGTTGAGGTGATTGACGGCACGCTGTCACCGCTGGCGCAGGCGCTGATGCAAACCGGTCTGTTGCCGACGGGCGTGAAGCCGGAAGTGATTACGTTGTCCGGCGGGGTGGGCGAGTGCTACCGCAACCAGCCTGCCGATCCATTCTGTTTTTCCGATATTGGGCCGCTGTTAGCGACGGCGCTGCATGAACATCCGCGCCTGCGTGAGATGAACGTGCAGTTCCCGGCGCAAACCGTGCGCGCCACGGTGATTGGCGCCGGTGCGCATACGCTGTCGCTTTCGGGCAGCACCATCTGGCTGGAAGGTGTGGCGCTTCCGCTGCGCAATCTGCCGGTGGCGATTCCGGTTGATGAGGCTGATTTGGTGGCCGCCTGGCAACAAGCGCTGATGCAGCTCGATCTGGACCCGCAAACAGACGCTTACGTGCTGGCGCTACCCGGTTCGCTGCCGGTGCGCTACGCCGCGCTGTTAACGGTTATTGATGCGCTACTGGCCTTTGTCGCGCGCCATCCGAATCCGCATCCCCTGCTGGTGGTAGCCGAGCAGGATTTTGGTAAAGCCCTGGGCATGCTGTTACGCCCACAGTTACAGCAACACCCGCTGGCAGTCATCGATGAGGTGGTTGTCCGGGCGGGGGACTATATCGACATTGGTACGCCTCTTTTTGGCGGATCGGTTGTGCCGGTGACGGTGAAATCACTCGCATTTCCTTCCTGAGGGAACGACTTATGAAACTAAAGACCACATTGTTCGGCAATGTTTATCAGTTTAAGGATGTTAAAGAGGTGCTGGCAAAAGCCAACGAACTGCGTTCGGGGGATGTGCTGGCAGGGGTAGCTGCAACCAGTTCGCAAGAGCGAGTGGCGGCCAAACAGGTGCTGTCGGAAATGACGGTAGCGGATATCCGCAACAACCCGGTGATTTCCTATGAAGAGGACTGCGTGACGCGTCTGATTCAGGACGACGTCAACGAAACGGCCTATAACCGCATCAAAAACTGGAGTATCAGCGAGCTGCGCGAGTACGTGCTGAGCGATGAAACCTCCGTTGATGACATTGCGTTTACGCGCAAAGGATTAACGTCGGAAGTGGTCGCAGCGGTTGCAAAAATCTGCTCTAACGCGGACCTGATCTACGGCGGTAAGAAAATGCCGGTGATCAAAAAGGCCAACACCACCATTGGTCTGCCGGGCACCTTCAGCTGTCGTTTACAGCCGAACGACACCCGTGATGACGTGCAGAGTATTGCGGCACAAATCTACGAAGGGCTGTCCTTCGGGGCGGGCGATGCGGTGATTGGCGTTAACCCGGTAACAGATGACGTGGAAAACTTAAGCCGCGTACTTGATACCGTGTACGGCGTCATCGACAAATTCAATATCCCGACCCAGGGCTGCGTCCTGGCGCACGTTACTACCCAGATCGAAGCCATTCGTCGCGGCGCGCCGGGCGGGCTGATTTTCCAGAGTATCTGCGGCAGCGAGAAAGGCTTAAAAGAGTTTGGCGTTGAGCTGGCCATGCTGGATGAAGCGCGTGCAGTGGGCGCTGAGTTTAACCGTATCGCCGGGGAAAACTGCCTGTACTTCGAAACCGGACAAGGGTCTGCGCTTTCTGCTGGCGCTAACTTCGGCGCCGATCAGGTGACGATGGAAGCACGTAACTACGGTCTGGCGCGTCACTACGATCCGTTCCTGGTGAACACCGTTGTCGGCTTTATCGGGCCGGAGTATCTCTACAACGACCGTCAGATTATTCGCGCGGGTCTGGAAGATCACTTTATGGGCAAGCTGAGCGGCATCTCAATGGGCTGCGACTGCTGCTATACCAACCATGCTGATGCTGACCAGAACCTCAACGAAAACCTGATGATTCTGCTCGCCACCGCTGGCTGCAACTACATCATGGGCATGCCGCTCGGTGACGACATCATGCTCAACTATCAGACCACCGCCTTCCACGACACCGCGACCGTGCGCCAGTTGCTGAACCTGCGTCCGTCGCCGGAGTTTGAACGCTGGCTGGAAACCATGGGCATTATGGCAAACGGTCGCCTGACCAAACGGGCGGGCGATCCGTCACTGTTCTTCTGATGACGCGGGGATGACACACGATGGATCAAAAACAGATTGAAGAAATTGTACGCAGCGTGATGGCGTCAATGGGTGAGTCGCAGCCGCAGGCGCAAGCGCCGGCAGTACAAGCGCAATGCAGCACCACCCAGTGCGCCGCGCCGACCGGTGAAAGCTGTGCGATGGATTTAGGCTCAGCCGAGGCTAAAGCGTGGATTGGCGTTGAGAATCCGCACCGCGCAGAGGTGTTGACTGAACTGCGTCGCAGCACTGCGGCGCGTGTATGTACCGGTCGAGCCGGTCCACGTCCGCGTACCCAGGCGCTGCTGCGCTTCCTGGCCGACCACTCGCGTTCGAAAGATACGGTATTGAAAGAAGTGCCGGAAGAGTGGGTAAAAGCCCAGGGGCTGCTGGAAGTGCGCTCGGAAATCAGTGACAAAAACCTGTATCTGACGCGTCCGGATCTGGGGCGTCGTCTGAGTGCGGAAGCCATTGAAGCGCTGAAATCACAGTGTGTAATGAACCCGGATGTGCAGGTGATTATCTCTGATGGCCTGTCTACAGACGCTATCACCGCTAACTACGAAGAGATCCTGCCGCCGCTGTTGTCTGGTTTAAAACAGGCCGGATTGAAGGTCGGGACGCCGTTCTTTGTTCGCTATGGTCGCGTGAAAATCGAAGATCAGATCGGCGAACTGCTGGGCGCGAAAGCGGTGATTCTGCTGGTTGGGGAACGTCCGGGCCTGGGCCAGTCGGAAAGCCTTTCTTGCTACGCCGTCTATTCGCCGCGTGTGGCGACGACCGTTGAAGCTGACCGTACCTGTATCTCGAACATTCACCAGGGCGGTACGCCACCGGTTGAAGCGGCGGCGGTCATTGTGGATTTGGCCAAGCGCATGCTGGAGCAAAAAGCATCCGGCATCAATATGACCCGTTAAGGAGGCATCATGCCAGCATTAGATTTGATTAGACCTTCAGTCACCGCAATGCGCGTGATTGCCTCGGTAAATGACGGTTTTGCCCGTGAACTTAAATTACCGCCACATATACGTAGCCTCGGACTCATCACAGCAGATTCTGATGACGTGGCGTATATTGCCGCAGACGAAGCGACAAAACAGGCAATGGTGGAAGTGGTTTATGGCCGCTCGCTGTATGCCGGCGCGGCGCACAGTCCCTCTCCAACTTCGGGTGAAGTGCTGATTATGCTCGGTGGACCCAACCCGGCTGAAGTTCGCGCAGGTCTGGACGCGATGGTAGCCAATATTGAAAGCGGCGCGGCGTTTCAGTGGGCGAATGACGCAGAAGATACCGCCTTCCTGGCGCATGTGGTTTCGCGTACCGGCTCGTATCTCTCGGCGACCGCAGGATGCCGGCTTGGCGATCCGATGGCGTATCTGGTGGCGCCGCCGCTGGAAGCGACATTTGGTATTGATGCTGCGCTGAAATCGGCCGATGTACAACTGGTGACTTACGTTCCGCCACCGTCAGAAACCAACTATTCGGCTGCGTTTATGACCGGTAGCCAGGCCGCTTGTAAAGCTGCATGTAACGCCTTTGCCGATGCCGTTCTGGATATTGCCCGTAACCCAATCCAGCGCGCGTAAGAGAGGTTGTGATGATCAATGCACTGGGATTACTGGAAGTGGATGGCATGGTCGCTGCCGTGGATGCGGCGGATGCCATGCTGAAAGCCGCGAACGTGCGCCTGCTTAGCCACGAAGTGCTCGATCCTGGCCGGTTGACGCTGGTGGTGGAAGGCGATCTGGCGGCGTGCCGCGCAGCGCTGGATGCCGGTAGCGCCGCTGCTGCGCGTACAGGCCGTGTTATCAGCCGTAAGGAAATCGGCCGACCGGACGATGATACCCAGTGGCTGATCGGCGGTTTTAAGCGCCAGCCGAAGAAACCAGAACAGAAGCCAGAAGTGAAAACAGATGTAAAAACGCAGAAGACGCAGGACGCCCCGTTGACGCCTGAATCCTCTGATCAACTTCTGACGCTGTTGGCATCGGTCCGTCAAGGAATGACGGCAGGGGAAGTGGCTGCCCACTTTGGCTGGTCACTTGATGAAGCCAGAAAGGCGCTGGAACAGCTCTTTTCTGACGGAGCGTTGCGTAAACGCAGTAGTCGCTATCGCTTAAAAAATTAACCTGTCGGAGGGCCGGGGGCTTCGTTGAAGCTTCCGGCTTAAAAGATCATGAAAAAGAACCGTACTGCAAACCTGCACCATCTTTATCATGAAGCATTACCCGAAGACGTTAAACTTACGCCGAAAGTGGAGGTGGACAACGTTCACCAGCGGCGAACAACGGATGTGTATGAGCATGCGCTGACGATTACCGCATGGCAGCAGATCTACGACCAGTTGCATCCGGGAAAATTTCATGGCGAGTTCACGGAAATCCTGCTCGACGATATTCAGGTGTTCCGTGAATACACCGGACTGGCGTTACGTCAGTCGTGTCTTGTCTGGCCGAACTCTTTCTGGTTTGGTATTCCGGCCACGCGCGGCGAACAGGGATTTATTGGCACCCAGTGTCTGGGGAACGCTGAAATTGCCACCCGCCCTGGCGGGACAGAGTTTGAACTGAGTACGCCGGATGATTACACCATTCTGGGTGTCGTCATTTCGGAAGAGGCGATTGCCCGTCAGGCCAACTTCCTGCATAACCCGGAAAGAGTGCTGCATATGCTGCGCAACCAGTCGGCGCTGGAAGTTAAAGAACAACACAAAGCCGCGTTATGGGGCTTTGTGCAGCAGGCGCTGGCGACGTTTAGCGAAAATCCGGAAAACCTCCATCAACCTGCGGTACGCAAAGTGCTGGGCGATAACCTGCTGCTGGCGATGGGCACTATGCTGGAAGAAGCGCAGCCGATTATCACGGCTGAGAGCATCAGCCATCAGAGCTATCGTCGCTTGCTATCGCGTGCGCGCGAATATGTGCTGGAAAATATGTCAGAACCGCTGACCGTGCTCGATCTGTGTAATCAACTGCACGTCAGCCGTCGGACGTTGCAAAACGCCTTTCACGCGATCCTTGGTATCGGTCCGAATGCCTGGTTAAAACGCATTCGCCTGAACGCCGTACGTCGCGAGCTGATAAGCCCGTGGTCGCAGAGTACGACGGTGAAAGACGCCGCCATGCAGTGGGGATTCTGGCATTTAGGGCAGTTTGCCACCGACTACCAGCAGCTGTTTGCGGAAAAACCTTCATTGACGCTGCATCAGCGCATGCGCCAGTGGGCATGATGCGATGAATGTGCCGGATGCGACGCAAATGCGTTTTATCCGGCCTGGGGGCTGGTATTGTCTGGGGTTACACCCAGTCGCGAACCTGAATAAACTCGCTAAGGGCGGCTTCCGGGCTGTTCGCTTCCGGCTGCCAGTCATACTCCCAGCGCACCAGCGGCGGCATCGACATCAGAATCGATTCCGTACGGCCGCCGGTCTGCAGACCGAATAATGTGCCGCGATCCCACACCAGGTTAAATTCCACATAGCGTCCGCGACGGTAAAGCTGAAAATTGCGTTCACGTTCGCCCCAGCTCATTGCTTTGCGGCGCTCAACGATGGGCAGATACGCTTCGGTATAGCCTTGACCTACCGCCTGCATAAAGGCGAAGCCGTGGTCGAAATCCGGCGTATTCAAATCATCGAAAAACAGCCCGCCAATGCCGCGCTGTTCGTTGCGATGCTTGAGGAAGAAGTAGTCATCGCACCACTTTTTGTAACGGGGATAAACGTCTTCGCCGAACGGCTGGCACAGATCTCGCGCCGTGCGGTGCCAGTGAACCGCATCCTCATCAAAGCCGTAGTAGGGCGTTAAGTCAAAGCCGCCGCCAAACCACCAGACCGGGTCAGTGCCCGGTTTTTCCGCGATAAAAAATCGCACGTTGGCATGACTGGTCGGAATGTAGGGATTCTGCGGGTGTACCACCAGCGAGACGCCTATGGCCTCAAAGCTGCGTCCCGCAAGCTCGGGGCGATGGGCGGTAGCCGAGGCCGGCATTGCCTCGCCGTGAACGTGGGAGAAGTTGACGCCCGCTTGCTCGAAAATACCGCCGTTACGCAGCACCCGGCTGCGCCCGCCACCGCCTGCTTCACGTTGCCAGTTATCCTCAACAAACTCGGCGCCGTCTACGGCGGATAACTGCTGGCAAATATCATCTTGCAGGCTGAGCAGGAACTGTTTTACGCGCTGTGCATCGGGCTTCATGGTTAACGTTTCTTCGAGTGTGCTTTCTGGTTATCAAACCAGTGGAAATAGCTGATGATGCCATTGGCGATAGCGGTGGCGATTTTCTGGCGAAATGCCGCCGTACCCAGCAGACGTTCTTCTTCCGGGTTGGTAATGAACGAGGTTTCGACCAGTACCGATGGAATTGATGGTGATTTTAGCACCACGAAGGCGGCTTGTTCCGTGCTGCGACTGTGAAGACGATGTACCGGCTTGATCTTCTTGAGAATATGCGAGCCTAACGTCAGGCTGTTTTTAATGGTATCCGTTTGCACCAGATCGAACAGCACCTGCTGCAGCAAATGGTCTTTATCGGTGGTCTTCTTCCCGGCCACTTCATCGGCCCGGTTTTCACGATCGGACAGATACTTCGCCATGGCGCTACTGGCACCGCGATTGGACAACGCAAAGACCGACGCACCTGCAGCGCTCGGATTGGTAAAACCATCGGCGTGGATCGACATGAACAGGTCGGCGCCATGCTTATGTGCGATCTCGACGCGATCGTAAAGCGGAATAAATGTATCGCCGGAGCGCGTCAGGCGCGCATCAATCCCCTGGTTGCGTAGAATCGAGCGCACGTTTTTGGCAATCGCCAGTACCACGTGCTTTTCCTTCGACCCATTGCGACCAATTGCGCCGGTATCAATCCCTCCGTGACCCGGATCAAGGACAACAACGCGCTTAGCGCCGGCTTTTTTCGCTTTCGGTTTGCTGTGCCCATTGCTGGTCTTAAGCGCTTCTTCTTTAGCGATGGCTTGCGACATGCCTGACAGCGTTAGGGCGGCCAGCCCGGCTTTCAACACCTGGCGGCGCGATGTGAGTGTTTTTAGTGGTTTAAAAGTGCTCATACGGCCTGAGTTGTAAAAAAAGGTTCTAAACGTTATATCGTATCGCGTTGTCCGTTGCGACGGATCGGGATAAGAATTGTTTTACTTTTCATTTCAATACGTGACAATTCCGTATTATGCCATTTTTTCCGCCGCTTCGCGTCAGATATTGGCTAAATCAGCCGTTCGCGCCATAATCGCTTTTTAACGTCCTGAAAAGGTAACCAATACCATGGAAATACGCGTTTTTCGCCAGGAAGATTTCGAAGAGGTGATCACCCTCTGGGAGCGCTGTGATTTGCTGCGTCCATGGAACGACCCTGAAATGGACATTGAGCGTAAAGTCAATCATGACGTCAGCTTGTTCCTGGTCGCTGAAGTGAATGGCGAGGTGGTCGGTACGGTGATGGGCGGATATGACGGGCATCGCGGCTCGGCCTATTACCTGGGCGTGCATCCTGAGTTTCGCGGTCGCGGCATTGCCAATGCGCTGCTCAACCGGCTGGAGAAAAAGCTCATTGCCCGCGGTTGTCCGAAGATTCAAATCATGGTGCGTGACGATAATGACGTCGTACAGGGTATGTATGAACGTCTGGGTTATGAACATGCGGATGTACTCAATCTGGGCAAGCGTTTGATCGAAGATGAAGAGTACTGAGTTTCATCCGGCCGACTATGACGCTCATGGGCGTCTGCGCCTGCCTTTTCTCTTCTGGTGCGTGCTGCTGCTGCAGGCGCGCACTTGGGTTCTGTTTGTGATTGCCGGTTCTTCCCGCGAGCAGGGCAACACGCTGCTGAATCTGTTTTATCCCGATCACGACGCTTTCTGGCTGGGTTTGCTTCCAGGCGTTCCCGCGGTATTGGCATTTTTACTCAGCGGGCGACGCTTTGCGTTTCCGGTGGTATGGCGCTGGCTGCGAGGATTACTGATCCTCGCTCAACTGGTGCTACTGTGCTGGCAGCCGGTGATGTGGCTGGCAGGCGATCCGGTCAACGGTGTCGGGCTGGCGCTGCTGGTGGCGGATGTCGTTGCGCTGATCTGGCTGTTAACTAATCAACGTCTGCGCGCCTGTTTTTCCCTCGAGAAAGAATAACGGCACTTTTTGGCGAAACCGGACTCCAAGCAACGTTGATAAATAAGGAAGGAAGTGAAATGAAATCACTGCGTTTGACTTTATGCGCGATGCCGCTGCTATTGACCGGGTGTTCAACGTTGTCATCGGTGAACTGGTCTGCCGCCAATCCGTGGAACTGGTTTGGTTCTTCAACGCAGGTCACTGAGCAGGGCGTCGGAGCGTTAACTGGCGCAACCCCGCTGGATGAAAAAACCATTGCTGATGCGCTGGACGGTGATTACCGCCTGCGTAGCGGGATGAAGACCGATAACGGTAATGTGGTGCGCTTTTATGAAGCGATGAAAGATGACAAGCTGGCGATGGTTATCAATGGCAATCAGGGAACGATTAGCCGTATTGATGTAGTCGACAGCGATATTCCCTCTTCTGCGGGTGTCGAAATCGGTACACCGTTTAGCGACCTTTACACTAAAGCCTTTGGTAATTGTCAGAAGGCGACTGGCGATGACAGCGCGGGCGTTGAATGCAAAGCTGAGGGAAGTCAACATATTAGCTACATCTTTTCCGGTGAGTGGAGCGGGCCTGAGGGCTTAATGCCGTCTGACGATACGTTGAAAGCATGGAAAGTAAGCAAAATTATCTGGCGGCGTTAATTTGCGTCTGAACAAATCGGCTTGTTAAAAAAACAGGTAGAATAGCGCCCATCAATGCCACGATGTCGTGGCATCTTTTTTTTCAGGAGGAACAATGTCTCAGGTTCAGAGTGGCATTTTGCCAGAACATTGCCGTGCGGCGATTTGGATTGAAGCCAATGTTAAAGGCGACGTTGAGGCCCTGCGTGGGGCCAGCAAAACCTTCGCCGATAAGCTGGCGACCTTTGAAGCGAAGTTCCCGGATGCGCATCTGGGCGCGGTTGTTGCTTTTGGCAACAACACCTGGCGTACACTGAGCGGCGGCGTTGGCGCAGAAGAGTTAAAAGACTTTATCCCTTACGGTAAAGGTCTTGCGCCAGCTACCCAGTATGATGTGCTGATTCATATTCTCTCTTTGCGTCATGACGTGAATTTCTCCGTTGCACAGGCGGCAATGGAAGCCTTTGGCGACAGTATTGAAGTCAAAGAAGAGATCCACGGTTTCCGTTGGGTTGAAGAGCGCGATCTCAGCGGCTTTGTTGACGGAACGGAAAACCCGGCAGGCGTTGAAACGCGCCGTGAAGTCGCGGTTATTAAAGATGGCGTGGATGCTGGTGGCAGCTATGTGTTTGTGCAGCGTTGGGAACATAACCTGAAGCAGCTTAACCGCATGAGCATTCATGACCAGGAAATGATGATTGGGCGTACCAAGGAAGCCAACGAAGAGATCGACGGTGATGACCGTCCGGTTACTTCTCACCTGAGCCGCGTCGATCTCAAAGAAGACGGTAAAGGACTGAAAATTGTGCGCCAGAGCCTGCCATACGGTACCGCCAGCGGTACACACGGCCTCTATTTCTGTGCCTATTGCGCCCGTTTGCACAACATCGAGCAGCAACTGCTGAGCATGTTTGGCGACACTGACGGCAAGCGCGATGCGATGCTGCGCTTCACTAAACCGGTGACCGGCGGCTATTATTTCGCGCCATCGCTGGATCGTTTGCTGGCCCTGTAATTTTTTGATGCCAGATGGCGCTGATGCCGCCATCTGGCACAATATAGCTCTCCCCCGAATCACCCAACGTCCGCTATGCTGATAATGCACTCGCGTTGACGCTTATCCTGAAAAATCACCTCCCACGTTCATTATTATTTACCTGCCAGTTTCTCGGTTATGACAACGGTATTAAATGGAATTATTTAGAATTAATAAACTATTAATACCAATTTATTACTTTAAAAATTCTGAATATATCTGAATTAAATCACAATTTAAATGTGAGGAAGATCAGGTTTTTTAATGCAATTTATGAAAACAAAATAAATAATAAGTGTAATTAATTTCGCTATAAATTGATTTAATGCCTTCATTTGTTGACAATTAAAATGACTGTCTTGTAATCTGAAAATGACCGAAAAATAACGGAATTCATATTTAACTATTTTGCAACAAAGGGTCATTGGAGGTTTTATGTCTACAAAATTATGGGGTGGGCGTTTTGATATGCCTACAAATAAACTGGTCGAATCTTATAATGCGACCATTATGCTGGAACAACGTCTCTGCCCTTTTGATATTCAGGGGAGTATTGCTCACGCCACTATGCTGGGCCGTCAGGGGATTATCACGCAGGATGAAGCGAATGCGATTATTGGCGGGTTAAGGCAGGTCAATAAAGAGATTGAGGAAGGGCAATTCGTTTTTGATACCGTTGATGAAGATATTCATATGGCGATAGAAAGACGTATGACAGAAATAATTGGTCCTGTAGGCGGGAAGCTACATACCGGCCGCAGTCGTAATGACCAGACGACTGTCGATTCGAAAATGCACATGAGATCGACTATTCGTGAAATTCAGCAGGATATCGTTCATCTACAAAAAGTTATTATCAGCAAAGCTGAAAATAACATTAATGCGATCATGCCTGGCTATACTCATTTACAGACCGGTCAGCCTATTCTGCTGTCGCACTGGATAATGGCATATTATTGGATGTTACGCCGTGACTGGACTCGTTTTGCAGACCTTTATCAACGCATGGGGGAATGCCCTTTAGGTTCAGCAGCCCTTGCCGGTACTACTTTCCCCATTGATCGTGATTTCACGGCTAAAGAGCTTGGCTTTGACAAACCGACTGAAAACAGTATTGATTCTGTCAGCGATCGTGACCATATGGTTGAATTCACTGCCGCCGCTGCTATGTGCTTTATGCATCTTACCCGTTTGTCAGAAGAACTGGTTTTATTCTCAAGTCAGGATTTTAAGTTTATTGAGCTTTCAGATGATTTCTGTACCGGTTCCAGCATCATGCCACAGAAGAAAAACCCCGACGTGGCTGAAAAAATGCGCGGCAAAGGGGGGCGTATGTACGGAAATCTAATGGCGATGTTGACCATTATGAAAGGTATCCCTCTGGCCTATAATACTGATATGAGTGAGGATAAAGAGCAGGTCTATGACTCTATGGATACCTTACAGACCAGTCTGAAAATTATGGCGCCGATGCTCGATAAAATGGTTATTCTTTCAGATAATACTCGCAGCGCAGCGGCAAGAGGATTTTCAAACGCAACCGATATGGCTGACTACCTGGTTCGTAAAGGCATTCCTTTTAGAGAAGCCCACCATATTGTTGGCAGTGCTGTTAATTACTGTATAAAACATAGAAAAATGTTGGAAGAGCTTACTCTGAATGAATTCCACACATTTGATGATAAAATCGAAAATGATATTTATGAGAGTATATCTCTCGAAGCATGTATTAAATCAAGAATGTCTTATGGTGGCACAGGGACTGATGCTGTTAAAAAACAGATCGAAATTGCTAAATCATATTTAAACTAATCCCGAGCATAGTAATTAATATCTCCCGGATGCAATATCCGGGAGACGCTTTGAGGTGAAAAATGGATGCTTTATTTTTTATACAATTATTTATTGTACTCGCCTGTATTGGTATAGGCGGACGTTATGGCGGAATGGGGCTGGGTGCTGGTGGAGGACTTGGTGTTGCAATATTAGTTCTGGGTTTTGGACTAAAACCCTCCGCACCATCTATTACTGCAATGCTAATTATTATTTGTGTGATTGGCGCTGTCAGCGTATTACAGGCCGCTGGTGGGCTTGATTATCTGGTGCGCGTGGCTGAAAAATTACTCCGTAAAAAACCACAGGCAATTACTTTTGTTGCCCCCATATTAACTTCCATATTTACGCTATTCTGTGGGACTACTTACGTTGCTTTCTCTTTGTATCCGGTTGTCGCTGAAGTTGCTGCTGAAGCAAAGGTCCGTCCGGAGCGAGCGTTGTCCGCAACGGTTATTGCGGCCAGTGTCGCGGTTGCTGCCAGTCCGATGAGTGCGGCAACCGCGGGGATGCTGGCTATTCTGCATGAATATGCCGGGATTAGCCTTGGGCAAATACTGACGATTGCTCTCCCATCATTCTTTATGGCTGCTATTGTTACCAGCTTTTCAGTTTATAAACGCGGAAAAGAGCTGGAGGATGATCCGGAATTTCAGAGGAGAGTTGCTGCTGGCGAATATGAGTTCATGCATACTGAGCAGAAAAAAGAATTTGTTGCTTCAGCGGGCGCTAAAAAAGGTGTCGTTATCTTTGCGATTGGTGTGGTACTGGTACTTATTTTAGGTTCTTTTACTGAGTTACTCCCTTCCTGGGATGGAAAAAGACTGTCAACCCCAATGGTTATTCAGATGGTCATGTTGACAGCCGCGTTGTTTATTATGATTGTCAGTAAAGTACCAAGTAGTACCTTGAATAGCGGCTCAGTCTTCCGTGCAGGTTTGATGGGAGTGGTAGCAATACTCGGTGTTTCATGGATGACAGCGACGTTTTTTGATGCCTATCAGCCAGAACTGATTAAGGTTTTTGGTGGCATTGTCAATGATGCACCAATGCTATTTGGTGTGGTTGTATTCTTGTTCTCGCTGGTCATTATGAGCCCGGCGGCGACGGTAGCCGCCATCATGCCACTCGGTGTTACCTTAGGTATTCCAGCCCCGTTTCTTATCGCTATTTTTGCTTGTACCTGTGGTGACTTTATTATACCTGGAGCAAATCAAATCGGCTGTGTTGCATTTGATCGGACAGGTACCACAAAGATTGGACGCTTTGTTGTCAACCATAGCTACATTCGTCCGGGCTTTGTGATGGTTATCTCTCAGGTAATTTTTGCTTATCTCATTGCTCAGGTTGTTCTGTAAAGTACATTCTATGGAAAATTGCAGTGGTGCTATTCAGAAGTGAGTACCAGGCATCCTCTCTGAATTCATTCAGGGGGGATGCCATGAAGAAAAGGTTTACCACAATTAAATTGCTCTCTCACTACATCAGCATTTTGGAAAAAAGGAAGCAAAAAAGGGTTGATGCTACAACGGTGACAAGACCAGGTAGCATGTAGCTGTGATTAACCACATACTTGCCAATTCGAGTTGTCCCGGTACGATCAAACGCCACACAGCCAATCTGTGCCCCCCCTGGAATAATGAATGATCCACAAGTCAGCGGGAGCAGGGCGACCAGGGTTTCTGCCGGATATCCCATTAACACGCCAGCGGGGAGTAGCGCTACAGCAGTCGCTGCGGGGCTATAAATTACGGCTGAAAGACCAAAAACAATAATGCCGAACAAGACTGGATTCTGGAAACCGTGGAAAGCCGTGTTAAATAATTCGTGCCATGCCTCAAAAAAGGAGTTCATCATCCATGACAGACCAAATATGGCGACAACACCCACAAGACCAGCTTTAAAAACAGAACCTGAATCGAGCTTTGACGGAGAAATTCGACATACCATCATAATAATACATGCTGTTGTCAGCATAACTATTTGCAGCGTGGTAGGGATACTCATACGCTCCATTCCGGTACCGTTATTCCACTCAGGACGTAATTCAGGAATTGAACCCATAAGTACGACCAGAATGATACCGGTAAGGAAAATCAGCAATCCTCTCTTCGCCTCTTTTGTCACTATATTGGCTGTTCGCTCTTCAGCTTTTACTGATTCAAACTCACCTTCAGCAACCCTGCGTTGGAATTCCGGATCATTTTTAAGCTCATGACCTCTTTTAAAGACGAACAGGCAGCCGACAACGCAGCCAAGGAACGTTCCGGGAACGGTGACTAACAAGATATCTAAAGCAGAGACATGTAATCCAGCAAGGACAGCAATTGTCCCTGTAACGACCGCACTGACCGGGCTGGCAATAAGCCCAAAATTGGCAGCGATTACTGACATCGACATGGCTCTCTCTGGCCGTACCCTGGCATCTGCTGCAATTTCAGCAATGACTGGATAAACCGAAAAGGCAACATATCCTGTTCCGCAGATAGCAGTAAAAAGGTAAGCGACTGCGGGGCCGAGGAAAGTGATCGCGCCCGGCCACTTTCTGAGGATCCGTTCTGCCATCGTAACGAATAAATCAAGCCCGCCAGCCGCCTGGAGGATTGTGATGCAAGTGATAACCGCAAGGATAATAGAAATAACAGTGAAAGGAGGTGAGTCGGGAGGGAGTCCAAAACCAAAAGTCAGGATAGCGAGTCCTAACCCGCCAGCAGCCCCCAGGCCAATCCCACCAAAACGCCCACCTATACCGATACATATAAGTACTATCGCAAACTGAGTTACGAATAACACCATAATTAATTCCTTTTTATTAACAAATGGCTTGGTATAATTTGAATAATAGGGGCTATAATCTTACCATAACAGTATATTAAGCAATCTAACTTATTAGATTATTTATACTCATCAGTTTTGCAGCACTTTAATCCGAGAGTGTTTATGGATAACAAAAACGAACTGTTTGAAAGTATTAAAAATTATCTGCTTGATGATGCTAACCGCAATGCTGATGGTCGCATTGAAACTGAAACTGAGCTTGCCGTTCGTTTTAATACATCAAGATATAAAGTTCGTCAGGCGCTCAGCACACTGGTACAGATGGGAATGTTGGAACGTTCTCCTCGTCGTGGCAGCGTCTTGAAGAATTTGGAACAGCACAACATAAATCACCAGTTGTTAATGCAGTTTGATTTGTCTGGGTTTGATATCACGGAATTTACAGAGGCAAGGATCCTGATTGAGTGCGCGATTATCCCTCTGGCAACGCGTAGAATTTTTCCGGCGATGCTCTCCAAACTTGAAAATGAGCTAAGGCTTATTGAAGAGAATGCGGATAACCCCCAGGTGGCCGATCGTCACGATAGAGATTTTCATTTGCTCTTGCTACAGGCGAGTGGCAACCGGGTGCTGCAGGTTTTCTCTGATGTCCTCATTACTTATTTTGAGAAAACAAGGGAGTCGTTACCTGCGAACGATCGTCAGTATTTTCTTGATACGGCGGCAAAACAGAGGGAAATACTGCTTCATATTAAAAAAGGGGATGCGCAGATGGCATCGGAGTTGATGAGAGCACATTTGCTGGAAAAACGGCTGTAAGTCTTCTGTTAACCTGGTCAGAGCATGTTTACTATTGGGTCCCCGCAATGCCGGGGACTTTTTTTACCTGAGATTAACCTGATTTAGTGAGCTATTCCTCAGCACTTATTTGTTATTGCTGTATCTTCTGCGTGAATGAAGCGAATGCTTCATATTCAAAAGGAGAATATTGAAATGGGAAAACTCACGGGCAAAACAGCATTGATTACGGGCGCATCTCAGGGTATTGGCGAAGGGATCGCCAGAACATTTGCCCGCCATGGCGCGAACCTAATCCTGCTGGATATCTCCGATGAGATTGAAAAACTCGCGGATGAGTTGGCTGGGCGCGGGCACCGTTGCACCGCCGTACACGCTGACGTCAGAGATTTTGCGTCGGTCACGGAAGCGGTAAAACGCGCTAAGAAGATTGAAGGAAAAATCGATATTCTGGTCAACAATGCGGGCGTATGTCGCCTCGGCAACTTCCTTGATATGAGCGATGAAGATCGCGATTTCCACATTGATATCAACATTAAAGGCGTCTGGAACGTGACGAAAGCCGTTCTGCCGGAGATGATTGCCCGCAAAGACGGGCGCATTGTGATGATGTCATCTGTGACCGGCGATATGGTTGCCGATCCGGGCGAAACGGCCTACGCGCTGTCGAAAGCCGCAATCATTGGTTTGACCAAATCTCTGGCGGTGGAATACGCGCAGTCCGGCATTCGCGTTAATGCTATTTGCCCGGGCTACGTTCGTACGCCGATGGCGGAAAATATCGCTCGTCAGTCTAATCCGGAGGATCCTGAATCCGTATTAGTCGAAATGGCAAAAGCGATCCCGATGCGCCGCTTGGCTTGCCCACTTGAGGTTGGTGAACTGGCGGCATTCCTGGCGTCGGATGAGTCCAGTTACTTGACTGGCACGCAAAACGTGATTGATGGCGGCAGCACCCTGCCTGAAAGCGTTAGCGTCGGCGTCTGATTGATGCCGGTCTCCTCCCCGTGTGCTGGGGAGGAGGTACCCTTATTCTCTTTTCAACTTTCAAATCATCAAACGGTATATAAAACCGTTACTCCTTTAGCACTGGTTATAAATATGATGACCATAAGAAAGTCATTAAATTTATAAGGGTGCGCAATGGCCGTTAACTTACTGAAAAAAAGAACCCTGACGCTGGCAGCAATGCTGTTGCTGGTGGGTCAGGCGCAGGCAACGGAGCTGCTGAACAGTTCATACGATGTCTCTCGCGAGCTGTTTGCCGCCCTTAACCCGCCGTTTGAACAGCAATGGGCGAAGGATAACGGCGGTGACAAACTGACGATTAAACAATCTCATGCCGGGTCATCAAAACAGGCGCTGGCGATTCTGCAGGGGCTGAAAGCCGATGTGGTGACCTATAACCAGGTGACCGATGTGCAGATCCTGCATGACAAAGGCAAGCTGATCCCGGCCGACTGGCAAAGCCGTCTACCGAATAACAGTTCGCCATTCTATTCCACCATGGCATTTTTGGTGCGTAAGGGTAACCCGAAGAATATCCATGAATGGAACGACCTGGTTCGCCCGGACGTGAAACTGATTTTCCCGAATCCGAAAACCTCCGGTAACGCGCGTTATACCTATCTGGCTGCGTGGGGCGCGGCAGATAAAGCGGATGGTGGGGATAAAGCCAAAACTGAACAGTTCATGACCCAGTTTCTGAAAAACGTGGAAGTGTTTGATACCGGCGGTCGCGGGGCAACCACCACATTCGTGGAACGCGGCCTGGGCGATGTGCTGATCACCTTTGAATCAGAAGTGAACAACATCCGTAAACAGTATGAAGACCTGGGCTTCGAAGTGGTGGTGCCGAAGGTCAACATTCTGGCGGAGTTCCCGGTGGCCTGGGTAGATAAAAATGTGCAGGCTAACGGTACTGAAAAAGCGGCAAAAGCGTACCTGAACTGGCTGTACAGCCCGCAGGCGCAAACCATCATTACCGATTTCTACTACCGCGTGAATAACCCGCAGGTGATGGACAAACTGCAGGATAAATTCCCGCAGACCGAACTTTTCCGCGTGGAAGACAGGTTTGGCTCGTGGCCTGAGGTAATGAAAACGCACTTTGTCAGCGGCGGTGAGTTGGACAAACTGTTGGCGGCGGGGCGTAAGTAAATGTTTGCTGTTTCTTCCCGACGCGTACTGCCCGGCTTCACCTTGAGCCTGGGCACCAGCTTACTGTTTGTCTGCCTGATTTTGCTGCTGCCGCTTAGCGCGCTGGTGATGCAATTGGCGCAAATGAGCTGGGCGCAATACTGGGATGTGATTACCAACCCGCAGGTGGTGGCGGCTTATAAAGTGACGCTGCTGTCGGCGTTTGTGGCGTCGATTTTTAACGGCGTGTTTGGTTTGCTGATGGCGTGGATCTTAACCCGCTATCGCTTTCCGGGCCGTACGCTGCTGGATGCGCTGATGGATCTGCCGTTTGCGCTGCCTACGGCGGTAGCAGGTCTGACGCTGGCATCGCTGTTTTCGGTCAACGGTTTCTACGGCGAGTGGCTGGCGAAGCTGGATATTAAAGTGACCTACACCTGGCTTGGCATTGCGGTGGCGATGGCTTTTACCAGCATTCCATTCGTGGTGCGTACCGTGCAGCCGGTGCTGGAAGAGTTAGGTCCGGAGTATGAAGAAGCGGCGGAAACGCTCGGCGCTACGCGCTGGCAGAGCTTTCGTAAAGTGGTACTGCCGGAGCTGTCTCCCGCGCTAGTCGCGGGCGTTGCGCTCTCGTTTACCCGCAGCCTCGGTGAGTTTGGCGCGGTTATCTTTATCGCCGGAAACATCGCATGGAAAACGGAAGTGACCTCGCTGATGATTTTTGTTCGTTTGCAGGAGTTTGACTACCCGGCCGCCAGCGCGATTGCATCTGTGATCCTCGGGGCTTCGTTGCTGCTGCTGTTTTCAATTAACACCCTGCAAAGTCGCTTTGGTCGACGCGTGGTAGGTCACTGATGGCAGACATTACCCAATTGAAACGTTATGGCGCACCCCGCATCAACTGGGGGAAATGGTTTCTGATCGGCACGGGCATGCTGGTATCCGCATTTATTTTGCTGGTGCCGATGGTTTACATCTTCGTGCAGGCGTTCAGCAAGGGGTTGATGCCGGTATTACACAACCTGGCTGATCCGGACATGCTGCACGCCATCTGGCTGACGGTGCTGATTGCGCTGATTGCGGTGCCGGTAAACCTGGTGTTTGGCGTGTTACTGGCCTGGCTGGTGACCCGCTTTAACTTCCCTGGACGCCAGTTGTTGCTCACGTTACTGGATATTCCGTTTGCCGTTTCACCGGTGGTCGCCGGCCTGGTCTATCTGCTGTTTTACGGCTCTAACGGCCCGCTTGGCGGATGGCTGGATGAACACAACCTGCAAATTATGTTTGCCTGGCCGGGAATGGTGCTGGTGACGGTGTTCGTGACCTGTCCGTTTGTGGTGCGCGAACTGGTGCCGGTGATGTTAAGCCAGGGCAGCCATGAAGATGAGGCGGCGGTTCTGCTTGGCGCATCCGGCTGGCAAATGTTCCGTCGCGTTACGCTGCCGAATATCCGTTGGGCATTGCTGTACGGCGTGGTGCTGACCAACGCCCGTGCGATTGGCGAGTTCGGCGCGGTATCGGTGGTTTCTGGCTCGATTCGCGGTGAAACCTTGTCTTTGCCGCTACAGATTGAATTACTGGAGCAGGACTACAACACTGTCGGCTCCTTTACCGCCGCGGCGCTATTAACGCTGATGGCGATTATTACCCTGTTTTTGAAGAGCATGTTGCAATGGCGCCTGGAAAACCAGGAGAAGCGCGCGCAGCAGGAGGAAAATCATGAGCATTGAGATTGCCAATATTAAGAAGTCTTTTGGTCGCACCCAGGTGCTGAACGATATCTCGCTGGATATTCCTTCAGGTCAGATGGTCGCCCTGTTGGGGCCTTCCGGATCGGGCAAAACTACGCTGCTGCGCATCATCGCCGGGCTGGAGCATCAGTCCAGCGGGCATATCCGTTTCCACGGCACTGACGTCAGTCGTTTGCACGCCCGCGACCGTAAGGTGGGGTTCGTGTTTCAGCACTATGCGCTGTTTCGTCATATGACCGTTTTCGACAATATCGCTTTTGGTCTGACTGTTCTGCCACGGCGTGAGCGCCCTAATGCGGCAACGATCAAAGCAAAAGTGACCAAACTGCTGGAGATGGTTCAACTGGCTCATCTGGCGGACCGTTTCCCGGCACAGCTTTCCGGTGGGCAAAAGCAGCGCGTGGCATTGGCGCGTGCGCTGGCGGTAGAGCCGCAGATCTTGTTGCTCGACGAGCCGTTTGGCGCGCTCGATGCTCAGGTGCGTAAAGAACTGCGTCGCTGGCTGCGTCAGTTGCATGAAGAGCTGAAGTTCACCAGCGTGTTTGTTACCCACGATCAGGAAGAAGCGACGGAAGTCGCAGACCGCGTGGTGGTGATGAGCCAGGGTCATATTGAGCAGGCTGATGCGCCCGATCAGGTATGGCGCGAACCGGCTACCCGTTTTGTCCTGGAATTTATGGGTGAAGTTAACCGCCTGCAAGGGACGATTCGCGGTGGACAATTCCACGTGGGCGCACATCGCTGGCCGTTGGGCTATACGCCTGGCTATCAGGGTCCGGTGGATCTGTTCCTGCGTCCGTGGGAAGTGGACGTCAGCCGTCGTACCAGTCTGGATTCACCGTTGCCGGTACAGGTGTTGGAAGCCAGTCCGAAAGGACACTACACCCAATTAGTTGTGCAACCTTTGGGGTGGTATAACGAACCGCTGACGGTGATTATGCAGGGCGATGATTCCCCGAACCGCGGCGAACGCCTGTTTGTTGGGCTGCAAAATGCGCGTTTGTATAATGGCGACCAGCGTATTGAAACGCGTGAAGAGGAACTTGCCCTGGCGCAAAGTGCCTGATAGGTTAATTCGTATAGTTATCATCCGGTGGCGCTGCGCTTACCGGGCTTAACGGGTGGTGCATGACCTGTAAGCCGGGTAAGCGTAGCGCCACCCGGCATTTTATTGAGCTGAAAACGTGAACACATTAGAACAAACAATTGGCAATACGCCTCTGGTGAAATTACAACGTCTGACGGCGGATAACGGCAGTGAAATTTGGGTCAAGCTGGAAGGCAATAATCCCGCAGGTTCGGTGAAAGACCGCGCGGCGTTGTCGATGATCGTTGAAGCGGAAAAGCGCGGGGAAATTCAGCCAGGCGACGTGCTGATTGAGGCCACCAGCGGTAATACGGGTATAGCGCTGGCGATGATTGCCGCGCTGAAAGGCTACCGCATGAAGCTCCTGATGCCAGACAACATGAGCCAGGAGCGACGTGCGGCGATGCGTGCTTACGGGGCTGAACTGGTTTTGGTGACCAAAGAGCAGGGGATGGAAGGGGCGCGTGATTTAGCCCTTGAGATGGCGCAGCGCGGAGAAGGTAAACTTCTCGATCAGTTTAATAATCCTGATAACCCGTATGCGCACTACACGACTACCGGACCCGAAATCTGGCAGCAGACGTCAGGCCGTATTACCCATTTCGTCTCCAGCATGGGGACGACAGGCACCATTACCGGCGTATCGCGTTTTCTGCGTGAACAGGACAAACCCGTCACCATCGTTGGCCTGCAGCCGGAAGAAGGCAGTAGTATTCCGGGCATTCGTCGCTGGCCAGCGGAATATATGCCGGGCATTTTCAACGCCTCGCTGGTGGATGAGGTGCTGGATATTCATCAGAACGATGCGGAAAACACCATGCGTGAACTGGCCGTTCGCGAAGGGATTTTTTGCGGAGTGAGTTCTGGCGGCGCGGTTGCGGGCGCGTTACGCGTGGCGCGCGCGACACCGGGGGCGGTGGTGGTGGCGATCATCTGCGATCGCGGCGATCGCTACCTTTCCACCGGGGTCTTTGGCGAAGAGCATTTCAGCCAGGGATTAGGTATTTAATTTGTCGGCCTGATAAGCGTAGCGCTAGCAGGCAACCGTACGGCAGGATCGCCGGATGACGACGCAAAGCGTCTTCTCCGGCCCGCACTGTTCAATCGTTACGTTTTTCTACCAACTTATCAAGGAATTGCCACAGCGTCTCATTCATCTGCTGGTAATCCCAGGTGCGCATCTCTTCAACAGCGCGAATAAAGCGTTTCCCTTTCGCTTCGGCCAGTTCTTGCTCAGAGTGCTGAATTAATCCTTCGACCGCTTCGGCGGTAAACTCCATATGGCACTGAAAACCATAGACGAAATTACCGTATTGTACGATTTGTCGCGGACATCCCTCGCTTGTGGCAAGAATTGTCGCCTGGTCGGTCAATCCCGGCATGTCATTGTGCCAGTGACCCACGTTGAGCGGTGAGCCGAAATGGCTGAACAACGGATGCTGTTGGCCTGCCTCGGTCAGGGCGATCGGATAGTGACCAATCTCTTTTTCCGGGCTTTGGCACACCTTCGCGCCCAGTGCTTCGCCGATTAACTGCGACCCCAAACAGATCCCCACCACGATTTTTCGTGCCGCAATCGCCTGATTTATCAGATGCTGCTCTGCCTGAGAGTCAAAGTATGGGCACTCTGCGAGCGTGGTGCGGGGTGACTGCGGCCCACCAAATACCACCAGCATATCGAAGCCATCGGCATTAGCGGGAACAGTTTCTCCGGCGTAAACGCGCGACCAACTGATGGTATAGCCGCGTGATTCGGCCCACGGCAGGTACGCGCCAGCAGATTCGAAAGACTCATGAATAACAAAATGAACTCGCACTTTTCCTCTCCTGTTAGCGCTTTAGCGCCTGATGGATATCAGTCGCCAGCTTATCAATGTCGCTGTCTGCTAATGTTGACAGCGTAATGCGCAGGCCATGCGCAGGCGTATTGACGCCAAACACTTCGCCTTCACGTACCAGCCAGCCGGACTTTGCCAGCGCAAAAGCGATCGCCTGGCTGTTATCTTCTAGCGGCAGCCACAGATTAAGACCGTCGCTGTCGGGCAGCGTAATGCCATGAAGCCGCAGAGCCGCTGCCAGCTTTTGCTGCTGGGCGGCGTAAAACTGCTGAGTTTGCGCCAGCGTGTGTTGATAAGTCTCGTCACTCAGGCAGGCGCAGGCCAGATCCTGCAGCAGATGGCTAACCCACTGACTGCCGGCGTTGAGCCGTAAACGCAGTTTCGCGGAAGTGAGTGGATCGCTGGCGACGATGGCCAGGCGTAAATCCGGGCCTAAAGTTTTCGACATTGAGCGGACAATCGCCCAGTGTGTGGTTTCCTTCGCAATCACCGGATACCAACGGCATGCGGACAGCAGCGCAAAGTGGTCGTCGACGATCACCAGCGTCTGCGGATAGCGGGCCAGGATTTCCTGCAATTGCGCCGCGCGGGATGCGCTCAGACTGCATCCTGTCGGATTATGGGCGCGCGGCGTCAGAATCACCGCCCGCGCGCCTTTCTGTAGCGCGATTTCCAGCATGTCTGGCTGCATGCCTTCGCTGTCAACGTTGACCGGACTGGCGGAGAATCCGGCATAACGCAGCATGTTGATGCTGCTCAAAAAGCATGGATCTTCTACCACAACGCTGTCGCCAGGCAGTAAATGGGCGCACAGCAGCCGCTCAATGGCATCAATGGCGCCGCTGGTGATATCAATTTCTCCCTTGGCTGGCATCGCATCTTGCATCCATTGCGCGGCCCACGCCTTAAGGCCGGGTGATACAGCGGCATCACCGTACAAACGAGGATTCTTATTTATTTGCGCGAAATAACGGCTGAGGTCGGGAAGACGCGCGGGGGCTGGATTACCGCCGGAAAGATCGATAAGCGCGGTATCCGGATTGCCGCCTTCCAGCGCAACGGGGGCTGAAATCCCCTTGATTACCGTGCCGTTACGTCCCTGGCTTTGTGCCAGCCCGGAGGTGACCAGGCGTTTATAAGCCGCCGCGACAGTATTACGGTTAACGTTCAATGCTGTTGCCAGTTCACGCACCGGCGGCAACGTTTCTCCTGCCGCCAACGTGCCTGTAGCGACATGTTGACGAATACTGTCAAAAATTTCGTTAGCGGTTTTTCCGTCGATCATTATTGACCTATGACAAAATGAATTTTAGCATATGACGATAATAGTGAGGCGTAAGCCCGCTGTCCAGCGAGAGGAGAAATTTATGGAGCAGGGGAGTGATATTCAGTCAGTGCTCTTCGGCGACAAGCATCGGGCGTTACAGACCGATATCGTCGCCGTCCAGTCACAGGTGGTTTATGGCAGCGTAGGCAACAGCATCGCCGTTCCGGCCATTAAAGCGCAGGGATTACGCGTGACGGCAGTGCCTACGGTGCTGTTCAGTAATACCCCGCATTATGAAACATTTTACGGCGGCGTTATTCCGGCCGACTGGTTTAGCGGGTATCTCCGCGCCTTGAATGAGCGTGATGCTTTGCGCGAGCTGAAGGCGGTGACGACAGGCTATATGGGCAGTGCAGAGCAAATCGCTCTGTTAGCACAGTGGCTGAAAACGGTGCGGGCTACGCATCCGACAGTGTGCATTTTGGTCGACCCTGTGATTGGCGATACGGACAGCGGTATGTATGTAAAAGCTGAAATTCCACAGGCCTACCGTCAGCACTTGCTGCCGCTGGCTCAGGGACTGACGCCGAACGTGTTTGAACTGCAAATGCTGAGCGGAAAGCCGTGTCGTACGCTTGATGAAGCCATCACGGCGGCGCAATCACTGCTTACCGAAACGCTGAAATGGGTGGTGATCACCAGCGCGCCGGGGGATAGCGAAGATATTATTAACGTGGCGGTGGTGACGGCTGAAACGGTTGAGGTGTTCGCTCATCCACGGGTTAAAACGGATCTGAAGGGAACTGGCGATCTGTTTTGTGCTGAGCTGGTGAGCGGTATTGTGCTGGGTAAAGCGCTGACAACCGCGACGCACGATGCAGCTCAGCGCGTACTGGAAGTGATGAAATGGACCAATCTGTGCGGTTGTGATGAGTTAATTCTGCCACCGGCAGGGGAGGCGCGATGAAGAGTTACCGGCTGGTGGTTCGCCAGAATGGGCGTATGGTTGGACATTTTGACACCAGCGGGGCAACGGCGCTGGAAGATATCTGTGTGGCGCGGGCCATGTTTGGCATCGCGGGTGGCTACAATTGTGAACTGTTAGTGGCGGATTCGGAGCGACGGATGCTGGAAAGCGGGCCGGAAGGGATGAAAATCCTGATGCGCGAGGCGTGTTACCGACCAGTCACCTCACAAATTTAGCGCTATCCGGCAGATTTTGAGGTCTGCCAGATAAAAAAAATGGCGCCATCAGGCGCCATTCTTCTCTGCAGCAAGAATTACTTCTTGATGCGGATAACCGGAGTTTCACCCACTGTCACGCTACCGGACAGTTTGATCAGCTCTTTGATTTCGTCCATGTTGGAGATAACAACCGGAGTCAGGGTAGACTTGGCTTTTTCTTCCAGCAGCGGCAGATCGAATTCAATAACCGGGTCGCCCACTTTAACGCGCTGACCTTCTTCAGCGATGCGCTTAAAGCCTTCGCCTTTCAGTTCAACGGTATCAATACCGAAGTGAACAAACAGCTCAATGCCGCTGTCGGATTCGATAGAGAAAGCGTGGTTGGTTTCAAAGATTTTGCCGATGGTGCCATCAACAGGGGCGACCATTTTGTTACCGGTTGGTTTGATAGCGATGCCATCACCAACGATTTTTTCAGCAAAAACTACATCCGGCACGTCTTCGATGTTGACGATCTCGCCAGAGAGCGGAGCAACAATCTCAATAGTTCCGGTGTCTTTCTTATCATCAGAAACCAGAGATTTCAGTTTATCGAACAAACCCATGATCTTCTCCTAAGCAGTAAATTGGGCCGCATCTCGTGGATTAGCAGATTGTTTTTTCTTCAATGAACTTGTTAACCAGCGTCATTAACTCGTCCGTTGTCGGTTGAGCAAGAGCCTGCTCTGCTAACACCTTCGCATCTTCGAAGTTCGTGTTACGGATAATCTTCTTAATGCGCGGGATAGAAATGGCGCTCATAGAGAATTCGTCCAGACCCATCCCCAGCAACAGAAGTGTAGCACGTTCGTCGCCTGCAAGCTCACCACACATGCCAGTCCATTTGCCTTCCGCATGAGAAGCATCAATAACTTGCTTGATCAGCGTCAGCACAGATGGCGACATCGGTTGGTAAAGGTGTGAAATCATATCATTACCACGGTCAACTGCCAGGGTGTACTGCGTTAAATCATTGGTACCGATACTAAAGAAATCAACTTCTTTGGCTAAATGACGCGCAATTGTTGCCGCTGCCGGTGTTTCCACCATCACGCCAATCTCAATGCTTTCGTCAAATGCTTTACCTTCGTCGCGCAGTTCCTGTTTGTAGATTTCGATCTCTTTGCGTAGTGCGCGCACTTCTTCAACAGAGATGATCATTGGGAACATGATGCGCAGTTTGCCGAAAGCAGAGGCGCGCAGGATAGCGCGAACCTGATCACGCAGGATCTCTTTACGATCCATGGCGATACGTACGGCACGCCAGCCCAGGAACGGGTTCTCTTCTTTCGGGAAGTTCATGTACGGCAGCTCTTTATCGCCGCCGATGTCCATGGTACGGACGATGACCGCCTGAGAGCCACAGGCTTCAGCAACGGCTTTATACGCGGCAAACTGTTCTTCTTCAGTCGGCAGCGATTCACGGTCCATGAACAGGAATTCGGTGCGGTACAGACCAACACCCTCGGCGCCATTACGCTCAGCGCCTTCAACGTCACGAACGGTACCGATGTTGGCGCAAACTTCTACCTGATGTCCGTCCAGCGTGATAGCCGGGAGATCTTTCAGCTTAGCGAGTTCCGCTTTTTCGGTAGCAACCTGCTCCTGAACGGCGCGCAGTTGCTCAATAACTTCATTGGTCGGATTGACGTAAACCTGGTTGTTTACGGCATCCAGAATCAGATAGTCGTCGTTTTTAACCTGAGAGGTGACGCTACCCGTACCTACGATGGCTGGCAGTTCCAGAGAACGCGCCATGATAGAAGTATGGGAAGTACGTCCGCCCGCGTCGGTGATGAAACCCAGCACCTTGTTCAGGTTCAGCTGTGCGGTTTCTGACGGGGTCAGGTCTGCGGCTACCAGGATAACTTCTTCCTGAATAGCGCTCAGGTCGATAATAGCCAGACCCAGGATGTTACGCAGCAGGCGTTTACCGATGTCACGTACGTCAGCCGCACGTTCTTTCAGGTATTCATCATCCAGCTCTTCAAGGGCTGTGGCCTGACCTTCGATAACTTCATGCGCAGCTGCATCAGCCGTCATGTGCTTATCTTTAATCAGGGCTATGATTTCCTGCTCCAGCTCCTCATCTTCGAGCAGCATGATATGCCCTTCAAAGATGGCTTCTTTTTCTTCACCGAACGTTTCACCAGCTTTGGTTTTGATCGCTTCCAGTTGCGCAGATGCCTTGGCACGACCGCTCAGAAAACGTTCAACTTCCTGATCAACCTTGTCGGCAGAAATTTTTTTCCGGTCAATGACGATCTCGTCTTCTTTCAGCAGCAATGCTTTACCGAAAGCGATACCCGGGGATGCTAAAATGCCTGAAATCATAACCCTACCTTACTTGTGACTGATATTTAAAAGAACTCGTTGAACTTACTCGAGTTCAGCCATCAGTTTAACCAGATGCTCAACTGCTTTCTGCTCGTCTTCACCTTCTGCGGACAGGGTGACAACGGTACCCTGAGTCAGGCCCAGAGTCTGCAGTTTAAACAGGCTTTTGGCGCTAGCGCTTTTGCCGTTGGAAGTCACAGTAATTTCAGAAGTAAAGCCTTTTGCTTCTTTAACAAACTGAGCAGCAGGGCGAGTATGCAGACCGTTCGGAGCGGTAATGGTAACTTCTTGCTGGAACATTATATTTCCCCAACTTATAGGTTTAGTGTTGTGGAACTAAAGTCTAGCCTGGCGGTTCAACTTTAGCCTGTATTGTTAGCATCGGCGTAAACTGGACGCGACACAAAAGGAGTTCGGTGCAATCCGTTGCTGGCAACTTCTTGCCGCTGACGTTTCGTTCGTCATTAAACATTATGCCGCGAAAGGAAGAGTTGAACCAAATCATAAAATCGATTCAGCTAGCGCTTTTCCTGTAACGATTAATTTCGCGCATCAAAATAATTAGTTTGGTTAAATACCAGTTCCGGCGGGTTGAATCAATGCCAGGAGAGTTGAAAATTTGAAGCAGGCCACAAAAAAGCACCCCAAAGGGTGCTTTTTTACGCGTTTTTAACATGCTGGCATTACTGTTGCAGTTCTTTCTCTGTGAAGAGATCGGCAAACAGTGCAGTGCTCAGATAACGCTCACCCGATGACGGTAGGATAACCACAATATTCTTATTGGTAAAGGATTCATCTTCCTGGAGCTTAAGCGCGGCAGCCACGGCTGCGCCAGAAGAGATCCCTGCCAGAATACCTTCTTCTTCCATCAGGCGGCGCGCGGTAGAAATAGCTTCATCATTGGTGATGGCAACGACTTTATCGATAAGCTTCAGATCAAGGTTGCCAGGAATGAAGCCCGCGCCAATACCCTGAATTTTATGCGGGCCAGGTTTGAGTTCTTCACCCGCCAATGCCTGGGCGATAACAGGGGAGTCAGTAGGTTCTACCGCGACGGTGATCAGGTCGGTTTTGCCTTTAGTGCCTTTAATGTAACGGGTCACGCCAGTTAGCGTACCGCCGGTGCCGACGCCGGAAATAAAGACATCAACCTGGCCATCGGTATCTTCCCAGATTTCCGGGCCGGTGGTTTTTTCGTGAATTTCCGGGTTCGCCGGGTTGCTGAACTGCTGCAGCAGCAGGAATTTTTCCGGATCGCTGGCTACGATTTCTTCCGCTTTCTGAATTGCGCCCTTCATACCTTTTGCGCCTTCAGTCAGCACCAGGTTCGCGCCCAGCGCTTTTAAGAGCTTGCGGCGCTCAATGCTCATGGTTTCCGGCATGGTCAGAGTCAGTTTGTAACCACGGGCGGCGGCGACGTAGGCCAGCGCAATCCCCGTGTTGCCGCTGGTCGGTTCTACCAGCTCAACGCCCGGTTTCAGTACACCACGTTTTTCGGCATCCCAAATCATATTGGCACCGATACGGCATTTGACGCTAAAGCTTGGGTTGCGTGATTCCACCTTCGCCAGAATGCGTCCGTTACCGATACGGTTCAGTCGAACCAGCGGCGTATGACCGATAGTCAGCGAGTTATCTTCAAAAATCTTACTCATGGCCTGTCCTTAACTGTATGAAATTGGGATACCGCTTCAGCATACCTGTTGAGAAAGTATGGGGAAGTAAGGAATTCGCATATCTATATGCTGATGAGAAATAATGCGTAGCAGTATGGAATAAGAGCGGGCATAAGCCAGCCCGCTTTTACACATTTTTGCATTACTTCCATAACGCATGCTTAGCACGATAGCAGTCTACCCACATCGCCGTGGCACCACAAACTGCTACCGGCATGATGAACAGATTGAGCACCGGAATCATGGTGAACAGGCTGGTCAACGCGCCAAACTGCATATTGGTCACCTTGCGCGTGCGCAACGCGACGCGCATCTCCTTAAAAGGCACCTTATGGTTATCAAAAGGATAATCGCAGTACTGAATAGCCAGCATCCACGCGCTGAAAAGGAACCACAGGACCGGGGCGACGGTCTGCCCAATGCCAGGAATAAAATAGAGAATCAGCAACACGAAGGCGCGCGGGAGATACCACGCCAGCTTTTGCCATTCGCGTTTCATAATGCGCGGAACGTCTTTCATAATGCCGAGAATGCCGGTGTCGGGCGGTGTTGCGCCCGTTAAGCGCGCTTCCAGCTGTTCAGCCAGCAGACCGTTAAACGGTGCGGCGATCCAGTTGGCGATAGTGGAGAACAGGTAGCCGAACACCAACAGCACGGAAATGGTCACAATCGGCCACAATAAATAGCTGAGCCACTGAAGCCAGTCAGGGACGTGACTCATCAGCGCGGGGACCCAGTTACCGAGTTGTGTAAATAACCACCAGAATGCGCCGCCCATCAGCAGGATATTCACCAGCAAAGGCAGAATAACAAAACGACGAATGCCCGGTTGGGTGATGAGCTTCCATCCCTGAGAAAAGTAATAAAGGCCGCTGCGAGGTACAACTGCAGATGATGAAACCATGGTCAGGACGTACTCCTTGTTATATAAGCTCTGGTAAACTGTGCGTATCTTACCGGGTTGTTGAGCGTTAAGCTGTTCGGAAATGTTCGAAAAAACAGCAAAAAGCACAATTTTGTTCATCTTTATGCCGTGAAAGCCAAGAGTACACTTGCACTTGGCGTAATCGACAAATACTCTTAGTGAGTAAATGTTTGCCGTGGTGGCAAGGTGTTAGAACAACAGAGAATATAATGATGCAGGATTTGCGTCTGATATTAATCATTGTTGGCGCGATCGCCATAATCGCTTTACTGGTACATGGTTTTTGGACTAGCCGTAAAGAGCGGTCTTCTATATTCCGCGATCGCCCACTGAAACGCATGAAGTCTAAACGTGAAGACGAGGATTCGTTCGACGACAACGTCGAGGAAGACGAAGGCGTGGGTGAAGTTCGCGTTCATCGTGTGAATCATGCTCCCGGTAATGCGCAGGAACATGGTGTTCCTCCTCAGTCGCCGCAACACCAGTACCAGCCGCCTTATGCGTCTGCTCAGCCGCGTCAGCCTGCGCAGCAGCCTGCACAAGCGCCGGTACCGCCGCCGCATGTTCAGCAGCAGCCTGTACAACCGCAGCAGCCGGTGCAACATCAGCCTGTTCAGCAGCCACCTGTGCAGCAACCTGTTGCCCCGCAGGTTCAGCAACCTGCTCAGCAAGCACCGCAACCTGCGCCGCAGACCTTCCAGCCAGCAGAGCCTGTTGTTGAACATCAACCGCAGCCCGAGCCGGTAGTAGAAGAAGCGCCTGTTGCTGAAAAACCGCAGCGTAAAGAAGCGGTCATCATTATGAACGTTGCGGCTCATCATGGTAGCGAGCTCAACGGGGAAGTGCTGCTCAACAGCATTCAGCAGGCCGGTTTCAAATTTGGCGATATGAATATTTTCCATCGTCATTTGAGCCCGGATGGCAGCGGTCCGTCGCTGTTCAGCCTCGCTAATATGGTTAATCCGGGAACGTTTGACCCAGAAATGACGGGCGACTTCAGCACCCCTGGTGTGACTATTTTTATGCAGGTTCCGTCCTACGGGGACGAGCTGCAAAACTTTAAGCTGATGCTGCAGTCCGCACAGCACATTGCCGATGAAGTGGGTGGTGTGGTGCTCGACGATCAACGTCGCATGATGACGCCGCAGAAACTGCGCGAGTATCAGGACCGCATCCGCGAAGTTAAAGAATCTCGCGCCTGATTTTCCTCTGGCGTGACATTTCCTTTCTAAACCCCCGCCTGTCGGGGGTTTTTTATCATTGATGGTGCGATATGGAATCAATCGAACAACAACTGACAGAACTGCGAACCACGCTTCGCCATCATGAGTATCTCTACCATGTGATGGACGCGCCGGAAATTCCCGATGCGGAATACGATCGCCTGATGCGCGAACTGCGTGAGCTGGAAGCGCAGCATCCGGACCTTGTTACCCCCGACTCGCCAACCCAACGCGTTGGCGCCGCGCCGTTAACCGCGTTCAGCCAGATTCGTCATGAAGTGCCGATGCTGTCGCTGGATAACGTGTTTGATGAAGAGAGTTTTCTCGCCTTCAACAAGCGCGTGCAGGACAGACTAAAGAGTACCGATAAACTGACCTGGTGCTGTGAACTGAAACTGGACGGCCTGGCAGTCAGTATCCTGTATGAAAACGGTGTGCTGGTCAGCGCCGCAACGCGTGGTGATGGCACCACGGGTGAGGATATTACCTCTAACGTGCGCACCATTCGCGCAATCCCGTTAAAACTGCGTGGCGAAAACATCCCTTCACGTCTGGAAGTGCGCGGTGAAGTGTTCCTGCCGCAGGCCGGATTTGAAAAAATTAACGAAGAGGCCCGCCGCACTGGCAACAAAGTGTTTGCTAACCCGCGTAACGCAGCGGCCGGTTCATTGCGCCAGCTCGATCCGCGTATCACAGCGAAGCGACCGCTTACTTTCTTCTGCTATGGCGTTGGTGTGTTGGAAGGCGGCGTGCTGCCAGATACCCATCTGGGCCGCCTGCTGCAATTTAAAGAGTGGGGCCTGCCGGTAAGCGACAGAGTGGCGCTTTGCGACTCCCCGGAGGAAGTACTTGCTTACTATCACAAGGTTGAAGAAGACCGACCAACGCTGGGATTTGATATCGATGGCGTGGTGATCAAAGTCAACTCTATGGCGTTGCAGGAGCAACTGGGCTTTGTTGCCCGCGCGCCGCGCTGGGCTGTGGCCTTTAAGTTCCCGGCGCAGGAGCAGATGACTTTCGTACGCGATGTTGAGTTTCAGGTTGGACGTACTGGGGCGATTACGCCCGTCGCCCGCCTTGAGCCGGTCCAGGTTGCCGGGGTGCTGGTCAGTAACGCAACGCTGCATAACGCTGATGAAATCGAGCGTCTGGGGTTGCGTATTGGCGATAAAGTCGTCATTCGCCGTGCGGGCGATGTCATCCCGCAGGTGGTGAACGTCGTGCTTTCTGAACGCCCGGACGATACCCGCGAAATTGTGTTTCCAGCGCATTGTCCGGTTTGTAACTCTGATGTTGAACGTGTGGAAGGCGAAGCGGTCACTCGCTGCACCGGCGGTTTAATCTGTGGGGCACAGCGTAAGGAATCGCTGAAACACTTTGTTTCCCGCCGCGCGCTCGATGTTGACGGTATGGGCGACAAAATTATCGATCAACTGGTCGAGAAAGAGTATGTCCACACGCCGGCGGATCTTTTCACCCTGACCGCCGGTAAACTGACGGGGCTTGATCGTATGGGGCCGAAGTCGGCGCAAAACGTGGTCAATGCGCTGGAAAAAGCGAAAGAAACCACGTTTGCCCGTTTCCTCTATGCGCTAGGCATTCGTGAAGTCGGCGAAGCCACGGCTGCAGGTCTGGCGGCGTATTTTGGCACGCTCGACGCGCTGGAAGCCGCTTCTATTGAAGAGCTGCAAAAAGTGCCGGATGTCGGCATTGTGGTGGCGACGCACGTGTTTAATTTCTTCGCCGAAGAGAGCAACCGCGAGGTGATTGTTCAACTGCTGGCGCAGGGGATCCACTGGCCAGCGCCGGTGGTCATTAACGCTGAAGAAATCGACAGCCCCTTCGCCGGTAAAACGGTCGTGCTGACCGGGAGCCTGAGCCTGATGTCGCGCGATGACGCCAAAGCGAGGCTGACCGAGTTAGGTGCAAAAGTGGCCGGTAGCGTGTCGAAGAAAACCGATCTGGTGATTGCCGGTGAAGCGGCGGGTTCGAAACTGGCAAAAGCACAGGCACTGGGTATTGCCGTGATCGATGAAGCTGAAATGATCCGCTTACTGGGTGCCTGAGATGGAAAAAGAGCAACTGGTTGACATCGCCAATACTGTGATGCCCTTTGGCAAATATAAAGGGCGTCGGTTGATTGATGTCCCGGAAGAGTATCTGCTGTGGTTTGCCCGTAAGGATGAATTCCCGCCGGGCAAGCTTGGCGAGCTGATGCAAATCACGCTGCTGATTAAAACTGAGGGGCTGACGCAACTGGTGCAGCCCCTGAAACGTCCTCTTTAAGCCTTCGCGGCGCGGCTTTTCTGTTGCGCCTGCAATGCGTCCGTCTGTTGCTTGTAGCGACGCGCCAGCACGGCGCACACCATTAGCTGTATTTGATGGAAGATCATCAACGGCAGCACCATCATCCCAATCACCGAAGTTGGGAACAAAATATTGGCCATTGGGATCCCGTTCGCCAGGCTCTTTTTCGAACCGCAGAACACAATGGTGATTTCATCAGCTTTGTTAAAGCCGCATTTGCGCGCAACAAAGACATTTATGCCAATCACGATTGCCAGCAGAATGATGCTGACCACCACGATAAACAGCAGTGAACCCACCCCCACTTTGTGCCAGATCCCGTTAACGACGGCTTCACTGAAGGCGGAGTACACCACCAGCAAAATAGAGGATTGATCCGTTTTCGCGATCCATTTTTTATGTCGAGAAACCCAGTTTCCAATCCACGGACGTGAAAGGTGACCCAGCACGAACGGCAGCAGCAGCTGCAACATGATTTTTCCCACCTGCTCCAGGCTGCCTTCTGCGCCGTGCATATTCATCACCAGCCCTACCAGCAGCGGCGAGAGAAAAATACCCAGCAGACTGGAGGCCGAAGCAGAACAAACTGCGGCGGCAACGTTACCGCCCGCCAGCGACGTAAAAGCGATGGCTGACTGCACAGTGGCAGGCAAAATACACAGGTACAGGAAACCGGTGTACAGCATCGGGTCAACGTTGACCGGCGCCCACCAGGCGAACAGAACGCCGAGAACCGGGAAGACAACAAACGTGCTGCACATCACCCACAGATGCAAACGCCAGTGGCTACCACCGGCAATAATGGCTTCACGCGAGAGTTTCGCCCCGTGCATAAAAAACAGTAGGGCAATGGCGGCGGTGGTTAAGCCTTCAAAGAAAGGCACAAAACCACCTTCGGCCGGGAAAAAGGACGCCAGCAAAACAACGGTAATCAGCGTTATCGTGAACGGATCAAGAATACGAAAAAGTTTCATAAAGACTCCTGAAATTCGGTAGTAACATTTTGCTTTTTTCCGTTTGAGAAATAAAATTGATTTATTGCATCCATATATGAATCGAATAGATGAATTACTCTCTGCGTCAGTTGCGTATCTTTGTCACCGTCGCTCAGGCCAAAAGCTTTAGCCGGGCGGGGGATATCATCGGCTTAAGCCAGTCGGCGGTCAGCCATAGTGTAAAAGAGCTGGAAGGGCAGACGGGTGTGCGGTTATTGGACAGAACGACGCGGGAAGTGGTACTGACGGAGGCCGGACACCAGTTGGCGGCGCGGCTGGAACGTATTCTGGATGAATTGCATAGCACGCTGCGCGAAGCCGGACAGGTAGGAACGCAGTTAACCGGCACAGTGCGGGTTGCCGCCAGCCAGACGATCTCTGCTCATCTTATTCCGCAGTGTATTGCCCAGAGTAATCAGCTTTATCCGGCTATCGATTTTGTGCTGCACGACCGGCCACAGCAGTGGGTGCTGGAGAGTATTCGCCAGGGAGAAGTGGATTTTGGCATTGTGATTGATCCCGGCGCAGTCACCGATTTGCAGTGTGAAGCCGTGCTGTCCGAACCGTTCCTGCTGCTGTGTCGCCAGGATCATCCGTTAGCCCAACGAGAGTGGGTGAACTGGCAGGATTTGTACCACGAACGCCTGGTGCTACAGGATTATGCTTCCGGTAGTCGACCGCTGATCGACGCTGCGCTGGCCCATTTTTCCATTGATGCCAATATCGTTCAGGAGATAGGCCATCCCGCCACGCTGTTTCCGATGGTTGAGGCGGGGATTGGCATCAGCGTGCTGCCCGCGCTGGCGCTCCCCTTACCGCAGGGCAGCCACTTGCAGGTTAAGCGCCTGACGCCGGTTGTTGAACGGCAACTGATGCTGGCCCGACGTAAAAACCGCTCTTTATCAACCGCTGCTCAGGCGCTGTGGGATGTGGTGCGTATGCAGGCCAGTGAATTAACCGCAGCCCGCGCCCGCGATCCGTTGTATCAGTTATAACGCTCACGCTGATGGTTATCAGAGGGGAAATGGTTCTTCTCTGCATAGCAAAAAGGCGCCTTTAGGGCGCCTTTTTACATTGGTGGGTCGTGCAGGATGACTCGCTTCGCTCGCCCTTCGGGCCGTCGCCGTAAACGGCTCCGTTGTCTCACTGCGTTCGACTCGACCTGCTGCAGGTTCGAATCTTATAAATTGCAGATAGCAAAAAGGCGCCTTTAGGGCGCCTTTTTACATTGGTGGGTCGTGCAGGATTCGAACCTGCGACCAATTGATTAAAAGTCAACTGCTCTACCAACTGAGCTAACGACCCGAAGTGGTGGGTGATGACGGGATCGAACCGCCGACCCCCTCCTTGTAAGGGAGGTGCTCTCCCAGCTGAGCTAATCACCCACTTCGGTACTTCACATTTTAACAAGAAATCCAGCTGGCGAGAAAGTGGTGGGTGATGACGGGATCGAACCGCCGACCCCCTCCTTGTAAGGGAGGTG